>Ga0137323_1000641_pt1 | contig 9735 bp, 8 predicted proteins | sample EasRivERMZT423_2_FD_102285 | JGI IMG/M metagenome (GOLD analysis project Ga0137323, IMG submission 102285) | Soil microbial communities from meander-bound floodplain in the East River, Colorado, USA - East River MetaG ERMZT423_2 | ecosystem: Environmental > Terrestrial > Soil > Floodplain ... | reverse complement strand
CGGTACGCCTCAAGCGCGGCTTGCGTGATGCCGAACTTCGTCGCGCCACCGGCATCGCTCGGGTCGTTCGTGAATGTCGACCCACCCTCGCTGTCGAATATGTGGCTGATGATCGCTTCGTCTTCCGGAGCGCGGGTCAATTCGAGTGCGCGCCGTTGTCGGGTTCGGCGGCCTCTTGCGGCTTCTGCTCTGGCTCAACCGGCTTCGGCTTCGCGCCGACCACCTTCCGCATCGCCGCCTTGATCATCTCGCGCCGCTTCGCGCAGCCGCCGCACGGTTTCATCTAGCGTAGTCCGTACAGGCTGAGTTTCGATCCGGCTTCCCAATTTCCGGCCGCGAGGGTCAGGTCTATTTCTGTAATCGGCGCGGCGCTCCGCCACAGAAAGCCGCCATTCCTGACAATGTTTGACGCACCGATAGTTGTTGCTCCGATGCTGACGGCTTCATTCAGGCCGCCTTTAAACAGCGTCGACAGAGCGTAGGCCTGTATCAGGATTTTGAAGTTACCGATGTTGCCAGCCGTCGCTCCACTCCAAGGAACGAACCCGGCGCTTGGCACAGACGCTTGCGCGGCTTGTGAATTGGTGCCGCCGCTCGCGTTGGCTAATTGCCACTGCATGATGTCGTAATTGGAACCGCCATCGTTGTTGAACGTCATGCCGACTCCGACGCCGGGAGACGATCCAGCGGACGAGCGACCACTGCCGACAATCAGAAGGTGCGAATAAGTTTGCGGTATCGTCCCGCCGGCGCCGAACGTGACGACCCCCGTCCCTGTCGGCGAGAATTCTTCAAGCAGAATCATGTCTTCTTCCTCTTCGCCGCCCGACGAACCCTCGGAGCCGCCCTCAGAACCTTCCGATCCGCCAGAACCCTCGGAACCCTCGGAACCACCTTCCGAACCCTCAGGGCAGTCGAACACCCATTCGAACGTGACCGAGCCGATTCCGCCGTCGACCTGTTCGTGACCGCCGCCGCCCGGCGATTCGTTCTCGTTCGCGCCGTCGCCGCTGAGACCTCCATCGCCGCCGCTCGATGTCGTGCCGCTGATGTTGGTATCGCCGCCGGTCGCCGTTCCGCCGGCGCCGCCGATGCTTCCGCGGATGCCGCCGTTTGCGACTATCGCTATCGCGCCGGCAGCGAGCGTTCCCGTAACCGTCGAGTCGCCGCCGTCCGTTGCGAGGTTGAATGCCTCCAAGACGTGCCCGATACCCGCCTCGCCGACGTGGAATAGGATTCGCTCGCCCCAATCGGCAGCGTCGACCGCCAGCGTCAATTCCGAGAACCCGCCGCCGCCGCCGCCGTTGCCTTCGCCGCCGCCACCGCCACCGCCGATTGCCCGGATCGTGACGCCACACGCGCCGGTCGGAACGCAGATGCCGTGATCGCCGGGCCGCTCGTGCTCGGGGGAAGCGCCTTCCTCGCAGGTCGTGAAGCAATAGGCTTCGGGCGGAAACGATATGACCTCGAAAGTGCAGCGCGCGTTCAGCAGATCGATGTCCGCACGCTGGATGAAGAACACCTCGTCGATCCCGAGCGCGGTAATCCGAAACCGCGCGTACCGCTTGCCGAGTAGCCGCAGCCCGCGTGCGTTCGTGACGATCGTCCCCATCCATTCCGGGTTGAGCCGGTAGGACGCGACCTTCATCACCACGCGCGCCTGCCGATGACTCGGGCAGTACGTGAGGTCGAGCGTTGCCGATTGCACTCCGTCGATCAGGATGCTCGCGTCATCCCGAAGCGGGTCGGCTTCCTGTTCCTGGTACTTGTGCCCCGGCGATAGGTATTTTGCCCTGATCTCGTTCCGCAGATCGGCCTTGCTGGCCCCGCGGCGGAAACCTTCGGCGCCCAGGATATCAGCCGCGGCGAACGTCTCGCACGACGTCGGGCAATCGAACTGCCCCACGTCGAGAACTATCGCGCCGTCTTCTCTGAGGCGCAGCCTGCCGTCGATGCACGCCAGCATCCGACCAAGGACGCTCTTGGGTTCCTCGTCAAAGCCGTAGTCCACCCAGAGCCGGTAACGCGGCTCTGTGAGGCCGCTGAGGAGCGGCACTTCCTCGTCGCAATAATTGGCGGCGGCGATCCAGTCGGCGATGCCGGTCTCGATCATGGACCGCGGCAGGCGCATGCCGTCCTGGTGCGTGAGGTAATCCATGATGACGAGCGCGGCGTTATCGGACCATACGAAGGTGTCGGGATTGTCCGGGTCGTAGCCCGAGACACGCGGATCGCCGATCTTTGACGCTCGGATCGTCGCCCGATAGGTCGGGACGCCGAACTTGTAGACCTCGGCGAAGTCTTGCAGCGGCACGCCGAGGAGCCGCAGCGCGACATAGGCGACGCCGTCAAGGCGATGCTGCGGCGTCCATGTTCCGGGGAAGCCGGATAGCAGGAGCGGGTCGGCCGTCTGGGTCGCGAGCCCGAGGTGCTCGGATATCGTGACGCGCCCGTTGTCGTACCAGATGCCTGGATAGATGACGTTGCCGACCGCGAACCCGCCGGGATCGCCGATCGTGACGCTGGTCGCGGTGAGCGTCTCGACCGAGCTCCCGACCATCCACGTCGCCTCGACGACCGGCGCGCTGTATCCAGTGCCGTATCTTTCGATTGTGACATTGCTCGGCGTGCTTCCGCCGTCCCATCGGCCGGCCCCGTTCGGTTGGGCGAAGATGGCAGCACCATATCCGCCGACGGTGTCCGAAAATCCTGTGCCGCCGTCACTTATCAAAACATCGACGCCACCGTCCCAGACCCCGTCGCCATTGGGCCGTGCAAAGAAGAGTTCGCCCGTTCCCGCTCCGGACGTGGTGAAGGTTACGGTCACCGCCTCGGGTTTTAAGCTGTTTGATGAAATCGCCGGAAAGACCAATGAGACGAACGAGCCGCCGACAACGCCAACACTGATCGCGTCCAGCGTCGTGGGAACGCCGTCGATCAGGTAATTCGCCGTCACCGTCTCGGCGGTATATCCAGGGTCGTATGCCGTGATGACGACTTCGGATGCCGGCGGCTTGTCTGGCATGCCGGAAACGCCAAGCGCCGGGAACGTGACCGCCGTAATGCCAAAGGCATCAAAGCCAGAACTGCCGGGATTGAGCCGGGTGATCTGGTCGGAAATCCAGTGCTCCTCGATCGCGGCAATCTCGCCGGAGTGCAGCGCGAATGCCGCGTAGAGGATGCCGTCTTCGGTAAGCGTGCTGCGCTTCAGAAAGACGGGGTGACCTTCGACTTGGATGCGCCCATATCCCCGTCGGCGCGGGGCGACTGCGACAGCAACCGGCTGCGATTGCGGCTTCGGCGACGGGGCTTCGGGGAAGAGAAACGCAATTGGGGAGAAAAGGGCCTTGAGAATCTCGCCGGTCACCAGGGCACCCGAATGACCGACCTCGTGAGGCTGGAAATAAACTCGAAGCCGCGGTCGCCTGGGCTCCTGAACTGCTGGTCGCTTGAGGTGTAATTCCCGGCCGGCGGCGTGCTGCGGCCATAGAAGATATTCGTCGCCGTCGCCGTCAGGACGCGGGTTTGGGTTCCGTCATCGTTGGACGCCCAGGAAACCTCGATGCCGTCGATGATGCTGGCATTGCGCGCGATCGGGTCGCCGAGGAGTTGCCAGTCCGCGTCGAAGAATTGCAGCTTCGTGAAAACCAGCCTGCCGACGTACAGCCCGCGATCCGCGGCCACAGCCGTCTGTAGGATGGCGTCGTCAACACCCGACAGCGAGAACTGAACCTCCGATGCCTGGAGGTTATCGTCTTCCTCCTCAAGCCCATCGATGCTTCCGAGTTCACGCAGCCCGACGTAATCGTTGCCGTCGACCTCGATCGTTCGCGAGCCGTTCCAGAGATATAGCGGTGCCATGTCGCTGGTTTCGTCGAATTGAAACTCGACGAGATGCCCGACGCGCACGATCCGGCCGTTCAACATTTCCTGAATTGCGGCCGCCAAGTCAGGCATTAAATGTCTTCCTCGAACTCGACGGTTTGGCTCGCGTGCTCGAGGAGGTGCAGCGGCAGGCTCATGCTGCGGTCATCGGCCAATCGGGCGCGGCACATCGGGCGCGCGAATTCGAGCAACTCATCGGCTGCGATCGCGGCTCGGATCGGCGGGAAGATCGTCACCGGATAAACGGGCGGGCTTCCCGAAGGCGCGCCGACGGTCTTGAGGCAATAAAGCCGCGGCCCCGCGATGCCGCCTGACGATGTGTCTTCCCACGAGAAGAACATCCCCGGCAGCAGAACGCCGCCCGTCGTGACCTTGATGCTGCCCGACGTTGCGCCCGCCGCGAATGCGCCCGATGCGCTCGCGACGATTGCGCCGCCGACCGTCAGCCATGGCGCTCGCTTGCCGTCGTAGGCGTGGAGGCAGATGACGCCAGCGCGGCCCTCAAGGAGCACTTCCATCGCGCGCCACTTGAGAATCTGATCCCGGTCGTGAACCCGTATCTCGCCATAGGTGAAGCGCCAAAAGCCGTTGGCCGTGGCTGCGACTTGCTCGTTCCCCCCGGCCATCGCGGGACCGCCGCCGATCGTCGCGGGCACCAAATGGATGCCGACGCTGCGGGGCTGAAGTTCGTCGAACGGCCACGTCGCGTTGCAGGGCGGCTCGACCGTTTCGCCGCATGGCTCGGTATCGACCTCACACGGCGGGCAATCCGAATCAGAGAACGGAATCGAATAGAAATAATACTCATCGTGATCCCGTAGGGCGAGATGGTCAGTGCTGCCTTCGCGATATACGAAAACCGTCTCCAGCCGCCCGGCGACGGAGGTGATTGTGAAGCCGGTATGGTCTCCTACCGTGAGTGCGACAACCGTGCTCATGCCGGTCATCCGAAATTCACGAAGCCGAACTGTGTCGATGTTGTCCGAGAATGGGCGGCCGAATACCAGCCGCGTTGAACTGACGAGAGACGGGCTCGTGTAGTCGTCGCCTATGTTGCTGCTGGCCGTCTCGTCGAATTTCAACATCGTGTCGGAAAACGGCACGCCGAACAGCGCCGACAAATCAACGCTTCCGATGTTATCGTGGGCGACGGTATCGACTTGCGTACCGAGAACGCCGGGGCCGCCGAGCGCGGCGATCACCGGCACACCGCCGCCGTTGTCGTACTCGTCCTGTCCGACGTAAGACAGCACCCGAACCACGCCTTCGCCAACATCCATAAGCGTCGTGAAGTTGCCGTATCGCCTGCCGCCACCGATCATCGCGCCGGCGAAGCCGTTGCCGAATGGCAGATTCGTACAAAGCGCCGTCCACGTTCCGGGGGATAGGTCGATGTCCTCGACGGTTAACGGGACGTGGGCGAGGACGAACCGGATTTGATCTATCCCGACGGGTTCCGTGTCGCGGCAAGTGATCGTGAAATAGAGACGGTCGCCGATGACGATAGAGCCGGCGCAATGTCCGGCGTTCCCGGACTGCGATAGGTTGTAATTACCGGAGGCCTCCGCGCTGTATAGGAATCCGTGGCTTTTCACGAGGTCGCCGGCGGCATCGACCTTGTAGAAAATCCCAGCGACATCGTTTTCGTTCGCGTCGCCGACGGTGCCGCTTCCTATTATGAGGACGTACTGCGTCCCTTTCGCGGGGACGACTGTCCGCGACCTGTAAACGCCGGATGCGCTAGGCAGGAGCCCGACGTCAGCCTGCCAAGTCGCGTCAGAGATTGTGCCGATGACGGTGTTCGTCTCGGCGCATCCGACTTCTAGCGAGTCCGAGGGGTGGTTGCCGTTGACAATATAATGTTTGCCGTCTTCGCCGATGAGCGACCAGACGCCGTCAGGCAGGCGAACACCAATGCTTCCGAAATTAACGCTGCCTGTGAGCGATACCATCAGACGTCCTCGACGAAGGGGACGGTCGGCGTGGCGTGCAGCATCAGGTCGAGCGTGACGTTCATGGCGTCGTCTGTCTCAAGCGTCACCCGGCAAACCGGATGCTCGAATTCCAGCGCGGCGTTGTCGGCGATGGCTTCGCGCGCTGGCGGCCGGAACGTGACGGGGTAGACCGGGGGGCTTCCGGCCGGCGCGCCGACGGTGCGCAGCCGATAAGCGCGCTCACTTGTCGAGAAGTGCATCCCAGGCTCGGGCGCTGCGCCGGTCGTGACTTTGATATTCGCGCTGACGGCGTTGCGAGCAATCGGATCGTCGGCGGTTGCGACGATGGGCGCGCCACCTGGGGGAATGGGCGCGCGCTTCCGGTCATAGAGCGGGACGAGGAACGTCCCGACCCGACCGTTAGCCGCCATCTCACGCGCACGCCACGCGAGAACATCGGCGTTCGACCTGATCCGGATGAGGTGAAAAACGATGCGCCAGAACCCGGCGTCAGCCTGAACGAATTGTCGCGAGCCCGTGAGAGACCGCCCGCCCGTGACCGTATCGGCGACGAGCTCGACGGTGATCTCGCCGGGGCAAAGCGTCTCGTCCGTGATCGACCATTCGATGTCGGCCATGATTTCAGCGCTTGAGCTTCTGCGCCGTCGTCATCATGTCGGGCAATCTCCGGCTGATGTTCTTGAACACCGAACCGGAAACCCGCGCCGCCCATGCGTCGAGCATCTTCTCGAATTCCGCGGCAGCGCCCCGCTGCGCGCCCCTCGCGTCAATGTGGAAGACGTTCGACATTGATTGCGAGTTCGAGCCGGGCGGGATGCTCGGCATCCTGAGCGTCACCGGGATGCTGCGGCCATCTTGAAGCGGGACGAAGGCCTCCGGCACGTCGCCCTCGCCGAATTCAGCGAACTGCCGGCCCCGCGCAATCCCGCCGCTGCGATAGCGCCGGAGCGGCATCTCGCCGTCAGGGCCGACGATGCCGCCCTTCGCCATGGCGGCGATCTTCGCCACGTTGACGGCGGTCAGCACGCCAACGGAGGCCGCGAGGGCGAAGTTCAATGGCGGAGGTGCGGATGCCAGAGCCTTCTGCACGGCCTGAATTCCGTCGATCGTTGCCACCACAATCGCGGCGGCCTTGCCGATGGCAATTAGATTTTCATTTCCGGTTTGCGTTAACGACGCGAGGTTGGCGAAAGTCTCGCGCAAGGCATCGATGCGACGCTCGCCCAGCGTCTCAGCGTCCTCCGCTTCCTTGTCCATCTTCGCTTGGCGCTTGTCTGCGTCGCGCAGGTCCGCAGCGTCGGTGATGGCCTCAATCTCCGCAACATAGGCTTTATGGTCCGCGATCTGCTCATCGTGGAATGCTTCGGTGTCGGCAGAGGTTCGGTCGCGCGTCTCCTTGCCAAGCAAGTGCTGATCGGACACGAACTGCTTTTCGAGTTCGCGCGCTTTGTCCAATGTGTCTTGGAGTCGTTTGAGCCCTTCCGTCGGCTCGCCTAATAGCTCCGTCAGCGTTTTCGGCGCATCGGTCGGCCCGCCAAACGGCTTCGGTGCCACCGTCCCAGGCACTAGGGGAACCTTGCGCGATGCGATCTCGCGGCCGAGCGCGGCGAGCTCGGCTTCCTTCGCTGCAATCTGGTCCGCCAAACTGTCGCGCAGTATCCGGTCGGCTGGGAACATAGCCGGGCCTTGCTCCGCGGCGAGTTGCTTGCGCAGCGAACTGATGTCGGCGACGAGCGCGCGGTATTTCTCCACCTCTGCCGATACGATTTCGGCCCGACCAGCCAGCAGCCCGCCCGACAGAATGCTGATGAGGTCTTGCGCCCCGGCGCGCCAGCCACCGGCCTCGAGGTCGTGCAGGAAGTCGCTTAGGCCCTTCAGTACGCGAGAGGCATGGCCTGCCGCCATGTTCGTGAATGAGACAGATATTTCCTGCCAATGCTGGTTGAATTCGGCGAGCCGCCGAACCGCTTCCGGCGTGATGCCGCCGTTAAACGCGGCCATCTGCTCTTTGATTGCATCGCGGCCTTGACGCAGGAAGCCGACGAGTTCCCCGCTCGACCGCCCGAACGCGGCTTCCGTGATGCGATATTCTTCGGTGCGCGTCTTGGCCTTCTGAACGCTGTCGGAGATATCGAGCAGCGTCGAGACGAGATCGTCGCCTGCGTTGATGCCGAGGTCTTTCATGATCTTCGCGAGGTCGCCGCTGCCTTCCGCAGCGCGTCCTATGTTGCGGGCGAAGATATCGAGCGCGTCGTTCAGATTGGTTGCGTCGACGTTCGCCTGTGCCGCGGCTCCGGCGAGGCGCTGGAGTTGATCGGTCCCGACGCCGGTTCTGTCCGACAGGGCTTGGAGCTTATCCGCCGCCTCGGAAACGCGACCGATGAAGGCGATGACCGCGCGCGCGGAAAAGAAGCTCCCTATCGCAATCCCAAACTTACCGAAGCCAGCGGTTACGCTCTGCGACATTGCCGACGTGCGCTTTTCAACTTTCCCCATAGCCGAATTGACGTCGCCCGTCAGCTTCGCGAGGTCTTTAGTCAGCTTGGAACTGTTCGCCTCAATCTGTACGACGAGGCGCTCAAGGTCAGTGGCCGCCATTTGCTACCCTCAGAATTGCCGACCTAACCGCCCGCGTTATACGGTTCGACACGCTGCGTCGGTACGCGCGGTATGACGGATAAAAGAACGGTTGCGCCGGAGTACCGGGATGCGTGCGGTACGACTTGCGCGTTGCGCCCGGTCTGTTCGTGCGCCTGTCAGCCACGCGCCCGCCGAAGGTTGCCGCCTGCGTTCCGAACTCGACCCAGCGGGCGTAATAAGCGACCTCATTTCCGGCGTAGACGGTGATGAGCAGATTGGATTTCAGATCAGCGAGGCCACCGGCGATCAATCCAGAGCTAACAGAAATAGAGCCGCGCGGTGCCGCTCCCCAACTCCAGTCGATTGAATTGAGAAGTGCTCGGCTCCGTCCAACCGGGACAAGATTCCGCGCCATGGCAACGATATCCCCTGCCCCCTTCTCCATCGCTGGCTGAATATGCTTCTTGATGTCCGGCGATAGCGCCCGCAGCTTCGCGCGCAGACGGTCACGGTTTAAGACTTTCGCCATTTACCCACTCGTCGAATTCTTTATCGGTTGGAGGTGCCAATTTCGACGTCGTCGGGTGCGCTGCGCTGAAGCCATCAACGCACGCCAGCAATTCCCAATGCGTCATCCGGTCGACTTCGCGCGGCGTGTAGCCTAGTTGCTGGCCGGCTGCGTAGAGGGCGGAAAATCTGATTCGTTCGGAGGCGGCGCCGGCTGGCCGTTCATCTCCTGCGCCGCCTGCGTTTTTCCCACCGGATCGTCCTCCGGCCACATCAAATAGGCGTGGAGGATACGGAGCGCGGCTTCCCTGCCTTCAGCCTTGCCGGCCTCGTGATAATAGCGACGGACGAGCTTCGTCGCTCTGGCTGGCTGAACGCTGCTTCCGCGGATCAGCCCCAGCCGGATCACTTCCGGTATGTCGTCGGCCTTCCAGTTGTTCGACACGATGCGCCTGAACAGCGCTTCCGGACCTACGCCGACGTTCGGGTTGTCCTGCAGTTCCCGAAGGTCGCCGATATCGAGACGGAACGTATAGCGCCCGTCGCCCCAATCGAAAGTAACCGCGCCGCTGCCCGACATTACGAGTTCGCGTTCCAGGTCTGAATACCATCCGACACGATCGTCAGCGTCGCGTCAGCCTTGGAGCCCCTCGATCCTGTCACGCCAAACTCGGTCAGCTTCCATGCGCCCGACCAATACCCAACCGAGCCGACCTCGATCTGCAGGTTCTTCGCGTCGTCGCTGATGAGCCACGGCCAGACGTTGTCGAGAGATGCGGTGTCGAGTTTCCCGGCGCCGGTGATCGTG
>Ga0137323_1000640_pt1 | contig 9736 bp, 8 predicted proteins | sample EasRivERMZT423_2_FD_102285 | JGI IMG/M metagenome (GOLD analysis project Ga0137323, IMG submission 102285) | Soil microbial communities from meander-bound floodplain in the East River, Colorado, USA - East River MetaG ERMZT423_2 | ecosystem: Environmental > Terrestrial > Soil > Floodplain ... | reverse complement strand
GTAGAACAGGTTGCTCTCCTTGTCTGCGTACTGCCCCGGAAACCGCAGCGGGAATTCAAAGGCTCCAAGCCCTGACGGATTCTCATCCGGCACGCTCACGCCAAAGGGTTCTTGCTGATCCCACCGCCACACCGCCTGACCCTGATCGTTCGCAACTAAGCGCGGCGTGTTCAGATGCCAAGCGCCCGACGTGCGTTCGTCGTACACGCTGGCAATTTCTCTAGACGCAGCTTGCAGTTGCGCAGCTAAGAAGAAGGCGGCTCTCCCTGTTGGTCTAATTTTTTTCCTAGAGGCGCATTTTCGGCCGCGAACTCGCCAGAGTGCAAGCCTTCGCTACTCGTCACGTTAGCTTGCTCGGCCTCGTTCTGTTCTTCTTTGATCTGGCTGTCCTGCTCGCGGCGCCGCGCCTCCTCCTCGAGCTCTGCGATCGCCTTGTCGATGCTTCGTGCCGTGGGGCCGGGCATGATGTTGACTGGGATGTAGGCATCGCAACGGCCGAGCAGCGTTTCGTGGTCGGCGTCGTACACCTCGAGCTCGCCGTTCAGGTAGTAGCGCCTGCGGAAGCGCATATAGTCGATCACGTGGCGGATCGCTGTGCCGCTCCCATCGTCCTTGATCTCGATCTTGCCTTCCGGGCCCATGATGAGCCGCTCGTTCTTGAAGTCGAGGAAGAGCCTGGCGTGCACGAGGCCGTCCTCGCTTTCGCACTTCAGCTGGATGCCGCCGTTGCCCACGATGAGGCTCTCGGTCACCGTGAGCTTCTCCAGCGCGGGGAAGACCGGCTCGTCGCGATGACGGATGCTTAGCCGCGGCCAGGCGCGCTTGGTCCTTAGATCGATCGGCTGCAGGTTCTTGATCCGGTTCACCGCCTCTTCGCCCAGCACCAACCGGAAGCCTCCGAGCTCGTACAGATGCTCGCGCCACACCGTCTGCGCAGACTTAATCCCGAGCTCGCGCTCGATCAGATCCTCGGCGAGCGCCTGGATGAGGGGGAGATCTCGGTACAGCCGGCGATTCTCTTCGGGATCTTCCGGGTCGACGACCGGTGTCGCGTAGGCGTGTGCGATCGCGCAGCGCCCCGACGTGTAGAGGTAGTCGCCGATGTCGAGGCCTTGCTTGCGCAACTCCACGAGCCGCTCTTTGGCGCGATGATCGCTCGTCAGATCGACGTTCTTGTTGATCCAGGCGATCTGCTCCTTGCCCTTCTCGTGGAGGATGTTCAGCACCTTGGCGAACCCGAGGAACTGGTAGGCGACGCTGTTCACGCTCAAGGCCTCCCGATACAGGGCGAGAGCGAGCTTCGCCTTCGAGTCCTTGGGCGCGGGGAGGTAGTCGGCCTGGAAGTTGGGGTTGATGAGGCGCGCGCCGGCGCCTTTGCCTATCCCGAACGGATGGCTGCCTCCCGTCGACCCGATCTCACGAATCGGCGCGCCGTGAACCCACGAGAGCGAGCTCAGGAATCTGCGCAGCAGATGGAGCCCTTCGTCCATCGTGAGCCGTTTGCACTGCATGATCACGGTAGGCGCGAGTTCTTTTGTCTCGGGCCTGAGCGTGATCTGCTGTCCCTCGAACTCGACGGTGGTTTCCTTCGTCGGCCAGAACACGCCCGTCTCGACACCGATGACGACCCAGTTGCCTTTCACCTCGCGCTCCTGCAAACCCGCTGCAGCTAATGGTAGCTACTTTGCCCAAGAGCACCCGTGCCGCCCTGTCACGGCGCGTGCAACGCTTCGCCGTCCTTCGCGCACGCGCCGCGCCAGGGCTACGCCTGCGCCTGCGTCGAGCGGCGTCGCTGTGCCGGCGCCGGAGTCGGCGGCCCGGGGTAAACGCGGGCAGGCCCGCGTTCAACATAACCGGGCCTTGCATGTCAGTGCCGCGCTCGCAGGTGACCTGCTAGCAGCGCGGCACGACCCGCGCGCGCTTGCGCTGCCGCTCAGCCGCGCGGTGCATGCAAGGTCGGTTATGTCTTGCGCCCCGGTCCGCCGACCGCGCGCAGCGTGTGGCCACACTGCGCGCTCAACTGCAAGTCAGCGCGGTCACGGCTTCGCCGTCACCGCGAGGCAACGGCAACGAGGGCTTGGGCGTCGCGCTACGCGCAACGCCTCGCCCCCTGAGCGGGCTCGAGCAGCTCGTCAAGCTGGGCAAGCTCGTCAACCTCGAGGACCTGGAGGAGTTCGAGGACCTCGTCGACGTGGCCCCTGTTCGGCTCGGTCAGCAACTACTTGATCATCCCGCTCTATCCCGGCTCTTCCCGCATCTTCCCGCTTGTTCCCTCACGCTACCGCTCTCTACCGCACGTTCCCTCAGCTTCCCTCTCGTTCCCCCATCTTCCCCTGCAATCCCTCGCCGCTGCGGCTACAGTGAAGCGTGCTCTGCGCTCCGCCGCTTTCCGCAATCTTCCGCAGCTCTCCACCATTTTCCGCGGCGCTCGGAAGGCGGCTCATGCAGACTCGGCTCTGTTACGCGTTTGCTGTGCGCGTTAGGTAGGGAGTGTTGGACCCATTTTGTGGAAGCGGAGGCTTTGCGATGGAGAACCTTGTCAAGCTGATCCAGGCGATCGGGGCCCTGGAGCCCCGCGTCGCGGCGCTCGCGGTCGTCGCGCTCGCCCTTGTCGTGGTCGCGCTGATCGCGACGCGGTGAGCGCCTCAGTCCTCCGCCTCGGCCGCGAGCGCGTCGAGGAGCGAAGCGCGCGCTCGGGTCGGCGGTTCGAATCCACCGGCGCCAGCCCCGGTCGTGGGTTCGAGTCCCGCGGGCTTTGCTCGTTCGAGCCTTGCCGGGTGCGTCGCCGCGTGGATCTCCTTCAACTTCAGGATCGAGACGTTGGTGTAGATCTGGGTCGAGCTGAGATCGGCGTGGCCAAGGAGCGCCTGGATGAACCGGATGTCAGCGCCGTTCTCCAGCATATGGGTGGCGCAGGCGTGTCGCAGCAAGTGGCACGACCCCGGCGCCTTGACCCCTGCGTAGTCGAGGTAACGCCGCACCAGATCCCCGAGGCGGTTCTTCTCGAAGGGCTCGCCGTAGTCCGTCAGGAAGAGCGACCCATCGTCAGGCTCGCGGCTAAGAGAAGGGCGCACTTCGTCCACGTATTTCCCCAACCAGGCCGCGGCCCGATCGCCGATCGGAACGACGCGGTCTTTTCCGCCCTTGCCTTGCCTCACGCTGATCGCACCGCGCGAGCGGTCCCAGTCGAAGACCGCAAGCGCCGCGAGCTCCGAGCGCCGCACCCCCGTCGAGTAGAGCACCTCCAGGATCGCCCGGTCGCGCACGCCCCAGGCCGTCGTCACCTTCGCCTGGTTGATCAGGTGCTCGACGTCGGCGACCGACAGAACGTGCACCGGAAGGCGCATGGGTTTTCTTGGCAGCACGAGCTCGGACGCGGGGTTGTAGAGGATGTGCCTCGATCTCGTCAGCCACTTGAACCAACCCTTCAAGGGCACCAAGAGCAGCTGCTGCGAGGTGAAGGCCAACGGCGCGCCGTCGGGTTTCCGGTAGTGGTAGAGATACCTCTGGTAGCGCTCGAGGATCGGCAGCGTCACCTCCGTCACCGAGCGGATGCCGCGCTCATCGGCCCAGGCGACGAAGCGCTTGAGCGCTTTTCCTCGCAGCACCACGCCCATCTCCCGATAGCCCATCGTGCGCCAGTAGTCGAGATACGCGGCCACGTAGGCCTGAAGCGGGTTCGCTGCGCTCGGGTCTGACACGGCCGCGTGCGCGGGCAGCCGGCGCTTCTTCCAGAGCGCTCGCTTCTTACGCAGCACGGGCTGCCGCGGCGGCTACCGCTACGACAGGACTTTGCTCGTCTTCGGCCAAGAACTGCGTTTTTGGTCTTTTGGCGCTTGCATCGCCGGAAGCGCTTTGGCTTCCGGGGCTTGCCGCGTTTTGCCCACCCCGCGACCCCGGCGCAACCGGGCCGCGATCGCCCCGTTTTGCCCCCGCGAGTTCGGCCTTTACCCCCGCGACTTCGGCAGCCGTAGGCGTACCGAGCGCCTCGGCATCGATGAGCCCCGGCACGAACGGCCGCCCGTCTTCTCCTGCGCCGTCGTAGACGAGCTCGTAGACGATCCGCCCGCCCGGACCTTCTCGGCGAGCTAGGACGTATTCCAGGGCCGTCAGGCGCTCCAGGTGCAGCCGCAGCTGCGTGTCCGACATCGCCCAGGCTTCTCGCAGCTCCCGGCGGCTAAAGCGAACGTGGGCGCGTTCCAGGCCCTCCTTCTTCGCCTCACTGCCGACGAACCGATCGAGGAGCCTCAGAACCCGCCGCGTCTGCGGCGGCAGCTCGTCCAAGCTTCTCCCCAGGACCTCGTGCGCGAGACGGTTCGCGAGCGCGATATCGTCGGCGCTCACCTCGACGTACTCGATCAGCTTGTCGCCGTTCCTGATCGCCTTCACTTCGCGGCTCATCTGGTGCACGAGCGCGATCGTGTCGATCAGGGTCAGGTACTTCTCGTGATCTCGTCGTAGCCTCGTGGCCGTGTCGGGGAAGGTAAGGCGCGTCGCGTAAGGGTTGAGCACCCCGAGCGGCCGAAGAAGCCTTTGGGCGTTCGCATGCAGCGCCTGGAGCTCGGTTCTCCGCGCCCGGGCAAGGAGACCTTCGAGTGTGCGTTTCCTTCGCTGCAGCTCGTGGATCGCTTTGGTCTGCTCGCGGCTCTCATCGACCGAGAGCACGAGACACCGATTCTGAAGCTCGGGGTCGATCTCGATCGCGGTGGTGGTGAGGAACATCATCACCGGACCTTCCACCCGGTACTCCTGGGTGACGAGGTTCCCCGTGTCCGGGTCCTTGCCCGTCGAGGCAATCGTCAGCTCGCCTTCGCTCTGCAAGAGTTTTAGCGCATAGCTTGCGCGCGCCGCGCCTTCTTCTTCCACGATGGCGAGGATCTTGTGCTTGAGGTTGCCGCTGCCCATGTAGAACAAGCTTTGGCCCGTCACCGCGGAGTACTTGATCCGTTCCTCCGCCGGCATCATCGCGAGCACCGCATCCATCAGGCTCGACTTCCCCGCGGCCGAACTACTTTGCACCAGCACCGCGAGCGGTGCATCGAGCTTCCTCGAGGTGGCCGCGAGGTAGGCGACGAGCTTGTTGGTTTTCTCGCCCACGATGCCGCAGGCCTCCAGATCGCCGAGGATCCGCTCGACGAGGTTGGGGGCTTTCAGCAGATCGAGTGCCGCGGCGCGCTCGGGCTCCGCCATCGCCACCGCTTCGACGGCCTTGGGCTCCAACGCGCGCTTGATGTTCGCCTCCTGCAGCTGCTCGAGCTTCATCAGCACCTTGCCGAGATCGGCTTTGACCACGTCCTCGGGGAGCGCAAGCTCCACCGCGGCTTGCGTGACGAACGAGCCGCGCGGCTTCGCGGCATAGAGATCGAGCGTGTCCACGTAGAAGCGCTCGCCGGCGCCCACCAGCACGTTCACCTTCATCACCTCGTAGCCCAGGTTCTTCGCCAGGCCCCGCACGCGGTAGCGCCGTGCCGCTCCGTTCTCACCGAAGGTGAAGACGACCTCGGCCTCTTTCAGCTCGATCGGCGCCTCGGCCGTCGGCGCCGGCGGCAGCGGCGTCGCAGCGAGCGCTGCGCTCCCCGCCGGCAGAGCAGGTTCGAAGGCCTCGGGGGTTTCCTCCTTAGCAGCCAACTCAGCAGCTAAAGAAGAAGCCGCACCCGCGCGCGCGTGCGAAGGCTCGGCGACGTGCTCGATCTCCACCACGGGCTCGGCAGTGGGAAGCGAGCGGGGCTTGCCCTTCCCAAGCCACACGGCCTTCCTTATCGCAAGCCCAAGGCTCTTCGCCGCTGGCCCGAGCCTCAACGCATACTCGTTCGCGTCCATCCCTTTTGGGAACTCGATCCGCCAGGCCTCGATCCCGCAGGCCATCAGAGCCTCCGCCTCCCGCGCTGCGGCGCGCTCTCCGGCCGCGTCCCGGTCGTAGGCGATCAAGACCCGCTCGGTGCCGTGACGCCGGAAGGCGGCGAGGATCTCCTCGGTGAACCCTTCCACCCCGTAGGCACTGGTGACGTTGCGGAAGCCTGCGCTCCAGAAGGTGAGGGCGTCGATCAACGCTTCGCACAGGATCACTTCCTTGTGAGCGCGAAGCGCATCGACGTTCCACACCCCGCGGTGCGGGCCCGGCAGGTACAGGTGCGAAGGCGTCCCCACCCTCAGGTTCGGCGTGATCTTGCGCCCGTACACTTCCGTCACGTTCCCCGCTTCATCGAGCACCGGGATCACCAGGCTTCCGTTGAAGTGCTCGTGCCCCGAAGCACGCAAGATGCCGATCGCCTCCAGCTGCCCGCGGATCCTTTCTCCCATCACGCGCTGGTTGTTGGGAAGACGAAGCCCGAGCGTCCTGTTCGCGAAGCCAAGCCGGAACCGCTCGATCGCCTCGGGATCGTCGATCCCGCGGCCCTTCAGGTACGCAAGCGCCTCGGGGGCGCTCTTGAGCGTCTCGTGGTAGTAGCCGATCACCTGGTTTAAGAGCACCTGGTCCTCCGCACCCAGCGCAACCGGCGCGGGGAGTTTGCGCACCGTGCCGACTTTCAGCGGCTGCAACCCCGCCGCCAAGGGAAGGTTCTCCCGCAGAAGCTCCACCGCATGGCGGAAGGACACGCCTTGCATCCTCATCACCCAGTCGATCGGCCCGCCTCCTGCACCGCAGCCGAAGCAGTGCCAGAGGTTCTTCGCCGGCGTCACGACGAGCGAGGCTTCCCGGTCCTCGTGGAAGGGGCAGCGCCCCAGGAGATCTTTGCCCGCGCGCTTGAGCTCCACCCCGGCCGATAGCACCAGCCGCTCCGCGGCCACCTCGCGCTTCAGCCGCTCGATCTCGCCTTCGGGGATGCGCGCCATCGGAATCAGGCCTCCGGCTAAAACCCTGTCAAGAGGGTTTCGGGGGTTTTAATTGGGCTTGCAGCTTACGCCACTACGGCGTAGTGTCAACGCCCAACATGCAAACCGCCCTTAAGCTCATGGCTCCGCTATCCCCGGAATCGGACGCCGTGACCCACGAAGAGAAGCGCTACTTCAAGGAGCTGGGCGGCCGCATCGCCCAGCTGAGGAAGGACCAGAACCTCACGCAGCAGCAGCTCGCCGACGAGCTGGGCGTCAACCAGCAGGTCATCGCCTCCTACGAGATCGGCCGCCGGCGCGTGCCCGTGTCCGCGCTCCCAGGCCTCGCCAAGGCGCTCGCCGTGCCGATCGAAGCGCTCCTCGGCCTTGCCAACGGCACCGCCAAGCGCGGCCCCGCCCCCAAGCTCCAGCGCCAGCTCGAGCGCGTCAGCCAGCTCCCCAAGCCCCAGCAGCGCTTCGTCGAGCAGATGCTCGAGACGGTCCTCGCCCAGCAAGGCCGCTAAAGAGCCGAGTCAGCAAACAACCGGCATAATCGCCGCGGAGGCTTCTCAAGGGGGGAAGGCGCGGCATGGCCAAGGACGACGCGCACTTCAGCATCGTCTACGACGGCGAGGCTGTCGCCGAAGGTGCAATCGAGGCACGCGACCTCGCGCCGGCGCTTCTGGCGCTGGCCGAAGTCTTCGAGGAAGCCCAGCCCCTCGTCCCGGAACTCGAAGCGCGCATCACGCTTCGTGTGCGCGCTGGCTTCGAGCGCGGCTCCTTCGAAGTCACGCTCGAAGTCGCCAAGCTCTACCAGCAGGCCATCAGCCTCTTCTCCGGCCAGGATGCGACCGCCCTGGCGAACCTCTTCCAGATCCTCGGCATCGCCGGGGTCGCCGGCCTCCTCGGTCTCCTTCAGCTCATCAAGCGCGCCCGCGGCCGCAAGCCCGTCTCGGTCACGATCGAGCACACTCAGCGCGTGCGCATCGTCTTCGAAGGCGACGACCCGATCGAGGTCGATCGCCGCGTGTGGCAGCTCTTCAGCAAGATGAGCGTGCGCAAGGCGATCGAGCAGGTGATCGCGCCGCTCTTCAAGCAAGGCATCGACAGCTTCAAGATCCGCTACAAGGGGAACGAAACGCTCAAGGTCGCCGAGGACGAAGCCAAGTACTTCCTCGCGCCCACCGAGCACGAAGGCGAGACGATCTCTTCCACCGACACCCGCGTCGTGATCGTCGCGCCGTCTTTTCAGGAGGGGAACAAGTGGCGCGTGTCCGACGGCAGCCGCACGATCTTCGTCTCAATCGAAGATCCCGCCTTCGTGGGCGCCGTGCAATCAGGGCGAGAAGCCTTCAGGAAGGGCGACATCCTGCGCGTCACGCTCCAGACCCGCCAGTGGATGGAAGGCACCGAGCTCAAGGCCGAGCACGCCATCGTCAAGGTCCTGCAGCACGAGCGCGCGCCTGAGCAGCAGAACCTCCTGCTTCCCCGCCGCGACGGCGAGGACGGGGAGCGCTAGAGCAACAACGCCGGCAGGCGCCGGCGTTGTCGTCGACTGATTGACCTAGTTATCCATCCCTTGGCTTCTTCCGCTGCTCGTACCACCAAATAAGCAGCCCCCACAGCAGCCCGAACACGGGGAAACCTATGACGATGCCCCATCGAACAGTGGACAGCGACGTTCCATCCATAAGGACGTTAAGCAGCACGTAAATCACAGCCGCCAAGATTCCGAACTGCAATAAGCCGCGCACCAGAACGAAGTACGCTACCGACGACTTTGTCATGCTGAGCTTCCTCAGTTGTTTTTCGGGGGTGCGCTCGGCGAAGTCTTCCCGGGCGAAGTCCCTGGCGACAGGTTAGGTGGATCTCCCGGACAGAAGTATCCGCCTAAGAAGAAGCCGCCAAGGAAACCAGCGCCGAGCCCAACCCAGCTACGGCCGAGTACACCACCGGCAATCGTTCCGGCGAGGCAAGCCTGCGCTACGCATCTCTCGTTTTCCGACATCGGCGAAGACCAGGCTGACGGTCCTCCCCCTTTCGGTGGCTCCAGTGACTCCGCTTGAAGACCCGAGATGTCGAAGTTCTTAAGTGGGTCCAGATTCGCGTACGCGTAGGTATTGAACTCTTGCGCCATCGGCGTCACGCCCACGAGCAAGGGGCGCCTGAAGACCATCGATCCTTGAACGAGCATAAAGCGTGCGTCATTCATTCGATCCGGATGCTCAGGCACGTATCGCCCAGCTCGCACGTCGAGGTACCGAGGTCGATAAGCATAGAGCTTCGACCATGCGCCTTCCAATCCGATCGGGTCGGATTGCGGATACCGACCAATCGCTGGGTCATATGCGTCGCGATGACCGTTGTACGCCGTTTGCGTTTCCTTGCTCCAGACCTGACCGGGGAACCGCAAGTCGAACTCGAAAGCACCGAGTCCAGAAGGATTTTCATCGGGTGGATTGTTCCCGAACGGCTCCTGCTGATCCCATTTCCACACCGTCGTACCTGTAGCGTCGGCGACGAGCCTGGGTGTGTTCAGGTGATCGACGTGCACGAAGTAGAGCTTTGGCTGCGCTTGCACTGCGACCGGAACGAGCCGGATGGCGTCGGCGATCACGAAGCCGTTCGCCTGGTCGGTGAGCGCGATCTTGTGCGCGCTGCCCGGGGCTAGCGAGAAGGTGCCGAGCAGGTTCCAGGCGCCGCCGCCGAGCTGCTGGTTCACCGCCACGGCCGTCGAGCCGCCGGCGTGGGTCACCGTGTACGTGGCGTTGGTTGCGCGGTTCGCGTGCTGGGTCCAGCGCGCATAGACCTCGTACTGCCCCGCCTGGGCAACGTTCGGGGTCCAGGTGGCGGTGTTCGGCAGCGCGTCGGGCGCCACGAGCATCACCGCATCGGCGATCACGTAGTCGTTCGCCTGATCGGT
>Ga0137323_1000637_pt1 | contig 9799 bp, 9 predicted proteins | sample EasRivERMZT423_2_FD_102285 | JGI IMG/M metagenome (GOLD analysis project Ga0137323, IMG submission 102285) | Soil microbial communities from meander-bound floodplain in the East River, Colorado, USA - East River MetaG ERMZT423_2 | ecosystem: Environmental > Terrestrial > Soil > Floodplain ... | reverse complement strand
GCGCGCTTGCTGGCGCTTGTCACCGTGCGTCAGCAGCCGCAGGCAGTCATACTCGGTCAGGATTCCGACCAGCTCCCCCTTACTGTCCGCCACCAGCGCGCCGGTAACCCGTTTTTCCAGCAGGAAGTCCACTGCTTCCATGATGTCGGTATCCGGCGAGACCGTCTGCACGTAGCGGTCCATGAATTCGCTTACGGCCGGTAGGCGGCTCATTGGTGCCTCCTCTATTCCTTGGACCAGTCGGAGACTTCGCCGATCTTCTCGGGCGTGGCGTAGATCGCCGCGCGGATCACGCACTGGCCCGTTTCTGCGTCGACCTTCATGTCGGCGAGGTAAGTCGTCGCGTAGCCGAGCTTCTCGATCAGCTGGTCGAGGATCATGTTGGCGGCGAGGCAGCTGTAGGGCTTGATGCCCGCCTCGCGCAGGAGCTGCTCCTTCAGCATGTGCGGGCAGCCCGCCACCGTGAGCGTGAGCAGGATGCCCTTGCCGCCGATCTTGTAGGCGATGTCCTTCGCGAGCCCGGCCGCCTTGAGCTTCTCGATGCAGGCCTCGATGATCTCCGGCTCGCTCGAGCCCTGGATGTCCTGCGTCTGGATGAAGTCGGTGCCGACGAGCTCGGTCTTCCACGACGCGCAGTCCGAGAGCTCGTGGTAGAGAAGCTGCTCCAGGCGGAAGAGCAGGTGGTTGTAGTAGCGGTCGCGGTCATCCATGGCGCGGACGCACCTTGTTGCCGAACTTTTCCCAGAACACGAGCTCTTCGAGCGGCTTTTTCGGCCGCGGGTGCTTGCGGCTCTCCGCCGGCCAGCCGATCGAGACGTAGGCGATCACCTTGTACTGGCCAAGGCCGGTGGGGATGCCGAGGATCTCCTTGAACTTCTTCGCGTCGCGCGTCGAGGCGACCGGCCCGTGCACCCAGCAGGCGCCCAGGCCCAGCGAGTGCGCCTCCAGGCACATGTTCTCGATCGCGGCCGAGAGGTCGTAGGGCACGTCGACCGAGCCTTCCATCAGCGTGCCGATCACTGCGATCACTACCGGCGCATCCTTGGCGAACGCCGACACCTCGCCCGAGTACATGAAGCGCAGCACCTTGGCGCGCTTCTCCGGGTCCTCGATGCCGGCGAAGCGCTCCTGCATGTGGCCCATGCAGTACCAGGCGGTCATGCGCGAGCCGCTGCCCAGGCGCGCGAGGTCGGCGATCCGGTTGCGCGTGGCCTGGTCGCGCACCACGATGAAGCGCCACGGCTGGTAGTTCTCGCCGGTCGGCGCCCAGCGCGCCGCCTCGAGCACCTTGTCGATGAACTCGTCGGGCACCGGGTCGGGCTTGTAGCGCCGGATGCTCTTGCGGCTGACGATGACGTCGAGGATGTCAGGCATGGGCGAGCGCGCGGACTCTTTCGAGGTCGAGGACCTTCATCGCGGTGCCGCCGAGGATCAGGGCCTTCTCCTCCTCGGAGAATTCCTTCGGCAGGTCCTTGAATACCTGGGCCCATTGCGGCAGGCGCAGATGGAAGTTCGGATGCGGCGCGTCCGTGGCGAACATGATCTTGTCCGCGCCGACCATGTCGGTGAGGTGGCGCAGCCAGGCCACGAACGCCTTGTGCCCCATCTTGCGGTAAGGCTTCTGCCACAGCGAGAGGTCGAGATAGACGTTCGGCAGCCAGGCGGCCGCCTGCATCGCCTCCTGCCACCAGCCGACGTCGCCGGTGTGCGCGAAGATGAACGTGGCGTCCGGGTAGCGCGCCGCCGCCGAGGCGAAGTACGCCGGGCGCGAGTTCTCCCAGCGCAGCGGCGCCGAAGGCGCGCCGCCGGTGTGGCACATGATCGGGATCTCCCACTCGGTCGCCTTCTCGTAGACCCAGTTGCACACCGGGTCGTCGGGCATGTAGCCCACCCCCGCGTGCAGCTTGAAGCCCTTCATGCCCCACTCGCGGTAGGCGCGCTCGCAGTGCTTGAGAGCGCCCTGGCGCCGCGGGTCGATCGCCATGAACGGGATCATCCGGCCGGGGTGGCGCCTGGCGATGTCGGCGTACATCTTGTTCTGGTCGAAGATGTGGATCGGCGCCTCGCCGAGCAGCAACCCGTAGTCGACGGCGAAGGTCACCGAAATATCGACGCCCGCCGCGTCCATCTCGGCGATCACGTTGTCGGCGTTCGCGTCGACTTCCTTGCGCACGATGTCATCGATGTACTCGCGCGGCGTGATGTCGGTCTTGTTCGCCTTGTTGTACATCATGCTGAAGCTCTTCGAGGCCGCCTGGATGTAGCTGCCCTGGACGGTGCCCTTGATGACCAGGTGGCGGTGGACGTCGATGATCATGGCTGCGCTCCTTCTCGGATGAATTGCACGATGTCGGCGCTCGGCGTGCCGGGCAGGAACACCCGGCGCACGCCCATGGCCGCGAGCCGCGGGATGTCGCGCTTGAGCACGATGCCGCCGACGACGACGGGCAGGTGGCCGAGCTTCGCGCGCTGCAGCTCGGCGAGGACCTTCGGGGTCTGCGTCATGTGGTCGCCAGCGAGAAACGAGAGTCCCACGACGTCCGCCCGCTCCTCGAGCGCGGCGCGCGCCACTTCCTCGGGTGTCGAACGCAGGCCGCGGTAGACGACCTCCATGCCCGCCTCGCGCAGGTGGTGGGCGACGATCTTCAGCCCGCGGTCGTGGCCGTCGAGCCCCACCTTGGCGAGGAGCACGCGCATCGTCATCGCCCCCGGTACTCGCCCCAGCGGCGGCGCATCACGCCGCAGATCTCGCCCACCGTGGCGTAGGCCTTCACCGCGGCGAGCACCGCCGGCATGACGTTTTTTTCGTCAACAATTGCCTTTTCGAGCTGCCGCAAAGTTGCCTCCACGTCTCCCTGGGAGCGCCGGCCCTTTACCGCCGCAAGGCTCGCCTTCTGCCGCGTCTCGACCCTGGGATCGGCCTCGAACAGGCCCTGCGCCTCTTCGGCCTCCTGCGACTGGAAGCGGTTCAGCCCGACGATCACCTTCTCGCCGCTGTCCACCGCCTGCTGGTAGCGCACGCTCGAGGCCTCGATCTCGCGCGCGATGGCGCCCGACTCGATCGCGCGCAGCATCCCGCCCATGGCGTCGATGCGCGCGAGCAGCGCCTGCGCCCGGCGCTCGATCTCGTCGGTGAGCGACTCGACGTAGTACGAGCCGGCGAGCGGGTCGGCCGTGTGGGCGATGCCCGACTCGTGGGCGAGGATCTGCTGCGTGCGCAGCGCGAGCGTGGCCGCCTCCTGCGAGGGAATCGCGAAGCCCTCGTCCCAGCACGCGGTGTGGATCGCCTGGTGGCCGCCGAGCACGCCCATCAGCGCGTGCAGCGTCACGCGCACCACGTTGTTGAGCGGCTGCTGCGCGACGAGCGTCGAGCCGCACGAGCCGCTGAAGGTGCGGAACAGCCAGCTCTTCGGGTCGCGCGCGCCGAAGCGCTCCTTCATGATGCGCGCGTAGAGCCGGCGCGCCGCGCGGTACTTCGCGATCTCCTCGAACAGATCGCGGAAGCAGCCCAGGCTGTAGGACAGGCGCGGCGCGAACTCGTCCACCGCCAGCCCGCGCGCCGCGGCCGCCTCGATGTAGGCGATCGCGTTGGCGAGCGTGAAGGCGAGCTCCTGCACCGCGTCGGCGCCGGCCTCGCGGATGTGGTAGCCGGCGATGTTCATCGTGTTCCAGCGCGGGAGGCTGCGCTGGCAGTACTCGACGATGTCGAGCGCGAGCTTCAGGCTCGGCTGCGGCGGGAAGATGTAGGTGCCGCGCGCGATGAACTCCTTGAGGATGTCGTTCTGCGTGGTGCCGGTGAGCTTCGCCGCCGGCACGCCCTGGCGCTCGCCGACCGCGATATACATGGCGAGCAGCACCGGCGCCGTCGCGTTGATGGTCATCGAGGTGGAGACGCGCTCGAGCGGGATTCCCTCGAAGATCGTCTCCATGTCGGCGAGCGAGTCCACCGCGACGCCGACGCGGCCCACCGCGCCCTCGGCGGCCGGGGCGTCGGAGTCCAGGCCGAGCTGCGTCGGCAGGTCGAACGCGATCGAAAGGCCGGTCGAGCCTTCGCCGAGCAGGTAGCGGAAGCGCCGGTTGGTCTCCTCCGCGGTGCCGAAGCCGGCGTACTGGCGCATCGTCCACAGCTGGCCGCGGTACATCGTCGGGTACACGCCGCGCGTGTACGGGTACTCGCCGGGCAGGCCGAGCTTGGCGGCGTAATCGCGCCCGGGAAAATCCTCCGGCGTATAGACCGCCTTGACGGGGATCCCGCTGTCGGTCGTAAAGAAGGTCTCTTTTTTCATTGCGGAGGATTCGAGCGCTTGCGCCGCGGGCGCGGTTTTCCCTCGAGCAGGCGCAGCGCCGAGACGAGCGCCTTGCGCGTGTCCTGCGGCCGGATCACGGCGTCCACCACGAGCAGCGCCGCCGAGTGGTAGGGCGTGAGGTAGAGCTCGCGGTACTCGGCGACCTTGCGCGCGAGGAGCTCGTCGGGGTCGTTCGCTTGCTCGAGCTCGCGCCGGCACAGGATCTTCACCGCCGGCACCGCCGGCACCATCTGCATCTCGGCGGTGGGCCACGCTAAGACCCGGTCGAAGCCGATCTCGTGCACGCCCATCGCGGGGATCGCGCCGCCGTACATCTTGCGCAGCACCACGGAAACCTTCGGCACCGAGGCCTCGACCCAGGCGTGCAGCATCTTCGCGCCATGCCGCATGAGGCCGGCGTGCTCCTGCGCGACGCCGGGCAGGAATCCGGGCGAGTCCACCAGCGTCACGATGGGGATGTTGAAGGCGTCGCAGGCGCGCGCGAAGCGCGCCGCCTTGTCGGCGGCGTCGAGGTCGATGCGTCCGCCGCCGGCCTTCGGGTTGTTCGCCACGATGCCGGCCGGCCGCCCGTCCAGGCGCACGAAGCCGGCGACGAGGTTGGGCGCGAAGCCTTCCTGGATCTCGAGGAAGCGGCGCTCGTCGGCGATCGCGCGCACCACCTCGCGCATGTCGTAGCCCGCGTCGGGATCGAGCGGCACGATGTTCTCGAGCTCCGGCACCAGGCGGCCGGGGGCGTCCGCGGTGCTCTTGCGCGCGGGAGGCTCGCGGCGGCTCTGCGGCAGGTAGTCGAGAAGCTCGCGGATGAGCGCGAGGCAGTGGCGGTCGTCGCGCGCGACGAGGTGCGTGGCGCCGGAGCGGGTGCGGTGCACCTCGGCGCCGCCGAGCGCCTCGGCGCCGATTCTCTCGCCGTGGACCTCCTCGACCATCGCCGGCCCGGTGACGAAGAGGTGCGAGCTCTTGTCCACCTGCACGACGAAGTCGGCGAGCGCGGCGGAGTAGGCGGCGCCGCCGGCGCAGGTGCCCATCACGCCCACGAGTTGCGGCACCTCGCCCGAGGCGAGCACGTTCTCGCGGAACACGCCGGTCATGCCGTAGACGTTGTCCATGCCTTCCTGGATGCGCGCGCCGCCGGAGTCGTGCAGGCCGATGACCGGCACGCCGTGGCTGCGCGCCTGGCGCAGCACGCTGTGGATCTTGGTGCCGTGCACGCGCCCGGTGGAGCCGCCGAGGACGGTGGCGTCCTCGGAGTAGACGTAGACGCCGCGGCCCGCGATCGCGCCGTAGCCGGCGATCACGCCGTCGCCGGGAACCTTCTTCCCGGCCATGCCGAAGTCGTGGCACTGGTGCTCGGCGAACATGCCGATCTCGACGAAGCTGCCGGGATCGAGCAGCGCCTCGACGCGCTCGCGCGCGGTGAGCTTGCCGGCGCGGCGCTGCGCGGCGAGCCGCTCCTCGCCGCCCGCGGCGCGCGCCTGCGCCTCGCGCTCCTCGAGGCGGGCGATCTCGGCAGACCAGGTGCGGCCCATGGGCGTAAGCGTCGCCCAAACCGGCTCCCGCACTTTGATCTTGGTCACGTTTTGCCTACTTCACCAGCCCGGGAAGGAAGGTGGCGATTTCCGGCACGAACAGGATCACCGCGGTGAGCAGCACGATCGCGCCCAGGAACGGGAAGATGCCGCGGAAGATGCGGTGGAGCGGCACGTCGGGGGCGATGCCCTTGATGACGAACACGTTGACGCCCACCGGCGGCGTGATCACGCCCATCTCGCACAGCAGCACGATCATCACGCCGAACCAGATCGGGTCGAAGCCGAGCTTGCGCACCACGGGATAGAAGATGGGCAGCGTGACCACGATGAGCGCCATCGAGTCCATGAAGAAGCCGCCGATGAAGTAGATGACGATGATCACGGCCATGATCGCCATGCGGGGCAGCGGCAGCTCGCCCACCCAGTCGGCGAGCGTGAACGGGATCTTCGACACCGCCATGAAGTGGCCGAACACGATCGCGCCGGCGATGATGAACATCACCATGCAGCTCGTGCCCAGGCCCTCGCGGCCGGCCGCGACGAAGCTCTTCCAGGTGAGCTTGCGCCGCGCGAGCCCGATCGCGAGCGCGCCGCCCGCGCCGATCGCGCCCGCCTGGGTGGGGCTGAACCAGCCGAGCATCAGGCCGCCGATCGCGAGCGCGAAGAGCACGAGCGCCTCGGCGATGCCGCGGGTCGCCTTCACTTTCTGCAGGAAGCTGGTGGCGGGCCCGGGAGGACCGAGCTTCGGATTGCTCGCGCAGAGCAGCGCCACGGTTCCGATGAACAGCAGCGTCAGCAGGATGCCGGGCACGATGCCGGCGATGAACAGCTTGCCGATCGACTCCTCGGTGAGAATCGCGTAGACGATGAACACCGTGCTCGGCGGGATCAGGATGCCGAGCGTGCCCGCGGCCGCGACCGCGCCGGTGGCGAGCGTGTCGTCGTAGCCGTAGCGCTTCATCTCGGGCAGCGCGATCTTGCCCATCGTGGCGGCGGTCGCCGCCGTCGAGCCGCAAATCGCGGCGAACCCGGCGCAGGCGAGCACGGTGGCGATCGTGAGCCCGCCGCGCAGGCCGCCCACCCAGGCATAGGTCGTGGCGAAGAGGCGCTCGCTGATCCCGGAGGCATAGGCGAACGAGCCCATGAGGATGAACATCGGGATCACCGACAGCGGGTAGGACGTGAAGGTGTCGAACAGGTCCTGCGACAGCAGCGCGAGCGCGGGCGCGGTGCCCGAGAGGGCGGCGAAGCCGCCGAAGCCCACGATCATCATGGCGAAGGCGATCGGCACCCTCAGCAGGAAAAGCAGGAGCAGCGCGACGATGCCGGCGATGCCGGAGCCTTCAGGGCTCATCGCGCCGCGCCCCGGCGAGCGAGCCCAGGCCCTGCTGCAGGAGCACCAGGCACATCGGCACCATGGCGAGGGCCGCGGCGTAGGCGAACGGCGCGAGCGGGATCGACGCGGTGGCGGTGACTTCGCGGCTCCTTTGCAGCTCCGCGCCGTGCGCGAGGAGCTGCCAGGCGACGACCGCGAACAGCGCCAGGCACGCGAGGCTCACCGCGCCTTCCAGCACGGCGCGCGCGCGCCGCGGCAGGCGCTCGACGAAGAAGTCGACCGCGATGTGCCGCCGCCGGAGCAGCGCGCCCGACGCCGCGAAGGTCACGGCGACGAGCTGCGCGAGCATCATCATGTCGAGCGAGCCGGGCACCGGCCGCAGGAAGAGCTTGGCGCCGAGCACGTCGGCGCAGGTGAGCGCGATCATGAAGACCGCGGCGGCGACGCCGAGCGCCTCGGCCCCGGCGCACAGCGCCGCGTTGAGGCGCTCGAACGTCCCGGGCATCGCCTACTGCTTCAGCGCCTCGGGTCGCAGCTCCATCGGGCCGGTTGCCGCGGCGTTCTTGCGCTGAACCTGCTGCGCGGTCCAGTACGCGCTGCGGCTGCGCAGGTAGTCGATCCAGCCCTTGGTCTCGGACTCCGGGAAGCCCTTGCTCTGCATGGACTTCACGTAGCCGCCGATCACCGGCTCGACCGCCTTCTGCCAGCGCACGGCCTCCTGCGCGGAGAGCTCGATGTAGGCGACGCCCTTCTCTCTTGCGAAGGTGCGGCCCTCCAGGTCGATGTCGTTCCACATGCGCGCGAAGCGCTCCTGGTACTCGGCGGTCACCGCGTCGACGACGCCGCGCAGGTCCGGGGCCAGGGCCTCGTACGCGCGCTTGTTCATCACCATGTAGAAGGGGAACGAGCCGCCCGTCTGCCAGTTGACCGTGACGTGCTTCGCCACCTCTGCGAAGCGGAAGGTGCGCAAAGTCTCGTAGGGCGAGAGCACCGCGTCGTTCACGCCCTTGGAGATCGAGTCGTACACCTCCATCATCGGCGTCGGCGTCGGCGTGGCGCCGAGCGCGCGGGCGATGTCGCCGGTGACTCCCGGCGCGCGGATGGTAAGTCCCTTCAGATCCTCCAGCTTGGCGACCGGCCGCTTCGAGATCACCAGGCTCGGGCCGTTGGCGTGCAGCGACAGCAGCTTCACGCCGTCGAACTCCTTCGGCTTGAAGCGCTGGTAGAAGTCGTTGCCGACGTGGCCGCCGACCCAGCCGGTCGGGATGCCGATCGGCAGCCCGATCGACTCGCTCGCCGGCATGCGCCCGGGCGTGTAGTAGACGTGCGAGTAGCCGATGTCGGCGATGCCGGACTCGATGCCCTTGTACATGTTCGGCCCGGTGAGGAGCGACCCGCCGGCAAAGTGCTGCGCCTTGATCCGCCCGCCGGAGCGTTTCTCGAGGTCCTCGCCGAACGCGAGCGTGGTCTTCGCCTGCTGCGAGGGCGGCGGGAAGTAGTTCGCGATCTTGAGCTGCACGACCTGCGGGGTGGCGCCGAACGGGAGCATCAACGCCGCGCCGACAGCGGCTGCCGTCATTGTTACGCGCATGGTTCTCTCCTCTGGAGGTGGCCTAGCGGGCATGTTTGCCACAGCCGGGCGCGAGGCGTTTGATACAGATCAAGCAAACCCGGGCTCGGCGCCGCTAACGTCACCGAGGGATGAAGCCCCTCGAAGGTTTTCTCCTCGACGCCGAGCGCATCGCGCGCGAGAGCGCGCGCGGCATCTGGCCGGGGAGGGTGGCAACCGGCTACCTCGACCGCTGGGCGGAGGAGAAGCCCGGCGCCACCGCGATCGTCGGCTGGCGCATGGAACAGGAGGCCGAGACCCGCCTCACCTGGGCGGAGCTCGCCGGGCGCGCGGCGGCGGCCGCCGGCGCGCTCGAGCGCGCCGGGGTGCGCGCCGGCGACGTGGTGTCGTTCCAGCTGCCGAGCTGGTGGGAGTTCGTCACTGTGTACCTCGCCACGGTGCGCCTGGGCGCGGTGGCGAACCCCCTGATGCCGATCTTCCGCCACCGCGAGCTCTCGTTCATGCTGCGGCTCGCCGAGTCGCGCGTGCTGATCGCGCCGCAGAGCTTCCGCGGCTTCGACCACGGCGCGCTCGCGCGCCAGCTCGCCGCCGAGATTCCCGGCCTGCAGCTCCTCGAGATCGATTTCTCCGCGCCCGCCCCCGGCTTCCTGCGCGGCGCGCGGCTCGGTCCGGACGACGTCACGCAGCTCATGTACACCTCGGGCACCACCGGAGAGCCGAAGGGCGTGCTGCACACGTCGAACACGCTGCTCGGCGCGGTGGCGGCGTTCACGCGCCACATGCGCATCGGCCCCGCCGACGTGATCTTCATGCCGTCGCCGCTCGCCCACCAGCTCGGCTTCTGCTACGGCATGCTGATGTCGCTCATGCTCGGCGTGCCGCTCGTGCTCAGCGACATCTGGCGGGCGGGGCGCGCCGCGCAGCTCATCAACGCGAACGGCGCGACGTTCTGCTTCGCCGCGACGCCGTTCCTCGCCGACCTGGTCGAGCAGAACGTGCGCCTGCCGACGCTGCGCCTGTTCGCGAGCTCGGGGGCGCCGATTCCGCCCGCGGTGGT
>Ga0137323_1000633_pt1 | contig 9818 bp, 6 predicted proteins | sample EasRivERMZT423_2_FD_102285 | JGI IMG/M metagenome (GOLD analysis project Ga0137323, IMG submission 102285) | Soil microbial communities from meander-bound floodplain in the East River, Colorado, USA - East River MetaG ERMZT423_2 | ecosystem: Environmental > Terrestrial > Soil > Floodplain ... | reverse complement strand
TCATGCCCGCCTTGCAAAACTCAACCCTCGATCGAGTCGGCCCCGCGGGCTGGTCCGCGTTTCGATTGAACGATCCGACCTTGCCCGTGTGGATCGGCGCGGCGCTGCTTCTGGTCTTTTTGATGCTCTTGCCGCTGGGCGCAATTCTTCGCTCCAGCGTCTGGGGTGATACTGGGCTAACGTTCAGCAGATATCTTGAAGTATTTACCAACCAGCAATTTCTCAAGGCGATCTGGAACACCTTGATCATTTCCACCTGGGTGGGAGTGCTCGCGGTTTTCATCGGCGCTCTGCTCGCCTGGTTGGTGACGCGCACCGATTTGCCGTGGAAAAAACCGATCAGAGCGCTGGTCATGGCGTCGTTCGTGACGCCGCCCTTCCTGGGCGCGTTTGCCTGGACGCTGCTCGCCGGACCCAACGCCGGTTCGCTGAACAAACTCTACCGCGCCGTGACCGGTTCGGAAGAAGCGCTGTTCAATATATTCACCATGCCGGGGCTGATATTTGTTATGGCGCTCTACAGCTTCCCATTCGTTTTTTCCATGATCGCCAACGTCTGCGAGCTGATTTCCTCGGACCTCGAAGATGCCGCGGAGATTCTCGGCGCGAACAAATGGCGCACGGCCTGGACCGTCACCTTGCCGCTGGCGCTGCCGGCCCTGATCGGTGGCTTCATCCTGGCTTTTCTCCAATCACTGTCGCTCTTCGGCGCGCCGGCGATTCTCGGCCTGCCCGCGGGCTTGCACACGATCACCACGCAGATATGGACGCTGTTTCAATATCCTCCGCGCCTGGATATGGCTGCCGCCTTTTCCGTGCCGCTGCTGTTGGCGACGATGGTGCTGATCGCCGTGCAGAAAAAAATTCTCGGCCGCAAAAGCTACAGCACGGTGGGCGGCAAAGGCGGACAGAAACGTTTGATCCGCCTCGGTTGGGGCCGCGTTCCCGTGCTGTTGTTCGTCTTCGGTATTCTTTCGCTTTCGGTCTTCCTGCCCTATTGGATACTGCTGAAAGCGGCACTTTCGAAAGCCTGGGCGCTGCCGTTGACCTGGGATAATTTCACGCTGCACAACGTTTATTTTAGTTTTTTCGAGTACGGCGATACCCAGTTGGCGATTTACAATACGTTTAAATTGGGACTGATCACGGCGACCGTCGGCACGCTGTTGGCGACGCTCATCGCTTACATCACCAATCGCAATTTGTTTCGCGGCGCGCGCTATCTGAGCTTTTTTGCGCTGGCGCCGCTGGTCATTCCCGGCATTGTCTTGGCCGTTGGTCTGTTCATCGTCTACACGCGGCCGCCGCTGGTGCTCTACGGCACGATCTGGATTCTTTTCGTGGCTTTTTTGACCAAAGAAATGCCGATTGGATTTTCCCAGGCTGAGTCCACCTTCAAGAGCATTCACCCGGAGCTCGAAGATGCCAGCCGGATCATTGGCGCCAACCGGCTCGTGTCCCTCAAGGATATAACGGCGCCGCTGGCGCGCTCGGGACTGATCGCCGCCTGGTCTTTCATCTTCATCGGCGTCATTCGCGAGCTCAGCGCGGCGATTCTCTTATTTGCGCCGAAGTCGAAAGTTGTCTCGGTGGTTATTTTCGACCTCAAAGAAGAGGGGCAGATAGGAGTTATCGCCGTTCTAGGAATTCTCTTGTTGGCGGTTTCCTTCGCGGTGATCCTCGCGGTCCAGCGGCTCGGGGGCCGGGACGTGGTATCGACGCGGGAATAGCTCATGGCAATAGTTTCACTAAGAGGGCTGACTAAAAAATTCGCCGACGCCGCTGCGGTCGACGAGCTTCATTTGGAAATCGGCGACGGCGAATTCGTTTCGCTGCTCGGTCCTTCCGGTTGCGGCAAAACTACAACGCTGCGATTGCTTGCCGGCTTCTTGCAGCCCGACAGTGGGGAGATCCGCGTCAGTGGTGACGTTGTTTCATCGCCGTCCCTCCTGGTACCGCCCGAGCGGCGCAACATGTCGATGATATTTCAAAGTTACGCCGTCTGGCCGCACATGACGGTGGCGCAAAACGTCGCTTACGGACTCAAGTTTAAAAAACTCACGAAGCTGGAAATTGAAAACAAAGTTGCGCAACTGCTCGGCGTCGTGCACCTGGCGGAATTTAAAGACCGCTATTCTGCCGAGCTTTCCGGGGGACAGCAGCAGCGGGTGGCGCTGGCGCGAGCATTAGTTGTCGAACCACAAATTCTTTTGATGGACGAGCCGCTGAGCAACTTGGATGCGAACCTGCGCGAAGAGATGCGCTTCGAGATCCGCCGGCTGCATGAAGAATTCAAAATCACCACGGTTTATGTCACCCACGATCAGGCGGAGGCGATGGCGACCTCGGACCGGATCGCCGTGCTCAATCGCGGCCGTCTGGTTCAGGTCGGACCCCCGGCGGAGATATTCGACCGGCCGAAAACGCGGTTCGTCGCGGAGTTTGTCGGCAAAGCGAATATCTTGAGCGGGCGCCTCGACGGCGATGGCCAGTCTATTCTATCCGATGGCGTAAAGATTCGCCTGTCCGACGGCGGCGATCTCTTGCCGTCGAGCGAAGCGTCGGTGTGCTTGCGGCCGCATAATATCAAGCTGGTCGCCGGGCAGGACGCGGCGCGGCAGCTGACCGATCAAGGTTACAATCTCTTCTCCGGTATCGTGCGCCGCTCGATCTATTTCGGCGACGCGGTCGATTATACGGTCGAGCTTGCTTCGCAGCGAGTTTTACGCGTCATCGCGCCGCCATCCCAACGATTCGAGCCCGGCCAATCGATATGCGCGGCAGCCCATCCCGAACATTGCGTCGTCGTGCGTGAAGATTGACGCGGCAAAGCCCAACCGAAAAAGAGAAGAGAATTTCACCACAGAGGCACGAAGTTCGCAGAGTTCGGAGGTTATTTTAATCAAGAACTCTTTACTCCGTGACCTCAGCGCCTCGGCGGTGAGATATCCGAATTCTTTCTCACCATAGAGACGCAGAGTGCACGGAGGGTTAAGACGAACAGAAAGATACGATAAGTTAATGGATTTTGTTAGCAACCAAGAGATCATCATGGCAGCGCGGCGCAATCTTAGCGATAACGTTTGGCACTACCTGACCGGCGGCGCCGAGTCCGAAACAACCATGCGTCGCAACCGATTGGGCCTGGATAGTCTGGCCTTTCGCCCGCGTGTGCTCGTCGATGTATCCGCAATCGATCCCTCGACAAGTTTTCTCGGACTTAGACTTGCGATCCCCGTCATGCTCGCGCCGATCGGCTCGCTGCAGTCGATCACGCCTGAGGGCGGCGTCGCGGTCGCCAAAGCCGCCGAAGAATTTGGCACCGTCAACTTCGTCAGCTCGGTAACCCAACCCAGCTTGGAGGAGATCGCCGCGGCCAGCCGCAACCCAAAAATATTTCAGCTCTACGTGCAAGGAGACTTGAAGTGGGTTGAAAATCTTTTGCATCGCGTCAAGCAGGCCGGCTATTCGGCACTATGCCTCACCGTCGACACCGCGCACTACAGCCACCGCGAGCGTCAGATGATGGACCGCTGGTTGCCGCCGAGCCGCCGCGGCGTCGGCTACGAATACCGCGCCGGCCTTACTTGGGAGACCTTGGATGCGATCAAGGAGATGGCCGGGTTGCCGTTTATTCTAAAAGGCGTGGCGACAGCCGAAGACGCCGCACTCGCCGTGACGCATGGCGTCGGGACGATTTACGTCTCCAATCATGGCGGACGCCAGCTTGATCATGGGCGGGCGACCATCGACACGATGCCGGAAATCGTCGATGCGGTCGGCGGTCGAGCCGAGATCATTCTCGACGGCGGTATCGTTCGCGGCAGCGACGTGCTCAAGGCCATCGCCCTGGGTGCACGCGCCGTGGCCATCGGCAAGCTGCAGGGCTGGGGACTCGCCGCCGCCGGTCAGGCTGGATTGGTACGGGTGCTCGAAATACTCAAAAGCGAGATCGTCATCAGCATGGGACTGCTCGGCATCACGCGGCTCGATCAACTCACTGGGGCCTACTTGGACAAAGTTCAACCGTTAGCTCCGGCTCATGAAATGAGCGCCTTCCCTCACATGCCCGGCGGCCGTTTGCTGTGAGCGGGGAGAAATCGGAGTGCGAGATTTGAAATACCATTTGGCAGTTTTAAACGGAGCAGGCAATGGTGTCAGGTAATGGAGCGAGCGTTTCTGATAGACAACTCGATCTTGTTCATCGATCACCACCGTCACATTATTGGTCGAGTGCAGATCGATCGCTCCATTCAGTTTCATCGTCGTCTCCTCCTTTTTAGATGTAAGGTTGGCTCACAGCCAACCTTAGTGCCTCTCGGAGAAGCCTGCTAGCTGATCATCAGACTTCTACTTCAGACAATCTGATAAGGAAAGTCTGGAAGTAAATGTCTGCCCCGTTTCCACATATCTATTTTGACGGTTCCACCAGCAAATCGATTTTGCTGACGGCACCATCTACCCCGGTTACGATAGCTCGACGCGCTTGGTTTTCGTCTCGGGAATCGAAATCGTAGCGAAAGCGATAAGTTCCGTGCCCGGGTAGCATTAATTGGCTAATTCTTCCGGCTTGATAGTTGAATTCGATAACATGCCGGTTGTTTTCTTCGATATACATCAGGTAGGTGTCCTTGTAACCGTATCGGGTGGTCAACTTCAAGCCGCGCACCTCTGACAACCGTCCACCGTGATCGTAGAGATAGGTAACCTTTCGCCCATGCTGATCTTGCGCTGCGATAAGCCGATCTGCATTATCGTGCTCGAATGAAATCAAACGCCCATCCGGCGTCGAAATTTTTTTCAAATTTCGGCGCTCCGCTCTATCCATTTTGACAACTGTTCCCGTCTTATTGCGAAACTCGATGAGAGCTCCATCGACGGGCTTCTTCGCATTGTAGGATTCAGGAAACAGATACAGGGACCCGTCGCGGAGCTTCAAATCCCAACCATTCCCGTTCCAACTGATCTGCGATCCGAGAAACGGCGTATTCGTGAGCCGGTGCTCGTAAACCGCATCCGCGTAACCCGTCCCTTTCGAAATCCGAACATAGCGAAAACTGTAACCGTCACAAGGAACAACGTCGATAAAAGTATAGGGTTGACGACTGCCGACAGGGAACAGATCCCAAGACAAGGCAGTGTTTCGGCCGAAGGTTCTGCTGTGTGTATCCCAGGCACGATAGCAACGCGTGACCGATAGCGGAGTTTCACCAGGAACGACTAAGTCAGTGGTTCTCGTGATTAGATTGCCGCGAAGGTCGACTTCGATCTCGTCAATTTCCTCATCGAGTCGCAACCCCTTTGTGCATTTTGTTAGCCTGGCTTCCAAACTACCCGCCGTTCTGTTTTTGAACTTTGTGATTCGGAGACATGGGTAACGCCCATCGACCTTTGAATAATCGAAGTTGGCCATATCGGGACGTGTTTCCGCGCCACGGGGCGCCATGCCGTGAGCGGACTTGAACTCGTCGACCACCGCGAGGGCGCCCAATCCCTCAAGGCGTTCCGACATGAGATCGGTGCTGGATGAGCCGTAAAGGTCTTTGTATAGTACGCTTGACGGATCGTCACTGCGCGGCAGATCAAACACTACGAAGCCAATCGTTCGGCTCACCATCTTACGAATGCGTGAGCGAAACAATTTTTGATTGCCCGCCATTGGCTCCGGCACGAATCGATGGCTGGAAACCACGCCCACTCGGTTCGGTAGGTCGTAGGCTGTGTATGCAAAGTTCCAATTCTGTTTCGCGATATACATGTCCTTATCGGTCACGCCGATGAGATAGGCCGTCTTCTGTCTGGCGAGCTGCGGTAGCTGGTCGTGCAGGAGAGCGACTAGTTCCTCAAAAATGAGCTGACGACGCGAATCATTGCGCTGTCGCGATTGCAGGGAGATAGGCGGCAAAACCTCCACGCTGAGGCCATACTCTCTGCGGTAAAACTCTGGTAGATCATCCAATCCCAAGCTCTGCACATCACCGAGCGGAACGATATAAACACGCAGATCTTGCGGCACAGGACGAAGCGACGCCTGTTTGGTCGGCGCGAGCAAGTCGAGTTCGCGGCCGTTCTTGCTCACAAGCCGTAGCTCAGAAAACACCCAAGGGCTATCGGCTTGGCCGCCGCGCGCGTAGATCGTGCCCGAGGATTTCACGCCATCGACCGGGATCCAGATTTTTCCTTCACTCCAGCCAGTCTCGTCGCGCAAAACATAGCCTCGCGCGAGCCAACCCGCGCTCACCGGACGGCCGAGGAGCGCTTCGGTTTGCGGATTTTCGTTGGCACGGGTTACTGCTTCAAGAACTAATGGCGAGCTGCTGAGCAACACTCTAAATGGGAAACGATTCCAAACCTGCGGTGGCACATGAGGGAGCATCAGCAGTATTAAAACGATCAGGAGATGGCGAAAATGGCGCCAGCCGAATAAACGTTTTAGCGGAGAACGCGCCGGTTTCTGCTCAATAACCGGCGCGCCGCAGCTTGGACACTGCTTCGTACCGGGGGCGAGCGTAGCGCCGCAATTACTGCAGCGGTCGAACCTATTTGAATCAAGTTCGTCGCTCATGTTACTTAGCTACAAATTTTAACCGATTCCGGTAGAACGCGATAGTGAAAATCCGGTCGCCACGCTCGGATGAAAGATTCTGAACGATAGTACGGCAAGGGCTTAAGTCTTTGGGAACTCACCACTGCTGCGGCGCTGGTTAAATGCCGGTGCCCGATTCCACTTCATATCTAGCTGCTCGTCCGCCGGCGCGGAGTTCACAGAGGGTTGGGTATTTGGTAACCTGCGAACATCGCGAAACATGAAATCGAATAGGCGCCAGCAAGGCAGACGAATTCACGGACCGACAAAAAACCATGATTCACCCGCGGCGATATTTTCCCCGCGCGCTGTTGAGCGCGCTGGTTATTTTACTTCTCGCTGTTGGCGCTGATGCGGCGGAGCTGAAGAAATTTCGCCTCGGCTACTCGACCGTCGGGCCGGCGGGAGCCGGGTTGTGGATGGCCAAGGAGATCGGCGCCTTCGAGAAGTACGGCATCGATGCCGATCTGATTTTTATTTCCTCCGGGCCGGTGGTGGTGCAAGCGTTGATCGGCGGCGATTTGCAGGGCGGCTTTGCCGCCACCAACGCGGTGATCGCGGCGGTGGTGGGGGGCGCGCCGTTGGTTTCGATTATGAGCTTGGTGAATCGTCCCTATTATCGGCTGTGGGTGCAGCCGGAGATTAGTCGAATCGAAGAGCTGCGCGGCAAGACTTTGGGCGTGTCGCGTTTCGGCTCGGTGACCGATAACATGACGCGCATCCTGTTGCGTAAGAAAAATCTCGAAGGCGCGGTCAACGTACGCCAGTTTGGCGGCACCACGGAAATCGCCGCCGCGTTTTTACACAAGCAAATTGCCGGCGCGGTGATCTCGGCGCTGCGCGTCAATGCGCCGATGCGCATGCTGGTGGATTTGTCCGAGCTCGATTTTCTCTATTCCAATGTCGTGATCACCGTGGCGCGAGATTACCAACGGCGCGCGCCGGAAACGCTTGAAGCCTTCGTGCGCGGCTATTTCGAAGGCGTCGCGGCGGCGCACCAGCAAAAGGACAGGGCGCTCAAGGTCATTCAGAAATACACCCGGCTCAAGGATCAGAAGTTGATCGAAGAGCTTTACAGTGATTCGAGCAAATTTTTAGAGCGCGTGCCGCGCGTCGAAGCTGAAGCGATCGCGCCGATTGTCGAGTTCATGGGCAAAAAGCCGATCGCCGTCGAAACCATCGCCGACAACTCCATCGTCGACCGGCTGGTGCGCGAAGGTTTTGTCGACAAGCTTTACAAGCGCCGGTAGGAGTAATATCTAACGGACAAATCTTTACTAAGAATAATGTTACAGTTAAGGGGTGGTTTCTAGCAGGCATAACTTCATCGATATTGCCCTCCCCAGCGCAATAAGCCAATAATAAAAGCCCAATACTGAAACCTGATCACTGAAACCTGATACATTGCTAGCTCGGCATCCTAGTTCCTGTACCGATTCGTGAATTAGGCAGTTTAATGCTCTCGCCGCCTATACAAATCAATCACTTTGAAACTATAACAGAATGGGCAAAATTTCGGACTAGAAAATTTGACGCGCGGGACAAAGGCCAAGGAGTCATTTCCGACACCAGGCGGTAGCAGTGTAACTCAAATGGAAGATCGCGGAACTGGAACCCGCGGAATAGTTATGAAGCCGACGGAGACTTCACGCCAGACGCGCAATTTGACCATTTTACTGGAGGTCTCGAAGGCACTGGCAAGCCAGGTGCGACTTGATGATCTCTTGGGCACTATCATCGGCAAAACCGCGGAGGTGCTCGATGCCGACCGTGCCACGCTGTTTCTCTACGACCAAGCGCGCGATGAGTTGTGGAGCAAAACGGCCGACCAACTCGAGATCAAGGAGATCCGTTTTGCAGCCGGCGTGGGCATTGCCGGGGATGTTGCGAGAACCCGGGCCGTCGCAAACATACCCGATGTTTACGACGACGCGCGTTTTAACCCGGATTTCGACAAACAAACGGGTTACCGGACCCGCTCGGTTCTGTGCATGCCTTTGATCGGCAGTCAAAATGAGATCATCGGCGTCATTCAGGTTCTGAACAAAAAGAACCAAGGAGGGTTTGATCAAGAAGACGAATCGCTCCTCAGTGGGCTCAATGCTCACATATCGGTTGCCCTCGAACGGGCGAGCCTGATCGAAGCCTATATCGAGAAAGACCGAGACCTGGAAATTCAAAACAATGCAAAAACCAAAATGATCGATCACCTTTCACACGAGTTGAAAACGCCTCTGGCGGTTATGTCGGCGTCTTGCGGGCTATTGCAGAAATTGGCCGCCGTGCAGGCGCCGCAGCGAACTCATGCCATTGCCGAGCGACTTCAGCGCGCCATCGGCCGACTGGTGGAACTTCAGGTGGAGGCGTGCGATATCGCCGAGCAAAGACAATTCAAAGAAGAAATCGTGCTCACGGTTTTGTTGCGGCGCTGCCAAGACGTGCTCGAGAGCATCATCGACGAGCAAGGCGCGCCGGCTCGGTTGAGGGAGCGCCTGGCACAGAGGATCGCTGAAATCTACGCTCACGATGCGGATCATCAAGCCGAGACATTGCTGATGGATGTCTGGATTCCCAAGGTGCTGGAAACCTTGCGAGGCGATTTTAAGCACCGCGACATCTCGCTGGAACTAGCGCTCGAGGCAGCTCCAGCAGTGTGTCTTCCCGAGCCATTGCTCTTCAAATCGTTTCGCGGCTTGTTGCGCAATGCGATCGAAGCCACGCCCGATGGCGGATTGATTAGCGTTGGATTGCGTGAAGCCAACGGAAACGTAAGGCTCGATATTCGGGATAGCGGGGTCGGCATTGACACGGAGCTGCAAAAACAGTTATTTCATGGTTTCATACACGCGGGCGCCACCGACCGCTATTCTTCGGGCCGACCCTACGACTTCGGCGCCGGAGGAAAAGGTCTCGACCTGCAACGGATCAAGCTCTTTTCGGAGCGCTATGGTTTCCAGCTTTCTTTCACCAGCAAAGTCGGCGCGGGCAGCGTTTTTTCTCTCGAATTTCCGCCAGTCTTGTTGAGACCGCGCGACCGCTAGACAAAAACGACGGAGAAGATATGACAGAAAAATTTGCGCCACCGGCGGCCAGTTCGGACGATTTTTTTCGCGCGCTGGACACACAGCTTTTGGTGCACGAGCTAAAAAGCCCCCTTTCATTAATCGAGGCGGCAGCCCGAACCATGCTCGAACCAACATCACGGCTGGGATCCCTAACGGAGCGCCAGGAG
>Ga0137323_1000628_pt1 | contig 9875 bp, 9 predicted proteins | sample EasRivERMZT423_2_FD_102285 | JGI IMG/M metagenome (GOLD analysis project Ga0137323, IMG submission 102285) | Soil microbial communities from meander-bound floodplain in the East River, Colorado, USA - East River MetaG ERMZT423_2 | ecosystem: Environmental > Terrestrial > Soil > Floodplain ... | reverse complement strand
GAGCGTGGTGGCGCGCCCGCGCAGCACGAGCTGCACGACGCGCGGCGGCTCATCCAGCACCAGGTCAATCGGGCGCGGCCCGCTGACGGTGTCGCCCCGCACGAGATTGAGAATGACGCGCGCCCGGCGCGGGCGCACCACCGCTTCGACACGCAGGTCGCGGGTCGAATCGACGAGATCAAATCGCTCGGCCGATCGTCCTTCGCCGCCGGCGAATCGGCGTTCGAGGATGAGCTCGACAAATGCCGAGCCTTCCCGATGGTGCCGGCCGAACGGATAGATGCGCGCCGTATCGCTCCACGCGAGGCGTACCAGCCGCCGGTACGTGTCCTCCTCCCACAACGGCAACCCGCGGCGCGAGCGTCCGACGCGCCGCCGCGTATAGAACTCGGCGCCAAGGCTGACGGTGTCACCGAACGGGGTGAGATGAAACAGGGCCTCGACCTCGGCGGTGTCGGTGCGGAGCGTCAGGCGCATTTCGTTGTCGAGCGGGCCGCTGACGGCGCCGCTCGCGAGGACGCGGGGCGCGAGCGCCGCCGGCTCGATGACGCGCACGCGATACGTGAGCCGCGTGCCGGGGCCCTGGAGGGACGCCAATACGAGGAGGAGGCTACTGAACGACGATAGTCCCACGCGTGTCCTCGAGCGGTGCCCCACTGCCCGGCCCGCCCCAGCGGCGGTTCGCGAGCCATCCGCCGAGCATTCCGGCGGCGAGCGCCACGATCACCCACAGCGCGAGCGTGCCGGCGCGGATGGAGGGGCGCGGGACCACGAAGGCGTGCGGGTCGCCCGCCGAGCGCGCCAGGGCCACCCGCACCTCGAGCTGGCTCGCGCGCGCACCGGCGCAGTGCGAGCAGGTGGCGAGGTGCTTGGCCAGCGCCGCCCGCTCCATCAGCGACAGCTCGCCATCCAGCTCGGCGCCGATTTGCTTCAGCCACTGCTGGTGCGTGGTCTCGGGTCCCGCCATCACACCTCCTCGCGCACGCGGTAGCGCAGCGCGCGCCGCTGCATCCAGCGCACCGCGAACGCATCGACCAGCGAGCGCCAGACGCGGTTCCACATGCCGTACTTGGTTACACCATGCTTGCGCGGGCGATGGCCGACCGCGACCTCGGTCACAGTGCCGCCGTTCATCTTGACGAGCGTCGGCAGGAAGCGGTGCATGCCGGCGAACAGCGGCAGGGTCCGGACGGCGTCGGTCCGGAACGCCTTGAGCGAGCAGCCGGTATCACGAATCACTTCCCCGTTGAGCCGGTTGCGCACGCCGTTGGCGATGCGGCTCTGCAGCCGCTTCCACGCGGTATCGCGACGCGTGGCGCGGTAGCCGGCGACGGCAGTGACGCCGGTCCGCCGCAATTCGGCGACGAGCTTGGGAATGTCGGCGGGATCGTTCTGCAGGTCCGCATCGAGCGTAACCACGATGGGCGCGCGCGCCGCGCGAAATCCGGCGGCGAAGGCGGCGGTTTGCCCCGCGTTGCGCTCGAAGGAGATGATGTGCAGTTGCGGGTATTGGTGCCGCAGGGTCTTGAGCGCCTCGAACGTCCCGTCGGTCGAACCGTCGTCCACGACGATCACCTCGTAGCTCGGGGCGGCCGCCTCCGTGCCCTCCTCGAGGGCGGCCGAGATTTCAGCGAGCAGCGGCGCGAGGTTGTCCCGCTCGTTGTAGGCCGGGACCACGACCGAGAGCTCCACGGGCTGGGAACGATAGCAAGTTGACAGCCGTAACACGAGTGGGTAAAACCCTAACGCTTCTTCAACTTCGGAGGCTCTCCGTGTCCGTGTCGCGCCGCGATTTCCTCCAGACCGCCGCCGTCCTGGCGATCCCCCATGCCATGCGACCGCCGCGGCCGCTGCCGCCGCAATCGCGGTGGGCGGCGAAGCCCGTCGTCGTCGCGAGCGCCAACGGCTTGCGCGGCGTCCAGAAGGCGTTCGACCTGCTCATGCAGGGCGCGGACACGCTCGACGCCGCAGTCGAAGGGGTGAAGATCCAGGAGCTCGATCCCAACGACGACTCGGTCGGGTATGGCGGCTTGCCGAACGCAGACGGCGTGGTCCAGCTCGATGCGTCGTGCATGCACGGGCCCACCAAGCGCGCCGGCGCGGTCGGCTGCCTCGAAGGGATCAAGACCCCCTCCGAAGTCGCAAAGCTGATTCTCAAGTACACCAACCACATCTTCCTCGTCGGCGAGGGTGCGAAGCGGTTTGCGCTCTCGTACGGCTTCAAGGAAGAAGACCTGATGACCGAGCATTCGCGCGAGGCGTGGCTGCGCTGGCGCGCGAACCTGAATCCCGAGGACAACTACCTCGACGTTCCCGATGACGAAAAGCTCACGCTCCCGAAAACCGGCACGATCAACTGCGACGCGGTGACGCCGCAGGGCGACATCTCGTCGGTGACGACGACGAGCGGGCTGTCGTGGAAGATCCCGGGCCGGGTCGGCGATTCGCCGATCATCGGCGCGGGCCAGTACTGCGACAACGACGTCGGGGCCGCCGGGTCCACCGGCCTCGGTGAGGCCAACATCAAGGTGTGCGGCGGGTTCCTCACGGTCGAGCACATGCGCCGCGGCATGAAACCCACGGACGCCTGTCTCGAGACGCTGAAACGCGTGGTCGCGGCGACCGAGCCGCGCCTGCTCGATGCGCGGAGGCGGCCCAAGTTCGGCCTGACCTTCTACGCGGTGAACAAGCGGGGGGAATTCGGGTCGGCGTCCTTCTATCCGAGCAGCTATGCCGCGCACGACGGCACCGAAGCCAAGATCCGGGACACGGCCTACCTATTCGCGCGTACCTGATCCTCGCGCTGCTCGCGCTCTCCACGCGGTCCCTGGCGGCACAGCAGGGGCCCGATCCCCGGAACATCTGGGTCGATCACCTCTATCCATTCTTTTATTACAGCTCGACCGACGGATTCTGGTTGTCGGGACACTACGACGTGTCGAGTGCGATGGGCTTCGTCGAGCGCCCCGAACCGAACTTCGGCCGGTTCGCCCTGGACGTCGGGGCGAGCACTCAGGGCAGTTACGCCTTCATCCTCGACGGCCAGCTGCCGGCGTACTGGGATGGCTGGCGCCTCGGCCTGACGCTCAGCCTGATCCGCGGCAATCGCCTGGGCTATTACGGCCAGGGGAACGATGCGCCGTTCGATTCCGACAGCTTGACCGGCCGCTCGCATTTCTACCAGGTCGCCCGCACCACGGGCGGCGCGCGCGCCACGGTGCAGCGGCGGATCGTGGGGCGGCTGCGCGCCCTGGTCGGGGGCACGATCGACCATACCGATTTCCGCGAACTGCCAGGCGGCAGCGTGTTTCAGCGGGACCGCGCATCCGGCACGATCACCGACGAGGAGGACCCGTTCACCGACGCGGTGGGACGCGTGGGTCTCGTATTCGACTCTCGCGACCTCGAAGCGGATCCGCACGGCGGGATTTTCGCCGAGGCACTGGTCGGCTGGGGACGCGGCTACACTCGCACGACAGCGGGAGTGCGCGCGTATGTCCACCCGCTCCGGCGACTGATCATCGCGGCACGGCTTGGCGGCGAGAGCATGACCGGAGCGCCGCCGCTCTCGGCCCAGATGACGATGGAGTCGAGCGAGGGATCGTTCGTCGCCATGGGCGGACGCCGCTCGCTGCGCGGCTATCACGACGCCCGGTTCGTCGGGCCGGGCAAGCTGCTCGGCAGTGTCGAGGCGCGCTACGGGTTGATGTGGGCACCGCGCGTGCTCGAGGTAAAGCTGTTCGCGTTCTACGACGTGGGGCGGGTGTTCGGTCCTGGGGAGTCGGTGCAGCTCACCACAGAGGGATTGCATGCCGCGTGGGGCGGCGGGGTCGCGCTGGCGATGATGCGGAATACGCTGGTCACGCTGGTCGTCGGCAAGGGCACCGAAGGGACGGAAGTCACCTTTGCAACCAGCTGGAGCTACTAGACCTCCTCGATCCGCACGCCCCGCCGCCGCAGCTCATCGACGTACGCCTGAAACGGCACCGCTTCATCGGGCGTGTACACTCCCGCTGAGCTGATCCTTCCATCCACCTGCATCACGCCGGTGATCGCGAGCGAAAAGCCGGTGGCGCGCATCATCGCGCTGATGCCCGTCGCCTCGTCGTAGTAGTCGAGCAGCTGCCAGGCCACGCGCGAGCCGCTCTTCCCGCGCACTTCCACGCGCAGCGCCACCAGGTCACGCCCATTGGGCTTGGAAAGTCGAGGCGAGACCGCCGCGATGAACGCATCGCGCGGCACGATCTTCGTTCCACGCACGCGTACGGGATCGAGCGATAACAATCCCATCTCACGAATGGGACGCATGATCGCGACGTGCCCCGGATAGCGGAGCGTCTTGTACTCCATCGTCCGCACTTTGCCGCTGTAGGCCCACGGCATCGTGGAAATACCACCGCCGGTGTGGAACGCCTCGAGTGTGCCGACGGGACTCGGGAACGGAACGTCCTCGAGCTCCGACAACGCGTCCACGCGTTCGGGACGGCCCTCGCGCAGGATCCACGACGGCGTGGTGTAATAGTCCAGCGCGCCCTCGAGCGAATACACGATCTGATAATTGAGCGGCGGCTCCGGTTTCTGCGGCAGGCCGCCGACGTAGATCTTTACGCTCTCGGCCTCACCGACGCGCCGGATGCCCTCGGCGGCGATGATGTTGACCATTCCGGGCGCGAGGCCGCAGTCGGGAATGACGGACACCCGCTTGCGCTGCGCGGCTTTGTGCAGGGTCTTCTGCTTTTGAACGATTTCGGTGTTGCCACCCAGGTCCGCGCAATGGAGTCCGCTCGTCACGGCGGCCCTGGCGACGGGGTAATTGAAGTAGTACGGCAGCGCATTCATGACGGCATCGTGACGGCGCATGAGCTTGCGCAAAGCGCCGGTCTGCTTCGCATCGAGACGAGTCGTCACCAGGCGCTTGCTCTTCTTCTTTTTGAGGAACGCGGGCACGCGGTCGGGGTGGAGATCCGCTAGCGTGACGCGCTCCACCTCAGGACGCTGCAACAGGTCATATGCACAAGCGGAACCCTGTAGCCCAGCGCCCAGCACGAGCATGCGCATCCCGTCAACGCCTCCAGAAGATTTTATGGGGGATGAAACGGGCGGAAAGCTAGTAGATTCGCCACCGTGACGCACCCCTCCTCGCCGCCCTGGAGCGGCTCAGCCGATCTGACCCGCCAGCGCCTGATCCGATCGGCACTCGAGCTGTTCACCACGCGGGGCTATCACGACACGACGACCGCGCAGATCGCGAAGAAAGCCGGGATCGCCGAGGGGACGATCTACCGCCATTTCGCGAGCAAGCAGCACCTCGTGAACGAGCTGTACCGTGCGGCGCAGCGCTGGGCGGCCAGGATCGTCCAGGAAACCGCGCGCGATCCCGAGGCGGGAACGGCGCGTGCGCAGCTCACCGCCGTGGCACACGGCCTGGTGGAGGGCGCCACCCAGGAGACCGCGGTCGTGAAGCTGGGACTGCTGGAGCCGTTGTCCGTCCTCGATGACGAAAGCCGGAAGACTGAGCGCGACTTTCGCGCGGCGCTCGAACGCATCATCGCGGAAGGCAAGGCGCAGGGGACGGTGCGCGCGGGCGCCGTGGACGTCTGGGCCGGTGTGTGGCTCTCGGTGATCAGTCATGCCCTGCGAAAAATCGTCGCCGCGGAATGGAAACCGGGCGACACCAGTGTCCGGCTCGTAATCGATGCCGCCTGGAGAGCTATAAGCGCCTGAGCTCGAACAGCGCGATCTCCGGCGGGGCGAAGACGCGCAGCGGAATCCCGACGACGCCGATTCCCCGGCTCACGTACAGCTGGCTCGCGCCCTTGTGGAAATGGCCCATCACGTACTTGGTGATGAGCCGCCCCGGCGACCATCCGATCACGGGCAGGTAGAATTGCCCACCGTGGATGTGCCCGGCGAGCGTGAGGGGAATCGCGCGCGGGATGGCGCCGTCGAACGCGCCGGGACGATGGGCGAGCAGGATCCGGAACGCTTCCTGTGCCGGCGGCGTGCGGCGCAGCGCGAGCTCCAGATCGTCGTCCTGCGGATCATCCGCGCGCCAGTTGCGCGGGTCGTCGATACCGACGAGCGCGAGGGCCGCGCCGCCGCGCTCGATGATGTGGGATCCATTCTGCACGAACACCTGTCCCGCGTCCCGCACGCCGCGAATCACGGCGTCCTGCCCCGTGTAGCGATCGTGGTTGCCGAGCACCGTCACCACGCCGAGCGGCGCGTGCAGGTCGCGGAACGCGCGCACGTACTCGGGGATGAACGCCTGCGAGATGTCGATCATGTCGCCCGTCTGGACGATCAAGTCGGCGCCCAGCGCGTTCGTGTGACGCACGAGCTCCTGCATCTGCTCCCCCGGCATGTTGACACCGGCGTGCACGTCGGATACGTGCGCGATGCGCAGACCATTCAGGGGCAGCGGCAGATCGGGAAAGAACAGGGTGTGACGGGTCACGACCGGCAGGCGCTCCGCAGACCAGATCCCGTAGGCCGACAAGCCGATGCCGGCGCCGGCGTAGGCATAAGTCGCACGGGCCAAGAACTGGCGGCGCGATATGACGGTTAGACGGTTAGACGGTTGGACGGTTAGAGAGGGGCGTAGTTTGCTAACCGTCCAACCGACTGACCGTCTAACCGCCTTTCCGGCGACGTACACCGCCACCAGCCCGCAAAAAATCCAGCCCAGAAACTGCCAGGCGATGAACGGCGCGATGTACGGAATCCGGCTGATGCCCCACAGGCTGCCGGAGAACATGCGCGCGGCTACGATGAACCAGGGGATGTTGAAGATCGTGAACACCAGCGCGAGCCAGCGCCGCGCGGACAGCGGTAAGCGTTCGCGGAGATAGAGGTACAGCAGCAATTGGGGCGATGCGAACAGCAACAGATAGATTAGGGCCATGCCATTGTCCCGTACGCCGTGGTTGCTGCTGTGGTTCCCGGTGTTGCTTGCCGCGCAGCGTGCGCCCCCCCCTCCCCCCCTCGACCGGCAGCTCGTGACCGCGGGATTCTGGGCCGAAGCACGCTACAACTATGCCTACTGGGACGCGGTGCGCGCGAACTGGGACTCCGCGTTTGCCGCCGCGATGTCCTACGCCACCGAGCGGCCGGTACCGACCGATGTGCAGTTCGTGCGCCGGCTGCGCCGCTGGGGCGCCCTCCTGAATGATGGGCAATTCGAGATTCTGCCGCCCGCGCCGGTCGCGAGCCGCATCGCGCGCCCGCCGCTGGCGCTGGAAGGCATCGAGCGCCGCCCCTTCATCGTGGATTATGCCGCCAACGACGAGATGCGCGTGGCGCGGCCGGAACGTCTCGCGGAGATCCTGGCGGTCCAGGGAGTGCCGGCCGCGGACTGGATTCGCGACTCCGTGTTGCCCGAGATCCCGGCCGCGACCGATGGGAGCCGCTGGGAGCGCGCGGTCGCGCGCATGCTGGAAGGCGAGCGCGGCTCGGCGTTGCATCTCCTGCTCAGGCTGCCGGGCGGCGAGGAGCGGGGCGCCAGTGTGACCCGGAGCGTTCCGATGACGGCGCGCTGGCCGCTCGAAGCTCCGGCGCTCGAAGCCGACACCCTGCCGGACGGCGCGATCTGGATCCGCGTCAACTCGTTCGCCGATCCCGACGTCCCCGAGCGGTTTGGTCGCGCGCTGGAAGACGCCGCGCGCGAGGGACCGCGCCATCGCGGCCTGATTCTTGATCTGCGCCGGACGATGTGGACGGCGGCGGCGGGGGGAGGGGGGCGTGCCAACGGCTACGCGATGCTCGCGCGGCTCATCGAACGGCCATTTCTCACATCGCGGTGGCGCACGCGGCAGTATCGGCCCGCGTATCGTGGCGCCGCCGCACGCGATTCGGCGGGGGGGGAGGCCTGGTTGCAAGCCGGCCCCGACACGATTTGGCCGCCGGCGCGACGCGAGGGACCTGCCTATTCAGGACCTGTGGCGGTCCTCGTGTCGGCGCGCACCGCGGGACCGGCCGAGGATTTTCTCGTCGCGTTTCGCGCCGGCAGCCGTGGACCCCTGATCGGCGAGACGTCGGCCGGCAGCACCGGCCAGACCGCACTCCTGCCCCTTCCCCGCAGCTGGCAGTTGCGTGTGACCGTCACACGCGACGCATTCCCGGACAGCCGGGGCGGGGGCGGGGGCGGGAGCGGGGGCGGGGGGGGGGGCCGCGAGTTCGTGCGCAGGGGCATCGTTCCCGACATTCGGGTCGATGTGCGGGTTGAAGACGTGCTCGCCGGGCGCGACGCGGTGCTCGAGCGGGCGCGCGCCTATTTGACGGAGCTGGCGCGCCGCTAACTCTTCAGCTGCTCCCGGAAAAAGCGAATCACGTTGGCCCACGCGCTATCGGCGACGTCGGGCTTTTCGCGACTGCGCAGGAAGCCGTGTCCCACCCCGGGGTAAATCGTGTGCGGGTAGTCCTTGCCCGCGGCTTTCATGGCCGCGGCGGCATCAGGCAGCCCCGCGTTGATGCGCGCATCGTTCTCCCCGTACACGCCGAGCCCTTTGGCGCGAATCTTCGCCATGTCGGCGGGATCAGGACTCGGCCCATAGCACACGACGAAGGCCTTGAGCTCAGGCGCGTTGGTCGCATAGCGGAAGCTCTGCCCGCCGCCCCAACAGAATCCGATGATGCCGATCTGCCCGCTGCGCACCGCCTTGGTCTTGTTGAGATAGGCGCGCGTGGCGTCGAGATCCATGGTGACGGTGTCGCGATTCAGCGTCGCGATCAGTTTGCGCGCGGAATCAGGCGTGGCCGGCGTGCCGCCTCGGCGCGACAACAGATCGGGTGCGATCGCAACGAAGCCGTCCTTGGCCAGCTGCTCCGTCGTCTGTTTGATGAAATCCGACATGCCGAAGATTTCGTGAATCACGATGACCGCGGGCGCGGGATCGCGGCGCTCGGGGTACGCGAGATAGGCGGTGATGGTGTCTGTGCCGCTCAGGAACTTGACGTACTCGGAGTGGATATCGGTAAGTCGGTTAGACGGGTAGCCGGTTAGCACAACCCCGACCAGTCCCACCACCAGCAAACCGCTAACCGTCCAACCGTCTAGCCGTCTAGCGCCCATAACTCACCCTCCAGATTTTTCCGCCTAAGTCATCGCTGACCAGCAGGGAACCATCCGGCATCACCAGCAGACCGACCGGACGTCCCCAGCGCGAGCCGTCAGGCCTCTGCCACCCGGTGATGAAGTCATCCACGCCCGTCGCGCGACGGCCGCCGCCGTCCACTTGGACCCGCACGACTTTCGCGCCCGTCGGCACCGAGCGATTCCAGGACCCGTGCAGCGTCATGAACGCATCGCCGCGATAATCGGCTGGAAACTGCGTGGCCGTGTAGAACGCGAGCCCGAGCGGCGCCGAATGTGCCTGAACGGTGATGGCCGGTGGCTCGACCTGCGAGCAGTCCGCCGAGCTGTATTCGGGGTTCGGCTTGCCGGGCAGATAGCACTGCGGCCAGCCGTAATTGCGGCCGTCTTTGATGATGTTGACGTGCTCGGGGGGGATGTCGTCACCCAGATTGTCACGGTCGTTGTTGTTGCCCCACAGCTCGCCCGTGGTCGGGTGAAAGGCCATGCCCACGGTGTTGCGCAGCCCCTTCGCGAAGATGCGTCCGCCCGAGCCGTCGGGATTGAATTGCGACACCGTGGCCCGCAGCGAGTCGCGCTCGTCACACAGATTGCACGAGGAGCCAACGCTCAGATACAGCTTGCCCTCGGGGGGGGGCCCGAACAGAATCGTCCGCGTGGAATGTCCGCCCGACGGGATCCCGGCGATAATTGTGACGCGCTGGGCGCGGCCCGGATCGAAGCGAATCACTTCACGCTCTTCGGCGACGTACATCGTGTCGCCCCGGAACGCGATCCCGAACGG
>Ga0137323_1000626_pt1 | contig 9888 bp, 9 predicted proteins | sample EasRivERMZT423_2_FD_102285 | JGI IMG/M metagenome (GOLD analysis project Ga0137323, IMG submission 102285) | Soil microbial communities from meander-bound floodplain in the East River, Colorado, USA - East River MetaG ERMZT423_2 | ecosystem: Environmental > Terrestrial > Soil > Floodplain ... | reverse complement strand
GGAGCGCGAGTTTGTGGCGGTGCTGGCAAGCCACGTACCGGATCCGGTCGCGCGCGACGGCGACGGGCTCGCGCAGGCGCTGCGCGCGGCCGGTATCGACAGCGCCGTCGCCGATCACGTGAAGCGGTTGCGGGACCGGCTGCGTGCCGCGCGGTACGGACCACGTGGATTAGGTGACGCGGCCGAGCTGGGGGCGGAAATCCAGCAGGTGCTGCGGGTACTCGGCGCCGAGGGTCAAGGGGCGCAGCGGCGGCCGCACGCCACGGTCGCGGCGATGCTCCTGCTCATCATCGGCGTCCTCCCCCCGGTGCAGTCGCCGAGCGCCGAGGCGCTGTTCGAGGCCGGCGCGCTGCGCGTGGCGGCCGATTCGTTCGCGGCCCGCGCCACGCGTGAACCGCGCGAAGCGGCGCACTGGTACAACCTCGGCGTGACACTGTATCGCGCCGGCGCCGACGGCAAAGCGCTGGCGGCGTGGACGCTGGCGGCGCGGCTCGCGCCGCGCGACGCGGCGATCCGGCGCGCCCGGCGGCTGCTGCCCCCGCAGGATCCGGAGACGGAGCAGCTGCTGGCGGTGGGCTGGGCGACGCCCGCCGAGTGGGCGAGCACTGCAGCGGCGGCGTGGCTCGTGTTGTGGCTGGCGGTCGCCCTGGGGAGAGGGGGGGCAGGGGGCGCAGGGGGGACACGACGCCGTCTCGTGCTCGGGCTGATTGCCGGCGTCGCGGTGACGTCCGCGGTTCTTGGTGCGCTCGAGTGGCGGCGTCGCGATCGCCCGGTCGTCGTCGTCACGGCCGATGCGGCGCCGGTTCGCGCCGCCCCCTATGGGAGCGCGAGTGCGGCCACTACCATTCCGGCCGGCGGAGCGTTGCTCGCGGGCCGGAGTTACGGGCCATGGCGGGAAGTGCACCGCAAAGATGGAATCCACGGCTGGGTGCTCGGAGGGGAGATCTCCGGATTGTGAGTGTGCTGGCGGGGGGCCGACCGCGGGTGCAGATACTCGCCGACAATGTCGCCGACCAGATCGCGGCGGGTGAGGTGGTGGAGCGACCCGCATCCGTCGTGAAAGAGCTGGTCGAGAACGCGCTCGATGCCGGCGCGCGCGCCGTGCGCGTCGAGCTCGAGGAGGGCGGCAAGACCCTGATTCGGGTGAGTGACGACGGCATCGGGATGGATCGCGACGACGCGCGGCTCGCCATTCAGCGGCACGCGACCAGCAAGATCCGCACGGCCGTCGATCTCATCGGTGTCGGGACGTTCGGCTTTCGCGGTGAGGCGCTGCCCGCGATCGCTTCCGTCTCGCGGTTCGAGCTGGAGACGTCGGGAGGTGGCGACGACGCCACGCGGCTGCGCGTCGCCGGCGGCAAAGTGGAAGGCACGGACGACACCGCGCGCCAGCGCGGGACCACCGTGACGGTGCGCGCCTTGTTCTACAACACGCCGGCTCGGCGAAAATTTCTGCGCGCCACGGCCGCCGAGACACGCGCGGCTGTCGAGGCGCTGACGGCGCTGGCGCTGACGCGACCGGACGTCGCGTTCTCGCTCACGAACGACGGACGGGTGCTGCTCGACTGCGCGCCGGCCACGCGGCTCATCGATCGCGTCCACGCGCTCTGGGGCACCGAGCTTGCCGACACGTTGCTCACACTGTCGCACCGCGCCGGTCCGCTGGAGGTGACGGGCCTGGTGCAACGTCCGGCGCAGGCGCGCCCGGCGGGTCGCAAGGGCTATGTGTTCGTCCGCGGACGCCCGATCCGGGATCCGTTCATTCTCCGCGCGGCGGAAGCGGGGTATCGCTCGACGATCGCCCCGGGCGATCGGCCTTCGTTGCTGCTGTTCCTCGATCTCCCCGGCGATGCGGTCGACGTGAATGTGCATCCCGCCAAACTCGAAGCGCGATTTCGCGACAAGTTTTTTGTGGAGAAGGTGGTCGAGGAGGCGGTGAGAGAAGCGCTTGCGCCGTTGGAGGCCGCAGCGCCGTTTGGAGGAGTTGGGAGCCAGGATCTCGGCGCCGGGGTCGCGTGGGCAGGATTGGGGCAGCTGGTCGGTCCGGGCGCACCGCTCGAACTGTTCGGTCCAGACCAAACTCCCAACTCCCAACTCCCAACTCCTCGTCTCCTCCAGCTCTTCGACACGTATATCGCCTTCCCCACCAACCAGGCCATCGCCATCGTGGACCAGCATTCAGCCCACGAGCGCGTGCTGTACGAGGACGTGATGCGTCAGCTGTCGGGCGACGGGGCGCCGGCGCAGCGCTTGTTGTTGCCGCTCACCCTCGACTTCGCGCCGGCGGAGCTCGACGCCATCGAGGCGCATCGCGAGCTGCTGGCGCGCGTCGGGTACGAGATCGAGCCATTCTCGGGCCGCAGCATCGTCGTGCACACCGCCCCGAATCCCCATCCACGCTTCGAGGCTGGGCGCTGCTTGCAGGAGCTCGTCGCCGACCTCGCGGGTGGCCGGTTTGGCGGATGGCAGAACCGGCTCGAGCGCTTTGCCGCGACGTACGCGTGTCGCGCGGCGATCAAGGCCGGGCAGACGCTCGACGTCCATGAGATGCGCGAGCTGGTGGTTCGGCTGCTCAACGCCACGTTGCCGGCGCACGATGTGCACGGCCGGCCCTCGATGGTCCAGCTCCCCAAGGAAGAGCTTGAGCGCCGGTTCGGCCGCACCTGACTCCCAACTCCTGACTCCTGTCGTCGTAGGGCCCACCGGCGTCGGCAAGACCGCCGTCGCGGTCGCGCTCGCGGCGCTCACCCCGATCACCGTGATATCGGCAGACGCCCGCCAGGTCTATCGCCGCCTCGATATCGGCACCGCCAAACCCGATCGCGAAACGTTGACCCGCGTGCCGCACCTGGGTCTGGATCTCATCGATCCCGGCGAGCGTTACAGCGCCGGGCGTTTTGCGCGCGAGGCCGCGGGCTGGCTCGCCGACGTGCAGGCGGTGGGCCGGCAGCCGGTTGTGGTCGGTGGCACCGGGCTGTATATCCGCGCACTCGCCGACGGCCTGTTTCGGGAGCCGCCATTCGATCCCGAGCGGCGCGAGCAGCTGCGAAACTGGTCGGAATCGCTTGGCGGCGCCGACCTCGCGCGCTGGGCCGGCCGCTTGGACCCGCGCTTCCCCGGCGGCGGGCGCCAGCGCGCGGCCCGCGCGGTGGAGGTGGCGCTACTCACGGGGCATGCGCTGTCGTGGTGGCAGCAGGAAGCGCGCGAACGCGGCACGCTGCGGCCCTGGTACATTCACCTCACGGTGCCGCGGGAAGTGTTGCACCGCCGCCTGGCGGCCCGGGTCGATGCGATGCTCGCGGCGGGATTCGTCGATGAAGTGCGCGGGGTGCTCGAAAACGGCGTGGAGCCGGACGCGCCGGGACTCGACGGCGTCGGTTATCGCGAGGTGGTCAGCATGCTGCGAGGCGAGCTGGCGGAGGCTGGATTGCGCGACGCCATTCTCATCTCGACGCGCCGATACGCGAAGCGTCAGGAAACGTGGTTCCGGCATCAACTACGGGAGCAGAGAGCGGGGAGCGGGAAGCGGGAGGTGTGGATGCTCGATGCAACAGAGCAACCCAAAGACCTAGCTCAACGGATCCATGAACGCTGGTTGTCGTTGACTGCTCCCAGCTCCCGGCTCCCCGCTCCCCGATGAGAATCGGCATCACGTGCTATCCGACCTACGGCGGCTCCGGCGCGGTGGCCACGGAGCTGGGCCTCGAGCTCGCCCGCCGTGGTCACGACGTCCACTTCATCTCGTATGCGAGCCCGTTCCGGCTGCGCGGCTTCGCCGAGCGCGTCACGTTCCATGAAGTGACCCAGCTCGACTATCCGCTGTTCGAGCAGTCATCACCGTACGCGCTGGCGCTGGCGGTGAAGCAGCATGAAGTCGCCAAGCGCGAACAGCTCGATCTGATGCATGTGCATTACGCGATTCCGCACGCCGCCACGGCCTGGCTCGCCAAGCAAATGCTCGAGCACGAACGGTTGCGGCTCAAGATCGTCACGACGCTACACGGCACGGACATCACGCTGGTCGGGCAGGACCCGTCCTACTACACGCTGACCAAGTTCTCGATCGAGCAGTCCGACGCCGTCACCGCTGTGTCGGCGTATCTGCGCGACGAAACCTATCGCGCGTTCGGTTGCGGCCACTGCGACCTGCGCGTGATCCCGAACTTCATTTCCACGACCGACTATCATCCGCCCAGCGACGACGCCTCTCGCAAGCGGCTCGCGCCCGCGGGCCATCGCATCCTGGTGCACGTCTCCAACTTCCGGCCCGTCAAACGCGTCGGCGACGTCGTCAAGATTTTTGCGAACGTGCGCAAGCGGCTGCCGGCGACGCTGGTGCTTGTCGGGGACGGACCCGATCGCGACGTGGCCGAGCAGGACGTGGACACGCTCGGGCTGCGCAAGGACGTGCGCTTCCTGGGCAAGGTCGACAACGTGGGCGACGTGCTGCGCGGCGCCGATCTGTTCCTGCTCCCCTCGGCCACGGAATCGTTCGGACTGGCCGCGCTCGAGGCGATGGCGTGCGCGGTGCCGGTCGTGGCCAGTACCGCGGGCGGGCTGCCGGAGGTCATTCAGGACGGCACGACGGGGTTGCTCGCGCCGGTCGGCGATGTGGCGGCGATGTCCGAGCGCGCGCTGCGCATCCTCGAGGATCCGGCGACGCTCCAGCGCATGCGGCGCGCGGCGGCCGAGCACGCGCTCCAGTTCTCGGCCGATCGCGTCGTGCCGAGATACGAGGAGCTGTACAACGAGGTCCTGGCGTAGGTGGCTCCCCCCCCAGTCCTCAGGTTGATTCGCTTGCGCAATCTCCTCATTGCCGCGGCCGGCGTGTTGGCGGGCGGCTGGATCGCACTCTGGGACATTGCGTTCCCGAAGGAGCTGGTGTTCGCCGCACTCTCGGCCATGGCGCTCGGCGCGGTCGGCAACACCTGGAACGACATTCGTGACGTCGCCGCCGACCGCATCAATCGTCCAGGGACGCGGCCGATGGCGGCGGGAACGGTCGGACGGGGGACCGCGGATTTCATTCTGTTCGCCGGGACATTGATCGGTCTCGCGTTCGCGGGGTTGATCGGTGGTGCACAAGTCCTTGCCGCCCTTGCCGCCCTTACCGTCATGTTTGCCTACTCGCCGCTGCTCAAGCCTGTCCCGCTCGTCGGGAACCTCGCGGTGGCGATCGTGGCGGGATCGCCGCCATTCTATGGGGCACTCGCGGTGGGACATCCCGGCGCGGGCCTCGTGCCGTGGCTGCTCGCGGCGTGGCTGCATTTCGTGCGTGAGATCGTCAAGGACGTCGAAGACGAAGCCGGCGACCGCACCATCGGCCGCCGGACGATGCCGATCGTCGTCGGCCGCCGGCCGGCGATGGTCGTGGCTGCCGGCATCGGGCTCTTGTTCATACCGGCGAGTCTGCTGGTGCCGATGCAGGACGATTATCGGTCGGCGTACTTCCTGTTTGCGCTCCCGGCTCAGATGGCGGTGCTCCTCGCGGCCACGTGGCTGCTGCTCGGGAAGGTGGAACGGGTCAGCGCGCTGCTGAAAGGCGCGATGGTCATCGGACTGGTCGCACTCGTCATGGGAAAGGCCGCTTGAATCTTTGGCAAGGTATCGTGCTCGGGCTAGTGCAGGGGCTCACCGAATTCCTTCCCGTCTCGAGCTCGGGGCATCTCGTGCTCTTCGAGGCGCTCACGGGGGTCCACTTCACGGACGTGACGGTGGAGGTGTCGCTCCACATCGCGACGCTCGGCTCCGTATTCGTCATTTATGGGCGGCGCCTCTGGGACATCATCCGCGGCGCGCTCCGGGGGGAACGAGCCAGCCTGCTGTACGCCGGCCTCCTCATCATCGCCAGTATCCCGGCGGCCGCGATCGGAATCCTGTTTCACCGGCAAATCGAGGAGCAGTTTCACTCGCTGCTCTGGGTGGGCGTGCAGTTCATCATCACCGGATTCATTCTGCTGGCGACGCGAGGGGCCAGTGGCGAGCGCACTACGCCCACGCTGGCAGCCGCCGGCTTGATCGGCCTCGCGCAGGCGTTCGCCATCCTGCCGGCCATCTCACGGTCGGGGGCCACCGTCGCCGCCGCGCTGAAGACCGGGCTCACCCCCGCGGCCGCCGCCGAGTTCAGTTTTCTCATGTCCATCCCCGTCATTGCGGGCGCGGGTCTCCTCGAGGCGAAGGACGCCGTGCTGAACGTGAGTCGGATCGGCGCGCTGCCCTGGGCTGTGAGTTTCATCCTGGCTTTCGCCGCCGGCGTGTGGTCCATCCGCCTGCTGGTGCGTCTCATCCGGGACGTCCGCTTCTACGTGTTCGCTCACTATTGCATCGCGATCGGCTTGTTCACGCTCGCGTACGCGCTGTGGCCCGGCTAGGCATCGACGACATCCCCGCGGCCGTGCTCGCGCGCCGCTGGGGCGTCCCGCAGTGCGGAGTATTCCGCACCCTCCCGTCGGCCCTCGACGCGGTGCACGACCTCGGCAGCCAGGGTGCCGCCGGTGGGACAGTCGTGCTCGCCGAGGAGCAGACGGCGGGGCGTGGACGCGACGGCCGGACGTGGCGGTCGCCTGCCGGTGGCGTGTGGCTCGGCATGTTGCTCCGGCCGCCGCTCCCCGCCGCCGGCGTCCTCTCACTGCGCATCGGCCTGGTGCTCGCCGACGTGGTCGAAGCGGTCCTCGGCGTTCGCCCCACGTCGCTCTCCGGACCGCGCGCCGGCCTCAAGTGGCCCAACGACGTCCTGCTGGACGATCGCAAGGTCGCCGGGATTCTCTGTGAGGGTCGCTGGCAGGGTGATGCGCTGCAATGGCTCGGCGTCGGGATCGGCGTCAACGTCGCGAACGAGGTCCCCGGCGAGCTGGCGGATCGTGCCGTGTCGCTGCGCGAGCTGCGGCCGGCCGTGCGGCGGATTGACGTCCTGGATCAACTCGTCCCCGCGCTGCTCCGACTCACCACGCACGACGCACGCTTGACCGAATTCGAGTGTGCCGCGTTCGCTCGACGCGACTGGCTGCGCGGGCGCCACCTGCGCGCGCCGCTCGTGGGACGCGCGGCGGGCATCCGGCCCGACGGTGCGCTGCTCGTCGACACGGGCGCCGGCACGACGATGGTGCGCGACGGCCACGTCGAGCTATCTTAGCCGCCCCATGCTCCTCGCCTTCGATATCGGCAACACCGAAACCACCGTCGGGTTGTTCGCGGGCGAGCGCCTCGACGCGCATTGGCGACTGCACTCGACCCCGCACCGAACGCCCGACGAATGGGCGTCGGCGCTCACCGCGCAGCTGGCGCAATCGGGGCGGTCGACTCAGGAAATCCGCGCGAGCATCGTCGCGTCGGTCGCTCCGCAGGTGGCCGAGAGTCTATGCGAGGGAGTCGAGCTCGCCACCACCCGCGCACCGGTTCGCGTCGACGGTCGCTCGAAGCTGCCGATCGTGCTCGACGTGGATGAGCCGCTCACGGTCGGTGCCGACCGGATCGTCAACACGCTCGCCGCCGTGCAGCTCTTCAAGCAGGACACGATTGTCGTGGACTTCGGAACGGCGACCACATTTGACTGCATCACCGTCGACGATCCGCCGGGGCGGGGAGGTCGATTCATCGGTGGGGTGATCATGCCGGGCATTCGCACCGCGTCGGACGAGCTGGTCCGCAAGACGGCGAAACTGCCTGCCACGGAGCTGACCCCACCCACGCGGGCGATCGGCCGGCGGACCGAGGACTGCATTCGGGTGGGTGTGCTCTGGGGCACCGCCGATGCCGTCGATGGGTTGGTGCGCCGCATCAAGGCCGAGTGGCCTTCCAAGCATCAGCCGCTCGTGGTGGCGACCGGAGGATTGGCGACGCTCGTCGCGCCGCTCTGCAAAGAAATCGCGTCGGTGCAATCCGATCTCACGTTGGTCGGCCTACGAATCGCAGCGGCGGCGCTCGGCCTGAAGTGGTAAGCGACGCCCCCTCCCTCCACGCCCCCGCCCGCACGCTCAACGCGTGGCGGCGCTGGGGGTATCGCCTCCTGCCCGGCGAGCTGTACTCCTACGTGCTGCACATGCGCCCCGCGGAGTGGCCGATCATGGCGGGCCATACGTTGCTCGGCTACGTCCTGGCGGTGGGGGTGCAGGGAGCCGGGGGCGGGGAGCAGTTGGGCAATGCGTTGCTCGCGCTCGTGATTTGGGTTGTGTTCCTCAACGGCGGCACGCTCGCGATCAACAGCGTATTCGATCGGGATGAAGGCGACATTGGCTACCTCGACGCGCCGCCGCCGTTACCCCGGTACTTGTTGCATTTCAGCGTGGCGCTACTCGTGGGCGGCCAGCTGCTCGCGCTCCGGCTTCCCGCGGGGTTTCAGATCGCCTATGCCATTTGCTTCGTGCTGTCGATCCTCTACTCCGTCCCGCCGTTTCGGTTTAAGGCCGTGGCCGGCGTGGACTGGGTCATCAACATGTGGGGCTTCGGGACGCTGACGCCGTACGCCGCGTGGGCCGCGACGGGCCGCCCCCTCGACCTCGGCCACGGCCTCGTGCTGCTCGCATTCTGCCCGCTGTTCGCCGGGCTCTACCCACTCACACAGCTCTATCAGTTCGATGAAGACCGGCGCCGCGGGGACCGAACCCTGGCCCTGATCCTGGGGATGCGGGCCAGTCTCGTCGTCGCGCTCCTTTCCACCCTTCTTGCCTTCGGGCTGTTCGCGTGGGCTGGTGCGCTCCTCACAGTCGGCTGGAAGGGGTTCACCCTGGCAATGCCGCTGGTGCTCTGGCTGGCGGTCCTGCTGCCGTGGCTCGCGCAGCATACCGGGTGGACGCCGGGGCAGCATCAGCGTGGCATGTACCGGGCGCTGGCTGCCTGGGCCGTAACCGATCTCACGGTGCTTTATGTGTTTGCCTCGTAATCTGCGGCTCTTAGATTGAATGTTGTGGAGGATGGTGGAGGTTGGTGGAGGGTGGTGAACGACCTCCACGCACTTTCACCAACCTCGACTAACCTCCACCGTCTGTTTCAGGAGCCACATGACCTCCGTTGCCACCCCTGATCGCTCCGAATTCCGCCATGTGCTCTTCAGTGGAACCATCGTTGGTGCCGTGACCGCCGGCGCCGTGATCGTCTATCTCGTGGTCGCGCGGCTCGTGCCGCCAGGGATTATTGCAGCGCTGCTCGAAACGATCGTCGTCCTGATTGCGGCGGTGCTCGCGACGTTCCTGCCCGGCTTCTTTGCGACGTCGCGGACCGTACAGGGAATTGCCGGCGCGGCGGCGATCGGGTTGTGGGGTACGATCGTGTTCATGGCGATCGACATCATTCTGCTGCGGCCGTTCAAGGCGTATCCCTGGACGTGGGATGCCGTCGGCGGCGGCAGCACCTGGTGGTATCTCCCGATCTGGTGGATGCTCGGAACGCTGGTCGCCTGGTTGGGGGCGGTGGTAACTGCTGGACGTGCGGCACGCGGTGGCGATACGGCGATCACATCCCTGGCCCTTTCACCGCTCGGCGGCGGCATTGGGGGAGTGCTCGGGCTCGGGCTGGGTGGGATCGCCGCCCTTCCGGTGGGCGCCGGGGTCGGCTTCCTGGTGACGCTGGTGATCTTCGCGCTCATCGTGATCAGCCGTAGGAGGTAGCAAACCGTGCCGAGATGGCTGGCCCACATGCTGGTAGTCCTGGGGTGGTTGTTGACGCCCGCTTGGGCGTGGGCGGCGTCTCACGTCGGCTTGTGGCTCGGCGCAGTCGTCGCGCTCAAGTTCACCGGCCCGTTGGTCATGTTGGCGATCGCAGGGACCGGGGCCTTCCTCTTTGGTTTTACGGTGCTGTGGATCTGGGTCCGCTTCATGCGTCGCCTGCCGCACCTCCTTTCGCATCACATGGCGCCCCGGGAGGGCTCCTCTGAGGAGCACGCCGCGATTGCGG
>Ga0137323_1000623_pt1 | contig 9897 bp, 10 predicted proteins | sample EasRivERMZT423_2_FD_102285 | JGI IMG/M metagenome (GOLD analysis project Ga0137323, IMG submission 102285) | Soil microbial communities from meander-bound floodplain in the East River, Colorado, USA - East River MetaG ERMZT423_2 | ecosystem: Environmental > Terrestrial > Soil > Floodplain ... | reverse complement strand
CACCGGATTCGAGCCTGCGAGAGGGCTCGCAAGTTCACAACTGAACAACGGCACGGTGCGCTGGGTGTTCGCCCCGTCGGGCGCACCTCTTCCCGCTGGGGCAACGCGCGCCGAGCGATGGAGGCGATAGCCGACATCAGCTCGGAACCGCGCGCGGTTCTGCGAGTCCGACGAGCAGGACCGCAGACATCAACCAGCGTCGAAGCCGGTCGCCACGCGCACGAAGTCGCGCAGGATGATCCCCGTCAGCCCCCACACGGTGCGGCCCGCGAGGTCGAGCACGTCGCGCGGCACCGGCCAGCGCAGCCGCGGCTCGCGCACCGCCACGCCGCTGATCGTGCGGCCGGTAAGCTGCTGCGCGAGGCCGCGCCGCGTCACCTCGACTTCGGGAAGCTCCGGCATGGGGAAAGTGCGCTTGTGCGGGGCACCAAATATACCTAAGATGAGTTGCCTCCCGCATGCTGAACAAAGTCCTCGTCGCGGCCGTCCTTTCGCTCGCTTGCAGTCTTTCCTGGGCGCAGAGTCAGGATCTCAGCGAGCCCACGCTCTACGACTTCCTTGTCGGCGAGATCGCCCTGCAGCGCGGCGATCTGCCGCTGGCGGCCCGGACCTACCTCGACCTCGCGCGGCGCACGCAAGACCCGCGCGTCGCGCGCCGCGCGGTCGAAGTCGCCAACCAGGCGAAGGAGCCGGAGCTCGCGCTCGACGCGGCGCGCCTGTGGTACGAGATCGAGCCCTCCACGCACGCGCTGCAGGTGCTCGCGGCGACGCTGGTCGCGGCGAAACGCGTCGAGGAAGCCGGGCCGGTGATCGAGAAGCTGATGTCCGCCGAGGGCGTGAGCCGCGAGAACGCGTTCATGCAGCTGAACCGCCTGCTCGGCGGCAACCCCGACAAGGCCGCCAACCTGCGCGTCGTGCGCAGCATCGCGGCGAAGCACCCGGAGCTGCCGCAGGCGCACTTCGCGGTCGCGCAGGCCTCCGCGATCGCGGGCGAGGACGATGCGGCGGTCGCCGCGGCGCGCGCGGCGCAGAAGATCCGCCCCGACTGGGAGCTCGCGGTGCTGCTCGAAGCGCAGGTGCTGCAGAAGCGCTCGCCCGACGCGGCGGCGAAGCGGCTCGGCGAGTTCGTCGCCGCTTATCCGAACTCGCGCGACGCGCGGCTCAGCTATGCGCGCGTGCTGGTGCAGCAGAAACGGCTGCCGGAGGCGCGCGAGCAGTTCGAGGCGGTCGCCAGCGCGAGTCCCGTGAATCCGGACGCCGTGTACGCGGTCGGCCTGCTCGCCTATCAGCTCAAGGACTACGCCGCGGCGGAGCAGTATCTCAAGCGCGTGCTCGGCCTGGGCTACCGCGATCCGGAAGGCGTGCGCTACGTCCTCGGGCAGATGGCCGAGGAGCAGAAGCTCTGGCCGCGCGCGATCGAGTGGTACGAGAGCATCAAGAGCGGCGAGCACGTCATGCCGGCGCGCATGCGCACCGCGAACGCGCTCGCGAAGCAGGGCAAGCTGGACGAGGCGCGTGCGTTCCTGAAGCGCGTCGCCACCGACTATCCCGAGGACCTGGTGCAGCTCACCGTCGCGGAGGCGCAGCTCCTGCGCGAGGCGAACCGCCACCGCGACGCGTTCGCGCTGCTCAACGAGGCGCTCGCCAAGCAGCCCGAGCAGCCCGACCTTCTCTACGACCTCGCGCTCACCGCCGAGAAGCTCGAGCGCTTCGACCTGCTCGAGAGCCACCTGCGCAAGCTGATCGAGGTGAAGCCCGACCACGCGCACGCCTACAACGCCCTCGGCTACTCGTTCGCGGACCGCAACACGCGGTTGCCCGAGGCGCGCAAGCTGATCGAGAAGGCGCTCGAGCTCGCGCCCGAGGACTACTTCATCATCGACAGCCTGGGCTGGGTGCTCTACCGCGAGGGCGACCTCAAGGGCGCGGCGCGCGAGCTGCGCCGCGCCTACAGCGGCCGCCCCGACGCCGAGATCGGCGCGCACCTGGGCGAGGTGCTGTGGATGCTCGGCGAGCGCGACGAGGCGCGCCGCATCTGGGACGAGTCGCTCAAGGCCGGCCCCGAGAACGAAACCCTGCAGAAGACCCTCAAGCGACTGCGCAAGTGACGCGCGCCGTAGCGCTGCTCTTCGCGGGGTTTCTTGCCGCGTGTGCTCACGTGGAGATCAAGCCGCCCGAAGGTCCGCTCGAGTTCTCGCTCGCCGGCCGCATCGCCGCGCGCTACGGCGCCGAGTCCTTTAGCGGCAACATCGCCTGGCGTCATGCGCGCGACGGCGATGAGCTGCTCATCAGCACGCCGACGGGCCAGGGGGTCGCGCAGATCCTGCGCCAGGGCGACGCGGTGCTGCTCAAGACGGCCGAACCGCGCGAGTACCGCGACTCCGACGCCGAGTCGCTCACCCAGCGCGTGCTCGGTTTTCCGGTGCCGATCGACGGGCTCGCCGACTGGGTGCGCGGCCGGCCGTCGCCGCGGCTCGAAAGCCGCGGCTGGAAAGTCGAGTACCAGGACTACGACGCGGAGCGGCGCCCCATCCGCATGCGGCTTACCTACGCTGGGATCGAGCTGCGGCTCGCGATCTCGCAATGGAACTGAGCTGGTATCCCGCGCCGGGCAAGCTCAACCTGCTCCTGCACGTGCTCGGCCGCCGGCCCGACGGCTACCACGAGCTGCAGACGGTGTTTCGCCTGATCGATTGCAGCGATCGCGTCGGGGTTGCGGCTCGAAAGGACGAAAGGGTGGTCTTCGACGGGCCTTTCGGAGAGCAGAACCTCTGCGTGCGCGCCGCCAACTGCTTGAAATGGGAGACGCGAGCGGCCCGCGGCTGCGACCTGGCGCTCGAAAAAACGCTGCCGATCGGCGGCGGGCTGGCCGGCGGGTCTTCCGATGCCGCGACCGTTCTGCTCGCCTTGAACAAGCACTGGGCGCTGCGCCTGTCCCGCGACAGGCTGATGCAGATTGCGCTTCGACTGGGCGCCGACGTGCCCTTTTTCATTTACGGCAGGAATGCGCTCGGCGAAGGCATCGGCGAGCGGCTGCAGGCGCTTGATCTCGCGCCCGCGTGGTACCTCGTGCTCGATCCGCAAGTGTCGGTTTCCACTAAGGAAACCTTTGAGTCCGCGTTGACACAGCGGTCGAAACGACTCAAAATACCGCCCTTTTTGTCGGGGCAGGGAGCGAACGATCTCGAGGCCGCGGTCGTCGCCCGATACCCCGGCGTGGCAGCGTGCCTCGCGTGGCTCAGGCAACACCGCCCGCAGGCGCGCATGACGGGGTCCGGAGCGTGTGTCTTCGCCGAGTTCGAAACCGAAGCCGAAGCGCGCGCGCTGCATTCGGCGTTACCCGGGGAGATGCGGGGATTCGTGGCACGGGGACTGGAGCGCCACCCGCTCTTCGACTTTACCGATTGACTCTAGTTTCGCACTGGGGAGTCGCCAAGCTGGTTAAGGCAGCGGATTTTGATTCCGCCATACGAGGGTTCGAATCCTTCCTCCCCAGCCATTGATTTCATGACCGCCATGAACAGCGCGATGACCAATCAACAGCCCCTCGAGCGGCTGATGATCTTTGCCGGCAACGCGAACCCGCGCTTCGCGCAGGACGTGGCGAAGAGCCTGAACCTGTCGCTCGGCCGCGCGATCGTCGGCAAGTTCTCCGACGGCGAGGTGATGGTGGAGCTGCTGGAGAACGTGCGCGGCAAGGATGTCTTCGTGCTGCAGTCGACGTGCGCGCCGACCAACGACAACCTGATGGAGCTCCTGGTGATGATCGACGCGCTGAAGCGCTCCTCGGCGGCGCGCGTCACCGCGGCGATCCCGTACTTCGGCTACGCGCGCCAGGACCGCCGGCCGCGCTCGGCGCGCGTGGCGATCAGCGCCAAGGTGGTCGCCAACATGCTGGCGTCGGTCGGCGTGGCGCGCGTGCTGACGATGGACCTGCACGCCGACCAGATCCAGGGCTTTTTCGACATCCCGGTGGACAACATCTACGCCGCGCCGGTGCTGCTGGGCGATGTGTGGAAGAAGCGCTACGAGGACCTGATCGTGGTCTCGCCGGATGTCGGCGGCGTGGTGCGCGCCCGGGCGCTCGCGAAGCGCCTGGAGTCGGACCTCGCCATCATCGACAAGCGCCGTCCGAAAGCCAACGTCTCCGAAGTGATGAACGTGATCGGCGAGGTGAAGGGGCGCTCCTGCGTGATCATGGACGACATGGTGGACACCGCCGGCACGCTGGTGAAGGCGGCGCAGGTGCTGAAGAAGGAAGGCGCGACGCGCGTGGTCGCCTACTGCACCCACCCGGTGCTCTCGGGCGGCGCGGTCGAGCGCATCGCAAGCTCCGAGCTCGACGAGCTCGTCGTCACCGACACCATCCCGCTCAGCGAGGAAGCGCGCGCCTGTGCGAAGATCCGCAGCCTCTCCGTCGCGGGACTTTTTGCCGAGACCATCCTCAGGATCTACACCGAGGAGTCGGTCAGCTCACTCTTTATTGAATAGGAAACGCATATGGCAATCGAAATCTCGGCGCGCAAGCGCGAAACCCAAGGCACCGGCGCGACGCGCCGGCTGCGCCGCAAGGGCCTGGTGCCCGGCATCGTCTACGGCGGCGACCAGGGCGCGCTCAACATCGAGCTCGACCACAAGGCGCTCTATCTCAGCCTGAGGAACGAGCGCTTCCACGCCTCGATCCTCACGCTCGACGTCGCCGGAGCCAAGGAGCAGGTGCTGCTGCGCGCGGTGAACATGCACCCGTACAAGCCGCAGGTGCAGCACGTCGACTTCCAGCGCGTGCTGAAGGACAAGAAGCTGCACATGGAGGTGCCGCTGCACTTCGTCAACGCGGAGAAGTCGCCGGGCGTGAAGGACCAGGGCGGGGTCGTGAGCCACGTGCTCAACGAGCTCGACATCGCCTGCTTGCCGGACGACCTGCCGGAGTTCATCGAGGTCGACCTGGGCAACCTCGCGGTCGGCAACTCGATCCACGCGCGCGAGCTGCGGCTGCCGAAAGGGGTGGAGCTCGCGCTGAAGAAGGACGAGAACCCGGTCGTCGCGACGGTGGTGGTGCCGACGCTGATCACCGAGGAAGAGGAAGCCGCCGCCGCTGCCGCCGCGGTCGCCCCGTCCGAGATTCCGGCCATCGAGCAGGCCGCCGAGCTGAAGGAAGGCGAAGCGGGCGCGGAGGGTGCCGGCAAGCCTGGCGAGAAAGCTGCCCCGAAGGCCGGCGCTGACAAGGCTGCCGACAAGGCCGACAAAAAAGACAAGAAGTGATCAGGCTTGTCGTAGGCCTCGGCAACCCGGGGAAGGAGTACGAGCGCACGCGCCACAACGCGGGCTTCTGGCTGGTCGAGCGCTTCGCCCAGGCGGGCGGCATCGTGCTGCGCAAGGACCCGAAGTTCAAGGCGCTGGTCGGGAAAACCACTGACGGCGCGTGGCTGCTCCTGCCCCAGTCGTTCATGAACCTGAGCGGCCAGCCGGTGCAGATGCTCGCGGGCTTCTTCAGGATCAGGCCCGAGGAGGTGCTGGTGGTGCACGACGAGCTCGATTTCCCCCCGGGCACCGTGCGTCTCAAGCAGGGCGGCGGCATCGCCGGCCACAACGGCTTGAAGGACATCTCGCAGCGCTTCGCCACGCACGAGTACTGGCGCCTGCGGCTCGGTGTCGGCAAGCCACCCGCGGGCATCGAGGGCGCGGACTACGTGCTGCAGAAGCCGCCTGCGGAGGAGCGCGCGGCGATCGATGCGGCCATCGACAAGTCCCTCGCCGTGCTGCCGCAGATCCTCGCTGGCGACATGCAGGCCGCCATGAATAAACTGCACACCGAAGAACCGAAGAAGGTCGAAGAACCCAGGAAAGAAGCGGCGGTCGAGAAGCCCGGTCTGCTGAAGTCCCTCTTCGGCAAGAAATGAAGTGCGGCATCGTGGGCTTGCCGAACGTCGGCAAGTCCACCCTGTTCAACGCGCTCACCAAGGCCGGGATCGCGGCCGAGAACTATCCCTTCTGCACCATCGAGCCGAACGTCGGCATCGTGCCGGTCCCCGACCGGCGCCTGGACGTGATCGCGGGCATCGAAAAGCCACAAAAGGTCGTCCCGGCGATCGTCGAGTTCGTCGACATCGCGGGGCTGGTCGCCGGCGCCTCGAAGGGCGAGGGCCTGGGCAACAAGTTCCTCGCCAACATCCGCGAGACCGACGCGATCGCGCACGTGGTGCGCTGCTTCGACGACCCGAACGTGGTGCATGTCTCGGGGAAGGTCGACCCGGTGTCCGACATCGAGACCATCAATACCGAGCTCGCGCTCGCCGACCTCGAGTCGGTGGACAAGCAGATCTCCAAGCACGCCAAGCTCGCCCAGACCACCGGCGACAAGGACGCGGTGCGCCTGGTGTCGGCGCTGAACAAGGTGCGCGAGGTGCTCGACGCGGGGCGGCCGGCGCGCACCGCGGAGCTGTCAAAGGAGGAGCGCGCCGTGATCGCGCCGCTTTTCCTGCTCACCATGAAGCCGACCCTGTACGTCGCGAATATCGGCGAGCAGGGTTCTCCGGAGCTTCTCTCCCGGGTGCAGGCGCATGCCACCAAGGAAGGGGCGCCTGTAGTCCCGGTGAGCGCGGCGATCGAATCGCAGATCGCCGACATGTCCGACGAGGACAAGCAGCTGTTCCTCGAGGACATGGGCATGGACGAGCCCGGGCTCAACCGGGTCATCCGCGCTGCCTACGCGCTGCTCGGGTTGCAGACCTACTTTACCGCGGGCCCGAAGGAGGTGCGCGCATGGACGGTGCGCGCCGACGCGACCGCCCCGCAGGCCGCGGGGGTGATCCATACGGACTTCGAGCGCGGCTTCATCCGCGCCGAGGTGGCGTCCTACGAGGACTACGTCGCGTGCGGCGGCGAGCAGGGCGCCAAGGAGGCGGGTAAGCTCCGCCTCGAGGGAAAGGACTACACCGTCCGCGACGGGGACGTGATCCACTTCCGCTTTAACGTCTAGGACGCACGCTCTCGAAGCGGCAAGCCGCGATGAGACGTCGATCGGTGCTTCTGCTTCCCGCGCTCCTGCTCGCGCGCCCGGCGCTCGCGGCGCAGGACCCGGCTGTCGGCGCCGCTCCCGGGCGCATCGCTCGGCTGCGCTTGGGGAAGGCCGACCGGGCGCCCAGGGCCTGGCTCGAAGGCCGCCGCGTGCTGGTAAGGCGCGAGCGCGGCGAATGGGTCGCGATCGCCGGCATTCCCCTGGGCGCGAAGGCCGGGTCGCAGCGCTCGGTCGAGGTGGCTCACGGCGACGGCCGGCGCGAGGTTCGTCCGGTCAGGGTCGTCGACCGGAAGTACCTGACCCAGCACATCACGGTTCCACCCGATCAGGCCGAGCTGCGACCGGAGCAGGTCGCGCGCTACGAGCAGGAGCGCGAGCACATGCGAAACGTGCTGCGGACGTTTACCGAGGCGGATCCCGCCAGCCTCGCCCTGATCCAGCCGGTGCCGGGCCGCCGCTCCGGCTCGTTCGGGCTGCGCCGCGTCGTCAACGGCGTGGCGCGCAGCCCGCACAGCGGGCTCGACATCGCGGCGGACGAGGGCACGCCTGTCGCGGCCACCGCCGCGGGGCGGGTCATCGACGCGGGCGATTACCTCTTTCTCGGGCACACGCTCGTCCTCGACCACGGGCAAGGGCTGCTTTCGCTGTACGCCCATCTCAGCGCCATCGCGCCGGCCGCGGGCGACGCGGTCAAGGCCCGCGCGACGATCGGCAAGGTCGGCGCCACCGGCCGCGTCACCGGGCCGCACCTGCACTTCGCGGTGTACCTCAACGCGACGGCAGTCGATCCGGCGATCTTCCTGCCGACTGAAGCGGCCGGAGCGTAGCGGCGCGCCCCTGGACGGATCCTCGGTTAAAGTGCGGGGCGAAGTGACGGACTCCCGCCTCAACGCATGAAGCTGCGGCGCCTCAGGCTGGTCACCGGACTGGTCCTGATGGCGTTCGTCACCGGCCACATGGCCAACCTGATGCTCGGCATGCACTCGCTCGCGGCGATGGAGAGCGCCCGGCCGTGGCTGATGGGGCCCTGGCGCAGCATGACCGGCCAAGGACTGCTCGTTTTCTCGGCGCTGATCCACCTGGCGCTCGGCGTGTATGCGATCGCGGCGCGCCGGTCGCTCGCGATGAGCAGGACCGACTGGGTGCAGCTTTGCCTGGGCCTCGCCACGCCGCCGCTGCTCCTCAACCACGCGATCGTCATGCACATGGCGGGCGAGGTGGCGCCGAACTTCGACGCGACGTTCGGCCAGATGCTCGCGGTGTACTGGAGCTTCTCGCCGGGCTACGCGTTCCAGCAGCTCGGCGTGGTGATCGTGGTCTGGATCCACGCCGCGGTCGGCCTTTATTCCTGGCTCGTGCTCAAGCCCGTGTGGAAGCGAATCGGCGGCTTCGTGCTGCCGGTGCTGTTCGCGGTGCCGATCCTCGCGCTCCTCGGCTTCGCCGAGGCGGGCCGCGAGGTGCTGGAGAAGCTCGCCGGCGATCCGGCGTGGCGCTCGCACATCACGCAGAACCTGAGGCGAGTCGTCGCCGTCACCGATCCGCTGAACGCCCTGCAGGCGAAGCTGCTCATCGGGTACGCGGTCCTGGTGGTCGTCGCCGTCGGCGTCCTCGGCGCGCGCATCCTGCGCGCCCGGCTCGGGCGCGTGAGCGTCGCTTATGACGGCGGCTTGTCCGCGCGCGGGCGGCGCGGACTCTCGCTGCTCGAGCTCTCCCGGCTGAGCGACGTGCCGCATGCGCACGTCTGCTCCGGCCGCGGCCGCTGCGGCACCTGCCGCGTGCGCATCGACTCGGGTGCCGAGCATCTTTCACCGATGACGCAGGACGAGCGCGGCACGCTCGCCCGGGTCGGCGCCGAGGCGGGCGAGCGGCTCGCGTGCCAGGCGCGTGTCACCGGCTCGGGCGTCGTCGCTACGCGCGTGCTTCCCCCGTATGCCGATGCGTCGGCGGCGCGCCTGCCGCAGGAGTGGGTCGCGCCTTGACCCAGACACTCGCCGGCTGGTCGGTGCAGGCCCTCGCGGATAGCGCCGCGAGGATGGAAGCGCTGCGCGCCCACGTGCTGCACGCGCCCGAGGAGCTGCGCGGACTGCTCGGCGCGACACATGCCTCCCTCATGACCGCGGCAGGCGTCGCCTCGTTCACGTACGTGGTGATCCTGCTGCTCGCCGGAATCGGCGTCGAGTGGCTCTACTGGACGTACGCGTATTCACCCTTGCGCGCGATCCAGTCGACGGCCCCTGCGTCGCCCCGGCAGGCGGTGCGGCTTGCCGCACGGCGCCTCGCGCTTCTCGTGTCCGGACTGCTCCTTTTCACGATCGCGGCGATCGGCGCGTCGGCCGCGTTCTCCTGGCCTTCGGGCGTGCAGGAGATCGTCATCGCGGCCGCGCTCCTGGTACTGGTGCTGCGGCTCGCGTGGATGCTCATCGCGACCGTGCTCGCGCCCGGCCGCCCGGGCCTCAGGCTGGTGCCGGTGGCCAACGAAAGCGCGTGCTGGCTTGCGGGGCTCGCCATGGCGGTGGTGAGCCTGCTCGCCGTGGGCGCTTTCCTCGCCGGGGTCATGGAGCGGGTGGGCGGCGCGGCCCATGCGGCCGGCGCGCTGCGCCTGCTCGCCGTGACGGCGGCGGGGCTGCTGCTGGTCGTCACCGCTTTCGTGTTCTTCGGCCGCGCGAGCGCAGGCGCACGGCAGGCGGCACGGTTTCCGAAATCGTTCGTGCTGGCCGCGCTGGTGGCGGCGGTCTACGGCGTCTGGCTGATGAGCGCGCAGGCGGCGACGATCGCGGCGATCGCGGCGGCGGTCATCGCGCTGCAGCTCGCGCTGCGTCCGATGGTTTTTTTCTTCTGGCCGGCCGACGGCCAGCGGGTGCTGCCGAGCATCGTCCTGT
>Ga0137323_1000621_pt1 | contig 9903 bp, 8 predicted proteins | sample EasRivERMZT423_2_FD_102285 | JGI IMG/M metagenome (GOLD analysis project Ga0137323, IMG submission 102285) | Soil microbial communities from meander-bound floodplain in the East River, Colorado, USA - East River MetaG ERMZT423_2 | ecosystem: Environmental > Terrestrial > Soil > Floodplain ... | reverse complement strand
AGCGTCTCCTCAATGAGACGGTTGAAATCCTCGGGCTTGACCGCCAGTTGCCGTTGGGCCGCAAAATCCAGCAGCCCGCGCGTGATGGAATCGGCCCGGTCGATGGCCTCGCGCATTTCCTTGAGCACCTGGGCGGCATTTTCGTCACTGGCAATGGTCCGTTTGGTTAAATAATTGATCCCCATGAGCAGGATCGCCAGCGGGTTTTTGACTTCGTGCGCCACGCCGGCGGCCAGCGTGCCGATGGACTCCATCTTCTCGGCTTGAATCAATTGCGCCTGGGCGGACTTCAACTCTTCGTGCGAACGGCGCAAAGCCGCCTCGCTCCGGGCCAGCTCTGCGTTGGCCTTTTGCAGCCGCTCTTCCCAACGTTTCCGCTCGGTGATATCCCAGAAAATGCATTGGGTGCCGAGGATTTGGCCATTGACGCCGTAGATCGGGGTTTTGACGACGTTGACGTAAATTTTCTCTCCCGTCGGCGCGACGTTCTCCTCCACCGTTTCAAAGATCGCTCCCGTTTGAATGACGTAATGGTCGTCGCGCTGGTATTTGGTCGCGAGCTCGGGCGGGTAGAAATCAAAATCGGTTTTGCCAATGATTTCCTCCAACGGTTTGCCGAGCATGGAACAGAAACGCTGGTTGGCGAAAGTGAAACGCTCCTTCAGGTCCTTCCGAAAAATATTCTGCGGAAGGTTCTCCACCAATGAATGGTAAAAGGCCTCCGAGTTGACCAACTTCTCCTCGGCGCGCTTGCGTTCGGTGATATCTGCGATGAGGCCATCGTAAGCGACCAGCTTTCCCTGCCGATCGCGGCCCGGCACAATCGTGTTTCGCACCCAGCGAATTTGTCCGTTCTTGTGCAGGATGCGGTGTTCCAGCGGCGGCGGGGTTTCCCCGGAGAGCACCTTCTTGACTTGTTCGAGCACGGCGGGGCGATCCCCTTCGTGCACCATTCGGTACCAAAGATCCGGGTCGGCATCGTATTCCTCCGGGCTGTGGCCCGTCACCGCCACGCAACCCGGTCCGTGGAGGGACTTGACCGGCTTTCCGTCATGCAGCTTCACGGTGTAGGAATAATCGGTAATCGACTCCAGCAGGAACTTGTAATGCTTCTCGCTTTCTTCCAGAGCCTGTTCGGCGCCGTGGCGCTCGATGGCGTAAGTGATGGCCCGAGAAAGAATATGATGATCCACACGCCCCTTGACCAAATAATCCTGCGCACCTTCACGCACCGCTTTGACCGCAAGCGTTTCGTCATCCAACCCGCTCAGCACGATGATGGGCTTGTCTGGAGCGTTTGCGTTCAGCCATTGGAACGTTTCAAATCCCTGGCTGTCCGGCAGGGAAAGATCGCACAACACCACGTCGAAGCGTTCCGCGCCCAGGCGTGTGAGAGCATCGGAAAGCCGCGCCACGTGCGTCATTTGAAACTGCGTGGTGGCGCTTTCGCTCAACAACAGGTGCAGTAAACGGGAGTCCTCTGGATTGTCTTCGATCAATAATACTTTGACGGGCGCGGTTTCCATAGGACCTGCACTTGCGGAATCTAAGCCAATCTATCAGCTCATGGCATCAATGAACAGCAAATTCCCGCTTTGGTTCATTGCCACTGCCGACATGTTCTCCCAGCCTTCCATAGGCTGTTCTTAGCATGGTGCTGTGGCGACGCAAGTGAAAGTAAGTGGATGAGATGATTTCGAATTTGCCCTCACGGAAACCGTGCGCCCTGTGTGGCGCCGTGCTCGGTTTTCCGATCATAATCGATTTCCTTCTGACGATATTCTGCGATGACATTTTTGGCCGTACTGTTAAGCAAGGCGGACATAGCCTCGCAGGTTGGTTCCGGCTTCAACGCCTTCACGCGCCTCTGAATCTCCGCCGCTGCCGCCAGGCCGATTTGCTTGTGCCCCTCCTCGTGCGCCTTCAAGGCAGTCAAATAGCGCTCCCATTCCTGAGAGAGAGCCTGGGACGTTGGCGCGCGGGGAGTCCATCTGGGCAGAGTTATCGTAATGGCGGTCCTGGTCGCAAAGGAATGAAACTGACACGCCGATCGCGAGGAAGCCAGCCTGAAGGTCCACTCGATTTTCCACTCCGTAAATGCGTCGCCTTCACGCTTGTCCTTCCAGGGGCGGGATTGGTTGATGGATCGTCTGAGCTCACGCTCGCTTCCACCGGAAACGTTAAAAAAATTCGTTCTGATGACGAGCGAATCCTGCGCCGATGCCTCCACGACAAAACAAAGCGCCATCGCGCAGACCACTCGCCGGACCAAAAGCCGGGCGCAGCCTGCCAGATTCACGATGAGCTTATGAGGGATCATTCGGGGGCTTTTCCTGATCTTTGCCCATCTATGTCAGCGCAAAAAAATTGGCAAAGCTGCCAAAGCCGCGTTAAATGTAAACGATTAACCCAGATTATGGCTACCTACGTTTACGAAACCATACCGAGCAATCCGAAGGACCGGCCCAGGCGCTTTGAGGTGGAACAAAAGATGAGTGATCCGCCACTGAAGAAAGATCCAAAGACGGGTCTGCCCGTCCGGCGAGTGATTGTGGGCGGCAGCGGGCTTGTGACACATGGCGCCAGCATTTTGTCCATGAACGTGAAGCGATCCAGGAAGTGATTTCTATCTCGCGGCGATCGCATCTCAGTTTCTTATGGCATCGTTCAACAAGCTTCATCACGCCTGTGTCATCGGGCTTGCGTTGGTTGTCGCCCAGGCGGCCATGGCGTTGGAATTGCGACGCGGTCCGTATCTGCAGAGAAGCGCTCCTGCCGAAATTACGATTCGCTGGCGAACGGACGCGCCTTCCGACAGCCGCGTGCAGTACGGCACGAATGTGGACAACCTGACCCTGGCACTCACAAATAACGGCTCGTTCACCAATCACGAGGTGCGGCTGAGGAATCTGTTGGCGGAGACCCTCTATTATTATTCCGTTGGTTCCTCTGTTACCAATCTGGCTTCCGGCGCCGGTTACTCTTTTATGACTGCGCCACTCGCCGCCAGACCCACGCGCATTTGGGCGATTGGCGATTCGGGCACTGGCGATAGTTCCGCCGCTGCCATGCGCGATGCCTATACCAATTACGCCGGGGCACGGCGCACGGACGTCTGGCTGACCCTGGGGGATAACGCCTATTTTGGAGGCGCGGATGCCCAGTATCAGGTGGCGGTGTTTGATATCTTTCGGGATCTGCTGCGGCACATGGCCATCTGGCCCAGCATCGGCAATGATGAGTCCCAGTTTGACTTCGAGCAGGTCTTTACTCTCCCTCAAAACGCCGAAGCGGGCGGCATCGCGTCCAGCAACGAGAGTTATTATGCCTTCAACTATGGAAACGTCCATTTCGTCGCGCTGAACTCGCCCTTCGAAGATGTATCCACCAATGGCCCTATGTATCGGTGGTTGCAGCGCGACCTGGCCGCCAATAGCAATCGGTGGCTGATCGCGTACTGGCATCATCCCCCGTACAGTCGTGGCTCCCACTACTCGGACATCGACCCGACGCAAATCGCCATGCGCACCAACTTTGTGCGATTGCTGGAGCAGCATGGAATCGATCTGGTTTTGTGCGGGCACAGCCATGACTTCGAGCGTTCCTTTCTTTTGCACGGCCATTACGGCTTCTCCACCAATCTTCAGCCAGGAATGATTTTGAATCATGGCAATGGCCGCGAAGATCAGGACGGTCCTTATCGCAAACTGCTGTATGGCACCAACGCGAACCAAGGCGCGGTCTATGTCGTCGCGGGCGCATCCTCGCGTCCGCTGGGTATTGGGACACTGGATCATCCTGCCATGTACATCTCGTTCGCGGAACTGGGCTCGCTCGTGCTGGACGTGGATGGAAATCGGCTCGACGCGCGCTATCTGTCGGCGGATGGAATGATCCGGGATTACTTCACCATCATCAAGGAACCGCTGCCAGCCCTGGGGATCACACTTTCCGAAAGCAAGGTGCTTCTTCGTTGGCCGGTGGCTGCGAGCAATTTCGTGGCGCAAGTGACGGGTGATTTGAACAGCCCCATCATGTGGCAGAGTATCACCAATGCGCCAATGTTGTTCCAGGGCGAGAGGATAGTTCGTTTGGAACGGCTGGGCACAAATCAGTTTTATCGATTACGACAGCAGCCGTAGGACGGTTCAGGAATTTTAGTGCGGCCAGGTCGTCGCCACAAACGTAGCGGCGGCTCGGCAGAGCGCCGTTTCTTTCACAGGTGTCTGCGGCGCTCTGCCGAACGCCGTTACGCTACGGGCGACCCGACTTAAATACTAACTGGCCGTTCAAGTAAGTGCGCAAGACGCGCGTCTCCATAATCTTTTCCTGAGGGCAACTCAATAAATCCGTTTCGAGCACGATGAAATCCGCCAGCTTCCCGGGTTCCAGCGATCCCAGCTTGTCTTCTTTAAATAACAGGTAAGCGTTGTTGCCGGTATAGAAACGGATCGCCTGCTCGCGCGTGAGTGCTTCCTCAGGATGGAGCGCGCCCTCGAACCATTTTGCCTGGCGCATGATGGCAGTGGACATTCCGAGGAACGGATTATACGGATTGATGGACCGCATCGAACCGATCTTCTGCATGTGGTCCGAGCCGCCCCCGGCCACTCCCCCTGCTTCGAAGATGCTTCGCAAGGGCTGAAACCAGCGCAAGCGCTCCCGCCCGAATTGCTTGACGAGCGTGCGCGTATCCAGATAAAGCCACGCCGGCTGGATGTCCACCACAACACCGAGTTGGGAGAGCTTGTGCGCTGCCTCGCGGCTCTGGAAATTCGCGTGCGTAATGCAGGGACGCGTCGTTCGCACAGGCACGTCTTTGTTTACCTCTTCGTAAACTTCCAGCAACGCGTGCACGGCACCGTCGCCGACGGAATGCGCGGTGAATTGCAAACCCGCCTCAACTGCCGTCCGCACGATGGGCAAGAGCCGCTCCTTCGGAATGAACAATACGCCGCGATAGTCCGGATCGGTGATGGCGTAAATGTCGCTCACGCCCCACGGCTCGCGCATGTAGGCGCTGCCGGTCAACATGCCACCGTCTAGGTAGGTTTTGATACCGATGATGCGCAGCATCTCGTCCTTGTCCTTGAACAGTGGGTCCGCAGCCACCCGCTGGATGTTCTGCTGAATGTTCGTCATGGGGCCAAGCGTGTCGATGTGCTGCGAGACACTTACCCGCAGGGTCAGGTCGCCGCGCTCGCGAAGCTTCTTGTAAAGGTCCAGCGCCCCGACATTCGCGTCGCGGTCGCAAATGCTCGTGATCCCGACCGAATTATAGTCCTTGAACAACTGCTTCAGCCTTACCAGTTTCTGTTCCTCAGTCGCCGCTTTCCCTGAAGCGGAAGGCAGTTTCACGTAATTGGCAAAGCTGCGCAGAATGCCCGTCGGTTCACCGGTATCATCCTTCTCGATGCGACCCGGCACGCCCTCGGGAATTTTGAAATCCTTGCCGATGCCGCTGAGCTTCAGCGCCAGGCTGTTGAACGACGCGTCCGGTCCGGTGCGGAAGACAGCGGGATGTTTCGGGGCGACTCGGTCCAGTTCCGCGCGCGTCGGATAACGTTGTTCGCGCAGGCGGGTGATGAACACCTGCTGCAAGACGATCCATTCGCCTTCTTTGAGCATCGTCGCCCGGTCGCGGAAATAGGCGAGCACGTCCGCGATGGACTCCATGGGAGGAATCGGATGGTCGAACTCGGTCATGGACGCGCCCGTCGGATGCGTATGCGAATCCATCAGGCCGGGCAGCACCATCCTGCCTTCCAGGTCCAGCAACTCGGTTCGCGGCCCTTTCAGCTTCAGCACCTGATCATCGCTGCCCACCTGCACGATGCGATTTCCGTCCACCGCCATGGCCTGCTGAACCGCAAATGTCTTGTCCACTGTAACGACCTTCCCGTTGTGCAGAATCAAATTCGGTTCGGCTGCTGAAGACACAGCGGCGCTTAGAAGCAAACCGAGCAGCGGTGAAGGGCACGCTTTGGACATGCCCTATTTGCTCATGAACTCACCGCCTCGGCAATAGAGATGACGAAGACAGCGAAAGCTCGGAACTACTGTCATCGCAGGCCGCTGCCGCCCCTGCCGCCGCCGCTGCCGTAAGATGGAGTGGGGCGCGACCAACTGTTCACGCTTGTGATATCGTGGCCGCTGCCCAAATACGTATTGAACGTGGCTCTCTTCTCAAACGCTTTGAAATCCAGCTTTCCGTTGGCGAACGCATCGACGTCGGATTTCTTGACCCGCACCGTCAGCACGGTTCCCTGACCGGCAGGCTGGCTGGAATAAGGGACCGGACGACCCGGCACATTCTGGACCGCCTTCGCATCGCTTCGGGCGGCGGCTCTTGCCGGAGTAGTCGTCCTGGGCTGAACCGGCGCCGCGCGCGCGGGCCATTTTTCAAAAGTGACGTTCGGGCTTCCGAAGACGGTGACACAAATAAATTCCTCCGCTTTCAGGCCTCGGATGTTGGATGCATTCTTGAGCGTTTCCAACAGTGCTTTCTTTAAGGCCTCCACTAAGGCCGCATCATAGGGCACGTCCGCGCCAGTCGTCATCAACCTGTCCCGCGGCTCGGGAATACCCAACAACTCCTTCCTCGTTCTTTCCCATTCGGAGTCCTCGGAAGTTCGCTCCGGCTTCTTTTCCTCGGCGGCAGGCGGCGCCAGCAGCGGAAAGTTCACCTTGATCATGAACACCGCGCCGAAACCGTCCAGATACATGGCCCGCACCGAGCGGCCTGAAGAGGTCACCAGCATGGGGATGCCCATCTTGTAGGCGGGCGAATGTTCTCCCAGGCTGCGCTCCAGCGATTTCTCCGTCAGCCTGGTCATGACGGACAAATCCTCCTCCATATGGCTCATCGCGTTTGGATCCGCGCCTGTGAATTGGAGAATCAGCGGCGGAACGCCCTCGCGGGAACTGCTTGGGCCAGCTCGTAAATGGAGCAATTCGTTCAAATAGGCATTCTGTGCGTGCTGTCCAGCACTGGGCGGTTCGGGAACGGGAGAAACCGCAGCCACCTGGTCAAACGCGCTTTGCTGCGCGAACAGGCTTAACCCTGCCATGAGAGTCACCATTGAGAGAATAATTTTCATACGTGAGTGTTGGGTGTTCCGATGTTTATGGATTTGCGGACCCGCCGGCGGCGATTTGGAATAGCTTCGTTTGCGCCTGACGGATTTCATCTTCCGCCAGCGAGGCAACGGTTTCGAGGTCCGTGCGCATGGAAATCAATTGCGAATCAAATTGCCGGCCGAATGTCTCCAGGAGTGCCTGAGTGCTCTGGCGATCTTCCTGGCGTCCGTTGTTCATGGCTTCGATCAATCCGCGCGCGAGCCGGCCCATTTCCGCCTCGGACGCCTTGGCGAGCCGCAACTCCGCGGATGCGATGGCATTGGACGACTGGACTTGGAGGCGCTCCAAAGCGCTCTGCAGTTCCCCGACCAGCGACGCCTTCACCGAGGCTTCGACCCTGGCGCGGAACGATTGTGAATCCGCTGGCGCGAAGACTCTGCCCAAACCAAACCCGGCACTCAAGACCACCAACGCGGCCAGCGCCCAACGCAAGACGGGCCGCGCAGTCTCCATGCGCGCCTCGGGCTCTGGAAGTTTCCAGCGATCCAGCTTTTGCAGGCTGCGTTGCCACCCGGCCACCTCCGCCTCACACTGCGGGCAACTCTGGAGGTGCGCGCCCAACCTCTGGCGCGCCTCGGTCGTTGCCTCGCCGAAAACATACGGGACCCACTCATCACGATTTGGACATTTCATAAAACCAGAATTTCTTTTGCCGGATCCTGCTCGGGTGTTCTGCGGCCTTTGCTTTCGCCCAACTGCGGTTCCAGGATCCGCGTCAGTCGCGCCAGCCCTTCTGCCATGCGTGAGTTCACGGTGCCTTCCGGGATTTCCAATACCTCCGCAATCTTGGCCAGCTTGAGACTCTCATAGTGGCGGAGCACCAGCACGGTTCGATAAATCTCCGGCAACTGGAGAAGCGCTCGTCTCACCAACTCGCCTTCCTCTTGCGCGACCAGATGCAAATCCGGCGGCGCGTCCTGGCCCATCGTTGCCTCAGCGCCCGCCGCCCCCTCGTCACCTTCCGCGTCGAGCGGAACTTCTCCGCGCCGGCGAATGCGGCGCAACTCGTCGTAACAAACATTCAACGCCACGCGCCACAACCAGGTGGAGAACCGCCCGCTCTGCCGATAACTCTTCCGCTTCTCAAAGATCCGCGCGAAGGTTTCCTGTTTCAGGTCTTCGCCTCGATGCGCATCACCGATCATGCGGCAACACAAGTCGCGGATGGGCCCGCTCCAACGCTCGACCAGTTGCGCAAAGGCGCGATGGTCGTCCTGCATCTGGACCTGCCACATGGCCTGCTCATCCGTCATCGAAAACAACAGGGATAATCCGGAAAACATTTTTCTATCCATGCTCTGCCGATCCAAACGCCCCGTTCATCGATTTGTTTCGCTGGCCGAACCGAATCATTTCATCGGCTCGGCTCGGCCGGTTCTATGAGTGATACGTTGGAAACGCCGGTTCCGTCGGAAAAATTGCTGCACGTTGGGCCGCAGCGCTGGCTTGTCGGTGGTTCTTATTGAGCTGAGCGCGCTTCTTCGATGGCGCGAACGAGTTGGTCCACCGTATAGGCATCACTGCTGAAAACCTCCTGTCCGCTGGGAGAATAAACAATCAGATAAGGAATTGGCCTTCGTCCGACTTCCACCAGCTTCTGGTTCCCTTGCGGGTTCTTGCCGGTAATGTCCACTTTGATGGGAGCGACGTCGGTCGAGTTCAGCAGTTGAACCACTTTGGGCTGGTGCAGAACGCCCCGCTCCAGAGCCAGGCAATTGAGACACCAGGCGGCGGTAAATTCCAGCACGACCAGTTTTCCACTGCGTTGCGCCTCCGCCAGCCGTTCCGGTGTGTAATAAATCCAGTGGATGGGACTGCCTTTGGTGAAACGAACACCCATCAGCGCCGCCGCCAGAACGAGGAACGCGCCCGTTGCGCCAAACAAAACGCGCCGCCTTGCCCGTGAGGTGATTTGAAAAGTGCGCCACGCCAGCCACCCTCCGGCCATCGCCACGAACAAGGACACGCCCCACCAGTATGCCTGAGTGGGCGGATCGGGCGGCCTGGCCAGCAAGGCAGCAATCCCTGTCCCCAGGAAGTAAGCTCCTGCCCCCAGCATCAACAGACCCATCACTTGCTTGATGAGCTCGCTGGCCGGCCCGGCGCGGGGCATCCGATTTACGAGAGCCGGAAATGCGGACAAGAGCAGATACGGCAGCGCCATTCCCATCCCAATCGCCCCAAACGTGCTTAACGTGATCACGGGCGTCTGTGTGACCGACCACGCCGCCGCCGCCCCCATGAATGGCGCCGTGCACGGGGTGGAAAGCACCGCCGTCATCACGCCAAATAAAAACGATCCTGCGCCCGACTCCTGCGAGGGATTTATCCTGTAAACCCACTGTGGCAATCGCGCCGAAAACAGCCCGCACATGCCGACGGCCATGACGCAGATGATCACGCCGACCGTGATGGTGAAAGCCGGGTATTGAAACAATTTGTTGGTGGCGTCGAATCCGCTGACGGTCAGAATGGCGACGGCCAGGATCAGCCAGAACGCCACCACGCCTCCCGACATTGTCAATCCAAGCAAAAAGCAACGGCGCCGATTGCCGGCCGCTTTGGACAGACCAATGATCTTGATGGGAAGCAACGGCAAAACGCAGGGCGTTAGATTGAGCAGGAAACCACCGAGCGCCGCCACGATCAGCAGCAGCCAGAGCTTTGACGTTTCAATTTTGAAATCCCAGCCAAAGAAGCCGATGCGCAACCGCTCTTTGAGTTTCTGCATGTCCTGGAAGATGGCCGCATTTGTTTCAGAGT
>Ga0137323_1000619_pt1 | contig 9911 bp, 12 predicted proteins | sample EasRivERMZT423_2_FD_102285 | JGI IMG/M metagenome (GOLD analysis project Ga0137323, IMG submission 102285) | Soil microbial communities from meander-bound floodplain in the East River, Colorado, USA - East River MetaG ERMZT423_2 | ecosystem: Environmental > Terrestrial > Soil > Floodplain ... | reverse complement strand
GCGGCGGTTCAGCGCGGCGACATGAAGCAGGGCAAGCTGTGGCTGCTGGTGACGGCGCTGCTCGGCCTGATCTTCCTGGGCGGGCAGGTGTGGGAGTTCAGCCACTTCTATCATGAAGGGCTCGGGCTCACCACCAACCTGTTCGGCTCGACGTTCTATGTGCTGACCGGCACGCACGGCGCGCACGTCACGGTGGGTGTCATCTGGCTGCTCACGCTGTGGGTCCAGGCGCTGCGTGGCAAGCTGGGCCCCGCGAATGCGATGACGGTCGAGATCACTGGACTCTACTGGCACTTTGTCGACGTCGTGTGGATCATCATTTTCACCGTTGTCTACCTGATCCAATGACGGGAGAAACACATGGCTGAGCAGGCGCACGCGACGACGGGCACATACCTGCGGATCGCCGCGATCCTCGTGATGATCACGCTGGTCGAGGTTGGCGTCTTTTACGTTCCGGCGTTCCAGAGCATGCTGGTCCCGGTCCTGCTCGTGCTATCGGCCGTGAAATTCGCGCTGGTGGTGATGTTCTACATGCATCTCAAGTTCGACAACAAGTTCTTCACGTTCCTGTTCGGTGGGCCGTTGCTGCTGGCGTTCGCCGTGGTGGTGAGCCTGCTGTTCATCTTCTATGGGTCGATCAGGCTGCGCAGCGGCACATGAACAGAATGATCAATGATCAATGATCATTGATCATTGGACATTGGACATTCCGACGTGGAATCGATGGGATTTACACCCTAGCGTCGTGGCCGGGCTCGTCCTCCTGGGCGGGCTTTTTGCGTATTTGGGGGGATTCACGTCGGCGCGCCGGCACGTCGCCAGCTTTGCTGGCGCGCTGGCCGTGCTGTTTGTCGCCCTGAATGGTCCGTTACACAATCTTTCGGACAACTACCTCTTCAGCGCGCACATGGCGCAGCACTTGCTGCTGACGCTGGTCTTTCCTCCGCTGCTGCTCTACGGCTGTCCCGCGCACGTGGTGCGGCCGCTGCTGCGGCCGCGCTGGGTCATGGCGCTCGCGCGCGCCGTCACGCGGCCGGTCGCCGCGGGGCTGATCTTCACGGCTCCGATCGTGATCTGGCATTTCCCGGTGCTGTACGAGGCCGCGCTGCGCAATCACAACCTCCACATCCTTCAGCATCTGGTCTTTCTCACGACGGCCGTGCTCATGTGGTGGCCGGTGCTCTCACCGGTGCCGGAGCTGCCGCGCATCCCGCACCTCTTGCAGATGCTGTACCTGTTCCTGCTCGGGATTCCGATGTCGATCACCGGGGCATTGATCGCGCTTTCCGATCACGTGCTCTATCCGTTTTACGCCGCGGCGCCGCGCGTGGGCGCACTGGCACCGATTCAGGACCAGCAAATCGGCGGGCTGCTGATGTGGGTGCTGGGCGGGCTGATGCTCTGGATCGTGATGACGGTCGTGTGGTTCCGATATTCCTATTGGGACCAGAGAGCGGATGCTGAAGCGGAAGTTCCGAAGGAAGCCTACGGGACCGAATGATCAATGTCCAATGTTCAATGTCCACTGATCATTGATCATTGGTCATTGATCATTGGACATTGATCATTCGCCGCTACTCCCCATCCTCAGTTTCGCCGAGCGGGTGGCGGCGTAGCTCTTCGCCGATCTTCGGATGCTCCCGCCACAGGAAGTAGCCCATGCCGAGCGCGGCGAGTCCGTTGCCGATCGCCACGCTCCACCAGGCGAGATAGCCCAGCAACGGCTTGGCGAGTAGCGCGACGAGGATGTAGAACCCGACTTCGAAAAAGCAGAATCCGACAATGATCAAGAACAACGTGGAGGGCGCGTACTCGACCTCGGCGGCAAGCGCCGCTGAAATACAGCCGACCACCACGAAGGCGCTCACGTGGATCATGGTATAGCCGAAGATGCGCGCGGGCTCGATGACGACCGCGTCCGGGCTGTGCGCGCCCCAGAACACCGCACTGCCGAGCATCGCGGGGGTGAACAGCGGTTGACCGTTGATCGTGTCGACGATCAGGAACCAGGCGGCGACGACGGCGGCGCCGATGCAGCCGGCGATGAAGCCCTCGCGCAGGATGCGATTGAGGTCCATTGCGGCCAATATATCGTCGGGCCGAGTGCGTGCTAGATTGGGGGCTCGGGACTTGGGCTGGGGACTCGGGAGAAACCAATGGTCGTGACTCGCCGGCCGGTGTTCTACGGATTGTGCCTTCTCGTCGGCACGTTGTTGTTCGGCGGCGCGGGCGCCATGCACCCGCTGCTCTCGGGCGACGGCGCGGCCCAGCTCGGCACGGTGGCGCGCACCGCCGGGTGGCGGCTGATTCACTGGTCGCTGCTGTTCGGGCTCGCGTTCATGTACGCCGGGTTGATCGGCGTGTCCCTGCGCCACAACGAGACCTCGGGCGCGTCGCCGTCGCGCGCGGGCATTCGCCTCGGCGCCTTCGCATTCTCGGTCTGGTCGTTGAACATCCTGTTCATGGTCGGCGCGGGCTATCAGCTCGCCCGCGCCTACACCGCGGCTGATGCGGGCCTCGCCGGTGCGGACGCCGTGTTCGTCTACGACAAGCTGCATCCGATGGGGCTGGCCTCCGAGCGGCTCGCAACCTTCCTGCTCGGCTTCGTGGCCTACACGTTCGGATGGGCGATCCGCAACGGTGCGGTATGGCCCCGCTGGCTCGCCTGGTTTGCCTGGGTGGTGGCGGTCCTGTGCGGTGGGGCGGGGCTCCTGTTCAGCGAGACCTTACCCTACATGTACTACGCGCAGGCGGCGTTCGTCGTCTGGCTGTTGCTCGCCGCCATCATCATGCTCACGGAGCGGCGGGCGAGAGATTCCCAAGGCTGAGGCTTGACGCCCGCTTGACGCGCCCGCGGCAATGTCTCGCGTCCCCAACGAGACGAGCCTGCAATGCACAAGCGCGCAATGCTGCAACGAGGTGTGGCGACCCTCCTAATGACCGTTCAACTCTCCGGCTGCACATTCTGGCAGGTCGAGTCCCTCTCCCCGGTCGCTGTCGTCGAACGCCAGCCGGAGTCCATCCGCGTCCAGTTCGGTGACGAACGGCGCCAAGTGCTCTACAAGCCGGCGATCCGAGGAGACAGTTTGGTAGGGAGCCGGAGCTATGATTCGAAGCGGCACGATCGCGCCTTCGCGCTGACCGGCGTAACGAAGGTTGAAACTCATCACTTCAGCGCCAATCGCACCGTGGCCCTCGTGCTGGGGATCGCCGCGATCGGGTTTGCGGCCGCCATGATCGGGATGTCGACCATGCAGGGGCTATAGGACAACTGGGGTCAATGATCCGCGCGGGGGATCAGGCGTAGCGAAATGACACCTATCGTCCGCAGCCACTTTTCGACGAGCTGCGGTCATTCGGGATCCGTCGACGTCCCATGGGTCAGGGTGATTTGATCAACTGGCGATGTCTGAGAACCCATGACGCCGCGAAGAACAGCGTCGGCGCCCAACAGATGACGAACCACGGTCCCCGCGCGAACTGCGCGCCACTGATCGCGTTCCAGGCGTAGAATCCGACGAGACCGGCGGTTGCCACGATCGCGCCGAGATCTTCGCGCCACCAGGCGAGAATCAAGCCTATGCCAACGAGGCCAGGGAAGAAGATCAGGGCGACGAGCTGCTTATTTGTCGGCGACGCGGCGGGGACGGTGGCGCTCAGGAGAATGAAGGTGAGGACGACGATGCTGCTGAGGCGTCCGATCCATTGAAAGGCGGTGGCCAACATGGGTCCATCTTACTACCGGCGTCGGATCCCTGCTCGCGCGACCGCAATGCTCGCGAGTACCGACATGACAACGAGGAGGGGATACAGTAGAAGCAGATCGACGCGGATGTTGCACTCACCAGTGCACAACCATCGGCGCTGCATCGCGTACTCGTAGACCGCGTAGGCGGCCCACATGCGCGGCTGGAACCAGCGCGAGCCATGGCCACTGGATGAGCAAACTCACTTAGGTTGCGCCTACGCGGGCTAGCATCTACTTGAACTTCACCTTCGCGATTTCCGGGTTCGGCGTGAACCCGTCACCGAAATCCTCGATATCCATCAACTTACGGATCTCGACCACCCCCTCGCCGTTCGGAGAGCAGTTCGGAGCGCGCTTCACCCACTCGATCGCCTCTTCCCTCGACTTCACCTTGATGATCATGAAGCCCGCAACGACCTCTTTCGTCTCGGCGAACGGACCATCGATGACCGTGCGCTTGGCGCCGCTGAACTTCACGCGCGCACCCTTCGAGGTCGCGGTGAGCCCCTCGGCGGCGAGGAGGACGCCAGCCTTCACAGCCTCCTCGTTGTACTTCTGCATCGGGACGAACGCTTCGGGCTTCGGCGGAGGGCCCGATTCGGATTCTTTCGTTGCCATGGCCATGACGATGAAACGCATTGGTCTCTCCTGGATTCGGTTCGTGTCAGTTGCCGCGCCCTTCGCGGCCTCACTAACACGTCGAACGAGATCGGTCAGAATCGACGCGAACTTTTAGAAAGCCGTACACTATTGGATGTAAATAACTTAGCGCTCCAGGATGGACAATACTTAGGTATTGACAGAAGTATTGGCACGGCTGTAGAATCCTTCGAGCAGATCGGATAACCCAAGCATTTGGATGGTGTCGGAATGGTTCAATCCGCAGCCACTGACGAAGTCTTTCACGCCTTGTCCAACCCGACTCGACGGAAAGTCCTCGAGCGACTGTCTGTCGGACCAGCCACCGTCAGCGAACTGGCGGGACCGTTTGACATGCAGCTCCCGTCATTCGTGCAGCACCTCTCGGTGCTCGAACAAAGCCGACTGGTCAAGTCGAAGAAGCGCGGGCGGGTGCGGACGTATGAGATCGCACCCGAACGGTTCAAGGTCGTTGATGACTGGCTGACCGCGCGTCGTCAGTTGTGGGAAGCGCGACTGGACCGGCTCGACCAATACGTCAAACAACTCAAGGAGAAGGAGGCAGAGTCATGAGCAAGCCATTCACGATCGATGTCATGAGCAAGCCATTCACGATCGATCCGAAGCTTGATTTCGCCATCGAACGGTTCATCGACGCTCCCACGCGGCTCGTCTGGGAAGCGTTGACGAAGCCGGAGCATCTCAAGGAGTGGTACATGCCCAAGGCTTGGGGGAGTGTGTCGCGAGCCGAGATGGACGTGCGACCGGGCGGCATCTTCAGCATCGACATCGCGGTGGAAGGCGGTCCGGATTCGCCCAACCTCGGCTGTTTCCTCGAAGTCATTCCGATGAAGCGACTGGTTTGGACCTCCATGTTGTTCCCCGGCTATCGTCCGGCCGTCTTCGACGACATTCCGATCACCGCCATCGTTACGATGGAAACGGTGGGAACCGGCACTCGCTACGTCTTCACGGCGCTGCACCGGAACGAAGCGGACCTCGCGACCAACAAGGAGTCGGGGTTTTACGAGGGCACCGAGATCGCCGTTGATCAGCTCGTGGAGCACGTGATCGCGATGAAGTAGTTCTGCTCCCAACGGATTCAGACAGGAGGTATCGGTGACGTCTGCTGCCTCGCCTACCACACGTTCGGCTATGGCGCCGTCCCGCAAGGCACTGAACATCACGCTCTGGGTGCTCCAGGTGCTGCTCGCCTGCTTCTTTGTGATGGTGGGCTATTCCCACGCCCTCATGCCCTTCGACCAGATCGCACGGCAGGCCACGTGGATGAATGACGTGCCACGCTGGCTCAGCCTGTTCATCGGCTGTGCCGAAATTGCTGGTGGCCTGGGGCTCATCATTCCGGCGACGAGTCGCATAGCGCCTTGGCTGACGCCACTGGCTGCCCTCGGGTTGGCAACCATCATGATCCTGGCGATTCCGTTCCACGTTCTCAAAGGCGAGGCCAGCGTCATCTGGATGCACACGCTGATTGCTGCGCTGGCGGTCTTCGTCGCGTGGGGACGATGGCGTAAGGCTCGGATCACTGGGCGGTAGATATTGCGGTGCGCAGCTCCCGGAACGCCCGTGCTAAATCGCGCGGCTGGTAATGCGCATTGAGACCGCTCGGGTTGGGGAGCAGCCACAGCCGCGTTTCCCCGACTGCGTCAGGCTGGATACCAGGCACCGCGCGTGGCCGCCCGAACGCGACTCGATACGCGCTCAACCCGAGCACCGCGAGAACGCGTGGCGCGTACCGCCGCAGCTTGCGCTCGAGCCGGCGCCGCCCGGCCACCAGTTCTGCTGCGGTCACCTCATCCGCGCCGGCGCTCGCGCGCAGGACGATATCCGTCAGCCCGCAGCCGAAATCCAGCAGGAGTCGGTTCTCCGAAGGTGCGAGCACGCGGTCGGTGAATCCTCCCGCGAACAGCGCCTGCCAGAACCGGTTGCCCGGACGGGCGAAATGGTATCCGACCGCTGCCGAATAGAGCCCGGGATTGATACCACAGAAGAGGACCCGCAATCCCGGCGCGATAACGTCGCGCAACCGGCCCGTCCCTCGCGTCGTGCGGGATGACATCACACCGCGCGGGCGAAATGACCCCGCGTGTACTCCCGACCCGTGACCGCCCGCACTGCTCCGGGATCGGGAGCGCGACCTTCGGCCAGCGCATCGAGCGACGCGCGATACGCGGCCGTCACCCGCGCGACGCGATCGCCCGGGACGTTGAACACCAGCCGATACGTGCGAAAACCGGCGCGCCACAGGTCCGGCAGGTACGCGGAGCCGTCCACCGGACGGGAATGCAGCAGGCGGTTGCGGCAGGCATAGTCGGTGGCCACCGGGAACACGTAACCCGCGGGATCGGTGAGCTCGACGTTGGGATGCTTCTGCACGCAGAGGTCACGGCAGGTGGCGACCTCGCGGTCGAACGCTGCCGACAGCACGCAGTGCTCGAGCGTCATGCCTTCGGGGCGACCGTAGGCGAACACCTCGAAGCCTCGGGCCTGCCATGGCGCCGCCACCTGCGTCATCTCATCGCCGGTCAGCTCGACCGACAGCACGATGCGGTGCGCGCCCAGCCGGAAGACCTCGGCCGCGCTGTGCTGGTTGAAGACATTGACTGCGTAATCCGCGACGACGTCGCGTCCCTGGGCCGCGAGCTCGGCGACCATCCCCAGGTGCCCACTGACCAGCGGTGTGCCGAGGGCCAGCCACTTCTCGACATGCTTCCGGTCTTCGGGCCGGACGATCGTGGGCGTGCGAAGCCGGAGTGTGACTCCCCGCTCCGCCAGCTCGGTGGCGAGATGCTTGACGCGCGCGACCGGAGGCATCGGATGACGGAGGAACAGGTCGAGCGAGATCTCGCCGGCACAGGCTTCTGCCGCCAGCCGCGCATCCTCGAGACGCCAGACTTCGGCGACGAGCCGCGCTTCCGTAGACGAGGGGCCGACGTTCTCCAGCGCCACAGCTGCGATCGCTGCGTCGATCGCGCGATCGCGCTCCGTGTGGCGGACACGACTGTCCCGTTCCAGGTGCTCGCTGAGGATCCGCACGGCCTGCCGCCGCAGATCGTTGAGGACGCTGACCGGAACGAAGAGACCCTTCGCGAGGCCGGACACATCGAGGTCGCCCAGCGTGAAGGACGTCTCGCCGAGGCGGCCGAGCTGGGCGCGGAGGCGCGCTTCGTCCAGCCCGTGGCGGGTAGCCGGCGCGAGCGCGGTGGTGCTCTTCACCGTCACCTCGTCAGTGTCAGCGCGGCAGATGAGGGTGAGTGGCTCGCCGGCGGCACCAAGCGCCGTGACATCCAGTCGAATGCGCTTGGGCGCTCCGCTGGAGGGAACGGCGGCGAAGCTCTCACGGGCGCGGGTGAGCAGCGCAGCTTCGGCGGAGCGCACCACGGTCCAGCCGGCCGGAATATCCTCCGCCGGCTGGATCGCCTGCCGGACCTTCCCGTGTTGCCGGCCGATCGTCCGCACGCTCCGGACCCCGAAGCCGCGGTTGCCTTTGACGGGGCCGTCGGGATGCTCGAAGCCGAGCCCATCGCCGCGCTGGATCGGCTGCGAGACTACAACGATCAGCTCGTCCTGTTCGCGCCCAATCACTTCGCCGAGTACCGCGCCGCGGTTGTCGGGCTGGGTGCGGGTCACGTAGTCCCGCCCCGCGCGGCCGCCGTACATCCCGCCGGTGAAGCCGCGCGAGAAGATCTGCACCAGGGGCTGGACTTCGGCAGGTGTGGGCGGACGCCAGTCGCCCGCGGCAAGTCGGTCGAGAAAGACGCGGTAGCCGTGCGTCACGGTCGCCACGTATTCGGGTTTCTTCTTGCGGCCTTCGACCTTGAGCGTGTGGATGCCGGCGTCGGCGATCTCGGCGAGATGCTCCCAGGCGCCGAGGTCCCGGGCGGAGATCAGGTAGCCGCGGTCCAGCTCCGCGCCGCTCGCGGCATCCGCCAGGACGTAGTCCTTGCGGCACGACTGGGCGCAGGATCCCCGGTTGGCGCTGCGCTCGGAAATCATGCCGGACATGTAACACTGTCCCGAGTACGCGATGCAGAGCGCGCCGTGGACGAAGCTCTCCAGCACCAGCTCCGGGACTGCACGCCGGATGGTGCGGATGTCGTCCAGGGTATTCTCACGCGCGAGCACCACGCGGTCGCATCCCAGGTCGCGCAGGACGCGGGCGCCGCGCTCGTCGTGCACGGTCATCTGGGTCGAGCCGTGAATCTCCAGACCGCCGTAAATCTTCTGGATGAGTCGCACGGCGCCGAGGTCCTGCACGATGGCGGCGTCGATGCCGCGGTCAATGCAGTCGCCGAGATGATGCAGCGCGTCGTTCAGCTCGGCCGGCTTGAAGAGGATGTTGAACGTCAGGTAGATCCTGGCCCCGGCGGCGTGCGCCAGGCGGCAGGACTGCTCCAGGTCATCCAGGGTCAGCTGCGCCCCCTCATCCCGGGCATTGAACTTGTCCACGCCGAGGTAGATCGCATCGGCGCCGTTGCTGAGCGCGGCACGAACGGCATCGAGGCTCCCGGCGGGGGCGAGGAGCTCAGGGACGGGGACGGGGCGGAGCATGAAGGAAAGCTAGCTGCGAGTGGCGGTCTTCATACTCTTATCGCGCTCAGTGTGCACTAAGGCGCGGCTCGCAGCGAGCCAACATGCCGGTATGTGCCAATGAGCACGCCCGTCGGCGTGGCCTTCGTGCTGACGAGCACGAGCTCGCGCGCGTCGACACGGTCCCCTAACCTGCGGCGCGCTGAAGAAAGACTCATTCCATAATCTACGCGCGACGGCACCTTCAAGCGCGTGTTAGGCGGCATGCGCTGCCGAACTTCAGTGGACCCGAAGAACACGAAATCAGGCGGCACGCCAGAAATGGCCATCAGATAAGGGCCGAAACGCTCTTCCTTGATCACATCGGTACGAACGCGGGAATGCTCCCAGTCTCTCCAGACTGCTTGCCACGAAGTGTCCACCACCTGAAGAGTCCGGCCGTATCACCAGCCAAGACCATGGCTACCGAATCGATGGTGGCCAGCATCTGCTGGTTCTGAACCTCCGAGCCGTTCACCAAGGGCGCAAACACTTGGACCAACTCAAGGCGCCCGCCACGAGTGTACGCGGAAACAGAAAAGGAGGTTGAACTGTCCGATCCTATGAGGAACCGATCGGCGGAGAGTATGACGCTGGCAGCGCCTGTTGGAAGAGCAAAGAACCCGCTATCGAGCTGTCTACGAAACTCAGGCGAGTCGCGATCAATGTGGACAGTATCGATGAATGCCTGCTCGCGAACCAAACCCACATGATCAGCAGCCTGGATGAGGCGCGCAAGCTCGGGCGGGCTTTGGAACCACAAGCGCTCGCCAAGACGGCGCCGCCAGCTTCAGGCGCGTGTTAGGCCGCGTGCATTCATATAGTAAGTGCAACACCCCCTCCGACGAAAACGGTGACCTGGCGATACCATAGTGATTTCGTCTCGGCCAAGAGAAGGAATCCTACGATGCTGTACCACCAGATCACCTCT
>Ga0137323_1000618_pt1 | contig 9914 bp, 10 predicted proteins | sample EasRivERMZT423_2_FD_102285 | JGI IMG/M metagenome (GOLD analysis project Ga0137323, IMG submission 102285) | Soil microbial communities from meander-bound floodplain in the East River, Colorado, USA - East River MetaG ERMZT423_2 | ecosystem: Environmental > Terrestrial > Soil > Floodplain ... | reverse complement strand
CTGTAGTATCGGCCCCCAGCGCAGCCGACACCCCGGTCATAGATGGTCATCGGGCCTCCCACTCCAGTCACGTCTGCCGCGCCTTCTACTGCGGTCCAAGTTGCCAAATCCGTTGATTGCTCCAGAACGTAATGCCGCCCGGCTACGGTGTGGAAGGTCACGGCGGTATCGATTCGAATCTCCGTAATGCGTGCCTCGCTGATCAGGCATGTGCCCGTCCCCTTGCCCAAGGTCGTATTTACAAAATTCGTTAGAATGACGGAGAACGTTTCGTCCGATTCAGGTGGCGTATCGGCTGTGATGGTCACTGTGATCGTTTGCGATATTTCGCCCGGATTGAAGGTCACCGTGCCATTGGTGGCAACATAATCCTGCCCTGCCAAGGCCGACCCGTCCTGAGTATAATAATCCACTGTTACGGTCTGTTCCTGTGTCCCGGCTAAACTCACGGTAAAGACCGCTGCCACCACGCCGTTGCTTCCTTCTGCTACAATGATGTCATTGATGCGGAGGCTGCCGTTGGTGAGGATCAAGGGGTGGAAACGATTGGGGTTGGTGCCGGTTGAGGCTTGCCAGATGGGGATGCTGGGACCCGAGGGAGAACCCAATGTCACTTGGCGAACATCGGTTTCGTCGTACCAGGCGCCAGCCGTACGGGCAGCCTGCCAATTCGTAACAAACGATGCGCTCCAGCCTCGGACTTGAAGTGATACAACCTCCCCTTCACTGGTCCCGGGAAGAGGATACACGGGAGGTACGCCGCTAATAATCCCAGCCGTATTTGTAGAATTGACACCTAGCGGCGAAACCGGAGTCGGCGACCCGTTAACGAAAACCCCATAGTGAATTGCAAATGAAACAGGTACAGTGGTTGTAACACCGTTTTCACTTATCATCATTCTGGTAAGGCCGCTGTTGGCGAACGTTATTGTTCCTTGTCCGTAGGCCAACATGCTGTTTAAGGCGGTAATAGCGGCCAGGAACAGCGCTTTCGTGTTCTTCATGGTTTTCATATGTCAGATGTTTTGAAGCTAGGATATGCAACTCCTCTTGTCTCTGCGACGAGCAATGCAGGATCTTGATGGCCACAGCCTCGTTTCCCTGTGGTTTTAGAAATATGACTCTGTTATAAGCGTGACAATTGCGGGCCCATTGTCAATTGGCATTCCCATATCGGGACGCGCGAAGCCAGGGCGTTTTGGCTCACAAAGCATTGATTGCAAACACGCCGATGCCGCCCGAGGATAACGCACGACTGTCATTGTGGACGACGGAAACAAGGTACCTCTTCCTGAACAATCCTTGACGCCAAGTCGCATTCAACCCTCTGCCTCATTTAACTTTTGTTTGCTAAACAGGGTTGATTATGGCAATTGAACACCCTGGATATGATTAGGAAACTGGCGTGCGCCATGCCGCTCCTCGCACTCGCGCTCAGCACCGGTTGCCTGGAAGGACCAGGCAAGCAACCCGATACCGCCGGGGTAGTTTACCGTCATCATTTTGCTGGCAAGGCGGAAATGGCGCGCACGACCAACGCAACCAATCTGAAGAAGATCCTGGCGTTGCCGGCCTCAAGAGAATTGCGCGATCATGTCGTGCAGAAGCTCGCCAAGGCACCGCGCGAATTCTGGCAAAAAGAAATCCCGGCTAACGCCCCCGATGGCGCAGAGTTACTTAAGCCTTTATTGGAGGATTTGTTTTCAGCCGAATCATATTTGGAGGTACGGGGACCTGCGAAACGACCCGAATCGGTATTGGCCGTAAAGCTGGATGCCCAGCGGGCACAACTTTGGTCCACTAACCTTTGGAAATTACTGTCGGCCTGGAAACTCGGAGTTCCGACTAATTCGGGTGGAGCGGGTATCGCAGGATGGGAGTGGAAAGGAAAGGCCGGTTCGCGTCTAGTTCGATTTGTACGCAGCGGCGAATGGGTGCTGGTTGGCCTGGGCGAAGAGAGTTTCGCCGTGCTTCCCGGATTCATCGAAAAGCTCGGGAAGGCCGGACGGCCTGTTCCTGCGCTCACGAATTCCTGGTTCGACTTGGAAACGGACTGGCCGCGGCTCGGCCAATGGTTTCCGTTGGTTGCCAAACACAAGCTGCCTCCGACGCAGCTAACCATCGCTCCTTTCGGCGAATACGTGCGGACGGAAGGGCGCCTGCGATATTCAGAGCCTATTCCCTGGAAGTACGAACCTTGGAAAATTCCCACCAATACAATCACCGAGCCTCTCATCAGCTTGACCGTCGCACGTGGGATTGCGCCTTTGCTAAGTCAGTCTTCCACCATTCGGGATTTGGGATTGAAGGACCTGCCCAATCAGTTCTGCTTGTGGGGGCAAGCGCACGAAGCTGCCGTGACGTGTTTAGCTGTTCCGATGGCCAATGCCAGGCAACGCCTTAATCAGTTGGTCCTACCCATCCCAAAAGTTGTGAACGCGTACTTTACAAATCATCCTGGCAATTTTCTCTGGAGCAGTAATAAATCTGAGATATTGTGGGAAGGATTGCCGTTTATCCTGCCACGAGTGCAGGCGATTAACGAGGGAGGAACGGAGTATTTACTTGCAGATCTTTTTCCGATGCGACATACCAAAACTAATGCCCCAGCCGAGCTGTTCGACCAATTTATGCGTCGCGGAGACCTTGTCTATTACGACTGGGAAATCACCGGGCAGCGCCTGCTGCAAGCCAGACAGCTCCATCAATTGTATGCCATTGTCAAGGGGTTGCAGTTTTCAGGAACCAATGTACCTACGCAAAAATGGCTAAGAGCCATCCATTCGCATTTGGGAAATGCGGTCACAGAAGTCGCGGTCGTGTCGCCAAAAGAACTGCTCTTGGTACGAAAATCACACTTGGGCTTCACCGGTTTTGAACTGAGTGCTCTAGCTCATTGGATTGAATCCTCAGGTTTTCCATTGCGTTACGAAGCACCTCCGCCCTTGGGGCCCAAACTCAGGAAAAAAGATTCATCCATGCGCACTAACTCGCTCCCCCGGGGCGATTCGACAGGCAACGTAAATCGCTCCCCGCCACCAAAGCGCTGAAGGAAGAAGGAAGAAGGTTTCAAGCAGGAAGAAAACGCGCGCAACCCAACCCACGAATGCACGCCCCAAAGCGGTTGGATCCTCAAGCGCCACCAGAGTGTAGATTTCTCAATCCTTCTAATGAGAAGTTACCGGGGCAAGATGCGATCGACGGTGACCACGGCCTCACAGATACTGAGAACGGCTGCGGAACTGCGCTCTTGAGTCATGGGAACGATTCCTTGGGAGTCAATGGTGTTCTAGGCAACAACGGTGCGAGCCTTTTCTCTCTATTCATCTCACGGCTAATCTCTACAGCTATGAAGGTCTCTTCTGCCGTCATTGGCTTCTGATTGATTGGAACGTGCGTTTCAGAGCGTAATGGACGTGTTCCAAACCCGGCATTGCCGCTGTGTGCCTGAAGTGAGGACGCGGCGTTTGCGTAGGCCGGTGTCGGCCCTGGCGCAGAATTGCCGCCGAGCAATGTCACCGATTGACGGCTGAATGAATCATTGGCAGATGCTCGGGAAATGATGGTTGGTCCAGAGCCAATCGGACTTGCATTGAAAGAGGGAATCGGGGTAGTGGCAGGCTGGGGCGGGACGGAAGCATTGACGGGCTGCGCGGATGCTGACGGAGCAGGGTTCGCTGATGGCTTGGCAACCTCAAACGTGATGTTGGTTTCAACGGTACCGTTGCGGATCTTGACGGTGTTCTTTTCCACATCGATGGATAGTACTTCCACTGTGCCCTCTCGTTCGCCTTCGCGCAAAATCGGTTTTCGAGGAGTTCCGGTCTTGCCTGGCTCTTGCTCGATGATCTCCAGCAGCGCTCGTTTGGAGGATGGCCCGAACATGCTGGTGATGCCCGTCAGTGTGACTTTCGCTATTGGAGCAGGTGGGGGAGGTGGTGGCACGTCCGATTGTGGGGGAGGTGGTGGCTTCAACCCGAAGGAATTCCGCTCGACAATTGGCTGATACGGGTTGGCATCTGCCGCAGACAGCAATTCAGGACTACTGTTAATCAAGGCCAAAGTGCAGACAACACTAACCAGTCCAAAGCCACTCAGTTTCATAGCCATATAATACGCGATAATTAAGCTAACACCATATCAAAAGATTCGTTGTGCGGGCTGCACCAAAGAAAGGTCAACTGTCTCTTACGTTGCTTGACACGCCTGATCGACAAGGTGGGTTGCAACGCCGGACGCCACGGTCCTTGCCCGCACAGATGCTACGAAGGCGAGAGCAAGAATCTTCGCGAAGATGACGGGCTTTAATCCAAACGATTCGAGGAGAGACACCAAGAGAAACTATCGCTTGGCGATGCCAGCTATGACGACTTTCCCAACCGATACTTCGGGTTTACGACGGTCGTCAGCACAGCGGGTACAATTCGAAACAACAAAAAAAGCCGCCCTTTCAGGCGGCTAAATGAGAACACTAACGTTGGTTATCTGCGGCGGCGGAAGAATACCAAGCTTCCTAAGCCGATGATCGCCAAACCGATTACTGAAGGCTCGGGAATAGCTTCAAAGACTGTCAATGGATTGAACCGGTTCGGGTTCGTGCCCGTGGCACCCTGCCAGATCACAACGCCTGGACCCGTCGGGAGACCCAACGGCGCGAGATTACGAATATCGGTTTCGCCAAAGTAAGCTCCTGGCGTACCGGCCTGATTCGCCGCCATAGCCGCACGCCAGTCACTTCCGAATTGCGTGCTCCAACCTCTGACCCGTCCCCAGACATTTGATTGCCCTGTGGTCGTGTTTGGGAGTTGATAAGCATTACCGCCAAGTGCACTCATAATGCCGGGCGAGGTCGTCATCGTGCCGAGCGGCATAACGGGAATGTCTGAGACGGCTGCAGCACTATCAAGTCCGAAGAAGAAACCAACGTTCAACTGAATTGCGGGGGGGATATTACTTCGCACGCCGTCGTTCCGTTGTAATTGAAACCTAGCCGCACCACTGTTGTTGAACTGGATGGTACCTTGGCCATACGACATCGCCGCCGCTGCTGCTACAAGAGCTATTGTAAGAAGGAGCTTTTTCATACTGAGTTTATTTAGGGTTGATGGGTTAAGATTGGGAATCAGATGGATGGTCTGAGTCGTTTTACTGACACGGAGTGTTCACATTAAAGCAGCGCGTCCAATTGAGAACGGCAGGTTCCGCATTGAAAATGTAGAAGCCCTGACCTACCCGGGGCCTGGGGGCCGGCACGGGAGCCCCGGCTTGGCTTTCCCAATCATTCGCACCAGGTCCAACTTTGACATAAACGCCTAAATACTCCCCGCCCGGACGGCCTTCGTCGTAATCCTGATACTGCGTTCCTACAGGCGCATTGAAGCCATTTGCTGGTGTGAGGTCGATCTCTTGTGGCACGATAGACGATATCAGTTTGTATTCATTACCCGGAATAGAGACGGTCAAAGCAGCACCTTGAGGCACTTCACCGACCAAAGTAACAACTTGATTGACAGCGGATGGGTTGAAGAAGAAGAAACCCTTGCCCGGCTGAATGGTGGTCGTACTCGGACTGCCGCCCTGGTCTTCCCAATGGTCAGTGACAAAGATATCCCCTCTCAACTCGGGAATACCCCCCGTTACTACGAAGGTCAGACATTGAGCAGCGTCCAAATTGGGATTGGAGGCGAACGGGAGGACTTCGTTCAAAGTGTTACCACCCGTGTTCAACTGGTTTGCAACCAGCTCGAATTTGCCAGGCCTCATTGTGAGATTGATATAGCCCACCGAATTGACCGAATAGACCTGCGCCATGGAAGTGGCGAGGCTTGCTGCGCCTAACGCAGCCGTGAGTAGTAGTGTTTTAGTTCTCATGTTTGTATTTGTGTTTTACTGTGTGTGAACGCACTATGTCGAAAAGTCAAGTGGGTGTCAACTTTTTTTTGGAACTATTTTTGAACGTATTTGTCACTTTCGAATAGGTCCCATCTTACTACCTAAAGCGCCTGATTTCAATAGGTAGGTAGAAGAATGCGTACGCGGACGAACTGAGCATTCCAGTCATATGCAGCAAAAAAGAGCCTACGTAGGCCTTTGCCTATCAACATCCGTGGCTTCGATGGACCGGAAGGGGCGCGCGGCCCCGCGTTTCAACCTCGTTGAGCGTAAACTCAGGAAACCAAGCTTCGGGCTCGGCCTGGAACAAGAAATCTCCTCCTCGCCAACGGAAGCGGACTTCGCGAGCATGCAAGGCATGATTGGCAAGAATAAGTTCTCGGCGCTGTGAGTCGCTCAGCCGTCCCTGGACAAATGCCAAGTACAATTCTTCGTCGCCACCATATATTTTATCTCCGACGATTGGATGATCGCGATATGCCAGATGAATTCGAATTTGGTGCTTGCGACCGGTCAATGGCTGCACCGCAAGCAATGAGAACTGTCTCTGCTCTCGAGTGAATCGACGGAGAACCGCAAAGGCGGTAGTCGCCGGAGCGCCGTCTTCGCGCACCTTGTTTTTGATGGCAACAATGCTCAGTTGATCCTTGCCCAATGGGGCGTCGATAATTCCTGCGTCCTCTCGCACGTGACCCTTGACGATTGCCAGGTAATCCTTTCGGACAGATCGTTTCTCCCAAATGTCGCAAAGTTCCCCGGCAGCGTCCGGATTTTTCGCGAGCAACACCAGACCGCTGGTTTCGCGATCGAGTCGGTTGATGAAGTGTGGCCGGCTGCTGGCTCCCAAGTGCAAGCGAACGCGGCTGATCAAACTGGAATAAACGTCTCCTTTGGTGGGATGGCAAACGAGACCGGCGGGCTTGTTAATGACAAGCAATTCATTGTCCTCGTAGATGATGCTTAACATCAAAGCCGTTGTCAGTTGTTAGTTGTCAGACCTGCTCCTTCGCGTATCATTCTGGCGCGTGAAAGAAAAGTGGAATGTATGGCTGCCGATCGTGCTGATGCTGGTTTTCGCATTGACGCGTTGCCCGGGGCTGATGCCGCAGAACTTCAGCGCCGCCTATGCTCTTGCGTTTTGCGCCGGCGTGTATTTTCCACGCCGTTTGGTTTGGTGGTTGCCGTTGGGAACTTTGCTGGCAACGGACATCCTGTTGAACCTGTTCTATTATCACACCCCGGCCGTGAGCCCTTACATGGCGGTCAACTACGTAGCCTACGCCATTCTCATTTGGTGGGGTCGGCGGCACTCGCCAAAAGCGTCCTGGCTGAGGCTGGTTTTGGGAGGGCTGCTGGGAGCGGTGGTATTCTACTTCGTGACTAACACTGCTGCGTGGTTGCAAAATCCGGAATACCCGAAGACCCTTGCGGGCTGGTTCCAGGCCTTGACCACCGGCATTCCGGGCCTGCCGCCCACGTGGGCGTTTTTCCGCAATACGCTTCTTAGCGGTGGTTTATTCTCAGGGCTCTTTGTGGGCGCCATGAAATTGAGTGAAGGCGCGGAATCAGCCCGGGAAAAGGAGGCGCCGACTGCCGACGCACCGGAAGAGACTGAGCCGGAAGAATCCAAGGCTTGATCAATCCTCGACGCCGAATGCGGCTGGAAAAAAACATTCCTCCAATGTGAAAACAATTTCATGAAAGTCGGCATCATTTCCGATACTCACGATTACCTCGACCCCAAAGTGCCGGCACTGTTAAGCGGGGTTGATCACATTCTGCATGCGGGCGACATCGGTCTGCCGTGGCTGATCCTGCAACTGGAAAATATTGCGCCAGTGACGGCCATCACCGGAAACACGGACGTCGGACTCGATTTTAAGGAAACAGAAATGTTCGAGCTTCAAGGGCGCAGGTTTCTTCTACATCACATTATTAACCCTCACGCGCCGGCGCCCGAGGTTCAGCGCCGCATCATCCGGGAAAATCCAGACGCGGTTATCTTTGGCCACACACACAAGCCGTTTTTCGAGGAGATTAATGGCACGCTATATCTCAACCCAGGTTACGCGGGCAAACAGCGATTCAAGCTGCCTCGCAGCGTGGCGATCCTTCATTGCGACGAATCCGGACTCAGGCCGGAGTTCAAGCCCCTGACGTAATCGGTCTGGAAAGGTTCAATTCTCGGTCTCCTTTTTCGATTGAGTGCTCTCAATGATCCCATCCGACGCCGCTATTGAATCTGCGGGCGTGCCAATCGATTCCGTCCGTTCTTCCCGAACGAAATACAGCAATGCACCGCCTGCGACGAACAACACGATGATGGCAAGGATTGAAAGACGTGGATTGCCGGTCATGACTCCAACAACGCCCATGATGGACGGCCCGATGATGGCGGCAAATTTCCCCAGCATGTTGTAAAAACCGAAAAACTCGGCTGCTTTGTCTTTCGGAATCAGGTGCGCATACAACGACCGGCTTAACGCCTGCACTCCGCCCTGGACCAGGCCCACCACGATCGCGAGCACATAGAATTCCTCGGGCCGTTTCATGAGATATCCCCAGATCGACACGCCGATGTAAACGGCTAGCGCGACAAAAATTCCGATCTTCGCTCCGATCTTCTCGCCGAGTTTTCCAAAGACAATGGCGGCGGGGAAACCGACGAACTGCGTAATCAAAATCGCTTTGATGAGGGTATCACGCGGGAAGCCCAATGAATTACCGTAATCGACTGCCATCAGCACAACCGTATCCACACCGTCGATGTAGAGCCAGTAGCCGACGAGAAACAGGAATACCATCTTGAGCTTGCGCACCTCTTGAAACGTTTGGCGCAACTGCACTAATCCGGATTTTACCGTCTGCCACGCGCCCAGACGCCTGCCGGGACGGCTGGTTTCCCGGACAAAAAGGAACAAGGGAATCGAGAATACAGCCCACCACAAGGACACCAACAAAAATGCGCGGCGCACGGCGTCATCCGCGTCGGCCAGACCAAATTTTCCCGGGTTCAGCACCATGACGACATTGAACGCGAACAGCAATCCACCGCCCAGGTAGCCAAATGAGAAACCCAGCGCAGAAACGAAGTGGAGCTTCTTCTCGCCCGCGACGCTGACAAGCAATGAATCATAAAAGATATTTCCTCCGGAAAACCCGATGACCGAGAGCACATAAAGCAGCAAGGCCACTTGCCACTGACCGCGCGCCACGAAATGAAGCGAGCCGGTCATGACGATGCCCACTGCTGCAAAAAAAAGCAGGAACCGCTTTCTGGCGTTACCGCGGTCCGCGATGGCTCCCAACACAGGCGCCAGGATCGCCACGACGGCACTGGCGATCGAATTGGCCATACTGAGACGAAATGTGCTGACCGTTTCAGCAGTCCCCGGCAAGCACCAGAAATCCTTGAGGAAAACCGGGAAGAACACCGTCATCACGGTCACCGCAAAAGCTGAATTGGCCCAGTCGTACAAGGCCCAGCCAAAAACACGTCGCCGATTGATGGCTTGCTCGGAAGGCGTCGTTGAATTTTCCATGATGTTTGTGCAATCGTTGTTGTCCGCGCGGCAAGTGTATTGTGCAGATCTCGCCTGACAGCAACCAGGATTTTACGGTTGAGGAAACTCCCATGCACGCTCGCGCGCCGAAACATCGGATTCATACTCTTGCGGCAAATGGCAGCTTGCCGCTGGAGACTCCTTCGATAGACTTCTTCTCCATTGATCGGGAATGAATCTGCTAAGGTCCATCGTGGCTTTCGTTCGGCGAATTGATCTGGGTTACCGAACCCCTATTCTCATCTGTGTGCTGCTGGCAATGGCCACGCTAGCCGTGTATTGGCAGGTCAGAACCTACGATTTCGTCAACTATGACGACCCCATTTACATTACGGAGAATCCGATTGTTCAGCGAGGAATCACGTTCAGGAACATACTATGGGCTCTGACTACCGCCTATGTGGCTTATTGGCACCCGTTGACCTGGACGTCCCATATGCTCGATTGCGAGTTGAGGGG
>Ga0137323_1000617_pt1 | contig 9916 bp, 9 predicted proteins | sample EasRivERMZT423_2_FD_102285 | JGI IMG/M metagenome (GOLD analysis project Ga0137323, IMG submission 102285) | Soil microbial communities from meander-bound floodplain in the East River, Colorado, USA - East River MetaG ERMZT423_2 | ecosystem: Environmental > Terrestrial > Soil > Floodplain ... | reverse complement strand
GCGCGCACGGCCGCCTGCTCGGCCAGCTTGACTAAGTCGTTGTATTCACGCACCTTGTGGGCCCGTGGCCTCCATGACTCGCGTGTTCAGCGGCATCCAGCCTTCCGGCGAACTCCACATCGGCAATTACCTCGGCGCCGTGCAGAACTGGGTCCGGCTGCAGACCCAGCACGACTGTCTGTTCTGCGTCGTCGATCTGCACGCCGTCACGCAGCCCTATGATCCCGCGAGCCTCCCGCAGCTCACGCTCGACATGTCGGTGAGTCTCTACGCGGCCGGACTCGATCCGGAAAAGTGCATCGTTTTCGTGCAGTCGCACGTCGTCGAGCACACCGAGCTCAACTGGCTGCTCACGACGGTGACGCCCCTCGGTGAGCTGGAGCGTCAGACGCAATTCAAGGACAAGGCGCAACGTCAGGAGAGCGTTGCGATGGGCCTGCTCGCGTACCCCGTGTTGCAGGCGGCCGACGTGCTGCTCTATAAAGCTAGCCTAGTCCCGGTCGGTGAGGATCAGGTCCAGCACCTCGAGCTGATGCGCGAAATCGCGCGCCGCTGGAACGGCCGGTTCGGCGGGGGGGAGGGCTATTTCCCCGAGCCGCAGCCGCTGCTCACCAACACCAAACGCGTCCTGGGGCTCGACGGCAAGGCCAAGATGTCGAAGAGCCTGGGCAACACCATCGGCCTGTTCGAGTCACCCGAATCGATCTGGGAGAAGCTCAGGCCGGCGGCCACCGATCCCGCCCGCGTGACGCGCAAAGATCCGGGCACGCCCGAGATTTGCAACATCTTCACCCTGCATCAGGGCTTCTCGCCGCCCGAGACCGTCGCCGAGGTGGCGCACAAGTGTCGCACGGCCGGCTGGGGCTGTCTCGACTGCAAACGCGTGCTCGCGGACAACATGATCGCCACGCTCAAGCCGATGCGGGAGCGCGCTGATGCGTTGAAGCGCGATCCCGCGGGCGTGATGAAGCGGCTGCGAGCCGGTGCCGAGAAGGCCCGCGCGCTGGCGCGCCGCACCATCGCCGAGGTGCGTGAGCGCATGGGACTCCTGAAAGCGGGAGAAGGATGAGCGAGATGCTGAGACAGGTGGTCGACATCTTCAAGCTCGAGCTGATGCTGCAGCTCGGGCTCGCGTCGCTGCTCGGCGGCGCGATCGGGCTGGAGCGCGAGCTGGGCGGCAAGCCGGCGGGACTGCGCACCAACATTCTCATCTGCATTGGGTCGGTGCTGTATACGCATCTGTCGATCGCGATGGTCGGCGGAGCCACCGATCCCACGCGCGTCGCGGGTCAGATCGTGACCGGCGTGGGTTTCATCGGGGCGGGGACGATCCTGCACGCGCGCGGGGCCGTCGTCGGCTTGACGAGCGCAGCGACGATCTGGGTCGTCGCCGCGATCGGCGTCGCCCTGGGGAGCGGGTTTTATCTCGAAGGCGTCGGGACCACGCTGGTGGTGCTCGCGGTGCTCTCGGGGCTTGGCCGGATCGAGAAGCTGGTCGAGCGGCAGGCGATGCACCGCACGATTACGGTCCACGCGCGGCAGGGGCCGACGGTGCTCGAGGATCTCGAGTCGCTGGTGCGGCGCGCGGGACTCGAGGTGACCAGCGTCGCCAGCCGGCAGGAAAACGTGGATCTGGTCATCGACTTCGCCATTCGAGGCTCCAAACGGCTCCACGACCAGCTCATGATCACGCTGCTGCACCACAATCACGTCCGCACGGTGTCGACAGGGGAGTGAGCGCGCGGCGGCTCGTCATCGATTTGGCGTCGCCGCGCGCCGCCTGGCGGATTCCGAAGTCGCGCGTGGTGGAGATCAGGAACGCGCTGGGCGCGGGCTGGGACGTCGCCGAAATCGCGGCGCCCGCGGTGTCCGACGGTGACGGCGCGTACGGCAGCGGCTCACCGGAAGCGATCGCGGCGGCGCGCGGCGCCGAGATCTATGTCGGATACGGCTTGCCGAAGGGCGTGGCCGAGGCGGGCCGCGCCACGCTGCGCTGGGTCCACAGCGGGACAGCCGGCATCGGTGGCAGCGTGCCCCTCGTGGCGGGCACCAGCATCGTCCTGACCAATTCCGCCGGTGTGCATGCCGAGCCGATGGCCGATTGGGTGATCGCCGCCATCGGGTATTTCATTCGCGGGATCGACCGGATGGTCTCCGCCCAGCGGCAGGGCCGCTGGGCCAAGGAGGAGTTCACCGACGGGGCGATCCCCATGCGCGAGTTCCGGGATTTGCGGCTCGGGGTCTTCGGACTGGGTGGGATCGGCCATGCGGTAGCGCGGCGTGCGCTGGCGCTCGGCATGTCGGTGTCCGGCGTGCGACGGCATCCCGAAAAGGGCGGCCCGCCGCGTGTGAGCTGGGTCGGCGGCCTGAGTGATTTGCCGAAGCTAGCGTCCGGCAGCGACGTCCTGGTGATCGCCGCGCCGCACACGAACGCAACGGCCGCCGCGGTCAACCGGGCTGTGCTCGAGCGCCTGCCGCAGCACGCGATCGTCGTCAACGTGTCGCGCGGCTCGTTGCTCGACGAACACGCGCTGCTCGCGCTGCTCGAGCAGCGCCGCCTGCAGGGCGCGGCGCTCGACGTATTCGGGACGGAGCCGCTCCCCGCCGGCCACCCGTTCTGGCGCCATCCCCGCGTGCTCGTCGCGCCCCATGTGAGCGCGGTGACCACGGGCTTCTGGGCGCGGGAGACGGCCCTCATTGTCGAGAACATCAAGCGCTATCTTGAAGGCGCGCCCCTCACGAACGTCGTCGACCTGGAAGCCGGGTACTGAATGGAAAAAATCATCAAGGCGGCGGTGGACCGCGGGGCGTCCGACCTGCACATCAAGGCGGGCGACGTGTTCCGGGCGCGCATCGACGGAAAGCTGGTCCCGCTCACCAAACAGCGGCTGACCCCCGATCAAACCAAAGCGATCGCGCAGCGCCTGATCAGCAACGAGGATGATCGCGCGCGCATCGAGCGGCTCCGCGACTACGACTGCTCGTGGGGCATGCCGGGCATCGGTCGCTTCCGCGTGAACATCCTGCGGCAGCGCTCCTCCTTCATGATCGTCATGCGCGTGATCCCGTTCGACGTGCCGACGTTCGAGTCGCTGAAGCTGCCCGCAGTGCTGGGCGAGGTCGCCACGGCCGAGCGCGGCATGATTCTCGTCACCGGGGTGACGGGGTCGGGGAAGAGCTCCACGATGGCGGCGATCATCAATCACATCAATCAGACCCAGCACCGCCACATTCTCACGCTCGAAAACCCGATCGAATTTCTGCATCGCGACATCAATTGCTCGGTGACGCAGCGCGAGATCGGCGTGGATACGGACGACTTCCGCACCGGGTTGCGCGCGGCGCTGCGCCAGGATCCCGACGTGGTGCTCATCGGCGAAATGCGTGATGCCGAGACGATGGACACGGCCATGAAGGCGGCGGAAACGGGCCATTTGCTGGTTTCGACGCTGCACACGCCGGACGCGGTCACGACCGTGAGCCGCATCATTTCGATGTTTCCGCCCGAGGAACAGGAGATCGCGCGGCTGCGCCTGGCGGAGGCGCTGCACGCCGTGGTCTCGCAGCGGCTGCTGGCGCGCGCCGACGGCCACGGCCGCGCGGCGGCGCTCGAGGTGCTGCTCGCGACCGGCACCGCGCGCGATATGATCCGCGACCGGGACCGCACCGCGGCCCTGCACGATTACATCAAGGAATCGCGTGCGCAGTACGGCATGCAGACGTTCGACCAGCACTTGATGGATCTGGTCGCGGACGATGTCGTGACGTACGAGACGGCGCTCGCCGCGTCGTCCAACCGCTCCGACTTCCAGCTGCAGATGAAAACGTTGCGCCGCCGCTCGCGCGTCGCGCCGGCGCCGCCCGCCGAGGAGAAACCGGCGGGAATCAGCGACGACTTGTCGAGCATGCTGCCGCAGTGAAAGGCGTCTTCCCGCCGATTCCCACGCCGTTCGATCCGGCGACCGGCGACATCGCTCCGCTTCCGTTCCGGCAGAACATTGTGCGCCTGCTCGACGCCGGCGTTGACGGCATCGTCGTGTCCGGCTCGACGGGGGAAGCGCCGCTGCTCGATGCCGACGAGCAGCGCGAGCTGGTCGCGCTCGCGCGCGCGGCGATGGCGGACGGGGCCTCGCTGATCGCCGGCACCGGAGCGGAATCGACGCGCCACACGATCGCGCTCACGGCGGCGGCCGCGGCCGAGGGCGCCGATGCCGTGCTCGTGCGCCCGCCGTCGTATTTCTCCGCGGCGGCGACGACGGGCACGCTCGTCGCGCACTTTCGCGCCGTCGCCGACGCGAGCCCCGTGCCGGTGCTCGTCTACAACATTCCGAAGTACACCCACCTGTCGCTCGCTGTGGCGGTGCTGCAACAGCTCGACGGACACGAGCGCATCATCGGCGTCAAGGATTCGTCCGGTGACCTGAAGAATCTCGCCGCCTATCGCGAAGCGGTGCCGCGCTGGACCGTGCTCGCGGGGTCGGCATCGCTGCTGTACGCCGGTCTCGAGATCGGGTGCCAGGGCGGCGTGATCGGTGTCGCCTGCTTCGCGCCAAGGCTGTGCGTCGAGCTGGTCCGCGAGTTCGAGCAGGGCGATCGCGCCGCCGCCGCCCGCCTGCAGGAGCGCATCACGCCGCTCGACAAGGAAATCGTCGGCAAGCTGGGGCCTGCGGGCGTGAAAGCCGCGATGGATGCGGTCGGATTGCACGGCGGTCCTCCGCGGCCACCGCTCGCGCCGCTCTCGCCCGCCGAGCGCGAACGCGTCGGCGCGCTCGTGCGTGACTGACTACGGCGTGCTGTTCCGCGAGCTGGCGGTGCCGCGGCTCGTGGGGACTCCCAATCACGCGCAGGTACGGACCGTGCTCACGCGCGAGCTCGAAGCGCGCGGCTTCACCGTGCAGCCGCATCCCTTCAGCGGCCGCCCGTCCCGCGCCTTCGTCCGCGCGCCCCGTGTCGTCGCGGGGGTCAATCTGGTCGCTCGGCGCGCGACGACTCGACCGACGGTGTGGCTCGTCGCGCACTACGATTCCAAGGGTCAGCCGATCTCGATGCTGGTGCGATTGCTCGGCGTCGGTCTGCTCGTGCTCGGACTGCCCGCGCTGTTGATCGACTTCATGTCGGCGATCGTCGCGCTGGGGATGGGGCTGGCGATCGTGTCACAAAACCGCGTGACCAATGACTCACCCGGCGCCCTGGATAACGCGAGCGCCCTGATCGCCGTGTTCGTGGTCATCGATCAGCTCCCGAGTGACGCGCCGGTCGGCATCGTGTTTCCGGATGCGGAGGAATACGGCCTCGTCGGAGCGCGAGCGTTGGCGGCACAGTGCGCGCACCTGTTCGCCGATACCGCGCTGATCAATCTGGACGGCCTGGACGATACCGGACGAGCCACCGTCTTCGCACACCGTCGCGGGAGTATCGGAACAGCGGTTGCCGCGGCGCTCCAGGCGAGGCACTCGCGCTGGCTCCCGGTGATCGTGGACGGGATCGCGCTCGCGGGCGTTGCCCGGGAATGCTGCTCGGTCCTGAAGGGGAATGTGCAGACGATGCTGGTGGTGCACACGCCTCGGGACACAGTCGCGCGCGTCAGACTCGATGGCGCCGCGAGCGTCGCGGCGGGACTGGCGCGGGTCCTGCGCGCCGGATAGCTTCCCTCAGAGGATACTCCAAGGGCCCCCACCGGGGGCCCTTTTTGCTGGACCGAAACGGCGAGGACCGAGTGTTCGGACCAAAGACTCAGTGCGTCGTTGTCGTCGGCGCTCAATGGGGTGACGAGGGCAAAGGGAAAATCGTCGACGTGCTGGCCGAGCGCGCCGATCTCGTGGTGCGCTATCAGGGCGGCGCCAACGCCGGCCATACCGTCGATACGGGCGAGGGTAAGTCGTTCGTACTCCACCAGATCCCGTCCGGCATCCTCCAGGGCGCGGTGTGCGTGGTGGGGAACGGCGTCGTGCTGGACCCCGAGCAGATGTTTGCCGAGCTCGATGCGCTGGCGGCGCGCGGCGTGCGCACCGAGCAGAAGCTCCATGTCTCCGATCGCGCCCACCTGACGCTCCCCTTTCACAAGCTCCTGGACCGCGCGCGCGAACAGCAGGAGAAGATCGGCACGACGGGGCGGGGGATCGGTCCCACGTACGAAGACAAGTACGGCCGCCGCGGGCTGCGGGTCGGCGACTTGCGCAATCTCGAGCGCGCAACGGAGCGGGTACGCGCGCGCGTCGCCGCGGCCAATCAGATGCTGCGCATGCTGCATGGGGAGGGAGCAGGGAGCACGGAGCAGGCGAATCCTGACGAACACGCGGAGCTGCTCGCGCGATTGGCTCCCCGCCTGCTGCCGTTGGCAGTCGATGCCGGGCGTGTGGTGTGGGACGCGCTCGCCCGCGGGGAGTCGGTCCTGCTCGAGGGGGCGCAGGGGGCGCTGCTCGATGTCGATCACGGAACGTATCCGTACGTCACGTCGTCCAACACGACCGCCGGCGGTGCGGCGGTGGGTGTCGGCATCGGCCCGACGGCGATCGACGCGGTGCTGGGTGTGGTGAAGGCGTACACGACGCGCGTCGGGAATGGACCGTTGCCCACCGAGGCTGAGCCGGACGTTGCACAGCGGATTCGCGAGCTGGGGGGCGAGTTTGGAGCCACGACGGGGCGGCCGCGGCGCTGCGGATGGTTTGACGCCGTGGTCGTCCGCTACGCGGTTCGCGTCAATGGATTGACGGGTCTCGCGGTGACCAAGCTGGACGTGCTCGATACGTTTGCCGAGATACCGGTCGGGGTTGGATACAAGCTCGACGGCGAGCTGATCGACAGCATGCCCGCAGACGTTGAGACGATCGGCCGGGTGCAGCCTGTCTATGAGAGCGCGCCGGGCTGGCAGAAGCGCCTGACGGAAGTGCGGAGGCTCGCGGATTTGCCACCCGCCGCTCGGGCGTACATCGATCGGCTCCAGGACCTTGCGGGTGCGCCCGTGAGATACGTCAGTGTGGGGACACGACGGGATCAGATAATTGAAGTCTGACTAACGCCTTGGCGCCTTCTACGTTCGCTGTGCTGTGCCGTATTCTGCCATCTTTGCCGCAGAAAGCAGTACAGTACTTCACCTAGGTCACTCGAACAGCAATTGCTGTGACAGAGCTTACAACTCGGCACTTTTCTTGCTCCTGACAACATCAGATAACTCTGCAACAGGGCAAACCGCCGGCGACGGCGGGGCGCAAAGCCAAGGGGTCTCGGACACGAGATAGCCCGGCTGCCAGAGAAGACCCTGCGCCGCCCGTTTGCGAGAAGGAGTTCGCTTCGCTCACATCGGGTTCTAGGGCGCACGGTGTGCGGCAGGCGATCACCCCCTGGGGCAACTCAGGGGGTTTCTCGTTTCCACATGCTTTGCTCAGCTTGGCGTCTTGGCGTCTTGGCGTCTGATATTGTTTCCCATGCCTCACGTCATCCTCGTGGCTCCCGCGGCTTTCAAGGGCACCCTTGGTCCCCGCCAGGTGACCGAAGCCCTGGCGGCCGGCGTGCGACGGGCCGCTCCCGGCGCCGTGGTGCTCGAATGCCCCGTTGCTGACGGCGGCAACGGCCTCCTCGACGTCGTCCTTCCCGCCGGCGCGCTGCGCGAGCGCCTCCAGGTCACCGGTCCGATCGGCGATTCCGTGTCGGCCGAACTGGGCTGGATCGACGGCGACACCGCGATCATCGAGAGCGCGTCGGCGTGTGGACTCGCGCTGGTGGAGCCCGAGGACCGCGATCCCATGCGCACGACGACGCGCGGTGTCGGCGAGCTGATCTGGACGGCTGCTGACCGCGGCGCCAAGACGATTGTCGTGGGGCTTGGTGGGACGGCGACGGTGGATGGCGGGACCGGCGCCGCGCGTGGGCTCGGCTGGACGTTCGAGAATGCGGCGGGCGAGCTGCTGCCGGAGGGCGGCGGGTCCCTCACCGATCTCGCCTCGTTTGGTCCCGGCTGGGGTCTGGGCGCACGCGTCGTCGCCCTGGCCGACGTCGAGACGCCGATGCTAGGGCCCGAGGGTGCCGCGCCGGTGTTTGGTCCGCAGAAAGGCGCCCGGCCCGAGGAGATTCTCCAATTGGCCGCCGGCCTGGCAAGGCTGGCCGAGTTGTGGGCGCAATCACACCGCCCCGAGCTCGGCAGCGTGCCGATGGGCGGCGCCGCTGGTGGCCTGGGGGCGGGGCTCGCGTTTTTCGCGAAAGCAGAACTCGTGGGCGGGGCGCAGTGGGTACTGGAACGCGCCGGATTCGACGCCGCCCTGGCGAAGGCCGACCTCGTCATCACGGCTGAGGGGATCTTCGACAAGACCTCGCTGGTGGGAAAGGCGCCCGGTGAGGTGGTGCGGCGCGCCCAGGCCGCGAAGAAGAAAGTGGCGGTGGTGGCGGGCCGGGCTGAACGACTGAACGGGGTCCACACAATCACCGGCGACTCCGATGGGGGGATCCTGGATATCCGCGACCTTTCCCAAATGGCCGAACAGGTCGCGCGCGAAGCGCTGCTCCTTTAACTTCCGGCTCGCTATGTCTCCCGCTACAACTGCCGACAAGACCATGGAGAAGCTTGTCTCGCTGGCCAAGCGACGCGGCTTCGTCTTCCAGTCCTCCGAGATCTACGGCGGCCTCGGCTCCGTGTGGGACTACGGGCCGCTCGGGGTCGAGCTCAAGAAGAACATCAAGGAGCGCTGGTGGCGCTCGATGGTCCACGAACGCCACGACATCGAGGGGCTCGACGCGGCCATCCTGATGCACCCCAAAGTGTGGGAAGCCTCGGGTCACGTCGCCGGATTCACCGACCCGCTAGTCGACTGCAAGCAGTGCAAGAACCGCTTCCGCGCCGACGATCCGAAGATCAAGGGTACACCGGGGCAGCCGGACGCGCAGTGCCCGGTGTGCGGCAGCAAGGGCACTCTTACGGCGCCGCGGCAGTTCAACCTGATGTTCAAGACGTTCATGGGCCCGGTCGAGGAGCAGGCCGCGGTGATCTTCATGCGGCCGGAGACGGCGCAGGGGATTTACGTCAACTATTTGAACGTCCTGCAGTCATCGCGCCAGCGGATTCCGTTCGGCATTGCGCAGATCGGCAAAGCGTTCCGCAATGAGATTACGCCCGGCAACTTCATCTTCCGCACGCGTGAATTCGAGCAGATGGAAATGCAGTTCTTCGTGAAGCCGGGCAGCGAGAACGAGTGGTTCGAGACCTGGCGCGCGGAGCGAATGAAGTGGGTCGAGGGCCTCGGGATCCGGCCCGAGAAGCTGCGCTGGCATCAGCACGGCAAGGACGAGCTGGCGCACTACGCCAAGGATGCCTACGACATCCAGTACGAGTTCCCGTTTGGCTGGAACGAGTTCGAGGGGATTCACAACCGCACCGACTTCGACCTGTCGAATCATCAGCAGCACGCGGGCAAGAAGCTCGAATACCTCGATCCCAAGACCAACGAGCGCTTCCTCCCGTACGTGGTGGAAACCTCGGCCGGCGCGGACCGCACGACGCTGGTGGTGCTGTGCGACGCCTATAGAGAAGAAGAAGTCGGCGGCGCAGAGGCGGCGGAGGGCGGCGACCTGCGTGTCGTGTTGAAGCTCAAGCCGTCACTCGCCCCGCTCAAGGCTGCCGTGTTTCCGCTCGTGAACAAGGACGGCATGCCCGAGCTGGCCCATCGCATTCACGACGACCTGCGCCGGCACTTCAACGTGTTCTACGACGACGGAGGGTCCATCGGGCGGCGCTATCGGCGCCAGGACGAAGCGGGAACCCCGTTCGGCATCACGATCGACGGTCAGTCCACCCAGGATCAGACCGTGACGGTGCGCGACCGCGACACGCTCAAACAGGATCGCGTCGCGACGAGTCAGCTGGTCCAGTACCTGAACCAGAAGCTGGCGGGGTGACGCTCGAGGATTTCCGGGCCCTCGTTCGTCG
>Ga0137323_1000616_pt1 | contig 9935 bp, 9 predicted proteins | sample EasRivERMZT423_2_FD_102285 | JGI IMG/M metagenome (GOLD analysis project Ga0137323, IMG submission 102285) | Soil microbial communities from meander-bound floodplain in the East River, Colorado, USA - East River MetaG ERMZT423_2 | ecosystem: Environmental > Terrestrial > Soil > Floodplain ... | reverse complement strand
TTGGCGTCGGTGTTGCGGATCAACAGCGCGATCGGCGTGCCGGTGGTCTTGCCCTCGAACACGCCGGAAAGAATTTCGACGGTATCTTCCTCGCGCCGCTGCGTCACGTGGCGTGAAGTGCCGGGCTTGCGGCGATCCAGCTCCGGCTGGATGTCCCCTTCGGAGAGGTCCATTCCGGGCGGGCAGCCGTCAACCACGCAGCCGATCGCCGGCCCGTGGCTCTCGCCGAAGGAAGTTACGCAGAACAGCTTGCCTAACGTGTTGCCGGACATGGAAAAACTCGAAAAAATTCAACAATCAGTTTAACATAGGAGGGAGACGGACCAGGCCATGGCAGCCTCGCACGACCCCGACAAGATCAAAGGCCCCGGCGGCATGACGATGCGCGAGTTGCATAAACTCGTGAAGAAAGGTCATGCGCGCGACCGGGCGGCAGGCAGGCAGCACAACCAGCTCGCGCAGCCGCAGAACCGCTGGCAGCGCCTGGTGCGCTACGTGTGGGACAAGAAAAAAGGTTAGTTCGGCGGTCCGAGGGTTTCAAGCTTCCCACCGCGCAGCGCCGTCAGTATGACCTCGCCGTCGGGTGCTGCCCGGAACTCGCCGTAGCGCGCATTGCCGTAGTACTTCGCATGACCTTCCTGAAAGAAAAAGGCGTTGGTCGCAAATTTCACCTCGTCGTTGCGCACCCGATAGCGCAACACCGCCTCACCTGCCGCGAGCGCGGCCCCATCGTCCCGGCGCACGTAGGCGGCGACGTTACGTGAATCGAGCTTTACGACGATGCGCCCGTCCTTTACGTCTTTGGCGCGTCCACGGCCAAAAGCATCGTCAACGACTTTGAAACGCAGCGCCATATAATCGCCCTGCATCAACGAGCGTGGATCCACGGGCGCGAGTTCGAGCAAGACCACCTGCCCTTTCGCGAGCAGCCGTTCACGTTCGTAGATGCCCCAGTTCACTGCGCCGAGCACGATGAGCCCGGCGATGATCGCGATGGTCTTACGCATGACCGACCTCCTTTGCGCGCGGCCACCACTTCAACAACGCGAGCCGCAACAGAAGCAATGCGAGACCCGCGCACGCGAGTAGGACCGATTTCTCGAGCAACGTTGCGTGCAACGCGTAGTAATAGTGCGAGAGATAGCCGAGTAACGCGACGATGCCCAGGCCTGCAAGAACGCGGTTGCCGTTGGCATAGCCCACGACGAGTATCGCCGCCGCAGGGCCCACGCCCGGCGTTTTGAGCGATAGGAAGGCGAGAATTGCGGCACCGGCGAGCGCGATTTTTCCCACCGCTGAAGCGAGAGGCACCCCTTCGCGCCGCAGCAGCGTGATCACCGCCCACAACAACACCGCGCCGCAGGTCACGGCGCCGATCCAGGCACCGGCTTCCCCCCCGAATAGAACGGCGCCACCACGGGCCTGCATCCAGCTGTACCACAGCTCACCGTGCATCACCGCTGTCTGTACCGCCGCGAGCGCAAGGCCATAACCGCCGGAACGCACCAGTTCGCCATGCCGGGGATGGTCGAACTCTCGCAGCCATACCGCAAGAAACGCCGCGGTGACCGCTGCGGGCACGAACGCCTGCAGTCCCATGTCGAGCAGCGCAAATGATGCGGCGTAGGTTCCCGACCAGGCGGCCCATACGCGGTGCAGGTAGTTGGGCAGCAGCACAAAGAGCAGAGCCTGCTGCATCGCTACAGCTAATGCGATTCCGGTGATCGATCGCTCGAACCATTGAAACAGCCCGAAGACCATCAGCGCCTGGCCGGCGAGGCTCACTGCAAGCCCGAACTGCGATGCGAAATCGCCACGCGGGCTGGCCCGGAATATCACCGCCGCGGCTGAGCAGGCAGCCGCGCCGACGAGCACCGAGGCGGTGGCGCTCTTCATGACGAACACAAAGCCCACACCCACGAAGCCGAGGAGAAAGGACGCTCCGATCCAGCCGGCGAAGCCGAGCATGACGCGCACGAACCATGGAGAACGGCCTTCACCCGGCGCCGGCAGCTCGCCTTCTGCGAGCCCGCCCTCGCGCAGCCGATCCCAGATCACTTCCCGCGATAATGCGCTCATCGGTCCTCCTCGGTTGCCACGTTCTTCAACCAGTAACCGCCCGCGGCTGACATGCCGATCACGATCAAGCCGACGAGCAGAAATCCGAATGACGCGGCCTCGGTCTGGACAAGGTGTTTGCCGAGGAAAGTCGCTGTCACAATGATTGCGGAGAGCACGCCGCCGGCGAGCATATACACGTCTTTGGCGCGGACGCGGTAGAACGCATATGCTGCCGCGAGCCAGGCGATCCATGCCAGCGTGTTCAATACACCGCTGCCTTTCCAGTCGATTATGGCCAGCACAGCCAGCGCGGTTACAAAAGCGCCGCTGGCAGTGGCAATCAAGCGTGCCGCCCAGCGCTCGCGCAACCATACGACACCCGATGCCGCAGCCGCCTCCCAGGTCACGAGTGCCGCCGTATTGAGCGAGAACAGCAGCCAAAGCTGCCGCTCCGGACCGAAGATGACTCCGAACCACCCGTGGAATATCTGAAAGTACAGAGTAACGGCGAGATTTACGAGCGCGAGCCACAGGATCCACAGTGCAGGGAAGCGCGCAACGAGCACCCAGGGCAGGACCGCAACCGCCCACGCAGCGAACAACTCGAACGTGTCTGCGCCGGTCTGGTAAATCTGCCCGACCAGTGCAAGCAACGCGCCGGTCAACAGCGCGGTGACGAGCAGCGTGGCCTTGCCCGATGCGCGATCGAGTCCCAGCCGCCAGGACAAAGCAAGGGCAACGAGCATCAACGCCTCTACCAGACCGAATTTCGTGTAGCGCCCCAGCTCCTGCCAGTTGTGGGCGAAGAAGAAGATCACGCCGGCGGCAAGCATCGCCGAGCCCATGAACAGCAGCAGCCGTTCGAGAAAGCGCCGCCATTCCTCGGCGGTCGGCAAGACTTCCCCTAGCTCGAGCGCCCGTCGCAGATTCCGCTGCTCGATGCGGCCCTGCTCGGTCCATTCAAGAATTTCATTGCGTGGATTAGCCATGTCCAACCCTCCTTATCGCCAATCGCCGCGCAGCGCGAGTACCTGCGCTTGCAGGCCCTCGGGCGTTACCCGTTCCGGCGATACCGGATTGTCCACCGCGAGAGCGATTCTGGAAAACGGGCGAAGCCGCGACGGCTTGCTCATCGCCGGCCCGTCCTTGCGGCTGAAAAAACTGCCCCACAGCCCGCGCAAGGCGAGCGGCACGACCGGGACGGGCGTGCGGTCGATGATCCGCTTGACTCCCGAGCGGAAAGGATAGAGCTCGCCGGTGTCGGTGATCCGGCCCTCGGGGAATAGGCAGACGATGTCTCCCGCTTCCAGAGCCCGCGCGATCTCGTCATACGCTTTTTCGAGCAGCTCCGGATTGTCCCGCGCCGGGGCGATCGGGATCGCGCGGCTGGTGCGGAACACGAAGTTCAGCACCGGGACGCGAAAGATGCTGTGGTCCATCACGAAGCGGACCGGGCGGCGGCAGGCGGCGGCGATGATCAGGGCGTCGACAAAGCTCACGTGGTTGCAAACGAGCACCGCCGAGCCTTCTTCCGGAATGTTTTCCAGCCCGCTTTTCTCGAGGCGATAGACCGAGTGGATCAGCAACCACACGATGAAGCGCATCAGGAATTCGGGCACCAGCGTGTAGATGTAGATCGCTACCAGCGCGTTGAGCAACGCCGTCACCAGGAACATCTGGGGAATGGTGAAACCGGCCTTGAACAAGGCGATGGCAAACACGGCGGCCGCCACGATGAACAGCGCATTCAGGATGTTGTTGCCGGCGATGATACGCGAGCGGTGGCTCACCTCGCTGCGGCTCTGTACCAGCGCGTAAAGCGGCACGATGTAAAAGCCGCCGAACATGCCGATTAACAGCAGGTCGACGAGGATGCGCCAGTGACCGGCCTCGCGCACGAACTGGCCCAGGCTCACCGGCGCATCCTGGATGTGAATGGCCAGGGCGAAATAGAAATCGACGCCAAAAAGCGTCAGTCCGATCGAACCGAACGGCACCAGACCGATCTCGATCTTGTGGCCGGACAGCCGCTCGCACAGCAGCGAGCCCGCGCCGATGCCGATGGAGAACACGACGAGCAGCAAGGTGACCACGTGTTCGTCTCCAACCAATATGTTCTTGCTCAGATTGGGGAATTGCGTGATGAATATAGCGCCGAAAAACCAGAACCAAGAGATGCCGAGTACCGAGAGGAACACCGTCCGGTTCCCGCGCATGAACTGGAAATTGCGCCAGGTCTCCGTGACCACGTTCCAGTTGATCTTGAGATCCGGGGCCGCGGCGGGCGCGAGCGGAATGTAACGGCTCAGCAGCAGGCCAGCTGCCGATATCGCGACTGTCGCAAACGCGACTGCCGCGATGCCCCAGCCCGCCTGGCTTACCATCCAGCCGCCCAGCATCATGCCGAGCAGGATGGCAATAGATGTTCCCATCTCGACCAGACCGTTGCCGCCGACGAGCTCGGATTCCCGCAGTTGCTGCGGCAGGATCGCGTATTTCACCGGGCCGAACAGCGCCGATTGCACGCCGCCGAGGAACAGGGCGGCCAGCAGCAGCGCCAGGTTGTGCAAGAAGAAGCCGACCGCGCCCAGCATCATCACGGCAAGCTCGATCGCCACCGTCACGCTGATGAGTCGAGATTTCTCGTACTTGTCCGCCAGTTGGCCGGCGGTTGCGGAAAACAGGAAGAAAGGCAGAATGAACAGGGCTTGCGCGACGTTCTGCAGCACATCGCTTGACATCGCCGTGAAGCTCGCCGTCTGGTAGGCCAGCAGGATCACCAGCGCCTGCTTGAATACGTTGTCGTTCAGCGCCCCCAGGAATTGCACGCCGAAGAACGGCGCGAAGCGGCGCTCCTGCAACAGCGCGAACTGGGTGGTGTCGCTCATTCCCCCCGCCCCCTTTTCCTGCCACACCCGCTCAATCGAGCGTCACCGGCCGGTGACCTTCAACGCGCCCGGCCGATCTCCCCCTTCAGAAACTCGATGCCCCACGCCACCCCGAATCCGGTGACGTCGGTCGCGACCGCGCCGAGACCGCCCTTGCATTTGGCGGACGACAGGTCCATGTGCAGCCACGGGCGGTCGTCGGTGAAGCGCTTGAGAAAGCGCGTGGCGAGTATGTGGTCCGCCTCGCCGTCCATGGTGCACTGCTTCACGTCGGCGATCTCGCTGTCGAGCGCCTCGTCGTAGTCCTCGTCCATGGGAAAAGCGCACACCCGCTCGCCGGCCGCGTTGCCGGCCGCCACCGCCTGCCGCGCGAGCGCATCGCTGGTGGCGAAGATGCCGCTGTAGCGCTCGCCCACCGCGACGTGCATGCTCCCCGTCAGCGTCGCGAAGTCCACGATCAGGTCGGGCTTCGCGCGCGCGGCGAGCGCGAGCGTGTCCGCGAGCACCATGCGCCCCTCGGCATCGGTATGAACGATCTCGATGGTGGTGCCGTTCAGCGCCGTAACCACTTCATTCTGGTGGTAAGCGCGGGGGCCGATGTCGTTGCGCGAGATCGCCATCCAGCAGTCGAGCTGGAGCGGGAGCTTGGTTGCGGTCGCCGCGAGCAGAATGCCGAGCGCCACCGCCGAGCCGTTCATGTCCTTGTGCATGCCCTGCATGGAGCGCGCACTCTTTAAATTGTGGCCGCCGGTGTCGAAGCAGATACCCTTGCCGACCAGCGCCAGGGATTTCTTCGCCCGCGGGTGGCGATAGCGCAGGTGCACGATCGCGGCATCCTGCTCCGCACTGCCCTGCGCGACGGCGGCGAACGCACCGGCGCCCATTTTGCGCAGGCGCTTGACGTCGTACACCTCGTGCCGCCAGCCCTGCTGCTGCGCGAGCTGCCTCACGCGCTTGCGGTAGCCGCCGGGTGTCAGCTCGTTGGGCGGCAGCACCGTAAGCTCGCGGCAAAGCAGGTTTCCATCGGCGATCGCCCGCTGTCTCGAAAAACCGTCCGGCGCACGGTAACCGTGCAGGCGCACCGACCGCAGCGCGGCCCCGCCGGGCTTCTTCTTGCGCTCGGGCAGGCGCGCGCCGTTGATCCACGCCGTATAGACCGCGAGCTCCGCCGCGTGCCGGCGCTGCGTTGCCCCGCCATACACCGCCACCACCAGGTGCTCGGGCGTCTCCCCCAGCACGAGCTGCATGGCTTTGCGCAGCGCCGTCTGCCGGTCGAACACCGCGCGCGCGGGATCGAGCATGACCCACGAGGCCAGCCCGCCTTGCGGCAGATCGGTTGCAATCGGGGACTTCGCCAGCTCCTCCAGATTCTTGATGCGACGCGTCAGCGCGGCAGCCAGCGTTTCCTGGTACGGCACGTCCGCCAATGACTCCAGCTTCGCCACCCTGGGCAGCACGAGCACGATATGCCGCGCCCCCTTGAGTTCCTGGATTCCGGCCGTTGCGGCAGACTGTTCGAGCTTCGCTAGCATGGGACGGGACCCCGTTATTCCGACGAGCGGGCTATTATAGCGATGCCCCATTACGCCACTGGAGCATCGCCATGAAACCGTTGCTGGCTGCCATCCTGGGCATCATCGTTCCTCTCGCGCACGGCCAGGAGATCGTGACACTCAGTGTCCGCACGGGAACCACCACATCCTTTCTGCTGATCGCCCCCAAGGACGCCCCGCCCCGGGCGGCCGCCGTGTTGTTCCCGGGCGGCCCGGGAAATATCCGGTTGCGAACGGAGGACGGTCAGATCAGATTTGGCCCGAACAATTTCGTGGTGCGCTCGCGCGGCCTGTTCGTCGCGGGTGGCGTCGCCATCGCGGTCGTCGATGCGCCGTCGGATCAGTCATCCGGCATGCACAACTCATTCCGCAAGGGGGAATTGCACCTCCAGGACGTCAAAGCCGTGGTCGGCGAGATCAAGAAGCGGTTTTCCTCGACGCCAGTGTTCCTGGTCGGAACCAGCATGGGCACGGTTTCTGCCGCCTATATCGGCCGTGCGCTGGAAAACGAAGTGGGCGGCGTTGCGCTGACCTCGAGCCCGTTTCTCCCCAGCGGGCGGCGGTCCACCCATGGTGACAGCAACCTGAGCGATTTTGATCTCGCCCGCATCAAGGCTCCCCTGTTGATCGTTCATCACCAAGAGGATGCATGCTCGATTAGCCCGTACGTCGAAGCGCGGCGGCGCGCCGGAAACATTCCACTGATCTCGGTTGCGGGCGGGAAGCCGCCCATTTCCGATCCCTGCGAGGCCCTCAGCGCCCACGGCTACCTGGGCAAGGAAAACGAAACGGTCGAAGCCATCGTCAACTGGATGCTGAAGCGGCCGTTCCGAAGCGAAATCAATTAAAATCAGCACCTGATATCCGAACCTCCGGCATGCGTCCCTATCTCGACCTGATGAAGCACGTGCTGGAGCACGGCGCGCGCAAGAGCGACCGCACCGGCACCGGCACCGTCTCGATCTTCGGCGCGCAATTGCGCTTTGACCTCGCCGCCGGCTTCCCGCTGCTCACCACCAAGAAGGTGCACCTCAAGTCCATCATCCACGAGCTGCTGTGGTTTCTTAAGGGCGACACCAACACCCGCTATCTCAAGGAGAACGGGGTCACCATCTGGGACGAGTGGGCGGACGCGAACGGCAACCTCGGTCCCGTCTACGGCTGCCAGTGGCGCTCGTGGCCCACTCCCGACGGACGGCACATCGACCAGGTGAGCCAGCTGATCGAGCAGATCCGCAAGAATCCCGACTCGCGCCGGCTCATCGTCTCGGCGTGGAACGTCGCCGACCTGCCGCAGATGGCGCTGCTGCCGTGCCACGCCCTGTTCCAGCTCTACGTCGCGAATGGACGCGTGTCGTGCCAGCTCTACCAGCGCAGCGCCGACCTGTTCCTGGGCGTGCCGTTCAACATCGCCTCCTACGCCCTGCTGACGTTGATGGTGGCGCAGGTGTGCGGGCTCAAGCCCGGCGATTTCGTGCACACCTTCGGCGACACGCACCTGTATCTCAACCATCTCGACCAGGCGCGCGAGCAGCTCTCCCGCACCCCGCGCCGGCTCCCGGTGATGAAGCTCAACCCGGCGGTGAAAGACCTCTTCGCCTACCAGTACGGGGATTTCACCCTCGAGAACTACGACCCGCATCCCGCAATCAAGGCGCCCATCGCTGTTTGAGTGAAGGGGGAAGGGTGAAGGGGGAAGGGAAAAACCAGCGCGAAGCGCGAACCGATACACGAGTCACGAATCACGAATCACGCCTGTCGATCATCGTGGCGATGTCGAAAAACCGCGTGATCGGGGCGAACGGCGCCATCCCCTGGCACCTGCCCGAGGAGTTGAAGCGGTTCAAGCGCCTCACCCTGGGTCATCACATCATCATGGGCCGCAAAACCTGGGAGTCGATCGGGCGCCCGCTGCCCGGCCGCACCACGGTGATCGTCTCGCGCCAATGCGGCTACAGCGTGCCGGGCGCAACGACCGCGCAGTCGCTCGATGCGGCGGTCGCCGCCTGCGGCGACGACGGCGAAATCTTCGTGATCGGCGGGGCCGAGCTCTACGCGCAAGCGCTGCCGCGCGCGAACCGGCTGTACCTCACGACGGTCGACGCCGAGATCGCCGGTGATACCGCCATGCCGCCGTACGACGCCGGCGATTGGCGAGAGGTATCATCCATGTCGTTCGCCCCCGACGAACGACATCAATATCCCTTCCGCTGCGTTATTTATGAACGCATCAGAGGACGCGCACCTCCGGCAACGGAAAGCCGTTGAAGTTGCTGGCGTAGGCCGTGGTGTAGGCGCCGGCGTTGGCGATATAGATGAAATCGCCCTCCTGAATGTCCTCGGGGAACATCTCGTCGCGCATACACACGTCCACCGAGTCGCAGGTGGGACCGGCCACGTTCCAGGGGATGAGCTTGCCGGAGCGGTCGGTCTGCACGTCGTAGCGCAGGCCCTCGGTGGTTTCAATGACGCCGCCGAACACGCCGGCGTCCCAGTACATCCAGCGCTTGCCGGCACGGGTGGCCGTGCCGACCACACGGCACACGAAGTAGCCCGCGTCCGAAACGAAGTAGCGGCCCGGCTCGGCCATCACCCGCACGCTCTGGGGCACGTCGCGCAAGGCGTGGTTCACCACCTCGGCGATCTTCTCGATCGAGGGAATCGGCTTGACGTGGCGCACCGGATAGCCACCACCGATATTGAGCAGCCGGGGATTCAGGCCGGCCAGGCGCATCTTCTTGAACGCCCGCTTGGCGCTCTGGATGCCGACCCGCCAGTTTTCCGGATTACGGCATTGGGAGCCGACGTGGAAGGTTACCCCGGCCAGATCCGCCTTGAGTGCCGCCGCCTCGGCGATAACCCCGTCCACCTCGCCCGGCTTCATGCCGAACTTACCGGCAAGCGGCCAGTCGCTGCCCACATTGGGGGCCTCGATGCGGACGTAGAGCTTGGCGTCGGGCTTGACGCTGTGGATCTTGCGCAGTTCCTCGACGCTGTCCAGCACGTACCATTCGACGCCCTTGGCCACGGCGTACTCGATGTAGGCTCGGGACTTCATCGGGTTGCTGTAACAGACCTCCGCCGCCGGCACACCCAGCTCGAGCAGCATGTCGAGTTCGGCAATGGAAGCGATCTCGAAGCCGGTGCCCTCCTCGATCAGGGTCTTCAGCACCCGCGGATCGGGATTGGCCTTGACCGCGTAGTGCGGGTGCACCCGCGGCATGGCGACTTTGAAGCGGCGAACCTTGGTACGGACGATGCTGGTGTCTACCAGCAACAAGGGCCTGGTGTAGCCCTGCTTGAGTGCTTTGCGGACGTGCTTGAAGTCCAGGCGGACTTCGGGATGGGTGTCGAAGAGTTGGGGCTGTTCGATTTCGGGGGCTGGGGGCAGCGGGTTCTTGAGGGCGACAGGGCGCACGGCCATCAAATATCT
>Ga0137323_1000613_pt1 | contig 9947 bp, 13 predicted proteins | sample EasRivERMZT423_2_FD_102285 | JGI IMG/M metagenome (GOLD analysis project Ga0137323, IMG submission 102285) | Soil microbial communities from meander-bound floodplain in the East River, Colorado, USA - East River MetaG ERMZT423_2 | ecosystem: Environmental > Terrestrial > Soil > Floodplain ... | reverse complement strand
TTTCACGTACTGCACGACGTCTCGGCGCTGCTGTTCGCTAAGGTAGGTGAAGCTGGGCATCGAACTGCCGGGCATCCCGCGCGTGATGGTCTGAAACAGATCGTCATCCGTTGGCAAAGTTCCGGCAGGTGTGGATTGTATCTTGAACAAGCCGGCGCTGAAGTTGCGAGGTTTGGGGAACAGCCAGACAGCGGCAGGCCCATTGCCGTCGCCGTTGGAGCCGTGGCATGCGGCGCAATGTTGCTCGTAAACCGCCTTGCCGGCTTGCAGCTTGAGATCGCCGGCGATCGCGCCGCTCGCAGCAACCGGGTTTTGATCGGCAGGTTTGGTGTCAGCGAGAATGGCCGCTGCCTGCAATGTGATCAAAAGTGAAACCAGCTCCATCTTCATTGTGACCTAGATTTTCAAACATACTGTTTCGGAAGCCGATGGACCGACGCATTTCATTTACGAGTAAAGGATCGGCTTTGCTGAAAAACCTGACTCTCCACAAATTGCTATTCTTTTTGCAGAAATTGCGGCTGAGGCATCGTCGTGGTTTGCGTGAGCATGACGAAGTTGTCGCCAGCAAACAAAAAACCTCGCCGCATCACACAGGCGAGGCTTAAAGTGTAAACCCGCTGGAGTGGTCGATTTACTTTTGCGTCAAGACATCCTCCACCCAGGACAATGTTTTCATCATGCTGGGGAAGCCGAGCGTTGTGGTGGCCAGCAGCACGACGTGGCGGATTTCCTCCGCCGAGCATCCGGCCTCGATGGCACGACGGGTATGACTGTGCACCGCGCCTTCCATCTGGCCGCCCACGGCGATGGCCAGCTTAACCAGCGCTCGCGTTTTGTCGGACAGCGGTCCTGCCTCCGCTGTGGCGGCGCCCAGCGCATCGTAAGCCTGGAAGACTTTGGGATAATTCTTTTGAAACTGCACATAGCGCGCCGGCAACTTGCGAGGGCCAGGCGTTCGGGATGAAGCATTTTCGGCCATAATCGATTCCTTTCGCTTTATTGGACTCAAGTTTTAGCCAACGAAATCACAACAGCAATCGATTTCATTCTTGTCTGAACATTCCCTGTCCAGACTGGAAGGCGAGCACGAATCAAGGGGCATCGCTCATCAGTGCGAAGGCGCGCGAGGCCGAGTGTGCCGCCTTCGCTGATTGGGTTAAGGTCAGCGCGCCCGATGCGAAGCTGCGCAACGCCCCCAGGCTTCAGTCCACGAATTCGCGAAGCCTGCCCGACCGCTCGAAGTTCCTTATCGACTGTGCCCAGCGAGGACCCTATACACGGTGAAATGAAAATACCGCGCCGGAAGATTTCGCACGCAGCAGGAATCCTTCTATTCGCTTTTGTCGGCTATTGCGCGATCGCTGCCGAGCCGGCGCAAGTCACGCTCGTTCGCACACCTGACGGCGGTGTCCAACCGCAAGCGGCGATAGACCGCGCAGGCGTGATTCATTTGATTTACTACAAGGGTGACGCTGGGAACGGCGACATCTTCCATGTCCGCCAGCGCCCAGGTGAGGAAACCTTTTCCAAAGCAATCCAGGTCAATCGCCAATCGGGAAGCGCCATTGCCGCCGGCACGATTCGCGGCGCACAAATGGCGTTGGGACGGAACGGGCGCGTGCATGTGGCTTGGAATGGTCATGCTCCAAAGAACGGCAGCTATATGGAGGCGCCGATGCTCTACACCCGCCTTAATGACGCGGGCACAGCATTCGAACCGGAACGCGATGTCATCACGGCGGCGCGAGGCCTGGACGGAGGCGGCTCTGTGGCAGCGGACAACCAAGGAAATGTCTATGTCTTCTGGCACGCGCCCAAACCGGGCAACACCAATGGCGAAGCCGGGCGCGCCTTATTCGTGGCGCGTTCGACCGATGACGGGAAAACCTTCGCGCCCGAAAAGCTAGCGACTCCGAAACCCACCGGCGCGTGTGGCTGCTGCGGCATGAAGGCATTTGCGGATTCCGCTGGCAACGTCTTCGCGCTCTATCGTTCCGCATCGGAGACGGTGAATCGCGATGAGACGTTGCTCATCTCACGCAATCGCGGCGCGGACTTTGAAATCGCCTATGCGCACCCGTGGAAGATTGCCACGTGTCCAATGAGCAGCGCTTTCATCTCGGAAACCAAAGCCGGCGTGCTGGCTGCCGCAGAAACGCACGGACGAGTCTTTTACGTCCGGGTTGACCCCAAAACAGGCAAGGTGTCGGAGCCAGTTTCACCGGAGGTAAAGGGCAAGCATCCAATCGCCATTGGTAACATCCGAGGCGAAGTGCTGCTGGCCTGGACGGAAGGCACCGGTTGGAACAAAGGCGGGGCCGTGGCATGGCAGGTTTATGACAAGGAAGGCAAGGTCACGGCCGAGAAGGGGCGCTCGGATGGCGTTCCAGTGTGGAGTCTCGCTTCGGCGTTGGCCAAACCGGATGGCAGCTTTGTCATCGTTTACTGACAGGACGGTGATAAGACTTGTTTTCCGTCGCCAAATCCCAGCGATGGATTTTCAGAAACGGCTTCGCGGTGGTTGTGACGCATTTTACGTTTGGCTGTCTCAGCCAATTGCTCGGTCGGGGTCTGCACAAAAGACGGCTGCATTATTTGTGATTGGGTCGAAGTTGGCAATTGTACCGGTTCAGATCAAACGCAGAGGACGCGGAGGTTCTCGCAGAGGAACGCAGAGCAGGCTTTAAACCTCTGCGGCACTCTGCGAGAACCTCTGCGCCCTTTGCGTTTAATTTTGGCGCTTCATTGCTTTGGGCTGCGCCGTGCTGTGAAATATTCGCGCTAAAACACTTCCGCCTTTAGGCCGGTCACTTCCCGAACACGCCGCGCAATCTGCGAAAGGCTTTTCAAAGACAAATGTCCACAGTTCCCTCGCGCTGATTGCCGATGTGCCGAATAAACCTGCACCAACGAAATCTGTGCGCCGGCTTGCTTCAACTCTCGCAGCCGCCCGACATATTGCTCAATCTCCTCTGGCGATGGCCCCTCACTGTTCATCAGGGGAAACAGACTTTGAATCACCACCGGACGCTGTTGCCCGACGGCAAGAATGTTCTCCATGACTTGTCCCAGAGTAACTCTTGGGCAATTCAGCGGAGATGTTTTCGGGCGATTGATGACTTCCAGGCAATCGTTCGTGCCGGCATCCAGCTTGGCCCAGATTTCGTCCTGGGAAGTGAACAACCTCAGCCCGCGTCGCACCTGGTCCAGGTGCAGCCCGGTGGCATTCGTAATGAGCACCAGTTTGAAAAATGGAAAGCCCCCTTGAGCGCGCACGTGAATCACAGACTCGACGACGTCGGTAAAATTCGGGCAAAGGGTGGGCTCGCCATCGCCGCTCAAGGCCACTTCCTTGAGACGCAAGAGTTCGTCGGGCACGGATTGATAGCCCGGCAGCTCGCGAATCTTATCTGTGTGGGCGAGCCACAACATCTGCCGCAGCTCTTGCGACATTACGTCCACATCCACGTGCCGGTCGCGTGGCCGTTCCCGGCGGTCCACTTCGCAATAGACGCAATCGAAGTTGCAGAACTTGTCCGGATTCATGTTTACACCAATGGACAGACCTCGCGCCCGCTGCGAAATGACGGCATAGACGAATCGATTATCAAAAAACTTCCGGGAATGGCTGGCAATGAGTCCAGCGGCTTTCGTGGTCAGAGCTGGTCGAGTTGGCGTCTGTTCAACTAGAGCGTTCGCGGCGTCCTTTACAGGTGCAAAAACCAATTTTTCCATGTCATGACGCTATTCTCACCTCGACAAGCACGCTCTCCCCCTTTTGCGAAAACATTAGCAGAAATTGCTTTCGCCAGCAGTCACGAAAATATCGCGCGCTGCGAGCTCTGGGATTGACGCTTTGATGGACACCTTGGGGCGGTGCGCTAAACCAACAGCGCACATGAACAAAAGCAGGAGCAAACTCCAGACAGAACCGAATGCGACCAACCCGGCTCCGAGCCGTGAAGCTGCGACCGCCGCGCCGAGCAAACGCTACGATGAGGCGTTCAAGCAGCAAGCCGTATAGCGGCGCTTCCATTCCTTGAGGCTGGGACAGCTGATGCCCAGTTTCGGTGACCACCTGCGTGCCGGGCTTGTCGCTCTTGATTTCACAGGCAGGGACTACGCGGTCAGTAGCGATTCACTAGAGCGGTTGCCGGAATTCATTTCCGACTGGCAACCTATCGGACATGCTGCGGGTCGCAGACCCGCGCTCCCGGAGCGCGCCTCTGTGAGGCGCAGCAGCCTTGGCTCCTGGGTTAGTCGGAAATTATTTTTGGCAATCGCTATAGTAGTTTGTGCACAGTTTTGTGCACACACGCGAAGAGCACGCTGACCGCTCCAACCTCCCTCAACCGGGCCGGATCAGGGCTTACGCAAGCGGAAAAACTGGGCGGCGTTGGTCGTGCTGACGGAAACGCTAAAGACGTCGCCGTTGACGGTGACCACGTTGGTGACGGGTTTCCAGAGGCTGCCGGCGTCGAGACTGAGAGCGCTTTCCACCATGAAGCCGGTGTAATTGGTCGGCCATTGGAGACGGGCTCGTGCGGGCAGGGTTTTGGCGATGGCCAACCTGGGCTGCGTGCCCATTGTGTAAGTCAAATCGTCGAAGTAAACAGTCTGGCCGCTGCCATCGATGTGCGTCGTGATGATGCCGAAGCGATTAAAATAAGCGCCGATCTGTTTGTGGCCCGGATCAAGACTGAGCGTCACCGCCTGCCCATCCAGCGTTACGGCGATAGTGCCGGTTCCGCCGTTACCGTCGGGATGGTAGTCCAACGTCCAGTGACGCGACTCACCGTCCGGGTAAATGTAGGGCGGCGTGGGTGTGCCACGGCCGCCGTCGGCTCGCACGCCTTCCTGGTCAACGCCGTAGGTAGGGTAAAGGTAAAACCCCTCAGCGCTGGGGCCTTCGATGGCTGCGCCAACAAAGTTCTCCGGCGTCGCGGAGTTCTGGGAATTATTGCTGCGCATGCTGCCGTCTGAATGGAAAAAGCCAATCAGGGTCGTGCTGTCGCTGACACCGCGGTGAAACCCAACTTTACCCTCAGCATGCAGCCGCTGATTAATTGACAATGTCTCATTGAGGCGGGCGCCATAGTAAGCCATGCGCGTTCCGTTAAACTCCACGCGCGAATCGCCGCGAAACGTGTGGCCGCCGATCTCACCCGTGCGTTGTCCGCCGGCAAAGTTCGATCCAGGGCTGTAGCCGAAATCGAATCGCGGACGAACGTTGGTGCTGGTGTAAGTCCTGCGGTTATTCCGCTGGTCCCAACCAGGGTCTGAATTGAATGAGTGCGGTTCTCCGCTAATCGTCACGTTATCCAGCCAGATTTGTCCCGGGTCGTCAGCGCTCTTCATGACATTGAGAATACCGAAGCGATTAAATATCGCGCCGTCGGCTTTGTGGCCGGAGTCGAGAGTCATGACGTTGGAGTAGCTGCCGATGGTGGCGCTGATAGTGCCCCGACTGCCAGCGCCATTGGGATCGTAGGTGAAGGAGAACGGGTAGTCGGCTGCGCCGCTGGGAATGGCGGCCTCTCCGCCGAACGACGCACCGCCAGCCCGCCACAAACCAGTGCCATACTCGAGATACGCGAGAAAATAAGTGCCGCGGCCGTAGATTCGCAGGGCAATCGTATTGGGTGTGCGCCACTCGTTAACGGTGTCGGCGTTGAAAAAGCCAATCAGGGTATGGCCGCCACCCTGAGGCACATTCAGGATGCCCGAAGCGGAAAGTGAATCGTTGAACGACGCAGGCGTAATGACCTTCCCATAAAATGCCGGCTCGCCCGCCGGCGTGATGGAGCCGCCAATTTCGCCAGCCGATCCACCGGCATTGGTACTGGAACTGTTGAAGCCAAAGTTTTGGACGATCTGTCTGGGGCCCGGATCTGTCGCGCGGTTGTTGCGGCTATCCCAGCCTGGATCCGCGTCGAATGTTTCGGTCCTCAGCAACAATGGTTGGCCGTGAGTTGATTCGGCGAGAGCCGAAATCATACACGCAAGCGCGAGCCGAACAGATACCGACACTGATAGGAAATCGCTTTTGGACGCTCCGCAGTTCATTCTGGCCTTTCTCATTCGAAGTAACCGACCGTCCGATTCTAACAAAACCATCTTGCCAACGCCACAGTCTGCCGACATTTGAGCAGCTTGAGATAAAAAGCAGAAGAAAAGGTCACGGTGTGGCGGGCGGAGGCGGGCCGGCTGTGGCAAGGACTGCCAGGAAGTCCGACGGCGTGATCGCTGACACTGGCGATCCCGCAAAGTCAGCCACGTTGCGCGTGACCACGTAATCACAACGGGCCGCTTCCGCGACGCTGGCGACCACCGCATCCTCAAAATCACTCATGACCAGACTCCGCGCTCGCAAGAGAATCGCCTTGTCTGGTCCGACGACACTGAACTCCGACAACAGGTTGTCCACGGTCTGGTTAGCGGTAGGCACCCAGCGAACTTGGCGATGACGTAAAACAGAGTAGTGACCGCATGGCCGGAAATCACTGCTTCATATTCACCGCGTCGTGCTCGCGCGAGCACTTCCTCGGATGCCTGGTAATGCGGAACGCGATTCTGAGCGACATCCAGCAGGACGTCAGATCGACCGCAATCCTCATCGGTGCTTCTCGGCCATGTGCTCCCAATAAAGTTCCCGCACATCGATATCCTCCGAGACCACCCCGGTAAACTGCACGTTTGCCGGGTGAGCAGGACGCGAGGGCACCTTTTGCAGGAGCTTGACGTAGAGGGCGACCAGATCTGCTACCGTTAGCCCATGCTGCTGGGCGTAATCCCTGAGGAATTCCACTTCCTCAGCGGACAAGCGCACAGTTAGTTCAGCCGTTGGCATAATTGCAGTCTTTCTCTCTGGTGCAAGTGTAACCTGCCACTTCGCCCTTCGTCAAACGTCGCCAATTTCAGCCCGTGCTTGGCAGCGAGATCGGCCAAATAGAAGTCGGTGACTTGCTCGGACGTTTTCGGCTGGGATTCCAGCGCTGGAAGATCGTCGGTAATTCGCTCTGCCTTTCGCTCCGCGCAGAATTTTTCCAGCGCCTCACGCGCCTTCTCCATCTCCACGTTGATGGCTTTTTTATTTGAACTGATTCTCAAGAAACCGAGCTCAGCCAAGGGACACAACACGATCGATTTTCCCTTTAGCCATGCGAAGGCCTCCGAATGCTGCGAGTGGTGCCCCCAAACGCCGGCAAGCAGCGCATTCACATCCAGCAGAAATTTGGTCGACGGCGTTGACGCCGGACTTGTGGAAGCCTCCTGGCTCACGGGAAATTCGCCAGTGCTAGAGCTTCCTCATCAATCGCTTGGTCTGCCATTGCAACTGTGAAACCGTCTCGCTTTACGAACCTCACGTTCGCCGTGCCAGGGAAGACAGACTCAAGCTTTCGAAGGACGAATCCGTTGGCGCACACGTGAAGGTCAAAGCGCTCGCCTGGTTGGGCCTGGGGAAGAACCACCCGCTTTTCATTGTCCGTTATCACTGTCATGTTGAGATTATCCCGCCACATGCGCTTATTTTCAATCCTTATCCAGCCACCAGCACACCATGCGAATTGTCATGGCTGGCCATCCCAGCCTGGATCCGCGTCGAACGTTTCGGTCCTCAGCAACAAGGGTTGACTGTGAATTGACCCGGCGAGGATCGAAATGATACACGCAAGCGCGAGCCGAACTGATACCGATACTGATAGGAAATCGCTTTGGGACGCTCGCCGGTTCATTCGCTGGCCTTTCTCATGTGGGTGTAACCCGAACATCTGATTCTGACAAAACCATCTTGTCAACGCCACCGTCTGTCGAGTCTCTCGGCGCGTGGTCGAGCGGCCTAACGCCCTACCTTGCACACGGGCAGTCGGCAATTCTTCCGGTGGAACAGAGTGGACGCGGCGGGCAGCGACGGTAGCTTGGTCGTTAGGTCGCAACGCCCTTGTGTTTTCTGGCCGGGTCGCTCACACTTGAATGGTTCGACAACCAAAACAAAAGAACCACATGAGCTACCTGCTTGTATTCTTCACCATCAGTCTGATCATTGCTTTGCACGAGCTGGGCCACCTCCTGGCGGCAAAGCGGATGGGAATTCCCATCGCCCGTTTCTCGATTGGCTTTGGCCGAAAGCTCTGGGGATTCAAAATCGGCAAGACCGAATACTGGGTCTCCATTTTCCCTTGTGGTGGTTACGTGCTGCCCGCGTTGGAGGATGAAGATGCTTTCGAGAGGATACCGTTGAGGAGTCGCGTGGTATTCGCCTTGGGCGGGCCCGTGGCAAACATACTCGGAGCTTTTGTCTGTCTGTCTCTGGTAAATGCTCTGAAGCTGGGATTCTCAGCTAATTCCGTCATTTATCTTCCGCTGGAACAGATCTTCGAAATGGCGATACGGATCTGCGCCGTCATTCCGTCGCTCTTTAGCCGGCCGGAACAGCTTTCTGGCGTCGTAGGAATCGTGGCGACGGGCGGGGTTCATGTCGGATTGGATTTCGTCAAACTGCTTCAGTTTTCCGTTCTCCTTAATGTCAATCTGGCCATTTTTAATTTGCTCCCGATATTACCGTTGGACGGGGGGAAAATTGTGATGGGAGTGCTGCGGCGAATCTATCAGCCGTTACGAAGACTGGAATTGCCTTTAACGGTTGGCGGCTGGGTATTGTTGTTGGGACTTATGCTTTATGCCACAGCACTGGATATAACGCGCGTAGCCCATGGAGTATTGAGCTGAAGTTCGATGGACTCATCACCGGCTGGCGGCGGCAGCAGCGGGTGTTCGGCAAACCGGATTTCGTGTTTCCAAAACTCAAGCTCGCTATTTTTGTGGACGGCTGCTTCTGGCACGGTTGCCCCAAGCACGCGACGAAGCCGAAGAACAATCGTCTGTTCTGGCGTCGCAAACTTTCCGCGAACAAGAAACGCGATTCACTCGTAACGATTGCCTTGCGGCGTGGTGGCTGGCGCGTAGTGCGGATATGGGAACACGAGCTTGCTCGCAGAAACAAGGCGCATTGCATTCGGCGGATTCAAAGGATTTTGTCGGCTGCAACGAATTGATGACGACCCCTTCTGTGTTTCCTGTACCCGCGAGTTGCTGACGTTCCTGTATCCGCAGCGCGCAGAGGCGCTTGCAGGTCTTCTTGCACAACGCTCTGTACCAACGCGCCCCGAACAGAGAGGACTGCGGCACCCCTACCAACGATGAGCCCTGCGCATTTCTTGCGGAACTTCGTTGGTTCGTCCTGGTATTCACGTTGTCCCTCGCGGGAATTTCCACGGAATTCCGCCAATTGACCGCCGCGCTTTGAAACTCTAGCCTCGCGGCGATGAAAAAATGTATCGCCGAATTCCTCGGCACGTTCGCTCTGGCATTGTTTACCGGAACTTAAGACACTGCGTTAGCGCGTTTCGCGTTGGACCTGCGCGGCCAGCTTCTCCAAATCAATCTCCTCGCCAGCCACCGGGAATTTGTGCTCCAGCAGGTACCAATCCTCGGTGAAGCTCACACTGCCGCCGGGCGGGATAGTCTTGCGCGGTCCATGCGGCTCGAGTTCGCAAGCGGGCACCTGCTCGGCCTTCGGATACCAGAAGCACAGGGTCAGACCGGCGATCTCGGGATATACGCCATCTTTCGGGGAAGGGAAACGCTTCACGAACACCTGGTTGTGCGGCATGACGTAGGCAAACCAGCCCGCGTTCGAGTCGAAGCCCAGCTTTGGGAGACGGGTGGGTCCGCGCACTTCCAGGAAGTTCCCTCGCATCCGCACGTTCGGGTCCGTGGGCCGGGCAATGATGGAGTGCTCCGCTCCCTGGTTATACATCACGAAGCCGTTCGGGAAACGCCGCGTGTCCGGCGTCTGTGGGATGATGCCGATACCGCCGTGAACCGCAAAGGTGCGGCTCCAGTGCGCCCAATACTTTGGTTCACTGGAAATATTTGTGATG
>Ga0137323_1000612_pt1 | contig 9947 bp, 12 predicted proteins | sample EasRivERMZT423_2_FD_102285 | JGI IMG/M metagenome (GOLD analysis project Ga0137323, IMG submission 102285) | Soil microbial communities from meander-bound floodplain in the East River, Colorado, USA - East River MetaG ERMZT423_2 | ecosystem: Environmental > Terrestrial > Soil > Floodplain ... | reverse complement strand
CGCGCACTCCGCGGCGACCAACGCCACGCGCTCGAGCAATGCCTGATCCGTGACGCTCGCGCGGACGCGCGTGATGACGTCGGCCGCCTCGTCACATGCTCCCGAGCGCGCGAGTCCTTCGGCCTGGAGCGTGAGCGCGTCGTCGGCCCAGCGGCTCCGTGGATGGCGAATGGCGACGCGTTCAGCCTTGACCGCCGCCTGGGCCCATTGCGAGCGGGCCTCCGACAGTTGACCGCGGCGCTCAGCCTTGCGCGCGTCCTTCGCGTACCGCTCCGCGCTCCACATGGCATTGTAGTACGCGCACCCCGCACTCGTGAGCGCCAGGAGGAACGGCAGAACGCGTTTCATCGCGCCTGTCCTCCTCCCGAGCCGATCGCGAGCTTGCGCTCGAATTCGAGCAGGTACCCGACGATCCCGTCGGCGATCGCGGTCGCGATTCTCTGTTGGCCCGACGCGGTCGCGAGAAACGCACCGTCTTCGCGGTTGGTCGCGAACCCCGCCTCGACGAGAATCGCGGGCCGCCGCGCGGCCGCGAGCACCAGGAACGGCCCCTGCTGCACACCGCGATCCTCGCCGGGGTGAACCGCCGCGACTTTGCCCTGCACCAGCTCCGCGAGCCGGGCCGACTCGCGCAGGTATTCGTTGAGCTGCAGGTCGTTCAGAATGAAGCCCAGCGGCCCGGGTTGGATCGTGGCCGCGGGCTCGAAGCGGAGCGCGTCGTTTTCCATCTCCGCCACCCGTTGCTGATCTTCGGTCTTCGCGTCCGACACGAAATAGGTCTCGACGCCGTTCACCTGGGTCTGTCGCCGGCCCGGGGGCATCGAGTTGATGTGGATGCTCACGAACAGGTCGCAGTCCGCCCGGCAAAATGTCGGCCGGCTCGCGAGATCGATGAGCGTATCGGTCGACCGCGTGAGCACGACGCTCAAGCCACGACGCTGCAGCTCCGCACGCAGGAACCGGCCGATGCCCAGCGTGATGTCTTTTTCTGTGAGTCCGCGAGGAAAGTGCATCCCAGGATTCCCGGGATCGATGCCCCCATGGCCCGGATCCACGACGACCGTGTGCGCCAGGCGCAGGCCTGTGAGGGGATTCGGCGCGGCGGCGAGCGGAAGCGCCGGCGCGCTCGGAGGCACTGCCGGCCGCGTGGCGACGGCAGGTGCCGGGGGCGCCGGCACCACTTCATCGAGCCGCGCGAGCCGGGGGTCCCAGTGATAGCGGCTCGCCAACAGGCGAGGAAGGTGTCCAGTCAACCACTGCAGCGGGAGGAAGACCGTGTCCCGCGCGACGTATGGCGCGCCCACCAGCGGATAGGCCACACCGGCATGGCGCACGAACGGTGATTGGAGATCGAACTCGAAGGTTTGCTCGCTCAAGGTCACGCGCAGGGCTGACCCGTCGAGCGACATCGTCAAACCCAGCGGCTGCCCGAGCAACACGCCGGCCACGGCGGCGGCGCCTCGCTCGGTCGTCACCGGAATGCTGACCTGTCCGCGAGGAGTCGCGATCAGCACTTGCTGGGGAATCAGGGCGGCCAGGAGCAAGAGCATCATCATGAGCGCCTACCCTTCACAACGCGTGCCATCTCGCGCTCGGCGACGCGCCGTTTCAGGTCCTCGCGCTTGTCATGGGCCTTCTTCGCTTTTGCCAGAGCGATGGCGACCTTGGCCAGCCCGTCCTTGAAGTAGACCTCGAGCGGCACGACGGTGAGACCCTTTTGCGTCGTGGCGCCGAGCAGCTTGCGGATTTCGCGCTTGTGCAGCAGCAGCTTGCGGGAACGGGCCGGCGGCGGATTGTTGTAGCTTCCCGGCCCGTAGTGCGAGATCGTCATGCCCTCCAGCCACACCTCACCGTTGCGCACGTGGGCGTACGCCTCGTTCAAGCTCGCTTTGCGGTCACGCAGCGACTTGACCTCCGTACCGGTGAGCACGAGACCCGCCTCCCAGGTTTCGAGGAGGTGGTAGTCGTGACGGGCGCGCGGGTTCCTGGCGATCGAAACTTTTTCCACGATGACGTCGGCAAGATACGCATTGACTTGGGGTTATACAACAATCTAGATTGCCGTTCCTCAAAAAGACGCGCCGAAGTGGTGGAACTGGTAGACGCGCTGGCTTCAGGAGCCAGTGGGCGCAAGCCCGTGGGGGTTCGAGTCCCCCCTTCGGCACTACACGTCTCGACGTCTCCACGTCTAGTATCGTGGTACCTCCGCATCCACTTCCCGCGACCACGCCTCGATCCCTCCCGCCAGGCTGCGAACGTTCGCAAATCCGGCGCCCTTGAGCAGCTCGCGTGCCTTGAGCGAGCGCGGACCGTGATGACAGAACGTCACGATTTCCGCATGGGCCGGCAGGTGCGGAATCGCGCGGGGCAGCTCACGCAGTGGAATCAGCTGCGATCCCTCGATCCGGGCGATCTCGGCTTCGCGCGGCTCGCGCACATCGAGCAGGATCAGATTCGGCTTGCGGCCGCGCTCGCGACGGAGTTCCTGCGCGCTGATCTCCGCCCCGTCCCCATTCGCCCGTCCCCCGTCCCCAGCTCCGCAAAACGCTTCGTAATCGATGAGCGAGGTCACGGTCGGTCGGGCGCCGCACACGGGACAGTTCGGGTCCTTTTCGAGCGCGAGCTCCCGGAACTGCATGCGGCGGCCGTCGAACAGCAGGAGACGCCCAATCAGCGTCTCGCCGACGCCGACGATGAGCTTGATCGCTTCGAGGGTCTGCAGCGAGCCGATGATGCCGGGCAACACGCCGAGCACACCGCCCTCGGCGCACGAGGGCACGAGGTCGGGCGGGGGCGGCTCGGCATAGAGGCAGCGATAGCAGGGGCCGTCCTTCGCGGAAAAGACTGAGACCTGCCCGTCGAACCGGAACACCGCGCCATACACATTCGGTTTGCCGAGCAGCACGCACGCGTCGTTGATGAGATAGCGCGTCGGAAAGTTGTCCGATCCGTCGACGATCACGTCAAACCGCTTCAGAATCTCGAGCGCGTTGGCCGACGAGAGCCGCTCGGGAAATTTCTCGACGGCGACATGCGGATTCACATCGCGCAGCCGCGTCTGCGCCGAGTCCGTTTTGGCGGTGCCGATGTCAGAGGTGCCGTGAAGGATCTGGCGCTGCAGGTTGCTGCGATCGACGAGGTCGAAATCGACGATGCCGAGCGTGCCGACGCCCGCGGCGGCGAGGTACAGCGCCACGGGAGAGCCGAGGCCGCCCGCACCCACGAGCAGCACGCGCGCTTGCTTGAGTTTCGATTGGCCAGCGAGACCGACTTCGGGAAGCGTGAGGTGCCGCGAGTACCGCAGCAGCTCCTCATGCGACAGCGACGTCAATGGACCGACGCTACCCCGGCGATCTGATAGACCTGTGGCTCGTCATGCAGGAGGTCGGCGAGACTCACGCTCGCGAGCACCTCATTGATGCGGCGCTCGAGCAGGCGCCAGACGGGACGAATGCTGCAGGCGGTCGCCGGATCGCAGCGGTCTTCGTCCACCCTGTGAAGGTCGCAATTCACCTCGAACGTCACGTGCTCGGATGCCTCGATGACATCCTTCACGCTCACCTGTTGCGCCGGGCGGGCGAGCAGGTAGCCGCCGCGCGCTCCCCGGACTGATTCGACCAATCCGGCGCGCCGCATGCGGAGCAGGATTTGTTCGACGTAATCGTGCGGGAGTCGTTCCTGATCGGAGAGCTCGCGCGCGGCGACGGGACCCTGCCCCGAACGCTTGGCGAGATGGATCGACACGATCAAGCCGTATTCCGCCCAAGTGGTTACGCGCATGGGAGGAATATGCGACTCATGCTATCGGGATTCAATGGCCGGGCTGAGGCTGGTCACTTCATCAGGAAGCCCACCACGAGTCCTGCCGCGTTGACGCGCACCAGCCACGCCCACATGGTCGCGCGATGGAGCGGGCGCACGCGCGTCCACCAGATGCTGCCGCCCACCGTGGCGAAGAGAATCGGCAGCCACAACACCGTGCCGAATTCCATCCCTGCGAGCGGCCCGCCGCCGTCCACCCACAGCGCGGTCCGGAGCCGGCCGTACGAGAAGGCGAAGACGAGGCCGAATAGCAGGGCGAGGACCGCGGACTTCATGAGTGCCGGACCCATGAACGCTTTCGTCTGTTCAGGGGACAACTGCTCTGCGTACGATTCCATGCCCTTGGTGAACACCTTCCCCCACATCACGTAGTCGACGACGTACGCCACGACGCCTGCGATCAGGCCAGCAACGAGCCAGCTGCTCATAAGTGAGTCTCCGATGTGAGAGTTACTTTCGCTCCCCCGGTACACCCAGCTCTGTCATCGCCCGCAAGTCGAACACTTCGTCGAGCTCCTTCCCCTTCAGCAATCCTTTTTCCTGCACCAGCTGGCGCACGGTGACGTTCTTGGCCACCGCTTCTTTGGCGAGCTTCGCCGCTTCCGCGTAGCCGATCTTCGGCGCGAGCGCGGTGACCAGCGCGGGACTGCGCTCGAGCCAGTACTCGCACTGCGCCTGGTCGGCCTCGATGCCTTCCACGCACCGCTCCGCGAGCACCCGCGACGCGTTGGTGATGATCATCATCGAGCCCAGGATGTTGTGCGCGATCACCGGCATCATCACGTTCAGCTCGAGCTGTCCCGCCTCAGCGGACGTCGTCACCGTCAGGTCGTTTCCGATCACCTGGAAGCACACCTGATTCACCATCTCGGGAATCGACGGATTCACTTTTCCGGGCATGATGCTCGACCCCGGCTGCACCGCGGGCAGCACGAGCTCCGCAAACCCGGTCCGTGGTCCCGAGGCGAGCAGCCGGAGATCGCTCGCGATCTTCCCCAGATCGGCCGCGTACGTGCGGACCGCGCCCGAGAAGGCCGCCGGATCTCCCATCGATTGCATCAGCTGGACGCGATCTTTGCCCTCGCGCAGCTCGAGCCCGGTGATCTTCCGCAGGTGCTTCACCATGAGCCCAGGATACTGCGGCTCGGCGTTGATGCCCGTGCCGACGGCGGTGCCGCCGATGCCGAGGTCGCGGAGATCGTCCGCGGTCCGCACGATGCGGTCGCGGTTGCGCTCGACGGTGTGCCCCCACGCGGTGAACTCCTGGCCGAGCCGCACCGGCGTGGCGTCCTGCAGGTGCGTGCGTCCCGACTTCACGATGCCGTCGAACGCTGTGCCTTTGTTGAGAAAGGCGCGCGCGAGGCGCGTCAGAGCTTCGGTCAGCGCGGCCAGCTGGGCGAGCGCGCCGAGCCGGATCGCGGTGGGGATCACGTCGTTGGTGGACTGCGCCATGTTGACGTGATCGTTGGGATGCACCGGCTTGTACTCACCGCGCCGTCCGCCCAGCAGCTCGTTGGCGCGATTGGCGAGCACTTCGTTCACGTTCATGTTGTGCGACGTGCCGGCGCCGGCCTGGTACGGATCGACTACGAACTGATCGCGGTGGCTCCCGGCCAGCACTTCGTCCGCGGCGGCGATGATGGCGTCCGCGAGCTTCTTGTCGAGACGCCCGGTCTCGCGGTGCGTCAGCGCGGCGGCTTTCTTGATCCAGACGACGGCATCGACGAAGGCGGGGAATGGTCGCAGATTGGAGATCGGGAAGTTTTGCCGGGCCCGTTCGGTTTGGATGCCCCACAGCGCCTCGGCGGGCACTTGCAATTCCCCCAGCGGATCACGTTCGACACGCGTTTGCGCCACCACGCCTCCATCAGTCCGACGACCGTCCGTCTCGAGCCAGGAATCACCCATGGAATCCCGCGAATTCGTTCAGCATCTCGTTGACCGCGCGACCTTCAGCCCGGACGCTATGGCGAAAGTCGATTGCTTTCGATCGCCTCGCCTGATCGTCGGGCTCAACTGTTTCGAGCCGGGACAGTCGCAGGCGGCCCATACGCATGCGGGCGCCGACAAATTCTATGTAGTGCTCAGCGGAAAGGCCACTTTCCTCGTCGCCGAGCACGAGATCGCCGCCGGCCCCGGGGATCTCATTGCCGCGCCCGCGGGCGTGCCACACGGCGTCGCGCGTGCGCACGAGCGTACGGTCGTCCTCATGGCGATGGCCCCCCCCCTCCCCCTCCCCCTCCCCCCCGCGCCGACCGTTTCCGCCGAAACCACCCGACGGTAAAGAGCTCTTTCGCCGCCACCACCCCGTGCGTGCGCACCAACAGGTACACGCCCAGCGCGGTCAGGAGAATCGTCGTGTAGAACCGCCACAGCAGCAGCATCGTCACCTGGTGCCCCGGCCCGAAGTCGCCGGCAAACCCGGACAAGAACGCGACTTCGATCCCGCCGCCGCCTGACGGGAGCGGCACGACCAGCGGCGCGTGCAACAACGCCAGCGATCCAAAAAACATCACCGCAAACGGCGGCGCGCCGGGATGGCCCCACACGAGCGCCGGCAGAATCAAGGCGCGCGCCGCGAGACTGATCCCGGTGAGCAGCGCACCGGCGAACAACACCCACGACGGCGCGCGGCGTACGTGCGCCAGCGCGACGCGCCACTGGCGCCGCACGCGATGCCGGATCGCACCGGCCCGCACCAGCCGCTGCAGGGTCCAGATGAGGATCAGCACCACCAGCGCGATCAGCTCGATCGTCAGCAGATCGCGCGCGAGATTGTGCGTCAGAAAGCGCTCGACCGTCGCACTCCAATCGGGGACGTAATAGGCCGCGAGCGCGATCGCGATGAGCCCGAACACAGGCCACTCGGCGGCGACTTCCACCCCCAACGCCACCAGCGCGGTCACGACGCGCATGCCGGACCACGTCATCCCGAGAAAGCGCGCCGGTTCCCCGCCGAGACGGTTGGGCGTGAAGGTCGATGCGGCTTCACCGTACAGATTCAGGCGCAACGCGTCGCGCAGCGACAGTGCTCCTCCCGTCGCCCGGCTAGCGAGCTGAATACGCCAGGCGCGCGCGAGGCAATCGACGGCGAGCAGTAACAGGGCGAGCGCGTGATTCAATCGGAACAGTCACCCAGCGGATACAGGAAACCGCAGTTCGAGCACGGGTTCTTACAGCCCCAGGGCTTCGGCCGCACCGGTGCCCCGCAGCGCAAGCAGCGCGGTGGAGACTTAGGCGCTCCGGTAGGCGCCGGTGAGGAAGGGATTCGTGCGGCGTTCCCGTCCGATGGTGCTTTCGGGTCCATGGCCACTGTACAGGATGGTGTCGTCCGGCAGCGAGAGCAACTCGCGCTCGATACTGCCGATCAATGTTTCAAAGTCGCCACCGGGGAGGTCCGTCCGTCCGACGGATCCCGCGAACAGCACGTCGCCACTGAACACGATCCCGGGTCCGATCAGGCAGACACTGCCTGGCGAGTGCCCGGGCGCGTGCCGGACCGCGAACCGCAGCTCGCCGACGGCGAGCTTGGCGCAATGCACCAGTTCGCGATCGGGGACGGGCAATCCCGGCGGCGCGGCGAGTCCAAACCACGCCGCCTGCTCAGGGACCGCGTCGTACAGGGGCCGGTCGGCGGGGTGCAGCCAGACCGGCGCGCCGGTCTCCGCGGACACACGCGCGACGCCGAGGACGTGATCGAGGTGCGCATGGGTGAGCCAGATGCCCACCGGTGTCGCGCCCGTCTCGGCGACCTTGTGGAGAATCAGTCCGGCGTCTTCGCCCGGATCCACGATGGCACATGCACCCCCCCCGGCCTGCTCATCGACGATGAGATAGCAGTTCTCGCCGAACACGCCGTTCGGGATTTGAACGATGTTCACCGCGTGACCGCTTTGCCGTCGCCCTGCTCGCGCAGCGCCTTCAGGTACTTCTCGACGGCGATCGCGGCCGTCGTGGCGTCACCGACGGCGGTGGTGATCTGGCGCGTGAGCTGGCTGCGCACGTCGCCCGCGGCAAACAGCCCCGCCATCGAGGTCATCATCTTGTTGTCGGTGATGAAATAGCCGCCGGCATCGTGGTCGACGTGGCCTTCCACGATCTGGGTATTGGGCTTGAATCCGGCGAAGATGAACACGCCCCCGACGTCGAGGGTCGACCGCTTGCCGCTCCTGCTGTCCTCCAGGACCGCGTGCGTCACGCCCTTGTCGTTGCCGACGATCTCCGGCACGACGGTGTTGCGAATGACCTCGATCTTGGGGTTCGCGAAGGTCCGTTCCTGCAGGATCTTGGAGGCGCGGAATTCGTCACGCCGGTGCACCAGCGTGACCTTGCGGGCGTAGCGCGTCAGATAGTCGGCTTCCTCGACCGCGGCATCCCCGCCACCGACGACCGCGAGGTGCTCGCCCTTGAAGAACGCGCCGTCGCACACCGCGCAGTACGAGACGCCCTTGCCGGCATATTCCTTTTCTCCCGGCACGCCGAGCTTCACCGGCGTGCCACCGGCGGTGAGAATGACCGCCTGGCTACGGTAGGTGTCGCCCCGTGCCGTTTCGACCTCGAACCAGCCGTCCGCACCTCTGCGAATGCGCTCGACGGTGTCGGTTACGATCTCCGCGCCGAAGTTCTTGGCATGCTCCGTCATCTTCTGCGCCAGATCCCACCCCTTGATGCTTGCGAACCCGATGTAATCCTCGATCAGGTCGGTGTTGAGCAGCTCGCCACCGGGCGCGCCGCGCTCGAGGGTGACCGCCTTCAGCATGCCCCGGCCCGCGTACAGCGCGGCGCACAGCCCCGCGGGGCCGGCCCCCACGATGACGACATCGTAGACGAGTGCGACACGGTTAGTCATGTGCTCTGAATTCCAGTCGGGGGAGATTGCCCGCCCCCGCGAGGGCGCGCGCCAGCTGCGCGCGAAAGTCGACGGTTTCGAACTCGATCTCCGGCTGCTGCGGACCCGCCAGCTTCTCCAGCGCTGCCGCTCCAACGACGACCGTGCCGTGCCGGTTCCCCCGCGCGTGATGCAGCAGCGCCGCGGCGGCCTGAATCAATCCCTGCCACACACGGGCTTCGTCTTCCTTAATAATAGAACGCCAGACTGTTTCCAACGCTTCGTGGGCTAACCAATACTCACCGGAATTGAACAACTCACGAGCATGCTCTAAGTACCGGCGGCGGTCCTCGGGATTCACGTGCGTCGTGCGTCGTGCGTCGTGCCTGATCCCAGCGTCAACAGATTCAGCGCTCCATGGCAACTCGAGATCGTCCCCACGAGGACCTCGGCAGGCATTCCGCCCGCACCCGCCTCCTCCACCAATCGGTCCCCGGCCCGAACCTGCTCCGCGGAGAACATCCCGACACCGAATACCTGATGCTTGCACACGAACAGCGCCGGGCCGTGCACGGCGCGACCGCTCGCGCGCTGCCGCGCCGCGAGCGCCGTCACGGTATCCGCCATCTCCCACGTGCGCGGCGCGCCGATCGCCGGACAGAGCGCGGGCTCGATGCAGTGCGTGGGACAGACCCAGTCGGCCCACGAGACGTAGCGCGTGTGGTCGGTGTTGCCGCTCGGCCGATCGTAGGGCGTCGGGAGGTCGCCGGGGACCGGGACGACCGACACCGCGCGCGCGGGCCAGCGCTGGCGCGCCCGGCGCAACACCCATTCAAACATGAGATGCGGCATGTGGGGGGATGGGACGATCTGGTCATCGCGTGCGTCGTACGTCGTGCGTCGTGCGTCGGGAAGCCACTCATCGAAGAACGACGTCCAATCGGACGTCACGAAAGCGCGATCGGGAGCATCGCCGAGCTCGCGGCGCGCCTGGCACTCGGGATTGCGATCGACCACGATCACGGTCCGATAGTCGGTCTTGCCGCGGGCTTTTGCCTTGGAAAGCTGCGACGCGTAGAACGTACCGTAGCAGCCTCCGCCGACCACCACGACGTCTCTCAGCGGATGAGTCTCCCGCCATCCACGACGAGGATGGTCCCGGTCACGTAATCCGTTCCACCGAGCAGGAACCGCACCGCCGCCACGACATCCCCCGGTTCTCCGAGGCGTTTCAGGGGAGTCGTTTCACGAATGTGCTCGCGTTCCGGAGCACCCCACGCATCAGGCAAGAGCACGG
>Ga0137323_1000609_pt1 | contig 9989 bp, 7 predicted proteins | sample EasRivERMZT423_2_FD_102285 | JGI IMG/M metagenome (GOLD analysis project Ga0137323, IMG submission 102285) | Soil microbial communities from meander-bound floodplain in the East River, Colorado, USA - East River MetaG ERMZT423_2 | ecosystem: Environmental > Terrestrial > Soil > Floodplain ... | reverse complement strand
CGCGGCAACTACAGTCTCGATCAGCGCGGTGGCCTTGATCGATCCCTGCGGCACGCCCAATTCCTTCTGGGCGAACTTGAAAATATCGTTCCAAAGCCGTGCTTCGAGATGGGACTCCATCTTCGGCAGGTAGAAGTACGGCCCTGTGCCGCGTGCAAGCAGCTCTGTTGCATTGTGAAAAAAATACAGCGCGAAGTCGAATATCGCGCCTGAAACAGGCTTCCCGTCCACAAGCAGATGCTTCTCATCCAGGTGCCAGCCGCGCGGGCGCGGAATCAGAACCGCCACCTTGTCTTTCATGCGGTAGGTTTTTTCCTCTTGTTCGAAACTGATGCTTCCGCGCACTGCATCGTGCAGATTTATCTGGCCTTCGACCATGTTGGCCCACGTAGGGCAGTTGGCGTCCTCGAAGTCCGCCATGAACGTGGAGGCGCCCGAGTTGAGCGCGTTGATCACCATTTTGCGGTCCGTCGGACCGGTAATCTCCACGCGGCGGTCCAGCAAATCCTTCGGCTGTGCGGCGATCGTCCATTCTTCAGCGCGAACCTGTGCGGTTTCAGGAATGAAATCGGGAAATTTTCCGGCGTCAAATTCTTTCTGGCGTGCCGCACGCCGACTGAGGAGGTCTTGGCGACGCGATTCGAAAGCGCGATGCAACTTGGCGACAAAGCCCAGGGCGGCAGCGCCAAGAATCAGTGGCGCCCCGGGCAGAGCGGGCGCACGGATATCGACTCCCGCCGGAGAGCTCTCCGTCGGGGGGGTAGCCGAAGATGCCACACTCACAGCGTTCTCCCAAGTCTTACCTGCGCCATTCTAGCTTTTGAATTCTTATCACGCAGCGATATTTCATATTGTGAGACAAGCCGGAGATCCGGCATTCAGTCGGCATCGGCAGGAATTTCCGGGCTTGAAGGATGAGAGAATCGCCGCACGCTGCTCCTCCGACTATTCTGCATCGCCTGGGGTCCCGTCTCCGATGCCCAGCTCAAAGATCTTGCGGGTAATCGTATTGCGACCTATGCCGAGCCGACCCGCTGCCTCGATGCGCCGGCCGCCGGTATGCGCGAGGGCCTTCGCGATAAGCGTCTTCTCGAAACTCTTGGACAGATTCTCCATGATATTCGTTTCGCCACTTACCAGCCTGCGATCCGCTTCCCGTCCCAGCGCCGCGAGCCACTCGCCCGAGGGCGCCGCAGCATCCTCGCGGAGTTCCGGCGGAAAGTCACCGATCTCGATGACCTGCGTGGGTGACATTACGGTGAGCCAGTGACACACATTCTCGAGCTGACGCACGTTTCCGGCAAGATTCTGAGCCGAGAGGTAGACCATCGCCGAATCCGACAGGCGCTTGGGCTCTACACCGAGCTCCCGGGCCGATTTTGCGAGGAAGTGTCGTGCAAGCAGCGGAATATCCTCGCGGCGTTCGCGTAGCGAGGGCAGCCGCAATCGGATTACGTTCAGCCGGTGATACAGGTCCTCACGGAACAGGCCTTCGCCGACCCGTGTTTCCAAGTCCTGATTGGTCGCGGCGATGACGCGGACGCTCGCGCGAATCGGCTGATGGCCGCCGACCCGATAGAAAGTTCCGTCAGACAATACGCGCAGCAAGCGCGTTTGCAGCTCGGCCGGCATATCGCCGATTTCATCCAGAAACAGGGTGCCGTCTTCGGCCTGCTCGAAGCGACCCCGCCGCAAAGCCTGTGCCCCCGTGAAGGCGCCACGCTCGTGCCCGAAGAGCTCCGATTCCAGAAGGTCTTTTGGCATTGCCGCAGTATTTATTGCGATGAATGGCTTGTCTGCGCGCGGACCATGGCGGTGCAGCGCTCGCGCCACGAGTTCCTTGCCCGTTCCGGACTCGCCGGTGATCAGGACTGTGGCGCTCGACTGCGATAGGCGGCCGATTGCGCGGAACACCTCCTGCATCGACTGGGCTTGGCCGAGGATATCCGGCGTGCCGGTCGACGACTCCTCGGCTTCATCCTCCCGCATGCTCTCGCCGAGTGCGCGGCGGATGAGCTCGACCGCCTGGTCAACGTCGAACGGCTTTGGCAGATATTCGAATGCACCACCCTGGAACGCCGCCACCGCCGACTCCAAATCAGAGTACGCGGTCATGATAATGACCGGAAGATCGGGGAAACGTTGCTTTACAGTTTTCAGCAGCTCCAGACCTGAGGCGCCGGGCATGCGGATATCTGAAACGAGCACCTGCGGGGCGCCGGCCGTGTCGAGCGCTTCCATGGCCTCAGTCGCCTGAGCAAAGGTTTTGAAGGGAATGCCTTCGCGAGCGAGGGCCTTCTCGAACACCCAACGGATGGAACGGTCGTCATCAATGACCCAGACTGGTCTCATCATGATCTTTCAGCGAAGCGGTAGCACGATGCGGAAGCTGGTTCTTCCCGGCTGGCTATCGCATTCCACCACCCCGTGGTGCTGCTGCACGAAAGTCTGCGCGAGCGTCAGGCCGAGCCCGGTCCCACCCTCACGGCCGGATACCAGCGGATAGAAAATCTGGTCGCGGATTTCCGCCGGCACGCCCGGTCCGTTATCGATCACTTGCAATTCTAATGCCAGCCTGCGCAAGCGCCGGGCGAGCGTTACCTGGCGGGCAACCCGGGTGCGCAGGACGATTTCGCCCCGGCCTTGAAGCCCAGCCGTGGCGGCGGCACGGACTCCCAGTATGGCTTGCGCGGCATTCCGCGCGATATTGAGCACGGCCTGGATGAGTTGCTCCGGATCGCCGCGAAACTCGGGCAGACCGACGTCGTAATCGCGTCTTACCTGTATGCCTTCCGGAAACTCGGCAAGAATAAGGCTGCGCACCCGTTCACATACCTCATGGATATTCATCGGCACCTGGTTCGGAGGGCGATGTGGAGTAAGAAGTCGGTCCATCAGAGCCTGCAGGCGGTCGGCTTCCTTGATGATCACCCGGGTGTATTCGCGCAGGCTCGGCCGGTCGAGTTCACGCTCGAGGAGTTGGGCTGAGCCGCGCAAACCTCCCAGGGGATTCTTGATTTCGTGAGCGAGGTTGCGAATCAGCTCCCGATTGGCCCGGTGCTGGGTCATGCGTTGCTCTTCTCGCTCGATGCGTAGCCTCTGGTCGATCGGCCGCAGTTCAAGCAGCAGCACAGCCTGCGACAGCTCGACCGGCGTAGCGATGCAGTCAAGATGCAGGGGCTCCTGGCCCGTTGGTATCAGGATCAGGTTCTGATCAGCGAAACCACGCTCCTCGCGAATCGCCTGATGCAGCAGGCCTGCCAGCGGGCCCGGGTCGGCAAAGAGTCCCGGGTAAGGCTGGTCCAGGATGCTCTTGCGGCTCACCGCAAAAAGAGTTTCCGCGGCGGGATTGACGTACTTCACACGGAGCTCCCGGTCCAGCAGCACCACCGCGGTAGCGAGCCAGTCCAGGCCGGGAAACGCTGCCGGATTCATGGGCTGGACCAGTTTCGGGGACTGGGGTGGCAGCAGCGCCGCGCGTATGTGCCGCGTCGCGCCAAGGGAGCGCTGGCGCCCCGCCTAAGCCAGGCTGCCTGATTCCAGGGAGCAGCGCGAGCCGCCCTTACTTGAGGCGGCCGAGCTCGCCGCGAAGCTGCTCGATGTTCTTCGTGTGCTGGCTGACCGCTTCCTGGTAGGGCTTCAATCGCTCCAGCACCCGAGCGTAATTGCGCTCGTCGCCATCGCGAATTCCTTCCTGCTCGGCGAGCTTCTGCCGGGCGCCGGAGAGCAGTTGCTGCTCGTTTTGGAACTCCGACTCTAGAATCCTGCGGCGGTTCTCGTTGCGCGCCGAGGCAGGGTCCGATACGGCTGAAGATTGCGCGGCGCGCGCAGGAACCTGAGCCGGCACAACGGACACTTCCTTGCTCACCAAGGTGCACTTCTTGCCCACCGTGTCGCGTTTTACATTGGTGTAAGTTGGACGCCCGCTCGCGTCGGGGCACTTGTACACCTCGCTCTGAGCGTGACCACAGGGCGCTGCCAGCGCGAGGAAAACCCAGCCGATCAATCGCTTGTTCAGTGCCATGGCCCCCCCAGACCCTAGTGGGAACTTTAAGTGTAGGCCAAAACAACCCTGATTTCAAATGAAAAAAGGACGAAACCCCCGACTTGGGGCGCTCCGTCCCTCCGCGCTAGGTAAAATCCAAATCCTGACCCGGAGCTACCGGGCCTTCGAAGCGTCCTTACGAACTGTAGTACATGTCGAATTCAACCGGATGTGTCGTCATGCGGAAGCGCGTGATCTCTTCCATCTTCAAGGCGCAATAGGCGTCGAGCATATCGTCCGAGAACACGCCGCCCTTTGTGAGGAACTCGCGATCCTTGTTCATGTGATCGATCGCCATGTCGAGCGAAGAACACACATTCTGGACTTTCTTTGCCTGTGCCGGCGGCAAATCGTACAGATTCTTGTCGATGGGATCGCCCGGATGGATCTTGTTCTGTACCCCGTCAAGCCCCGCCATCAGCATGGCGGCAAACGCGAGATACGAGTTGGTAGTGGGGTCGGGGAAGCGCACTTCAACGCGGCGCGCCTTGGGATCTGTCACGAGCGGTATCCGGCACGCCGCAGATCGGTTGCGCGACGAATAGGCCAGATTGATCGGCGCTTCAAATCCGGGCACCAACCGCTTGTAAGAGTTGGTACCCGGGTTGGTGATGGCGTTCAATGCCTTGGCGTGCTTGATGATGCCGCCGATATAGTAGAGCGCGAAGTCCGAAAGACCCGAGTAGCCGTTCCCAGTGAAAAGATTCTTGCCGTCTTTCCATACGGACTGGTGAACGTGCATGCCCGACCCATTGTCACCGACTATCGGCTTGGGCATGAATGTTGCCGTCTTGCCGTATGAATGTGCGACGTTCCAGACCGTGTACTTCAGGATCTGCATCCAGTCGGCGCGCTTCACCAGGCTGTTGAACTTGGTACCGATCTCGCACTGACCGGCGGCCGCCACTTCGTGGTGATGCACCTCCACCTCGACGCCCTGCTGCTCCAGCGCGAGCACCATGGCGTTGCGGATGTCTTGCAGAGTATCAGCCGGCGGTACCGGGAAATAGCCGCCTTTGACCGGATCGCGATGGCCCATGTTGCCGCCCTCGTACTCCTCACCGGATGACCATGGCGCTTCCTCGGATTTGATCTTGCAAAAACAGCCCGACATGTCCACATTCCAGGTCACCGAGTCGAAGATGAAGAACTCGGGCTCCGGACCGAAATAGGCGGTGTCGCCCAGGCCGGTCGATTTCATATAGGCCTCGGCGCGCTTGGCGATGGTGCGAGGGTCGCGGTCGTAACCTTTGCCGTCGGCGGGCTCAACCGCATCGCAGGTGAGATTTAGCACCGGCTCATCGGTGAAGGGATCCATACGCGCCGAGTCCGGGTCGGGCATCAGCAGCATGTCCGAGGCTTCGATGCTTTTCCAGCCCGCAATCGAAGATCCGTCGAAAAAATGTCCGCTTTCGAACTTGTCCGTGGTAAAAGCCTTGACCGGCACAGATACGTGCTGCTCCTTGCCTCGAGTGTCGGTAAAGCGCAGATCTACGAACTTGACCTCCTTCTCCTTGATCATTTTCATGACATCATTGGCAGACATTGCCATTGCGGAATCTCCTCAATTTTCTGATTGTCGGTGGGTTAGAAAGGGAAACAAAGCGCTAAATCGATGGAATCTCTGCAGATTCCATGCCATGCAGCGCAAAAAAGGCAGGCCATTGTGCCATAAGAGAGCGCTCGAAGCGATTTCAGGACTCACGCACCAAACCGGCGCGGAGCGGTCATTATGCGCACCGTGTCGGTGCGAATCAACTCCCGACCCCTTCGCCTAGAGCTAAACTATTCCCATCGCATTCTTACCAAGAATTTGACCATGTCTAATGACGCAGTTGAGGACATCCTTGCCCGAGCCAAGCTGCGGGCCGAATCGATGAATCTTCCCTACGCAGGAGCACTGCTGCCGCTTGAAGCACACGCTCTGATGCAACAGCTTCCAGGGGCAAAACTGGTCGATGTGCGCACCCAAGCGGAGTGGGACTATGTCGGACATGTTCCTGAATCGGTATTGATCGAATGGAACACCTACCCGAGCGGCCAGCGCAATCAGCGGTTCCTCGAACAGCTCCAGGCCCGGGTGGCGAAGACCGAAGCACCAGTAATGTTCCTATGCCGCTCCGGAGCACGCTCGCACCATGCTGCCTCGACTGCCACCCAGGGGGGCTATCCAAACTCCTACAACGTGCTCGAGGGTTTCGAAGGCGACAAGGATCCGCACGGCCATCGCGGCACTGTCGGCGGTTGGCGATTTGCGGGCTTACCCTGGGTTCAGGGCTGACCTAGGCTCTTAAGCTCGACTGGGTCTTCCCCGGACTATCCCGCCGACCAATTGACAACCCCGGCGTAGGCTGTAACGAGCACTGCGGCGCCGAAAGCGATCCGGTACCAGGCGAACGGCGTGAAGTCATGCGTGGCAATGTAGCGTAGCAGCCACCGTACGCACAGGAAAGCCGAGGCGAACGCCGCAGCCGAGCCGACCACGAACATCCCCACATCGCTCGAATCGAAGAGCGCTCGGTTCTTCCAGAAATCGTATGCGCCGGCCGCCACGAGTGTCGGCACGGCGAGGAAAAAGGAAAACTCCGTCGCTGCGCGCCGCGAAAGTCCGAACAGCATCCCGCCGATGATGGTCGCCCCGGAACGCGAAGTACCGGGGATCAGCGCGAATGCCTGGGCAAAGCCGACCTTCAACGCGTCTTTCCAGGTCATCTCGTCCACGCTTTGAATCACGGGGACGTGTCGACGCCTTTGCACCCAGAGAATGATGAACCCCCCGACGATGAACGCGAGCGCAACGGGCACGGCGTGGAACAGATAAGTCTTTATCAACTTGCCGAACGCGAGGCCTAGCACGGCTGCCGGAGTGAAAGCGACAAGGAGATTGAGCACGAAACGCTGCGCGGCACGATCGGTGGCAAGACCTGCCAGCACGCGCCCGAACCGCACACGGTATTCCCAGACGATCGCGAGCATCGCGCCGGTCTGGATCACGATCTCGAATACTTTTGCCTTCTCATCACTGAAGCCGAGCAGGTCGCCGACCAGGATCAGGTGTCCGGTCGACGAGATCGGCAGAAACTCGGTCAGGCCCTCCACGACACCGAGGACGAAAGCCTTTGCGAGCAACGCGAATTCCACGGCATCTCCAGAAAATAAAAGGCGGCAGAAACTGCCGCCTTGAAATTCTAACGGAAACGGTCAGGAGCGGTGAGCGGCCTGGTTCATCGCGTGACTTCGATCTTGCCTTTCATGTTCGGATGCAGGCCGCAGATGTAATCGTAGCTGCCTGCGTCGTTGAACACGATCGCCGTGCTCTGTCCCTTGAGAAGGATAGGGGTGCGAAGCGTCGTCTGCCCCTGCACAGTCACCTGGTGGGGCGAGTCGTCGGCGTTGGTCCAGGTAATCGTATCGCCGACTTTTACCGCGGATTTTTCCGGCCCGAACAGGAATTCGGCTATGCCGACAATGCCAGGGCCTGACCGCTTCGCCACGGACGCTCCTGGCGCGGTGCCGGAAAGACTCGCGAGGGACATGACGAAGTCCTGCTTCTCGTGAGGCTTGTGGCACTGGAAACAGGCCGTGAGGTTCGCTTTCGGGTTCGCCTTTTTGTCCGTGGTGAACGCTTGATACTCCCACTCTCCGTTTCTCAGCTCGGAAGGATATTCGGCGCCCCAGCCCGTGCGCTTTTCCATGACGGTGTAGGCGACCAGCGCGTCCTTGACAAAGCGGCCGTCGGGACCTTTGATCGGATTGCCCTTGTCGTCCGTCTTCGCCCGATATTGCACCAGGGTGAGTACGGCACCGCTCGGAACAGCTTGCCCCTTGCGTACGGCTTCCACCACCCCGGGACTGGCGTAGAGTTCACGGAACTGCTTGATATCGTAGCGATCCACGGTCGCATACAGTGTCCCCTTCTCGAAGCCCTCGGGAAACGCAACCTTGTCGCCCCCTGCGCGTGCCTGCACCGCGAGCGCGGCGAGCGCCGCCACGACCGATACTGAAAGGATAGACTTGCCGATTATCATGGTGTTCTCCTCTGTAGTAGTTTTGGGATGCTGCCAACAGCGTCGGAAGTGGGACCCGGGCGATGACTGGATGAACAGCAAAGCCCGGCTGAATATTCCCGTCCGGTTCCGCGAGAAAGGCAGCCGGCAACAGCCTCAGGCCTTCTGATAGACCTCCGCGCCTTTCCTGACGAACTCCACCGCCTTCTGTTCCATGCCCTTCTTTAACGCATCCTGCTCTGAAAGACCGTGTTTCTCCGCGTACTCGCGCACATCTTGGGTGATCTTCATCGAGCAGAAATGCGGGCCGCACATCGAGCAAAAATGAGCGAGCTTCGCACCTTCCTGCGGCAACGTTTCGTCGTGGAAGGCCTTCGCCTTGTCCGGATCGAGTCCGAGGTTGAACTGGTCCTCCCAGCGGAATTCGAAGCGCGCCTTTGAGAGCGCGTTGTCGCGGATCTGGGCACCTGGATGCCCTTTCGCCAAGTCGGCGGCGTGCGCGGCGATCTTGTAGGCGATGATGCCGTCCTTGACGTCGTCCTTGTCGGGAAGCCCTAGGTGCTCCTTGGGCGTTACGTAGCACAACATGGCGGTGCCGTACCAGCCGATCATGGCCGCACCGATGGCGCTGGTGATGTGATCGTAACCGGGCGCGATGTCGGTCGTGAGCGGCCCCAGAGTATAGAAAGGCGCTTCCTTGCAGTACTTCAGTTGCAGATCCATATTCTCCTTGATGAGATGCATCGGCACGTGGCCAGGCCCCTCGATCATCACCTGGCAGTCGTGCTTCCAAGCGATGTCAGTGAGCTCGCCCAGAGTCTTGAGTTCAGCGATCTGCGCTTCATCGTTGGCATCGTAGATCGAGCCGGGTCGAAGGCCGTCGCCTAACGAGTAGCTGACGTCGTAGGCAGCCATGATCTCGCAGATCTCCTCAAAGTGGGTATAGAGGAAGCTCTCTTTGTGGTGTGCGAGGCACCACTTGGCCATGATCGAACCTCCGCGCGAGACGATGCCCGTCATGCGCTTCGCGGTGAGCGGAATGAACGGCAATCGCACGCCCGCGTGGATGGTGAAGTAATCCACGCCCTGCTCGGCCTGCTCGATCAGCGTGTCGCGGAAGATTTCCCAAGTAAGATCCTCGGCTTTCCCGTCCACCTTCTCGAGAGCTTGGTAGATCGGCACCGTGCCAATGGGGACGGGCGAGTTGCGGACGATCCATTCTCGTGTCTCGTGAATGTGCTTGCCGGTGGAGAGGTCCATCACCGTGTCGCCACCCCAGCGGATTGCCCAGGTCATCTTCTCGACTTCCTCGGCGATGCCCGAAGTCACCGCCGAATTGCCGATGTTGGCGTTGATCTTCACCAGGAAGTTGCGGCCGATGATCATCGGCTCGGTTTCCGGGTGATTGACGTTCGCCGGAATGATGGCGCGGCCGCGCGCCACTTCCTCGCGGACAAACTCGGGCGTGATGGTTCTCGGGATCGCGGCTCCGAAATCCTGGCCCGGATGTTGACGCGTAACGAGGTCGGATAAAGCGTCACGGCGCTGATTCTCGCGGACGGCGACGAATTCCATCTCAGGCGTAACCATGCCCTTTCTCGCGTAGTGCATCTGCGTCACGTTCCTTCCGGCGCTGGCGCGGCGCGGCTTCCGCTTCAGGTTGAAGCGCATATCCGCGAGCTTTGTATCGTTCAGGCGCTCATGGCCGTATCTCGAGGTCGGGCCGGAAAGCTCTTCGGTGTCGCCGCGCTCCTCGATCCATTTGGTGCGGAGAGCAAGAAGACCCTGTCGAACGTCGATCCTCGCTTGGGGATCGGTGTACGGGCCGGAGGTGTCGTAGACGAAGATCGGTGGGTTTTTCTCCGCGCCGAACGAGGCCGGCGTGTCGGACTGAACAATCGCGCGCATCGGCACAAGAAGGTCGCGGCGCGAGCCCT
>Ga0137323_1000605_pt1 | contig 10041 bp, 8 predicted proteins | sample EasRivERMZT423_2_FD_102285 | JGI IMG/M metagenome (GOLD analysis project Ga0137323, IMG submission 102285) | Soil microbial communities from meander-bound floodplain in the East River, Colorado, USA - East River MetaG ERMZT423_2 | ecosystem: Environmental > Terrestrial > Soil > Floodplain ... | reverse complement strand
TCCTGCTCGCCGATGAGGTGAACCGCGCGAGCCCGCGCACCCAGTCGGCCCTCCTCGAAGCGATGGCGGAAGGCCAGGTCAGCATCGAGGGCAAGACCCACGCGCTCGACGAGATGTTTTTCGTCATCGCGACGCAGAACCCGGTCGAGTTCCACGGCACCTATCCCCTGCCCGAGGCGCAGATGGACCGTTTCGCGCTGCGCCTGTCCCTGGGTTACGTCAGCGCGGAAATCGAGGTGGAGATTCTCTCCGCGCAGGAGCACCGGCACCCGCTCGAGACCATCGGGGCGTGCGTCGGCGTGGAGGACGTGCGCCGGTTGCGGCGCAGCGTGAAGGAGGTGCGGATCAGCACCGAGCTGAAGCGCTACGCCGTCGAGCTCGCGCGCGCGACGCGCGACGCGCCATCGGTGCAGCTCGGGGCGGGCCCGCGCGCCTCGCTCGCGCTCGCCCGCATGGCGCAGGCGCTCGCGCTCGTGCGCGGCGAGGAGTTCGTGACGCCGGACCACATGCGCGACATGGCGGTGCCGGTGCTGGCCCACCGCCTCGTGCTCGATCCGCAGGCGAAGTTCGCCGGCGCCACCGCGCGGCAGCTGGTGGAGAACATCCTGCACGCGGTCCGCGTGCCCGCGTAAGCGCGCGCCCATGCGGCGGACTGCGTACCGCTTATTCCGTTTCATCTCGGCGGTCACGTACCGGACCAACCGCCGCTTCACCGCCGCCGGCGCGCTGGTGGTTTCGGGCGTCGTCATGACCGGCGCCCTCGGCGTGGACATCACGCAAAGCGCCGCCCATCAGGTCTTCGGGTTTCTCGTTGCGCTCCTCTCGGCCGCCGCGCTGTGCCTGCCGCTGCTGCGCGCGCGCGTCCACGTGGAGCGGGAGCTGCCCCGCGTCGCGACGGCGGGCGAGCCCTTCACCTACCGCGTGCGGGTGAGCAACCCCGGCGCCGCGGCGGTGGATGGGCTTTCGCTCATCGAGGACCTTGCCGATACGCGGCCCGCGTTCGAGACTTTCCGCGCCGCCATGACGATTCCCAACTACCGCGCGTGGAAGCGGCTCGTCAACGCCGCCCGCATCGTGCAGGTTCCGGAGCAGGCCTTGCCCGCGCTCGCGCCCGGCGCAGCGGCCGAGATCGAGGTCGAGGCGCAGGCGCTCAAGCGCGGCATCGCGCACAGCCGGGGCGTCACCGTGGCCCGTGCCGATCCGCTGGGACTCATGAGGGCGCTCATGCCGGTGCCGCGGCAGGCGAACCTCGTCGTGCTGCCGCGGCGCTATGCGCTGCCGCCGTTCACGCTGCCCGGGTCGCGCCGCTACCAGCAGGGCGGCGTCGCGCTCGCCGCCTCGGTCGGTGATTCCAGGGAATTCCTCGGGCTGCGCGAATACCGGCCCGGCGATCCGCTGCAGCACATCCACTGGAAATCCTACGCGCGGGCGGCGAAACCCATCGTCAAGGAATACCAGGACGAGTATTTCGAGCGACACGCGCTGCTGCTCGACACCTTTGCCCGGCCCGGCGGGGAACGCTCCTTCGAGGCGGCCGTGTCCATTGCCGCTTCCTTCGCCTGCACCATCGAGACGCGGGAGTGCCTGCTCGATCTCATGTTCATCGGCGCCGAGGCCTATACCTACACGGCGGGCCGCGGCCAGCTGCAAAGCGGGAGCCTGCTCGAGATACTCGCCGCCGTGCAGCCCTGCCGCGACAAGCCGTTCGCGGCGCTGGGCGAAGCGGCGTTTGCCCGGCAGCAGGCAATGTCAGGCTGCATCTGCGTGCTGCTCGGCTGGGACGAGGCGCGCCGCGAACTCGTGCACAAGCTCAGAAGCCACGGCGTCGCGCTGCGGGTGATCGCCGTGACCGCGGAGCCGGTCGAGGAGCGCCCGGCGTGGCTCCTCGTGGTCGATCCGGACCGGCCGCAGGATAGCCTGGCGCGGCTATGAATACGCTCCCGCTGCTGCTCGCCGCCGCCTGCGCGCTGTGGGGCGTGCAGACGGGACAATGGCTCATCGCGGCCGCGGCCGCGGTTGCCCTCGAGGCGCCCCGCGTGCTGCCGCTGCGCTGGAACATCGAGCAGGTCCATTTCAACCGCCTGTCCGACTTCTGCAGCGTGCTGATCGTGGCGGTTGCGGTCACCCTGTACTTCACGTTCGGCAATCCGCGGGCGCTGCTGCTGCTGTTCCAGTGGCTGCCGGTGCTGCTGCTGCCGCTCGCGCTGGCGCAGGCCTGGAGCAACCTGCCGCGCATAGACGTCTCGGCCTTCGTGTGGACGATGCGAAAGGATCCCGGGCGCGACCGCTACACCCTCAATCTCGGCTATCCCTGCTTCGCCGTCTGGGTGTTTGCGGCGAGCGCGGCGAACGCGCGCGGCCCGGGATTTTACGCCGGGCTCGTCATGCTCGCCGCCTGGGCGCTGTGGGCGGCGCGGCCGCGTCGCTTCCCGCTGGCGGCGTGGCTGATCCCGCTCGCACTGGCCGCGGGCGCCGGCTACGGCGTGCAGCGGGGGCTGCAGCACGCGCGGGCGTGGCTCGAAGAGGCCGCACTCGAATGGCTCGACACGAGCGGCTCGCGCTCCGATCCGTACCGCAGCCGCACTGATCTCGGCCACATCGGCGAGCTCAAGCACGACGACGCCATCGTGCTGCGCGTGCGGACCGAGGGCGGAATTCGCCCGCCGCTGCTGCTGCACCGCGCGAGCTACAACAGTTATTTCGGCACGACGTGGGCGGCGCGCAACGCGCCGCTCGAGCCGCGACTGCCGTATGGCCGGTCGCGCTGGGTGCTCGCCACAGGAGCCTCGCCGCCCGTTCGCGTGACGGTCTTCGACCGCTCGCCCCGCGGCAACCCGGTCCTGAGCCTGCCGCGGGGCACGGTGGAAGTGCGCGGGCTGGAAGCGCTCGTCCTCAAGCGGAATGGGCTCGGCACGGTGCAGGCCGAATCACCACCCGGCTACTTTACCTATGCCGCGTGGGTGGATCCCGCGGCCGCGACCGACGGCGCCCCGGGCGAGGATGACCTGCGCGTCCCGAAAAGCGAGCAGGCGCTCGTCGCCCGGCTCGCGGAAGATCTGGGCCTGCCGGACCTGTCCGCCGAGAGCGCCGTCGCCGCGGTCGAGGCGCACTTTGCGCGCGGCTTCGCCTACAGCACGTATCGGCCGCCCGGAGCGCGGGAGCGCCCGGCGCTCGCCGAGTTCCTGCTGCGCACGCGCGCCGGCCATTGCGAGTACTTCGCCACGGCCACCGCCCTGCTCCTGCGCGCCGCCGGCGTGCCGGCGCGCTACGCCACGGGATTCTCGGCGCAGGAGTACAGCCGGCTCGAGGATGCCTATGTCGTGCGCGTTCGCCACGCGCATGCGTGGGTGAAAGCCTACGTGAACGGGGCGTGGCGGGACGTGGATACCACACCCGCCGCGTGGGCGAGCGTCGAACAAGATGCCGCGTCATCGTGGTGGTCGCCGCTCATGGACCTGTGGTCATGGATGCGCTTCCGCCTTTCGCAGTTGACAGCCGGCGCGCGCGACGAGGCTGCGACGACTGCACTCTGGACGGGGGTCGCGCTGCTGCTCGCGGCGTGGTTCGGCTGGCGTCTCTACCGCCAGCGCCGCCTGATCATGATCGGTAAACGGGGACAGCCTGGGGAAAAGACCGGAAGCGGGGCGACCGGCGGCGACTCGGAGTTTTTCCTGGTCGAGCGCGCGCTGGCCCGCAGCGGTCTGCCGCGCGGCCCGGGCGAGACCGTGATGGAATGGCTGGCGCGCATCGGCCCCGGGTTGCCGGAGGGCATGCGGGAGTTGGAGCTGATCGAACTCGCGTCGCTGCACTACCGCCACCGCTTTGATCCCGCCGGCCTCGAGCCCGCGGACCGCCAGCGGCTCAAGGCGTCGGCGGAACGCTGGCTCGCGCTCAACGCCGAATAATAGATGAAGGATGAGGGATGAAGGATGAGGGATGACCCCCGCAGTGCGGGCGTCAGAACTAGGTCATCCTTCCGCCTTCCGCCTTCATCCTTGAGTTACTTTCCCTCCCTCATCCCTGTCCAATACCGCCAACAATGATCGCGGCATCAAGGCGGCGCCGAAGACTTCCAGGGCGGCCGACTCCAGTATCTCGGCTTCCCAACTGAACCAGCGGCCGACACTGTCCGGCGGGTGCTTCTCCGCATCGCATAGCGCAGGGTCAGTCACCACGAGCAGCTTGCGGCAGGCGTTGGGCCGGGACTCATAGACCTTGCACGCACCATCGTCGCCAAGAAACCCGCAGGCCGTGTCGGCCGCCGGCTGTTGCCGCCAGGTGTCCATGGTGTACTGGCTCTGGCGTTCGAGACGCGCCTTGTCCAATTCCATGCCAGCCTCGCGCGCGATCTCGAGCAACAGCGCAGCCTCATGCGGCCAGATCTCGACCGGCCCATGGCAGCAATGGTCGCACCCCTTGCGGCACTTGATATCGCTGCTGGCAGCGCTTTTCTTCCGATCCCGTTCCAGCACATCGTCAATTGCGATGTGCACTCCACGCGCAACCGATCGCGCATCCTGGTTTCCGGCCGCACGGAACTGTTCCGAGTAGCGGCCAAGAATCGTGCGCAGGTGCGCCTCTTTCCTCTCGTCGCGCGCCTTCCTGTTCGCGGTGGCCTTGAAGCTGTCAGTCATGCAAAACCCATGGGTGATGAATCACCCGAAGGATGAAGGCAGAAGGATGAAGGATGACCCCTTCGCTTCGCTCAGATGGCCAGCAAATAAGCGGGAGGAGTGAGGTGGCGAACGCCCGACACCATGCAGCGTATCGGGCAGGGGTCCTCGCAGTGCGGATGTTAAAACCAGGTCATCCTTCATCCTTAAGTTACTTCCCCTCCCTCATCGCCCTCACCTTCTTCGCCGCCGGGCGCTCCCAGCAGCGGTGGAGCCAGGCGTTCAGGTGCTGCCATTTCCCGAGATCGAGCGACAGCGCGCGGTAGAGTGCCGCGGCGACGTTCAGGTCCGCCACCGAGAACGCCGGGCCGGCGAGCCACTGTGATTTCGTCAGCGCGGCCTCGAGCACGTCGAACGCCGGCACGATCTCATTCCATGCTGCCTTGGCGAGGTCCGGCTTGCGCTCGGCTTCGGGCAGGTCCTTGAAATGCCGGGCATGGTTGACGATCTGGCGATCGAGGCGGTCGGTCTCCCACAGGCTCCACTGCAGCACGAGCGCCTCGTGCTTCGGGTCCGCCGGGAAAAGCGGGCTCTTGTGCTTCTTCGCCAGATAAAAATTGATCGCCATCGACTCGGACAGGATGAAGCCGTCGTCGTCGATCGTCGGCACGCGGCCGTTGGGATTCAGCGCGCGGTATTCCGGCGTCCGGGTTTCCGGCGCGCGGGGCAGCCAGTCCTTCTGGTCGTACGTCAGGCCCAGCTCGCCGGCCATCCACAGTACGCGAATGGTGCGGGATTTCACGGAACCGTATAGGCGGAGCATTGGTTTCTCCCAAGTTTGGTTACCGCGATAGTCTAACGCGATCCCAGGTTCTCGGAAGACAGGTACTGCGGTCCGGAACTTCGGTCGGCGCCCACTATCGCGAAGCCTGCCGCGCAAAATCCAGGCCGGATTTCACCAGCAAGATTGAGGGTGCGCTCCAGGATCGGACGAAACGGCCTACTGGCTGGAACTGCTGCAGGATATCTACGATGAAAAACGCGCCCTGGCTCAAAGCCTGATGACGGAAACAAACGAGTTGATCTCCATATTCGTGAGCGTAGTGCACTCGGTGAAGACCCCGGCCCCTGCCTAGGGATTCGTTCTCCTCATCCCTCATCCCTCATCCCTGTATTTGGGTGGCATATGGCGGGGTTTAGCGCGATACTTCGAGGGTAGTCGAGTCTGACCTTACTTCTTCGCGTGCGGGCTGCGGGCTGGCTAAAGGAACTTCGTCGGCCAGATGATGGTGCGCCACATGTGCGCGGTCGGACTGCCGTCGAAGCCGAGGCCTTCCTTCGGTTGCTTGAAGTTGCGGCCCACGACGTCGGTGAACTCCTCCAGGTCGACGCGCACTGCCGGGTCGAAGGCGTAGAGGTCGTTGACCGTGATCAGGCGCGAGGTCATGTACCACTTGTGCTTGCGGGCTTCGCGGTAGGCGGCCTCGATGTACGGCTCGGGCTGGTAGTCCGGCCCGAACAGCTTGACGTACTGCTTCGGGTACTCGTAGCCCACGGACTCGTCGGCGAAGAACCGCAGCGCCTGGTGCTGGCGTATGGCCCAGCTCACCTCGGGGTCGACGTAGGGCTCGACGAGCTGCGCACCCCAGTAGCCGTGGTCGCCGCGGATGAACCCGATGTTGGCGATATCGTGCAGCAGGCAGGCGAGCACGATCTTTTCATTCTCGCCTCGCTTCATGGCCAGCCGCGCACTCTGCAGCAGGTGCGTCGAGGGCCCGAAGCGGTACTTGAAGAAATCGAACAGCGTCGGTCGCTCGGGCATTTTCGGAAGACGCGGGTCGTCGCCCATCATGTAGAGCTTGCCCTGGTCGGGCGGCCGATAGGGCGGCTCCCTCGGGTCGCGCTCGCCCGAGGTGTAGATGACGGATTTCACGACGATCCGGTCCAGTTCCTGGCTCAGCGCGTGCTCGGCGGCCTCGGCTTTCTGCAGGGTGTCCATGCGCGGATCATCGGCCCCGCGCCAGCCAGCTGTCAAGCCATGGTGGCAGTTAAATGGGGTCAGTGCGGGGTTAAATGGGGTAGTAAATGGGGTCCCCATTATTAGTTCAGCAGCTGCTCACGCACCATTACCGCCATGCGCTCCTGCGGCGTGCCGGGGGGAAACAAAGTGATGAACCGGCCCTCGCGGTCGAGCAGGAAAACATACGCGGAGTGGTCGATGAAGTAAGTGTTCGTGCCCGGCGGCCGCACTTTCTCGAAAAACACCTTGTATGACGTCGCCACGCGCCGGATCTCGTCTTCGGTGCCGCTAAGTGAAACGAAGCGCGGATGGAAACTGGTCGCGTAGGAGCGCAGGACTTCGCGCGTGTCGCGCGCGGGATCGAGCGTCACGAACACCGGCTGCAGTTGGTCGCCCTCGCGACCGAGCGACCGGATGACGTTCCCGACGGACATGAGGTCAGTCGGACAGATATCCGGGCAATAGGTAAATCCGAAGTACAGGAGGACCAGCCTGCCCCGGAAATCCGAGAGGCTCCTGCGCCTGCCGTCTTGATCGGTGAGCGTGAACGGCCCGCCCACCGGCCCCTTGCCCGACATGAGTTCGTTCATCAGGCGCGCGGCGCCCGCGCGCGCGCCCTCGACAGGCGCATCGTCCCGCAAGTAAAAATACGCGCCCCCCGCCGAAGCGAGGATAACCACCAGCAGGGCCGGCGCGCGCCAGCCCTTCAGCACGGCCTACGCCCCGAACTGGAAGGTGGTGCCGGTCGTGGACGTTACCAGGCGGTCGGCCAGCAGCTCGCGGAGGATCACGACCAGGCCCGGTCCCGAGCAATGCATCGGGATGATCACGTCCGGGTCGAGCTTCTTCATTTCAGCGACAGTGTTCCGCAGGTACTCTTCGCCGGCCGGAAACAGGTGGAAGCCGCCCATCGCGGCGTGAACCTTGTTGACGCCCGAGACTTCCATCGCCTGGCGCGTCGTGTTGACGATGCCGGCGTGGCCGCAAGACGAAATCACGACGAGGCCGCGGTCACGGACATTGAAGCAGGTGCCGTGCTCGTGGATGTGCTCGTCCGCCACCGGCTTTCCCTGGGCCTTGGCGTTGGCGGCCGGGATATCGCAGCCGACATTGTTGCGCTTGAAGTACTCGACCTGCGTATTCGGCAGCACGCGCTCGAAGCTGGCGCGCTTGATGGTGCCGGTTGTGAAGGCGTGACCCATGACGACCGTGGGCTGCTCGCACGAGACCACCTTCACCTTGTATTTCTCCAGGTCGTTGCGGTCGAGGACGCCCCAGTCGGCAAAGTGCCCCGGCGACCCGCTCGCGGTCTTGCGCAGGCAGAAGTTGTCCTCGCCGCCGACATAAAGCGTGAGATCGGCCGGCAGCTTGCTGCGGTACTTCTCCAGGAATCCGAGCAGCCCGCCGAAATGGTCGTAGTGGCCGTGGCTGACGATCAGGCCCTCGGTCTTGCTCCCGTCCACGCCCATGAGTTCCATGTTGTTGAGGAGCGCGTTGGGCGTGTAGCCGAAATCGAGCATGAGGTGGCGCGTCTCCGAACCGATGCGCGACTCGAGCGCGAGCGACAGCCCCCACTCGTTATGCAGGGCCTTGCGGTAGTCGGTGCGGGAGATGAACGGGGAGCGCGTGACTTTGATCCGTTTGTTCTCCACGGGCCGCGGCGTGTCGTAGCTGCTGTCCGTCAGCACCCGGATCGTCAGGCTGTCCACGGCAGGGACGGAACCCGGCCTAGCGAGTTGTGACTGGGCGAACGGCGCGCGCGGCAGGCCAAACTGGGCGAGCGCGCCGGTGGCTGCGAGAACGAACTGGCGACGGCGCAGACTGATCTTCATGTTACCTCCCCCTGGGTGAATGGCGGATGAAAACCGCGAGTTAGACTACGCCCGATTGAGACGACGGGCAAACCCCCGGTTTGGCGTCTTGGCGCCCCTTCGACAAGCTCAGAACAGGGCTTGGCGGTTCACACTTGTCTTGGTTTTTCTTCGTGTCCTTTGTGTCCTTCGTGTCAATGCTTTGCCGTTCCTTGGCGTCCTTGGCAGTAAAGCATTAGACTGCCGTCACCGTAATTGTCACGCCTGACAGGAACCATGGATTTTTCGCTCAACGAAGTGCAGCGCGGCTGGCAGCAGAAGGCGCGCGAGTTCGCGCGGGAGGAGATCCGCCCGCTGTCGCTCCAGCGCGACCAGGTCGAAGGCGGGTTCGCGCCATGGGATTGGGACATCATCCGCAAGGGCTCGCAGCTGGGCTTCCGCACGCTGGCCGTGCCGGAGGAATGGGGCGGGCCCGGCACCGATTTCGTCACGCAGGGGCTGGTAATGGCGGAGCTGGCGAGCGGTGACAGCGCGATGTCGAAAGCGTTCAGCCAGAACTGGAAGTGGAGCCACCAGATCGCCGAGTTCTGCACCCGCGACCAGAAGGAACGGTTTCTCAAGCCGTTCCTCGCGGACGACACCTTCGTGATGGGCTCGGGGAGCACGGAGCCCAACGCCGGCTCCGACAACCGCTACCCGCCGGAGGACGACCCCAGGGCCGGCTACCGGCTGCGGGCGGAGCGCAAGGGAGACGAGTGGATCCTGAACGGCGAGAAAGCCTTCATCGCCAACGGCAGCGTCGGCAAGCTGTTCTTCGTGAACACGCGGACCAACCCCGATGCGCCGATTCGCGACGGCACCACGGTGTTCCTGGTGCCGGCTGACACGCCGGGTTTTCGCATCGGCAAGATCTTCAACAAGAGCGGCTGGCGCTTCTACCAGAACGCCGAGCTGGTGTTCGAGGACGCGCGTGTGCCGCACGCCAACGTGGTGGGCGAGGTCAACGGCGGCATGAAAGTCCGCAGCGGCGCTTCAAGGGAGTTCAGCGACTTCGAGCTTGCGGCGAACGCGCTCGGCGTGTGCGACGCGGCGTGCGAATACGCGATGCACCACGCGAAGCGCGAGCGGCGCGGCGGCAAGCCGCTCTACGACCACCAGCTCGTGCAACTGAAGATCAACGAGATGCACGCGCTCACCGAGTCGCTGCGCTCGTTCGTGCTGCGCACCGGCTGGGAGATGGACCATCACGTGAAATCAGCCAACCCGATCCTGGTGATGAACTACTCGACCGACGTCATCCAGCGCGTGACACGCCTCAACCTGGAGATCCACGCCGCGACGGCGGCCGGCTCTATCGACGCCATGGCGCACAAGCTGGTGCGCGACGCCATCATCTGGTCGCACCTCGCGGGCGACACCACGCAGCGGCTCAAGGCCGTCCGCAGGATGACCCGGTGACGAGGGATGAGGGATTAGGGGTGAATTAGCAACCCGTTAGGCAGTGCTCTTGTCGCCTTCCGCCTTCCGCCTTCTGCCTTCGTTATTCCACCTTGATGTTCGCCCCCTTGATCAGCGGCCACCATTTGTCGATCTCGGC
>Ga0137323_1000604_pt1 | contig 10045 bp, 12 predicted proteins | sample EasRivERMZT423_2_FD_102285 | JGI IMG/M metagenome (GOLD analysis project Ga0137323, IMG submission 102285) | Soil microbial communities from meander-bound floodplain in the East River, Colorado, USA - East River MetaG ERMZT423_2 | ecosystem: Environmental > Terrestrial > Soil > Floodplain ... | reverse complement strand
GCGGTGCCGGCGATGCTCGACCTGATCGTCGCGAGAACGCTGGAGAAGCAGCCTGACGCCCGCTACCAGAGCGCGGCGGAGTTGGCCGCGGACTTGCGCGCGTGCCTGGCGGAGCTGGGCGGTACAGCGGCCGCGCAGGCCGCGAGCGACGAGGTAACGGCGCGGACCGCTGCCGCCGCGGCAACATCGACGCAAATCGACGTGCAACTGGATGCGACCAGCCCTGCCACCGCCCCGGCCGCGGCAACGGCCGCGTTATTCACCGCGACTGCCACCGACGCCGGGACGCACCTTCCGCTTTCGCGAAAGTTCGATTCCACTGCGGCCCTGCGGCAGCTCGCCCGGCCCGCAGCAACAGGCGGCGCGGACGGCCTCGATGCGCAGGCAGCTTCAGCGTCGGGCGGGAGCAGTGCCCTGGCGCGTTTGTGGAATCCGGCCCGGCTGGTCTTTCTGCTGGCCGTCCTTGCAGCCAGTGCCGCCGCCTGTTACGTCGCCTACTATGCTTGATCAAGCTGACGGCGGCGCCGTCTTCTTCATCGAGTCGCGCGTTTCCATGCCCTTCCACAGCCGGGTGAGGTTCGGGTACCGGTCCTGCGGGAAATACTCCGGCCGGCGCAGTGTGATGAAGCCGATGTGGCAGGCGATCGCGATGTCGGCGAGGCTCATCGCCTCCCCGACGCACCAGCGGCGGCCGCCGAGCATGCCCTCGAGCGCGGCGCAGCCCGAGTCGAGCTTGCCGCGCTGGCGCTCGAGCCAGTCCCGGCTGCGCTTTTGCTCATCGTGGAAGCGCATTTCGTACAAGCTCGCAGCGGCCGCGTCCATCGTCCCGTCCGCGAGCGCCTCCCACCGCCTCACTTCCAGGCGCAGCTCGGGGTCGTCCGGAATGAAACGCGGCTGCGGAAAGCGGCCGTCCACGTAGTCCGCGATCAGCGGCGAATTGATCAGGACGCGCCCGTCGTCGAGCCGGAGCGCCGGCACCTTGCCGATCGGGTTGGTCTGCTTGAGGTCGTTGGGATCGAACAGATTCACCATCTCGACCTCATGCGCAACGTTCTTCTCGATCAGCATGACGCGGATCTTGCGGGAGTAAGAGCTGGCCGGGGAGGCGTAGAGTTTCATAATTGTACTGAAGGCGTGAGTAGTGAATGGTGAGTGGTGAGTAGACAACTTCATCCTAACCCGCTTCCCGGGCGCTGGAAAGGCAGAATGTAGTTTAGAATTCGCTGCATGACCCGCTCATCACTTTCCGCGCCTTCGGCCAGGTCCACTCACGACTCACCACTCACGACTCACGCTTTTGTAAAATGATGCCATGAGCGTCAATTCCTCCGACACGCTGATCGATATTCAGGATCTGAAGTTCGCCTACGGCGAGAATCAGGTCCTCAAGGGCATCATCCTCAAGGTGCCGCGCGGCAAGGTCGTCGCGATCCTCGGCACCAGCGGCTGTGGCAAGAGCACGCTGCTGCGGCTGATCGGCGGGCAGTCGCGACCCGCCGCGGGCTGCGTCAGGGTGGACGGGCAGGTGGTGCACGAGATGGACGACACCGCCCTCTACCTGCTGCGGCGCAAGATGGGGATGATGTTCCAGAAGAGCGGGCTGTTCACCGACCTCTCCACGTTCGAGAACATCGCCTTTCCCATGCGCGAGCGCACCAGCCTGCCGGAGCCGGTGATCCGCGACCTGGTGATGATGAAGCTGCACGCGGTCGGCTTGCGCAGCGCGCATTCGCTGATGCCGAACGAACTCTCGGGGGGCATGCAACGGCGGGTCGCGCTGGCACGGGCGATCGCGCTCGATCCCATGCTGGTGATGTACGACGAGCCGTTCGCGGGGCTCGATCCGATCTCGCTCAACGTGATCGCGAACCTGATCCGGCGGCTGAACGACGCGCTGGGCGTAACCTCCATCGTCGTGAGCTACGACGTGGTGGAGTCACTCAAGATCGCGGACTACATCTATTTCATCTCCGACGGCGTCGTCGCCGCGCACGGCAGCGTCGCGGAGGTGAACGCTTCCAAGGACCCCTTCGTGCGCCAGTTCGTGGATTCCCTGCACGACGGCCCGGTCGCCTTTCACTATCCCGCCAGGCCGTATCCGGCGGACCTGCGCATCGGCAGCTAGTGCTGGAATTTGACCTCGGCTACCCGCAGCGTGCCGCCGGGGGCGTCGCGCCTGAAGATCACCAGGGTGCTGCCATCCTTCTTGTTGTGATCCTGGAGATCGTAGGTGATTAACTTATAGGTCCAGATCACCCGCTGCGGACTGCTGTCGTCGACCGTGGCCGGCTTGCCGACCTTGGCCACGACTTCCTTCTCCGTCTTGTTCATGACGTAGCCGGTAAAGTCCTCGCGGCCAAAAAACTCGCCGCAGCCGGCCATGAACTGCATCGCGATCACGAGCACGATCGCGGCAAAAGCGCGCGCCATGCCACCGCTGTTTCCGCCTGCACCCATAAGATCTCCTTGCGCTCTTAACGAAAGGACTGGAAGCGGAGACATTCCCCGCGCCGCCCAGCCCGAAAACGAATCCGCCGTAGTAAGGATACGCGGCGAGGCTTACTCCAATCTTACGCTCGGGCCGGGGTTACAGCAACGGCAACGGGCAACCGCCGTGTGTACTGGCTCCGGCGGGACGCCAGGTTTGCCACCAACCGTTCAGCCCGGTTCGAGCGCAACCGCCTGCGCGAAGAACTGCTCGAGCTGCCTCACCACGCTGGCGTCGCGATACAAGACCGCCTTGCGTTCGGCGATAGCCTGCCGCCATCCGCGGTTGAAGTCCGCGTCCCGCGCTGCTCGAACCGCGAGCTCGACATAGCGGTCCTCGGTGTCGGCAACGTAGTGACCGAGGCCCATGCGCCGGTACATGCCAGTGGTATGCCGACCCCGCTGCAGGCGCTGCGGAAGGGTCACCACGGGGAGGTCCATGGCGAACGACTCCAGGCTCGTGTTCATCCCGTTGAAGAAGACCGTGTCGAGCCCGACATCGGCACAGGCGAGCAGTGAAAGATAGTCCGGGTGCGAAAGGCGCGGGACGAACCGGACCCGTTCCGCCAGGTCGCCGAGCGTGCGGCGCAGGCGCTCTGCGACAGCCCCCGCCCACCAGGATTCCCCGCCTGCGATCAATGCGACCAGGGCGCGCGCGTCCTCTCCGAGAATGCGCGCGAACAGCCGGTCCATCACCGGGTGCAACTTGAACAGCGTCTGCGGACAAAGGTAGACGTGATCGTCGTCCGCGAATCCGAAGCTTTGACGCCCGCGAGGCGCGGACGGCCGGTCGGGCGGCAGGTAGTAGGTAAGCGTGCCGACGCCCCGCAGCAGGTGAAGGCGCTCCGAATAGTCGCGCTCCGGATGCTCGTCCGGTTCCACGAGGTCGCCCGACACGAACCAGTCGACGGTGTCGATTCCGGTCGTGTCGGGGTGGCCGAACGACACGCACTGCACCGGCGCAAGTCGAGCGAACGCCAGGAAGTACGACATCGGTTCCATCCCGATGTCCTGGTAGAACAGGACATCGAGCGCAAGCGCGGCGATCGCCTGGCGCATTCCTTGCAGCGTCTCCGGCAGGCGCACCACGCGGTCGCTCGCACGGTCGATGGCCTCCGAGATCGGGTCGCTCGGGAACGGGGGAATCCGGATGGTGATCGCCTCGAAACGCTCGCGGTCGAGCATCTCGATGAGGCCGCGCGTCGTGTGTCCTATGCTGTGGTTGCGGAAAAAGCTCGAAAGGAAGCCCACGCGCATCCGCCGGCCGGCCGCGCCGCCATAGCTGGCGCAGTGCGGCGCGACGTACGAGAGGCCCGGCGCGGCCCGGCGGAACACCAGCGCGAGCTTGGTGAGGAGCTCGCGGTTCGACGACCCGTGGTAGCTCAGGGCCATCGGAGTTACGTAGCGACGCTCGGGATTCGCGATGCGCAGCGGGCGCGCGAGGAGATCGTCGAGCGAGCGGCCCAGAGCCGAGCGCACCTCGGCAATCTGCGCCTCGCTGTCCGGGATCGGCGGTACCTGCAGCGCGGCGCGAATCCGGTAGCGATCGCGATCTTGAGCGCCGGGAAGGTCCACCAAGCGCCCGAATACGGCGTTCGAGTCCGCCCCCCTGCCGCGCTGGTGATATGCGGACGCGAGGTTCTCCAGCGCGTACGGCTCGTCCGTGCGACGACACGCGCTCTCGAAGCAAACGATCGCGGCGTCAATATCTCCGCGCAGCTGGTGGCAGGCGCCGAGGTCGCTCTGAAGGCCGGGTTCGTCTGGGCAGGTGTCCGCTGCCCGGGCCAGGGCCGGTAGCGCTTCATCGAATCGGCCCGCTGCCACGCTCTGCATGCCTTCCTGGTACCACGCCGCAGCCAGGATCCGACGCGCCGCGTCATTGCCGGGAAACCGGTCGACCACGGGCTCCATCAACGCCCTCGCGCCCGGGAAATCCCGTGCGTCTAGAAGGAACCGGGCCTTCTTAAGCTTCCGCGGTAGGGCGTCCATCTACCTTCGCTCGAATGTGGATTCGAGGAACACCCGGTTGAGTCGGTCCGGCCGCCCGAACGCGGACGTCCAGCGCGCTTATACAGGTGATGCGGAACATCATGCGCAGATTCTATATGCAACGCCGGGATCGGGTGAACGTCGCCCCGCCGGCTTGAACCCGACATATAACGATGGTGATCGCCGCGACATGACCAGAGCCCAAAAAAAACCGGCGCTCGGCCGGCTTTGAATGTGCTACGTGGTGCGCGTTATGCAGCTTTGGCAGCCGCCTCTTTCTTCGACCCCTTTTTGGCCCCCTCCTTGTTGTCCTTGCCCGCTTCCGCGCCCGCTTCCGGGCGGTCCATCAGCTCCACGAAAGCCATGGGCGCGTTGTCGCCTTTGCGGAAACCCGACTTGAGGATGCGGAGATAGCCGCCGTTCCTCTTCGCGAAACGCGGCCCCAGCACGTCGAATACCTTGACCACGACCTCGCGGTCGCGCAAGCGGTCAAAGGCGAGCCGGCGATGGGCGAGCGAAGGCTTTTTGCCGAGCGTGATGATCGGCTCGACCACCCGCCGCAACTCCTTCGCCTTGGGCAGCGTGGTCTGGATCGCCTCGTGCCGGAGCAGCGAGTTCGCCATATTGCGGAACATCGCCAGGCGGTGGCTGCTGGTGCGGTTGAGCTTTCTGAGTCCGTGACGGTGACGCATGATTCGTACCTGATTCCTACGTGGTCAGTTTTTCCAATCCGGCCGGGGGCCAGCTTTCAAGCTTCATGCCGAGCGTGAGCCCGCGCGAAGCGAGCACTTCCTTGATCTCGTTCAGCGACTTGCGGCCGAGATTCGGCGTTTTCAGGAGCTCGGTCTCGCTGCGCTGGATGAGGTCACCGATGTAGTAGATGTTCTCCGCCTTGAGGCAGTTCGCCGAGCGCACGGTGAGCTCGAGGTCGTCCACCGGACGCAGCAGGATCGGATCGACCTGCGGGGTCTTCTTTTCCTCGATCGCCGGAGCCGTGCCCTCGAGCGCCGCGAAAACGGAGAGCTGATCGACCAGGATCCTCGCTGCGTAACGGATCGCCTCCTCGGGCTCGATCACGCCGTTCGTCTCGATGTCGATGATGAGCTTGTCGAGGTCGGTGCGCTGCTCGACGCGCGCCGATTCGACCGAATAGGACACACGCCTGACGGGCGAGAACGAAGCGTCCAGTATGATCTTGCCGATTCCCTTGGATTCCTCGGGGACGACGCGGAGATTCCCGGGGATGTATCCGCGGCCGTTCTCGACCTTGATCTGCATCTCGATCTTGCCGCCAGGAGAGAGATGCGCGATCACGTGTTCGGGGTTGATGATTTCGACGTCGTGAGTGGCCTCGATGTCGCCCGCGGTCACCGGACCCTCGCCCTTTTTCTTCAGGTTGAGCAGCGCGTCCTCGCGGTTGTGAAGCTTGAGCACCACGCCCTTGAGGTTGAGCAGGATATCGACGACGTCCTCCTGGACGCCCTCGATGGTCGAGTATTCATGAAGCACTCCCGCGATCTGCACTTCGGTCGCTGCGAATCCCGGCATCGACGAAAGCAGGACGCGGCGCAGCGCATTGCCGAGCGTATGGCCATACCCGCGCTCGAACGGCTCCATCACGACTTTGGCGTGATTGGGGGCGATGCCCTGCACGTCGATGATGCGCGGTTTCAGAAATCCACTGGTTTGCATGTAGGACCCTCAATACGAATTAGCTTGCGCCGGATACTTCGAGTGCGGCTTATTTCGAATACAGCTCGACCACCAGGCTTTCGTTGATCGTGGAAGGCAGATCGGAACGTGCCGGAAGCGCCTTGAACGTGCCCTTCATTTCCTTTGCGTTGACCTCGATCCATTCCGGGAAGCCCCGCGTTTCGGCGGCGGCGACCGAGCCCTTGACGCGAAGCTGCTCCTTCGTCTTAGGCGCAACTTCAACGGTGTCCCCGGGCCGCACCTGGTAGGAAGGCATGTTAACGCGCTTGCTGTTTACGAGGATGCCGTTATGGCGCACGATCTGGCGCGCCTCGGTGCGGCTCGCACCGAACCCCATGCGATACGAGACCGTATCCAGACGCGACTCCAGCAGCTGCAGAAGACGCTCGCCCGTCACGCCTTTGCTGCGCGAGGCCTCTGCGTAGGTCTTGCGGAACTGGCGCTCGAGCAGCCCGTATATGCGGCGCAGCTTCTGCTTCTCCCGCAGCTGCTTGCCGAAATCGGACATGCGGCCGCCGCTCTTCTGGCCGTGCTGTCCCGGCGCATAGCTGCGGCGCTCGATCGCGCATTTGTCGGTGAAGCATTTCTCGCCCTTGAGGAAGAGCTTCTCCCCCTCGCGGCGGCACTGGCGGCACTTGGCGTCCAGATCTCGGGCCATGCGTAGTCCTCTATATGCGCCGCTTTTTAGGCGGCCTGCAACCGTTGTGGGGCACCGGCGTCACATCCGCGATGCTGCTGATCTTGAGACCCAGTGCATTGAGGGCGCGCACGGCCGATTCCCGTCCGGGGCCGGGCCCCTTGATGCGCACCTCGAGATTCTTTACGCCGCACTCCTGTGCGGCGCGGCCGGCCTGCTCGGCCGCAACCTGGGCGGCGAACGGCGTCGATTTCCTCGATCCCTTGAAACCTGCGGCACCCGAGGTCGCCCACGCCAGGGCGTTGCCCTGGCGATCGGTAATGGTGACGATGGTGTTGTTGAACGAGGCGTGAATGTGCGCGATGCCCTCTGCGACGTTCTTCTTCACCTTCTTGCGAACGCGTGCTGCGGCGGTCGGTGCGGCAGGCGGTTTTGCCATGTGCTTTATCCTCGCTCGCTCTTAGCCGGCCTTCGGGGCCGTAGCGGTAATCTTGACCGCAGCCTTGCGCGGACCCTTGCGCGTGCGCGCGTTGGTTCGGGTACGCTGGCCCCGAACCGGCAGTCCCTTGCGATGACGGGTGCCGCGATAGCAGCCGAGGTCCATCAGCCGCTTGATATTCATCGACACTTCGCGGCGCAGGTCGCCCTCGACGGTAAATCTCGCGACCTGCTCGCGCAGACGCTCCATGTCTGCCTCTGACAAGTCTTTGATTTTAAAATGTTTATTGATCTTGGCTGCGGCGCAGATCGCCTGCGCGCGCGAGCGACCGATGCCAAAGATCGCCTGCAGCGCGATCTCGGCATGCTGGTGATTCGCAATGTTGACTCCCGCTATGCGGGCCATACTCTGCTCCGTTTATTCGCTGAAAAGGAAACCGGAAATTATAACGTGAAATCCGTCCGTTAACTACCGATTTGCTACCCCTGCCTCTGCTTGTGGCGGGGTTCCTTGCAGATGACGCGCACCACCCCCCTGCGGCGCACGATCTTGCAGTTGCGGCAAATCTTTTTTACCGAGGCAAGTACTTTCATTCGTGTTTCCTTTCGATCGATTCACTTCGCGCGGAATATGATGCGTCCGCGAGTCAGGTCGTAGGGGGTCAGCTCGACCGTCACCTTGTCTCCGGGGAGAATCCGGATGTAGTGCATGCGCATCTTCCCGGAGATGTGTCCCAGGATAACGTGTCCGTTTTCCAGCTTGACGCGGAAGGTCGCGTTCGGCAGGGTTTCCGCGATCTCTCCCTGCATCTGGATCACGTCTTCTTTCGCCATGTTCGCTGCTATTGCCCTTCCCTCTGAATTGGGGGATCGGGATGCGCCCCCTTGTTTCCCTGCTGATTACCGGGTGGGAAATCCCGCCCCCTTGAAATTGGCCTTCTTGAGCAGGCTCTCGTACTGGTGCGTCATGATGTAGGCCTGCACCTGCGCCATGAAATCCATGGTCACCACGACGATGATGAGAAGAGAGGTCCCGCCGAAGTAGAACGGCACGTTCCACCTCAGGATCAGGAACTCGGGAAGAAGGCAGACCAGGGTCACGTAGATGGCGCCTGCCAGGGTCAGTCTCAAGAGGATCTTCTCGAGATACTTCGCCGTCTGATCGCCGGGCCGGATGCCGGGAACGAAAGCGCCTGATTTCTTCAGATTGTCCGCCGTCTCCTTCGGGTTGTATTGCAGCGCCGTGTAGAAAAAACAGAAGAAAACGATCGCGCTCGCATAGAGCATGACGTACACGGGCTGGCCCGGCGTGAGCGTGGAAGCGAGGTCCCTGATCATCAGGCTGAATGCCGACCCGATCTGTCCCTTCGACAGCAGTTCCCAGGTGTTGCCGCCAGAGACCCCGCTCGTAAACCACCCGGCAAGGGTCGCGGGGAAGAGGATGATCGATGAGGCGAAGATCGGCGGTATGACCCCTGACATGTTGAGCTTGAAGGGCAGGTGCGAGGCCTGTCCGCCGTAGACCTTGTTGCCGATCTGGCGCTTGGCGTAGTTGACCAGGATCTTTCTTTGACCGCGCTCGACGAAGCACACGGCCCACGTGACCAACACGACTCCCGCCGAAATCAATAGCGCACTAAGGGGATGCATCGCACCGGTGCGGACCAGCTCCAGCATCCCGGCAATGGCGCTCGGGAGTCCCGCGGCGATGCCGGCGAAAATGATGATCGAAATGCCGTTGCCCAAGCCCCGCTCGGTCACCTGCTCGCCGAGCCACATCAGGAACATGGTGCCGGTCACCAGCGTGACGACGGTGGTGAAGCGGAACATCAGCCCCGGGTCGATCACCAGTCCGGGCTGCGACTCGAGCGCGATCGAGATGCCGGTCGCCTGGAAAAGCGCGAGAAATACCGTCCCGTAGCGCGTGTACTGCGTGATCTTGCGCTGGCCCGCCTGGCCTTCTTTCTTGAGCTGCTCCAGCTGCGGGGAAACCGCGGTCATGAGCTGCATGATGATCGAGGACGAGATATAGGGCATGATGCCGAGCGCGAAGATCGTAAAGCGGCTTAGCGCCCCGCCCGAGAACATGTTGAACAGGCCGAGAATCCCGCCCTGTTGCGACTGAAACAACTCGGCGAGCTTGATCGGATCGATGCCCGGCACCGGAATGTGCGCGCCGATCCGGAAAACGACCAACGCCAGAAGCAGAAACGTCAGGCGCTTCTTCAGGTCGCCGAACCTCCCGGTCTTGCCGAGCTGCGGGGTCGGGGCAGCCATCTACCCTTTACCGCCTTTCTTGCCCTCCGGCCCAGGCCGAGCTACCTTTCCTTCGCGCTTGTCTTTTCCTTCGCGCTTGTCTTTCCCTTCGCCCTTGTCCTTCGCGCCGCGTTCGCCTTTTGATTCACTCGCTGCTTTCGCGTCGCCTGAACGCTTTTCGGGTTTCGCTTCCCCCTTGCCCGATGAGGCCTCGGCCTGCGGCTGGGGCGCCGGTACGGCCTTGGGTTCGCGTTTCGGCTTGGGTTGCGGAATGGGCGCGTCGGTGCTGCCGCCTGCCGCCTCGATTGCGGCGCGCGCGCCCTTACTCACCCCGATACCGGCAAGCGTCACCTTGCGCGTGAGCTTGCCGGAAACGATCACCTTGGCTCTCTTGGCCGATCCCGGAATGACGCCTGCCTCCTTCAACGCGGCGAGGTCGATCTTCTCGGTCTTGATGCGTTCGAGATCCGATAGCAGCACTTCGGCGGTGTCTTCATGGGTCCGCGAGTTGAAGCCGCGCTTGGG
>Ga0137323_1000603_pt1 | contig 10049 bp, 8 predicted proteins | sample EasRivERMZT423_2_FD_102285 | JGI IMG/M metagenome (GOLD analysis project Ga0137323, IMG submission 102285) | Soil microbial communities from meander-bound floodplain in the East River, Colorado, USA - East River MetaG ERMZT423_2 | ecosystem: Environmental > Terrestrial > Soil > Floodplain ... | reverse complement strand
TGCAGCACGGCGGTGGGCTATCTGCGGCCGGCGCGCCGGCGTTCCAACGTGTCCGTCGTGACGGATGCCCACGCAACGCGCATCCTGTTTTCAGGGAGGCGCGCCGCCGGCGTCGAATACCTGCGCGGAGGCACGCGGCAGTCCGCGCACGCGCGAGGCGAAGTCATACTCGCCGCGGGTGCGTTCAATTCGCCGCAGCTCATGCAGTTGTCGGGGCTCGGGCCCGCGTCTTTGCTGCAGGCGCTGGCAATTCCCGTGGTCGCCGACATGCCGGGCGTGGGCGCGAACCTGCAGGACCACTACAATGGGCGCCTCGTCTTCGAATGCGCCAAACCGTTCACGTTGAACGACGTCGTCGGCAGTCCATTTAGAAAGCTCGGCGCGGGACTGCGCTACTTCCTCATGCGCAAGGGGTTCCTGACCATGGCCGCGTCGACCGCGACGGGGTTCGTGGCGACGGAACCCGGCGCATCCAGGCCGGACACGCAGATCGGGCTCGTGCTCTACAGCACCGAGAAGACCGGCGACACGCTGCATCCCTTTTCCGGCTTCACCGTGCTGGTCAGGCTGCTCAAGCCCGAGAGCCGCGGCACGGTGCTCGTGAAGAGCGCCGATCCGTTCGCGGCCCCGGCGATCAGGCCCAACTACCTGTCCACCCCCAAGGACTGCGGCGTCCTGGTGGCCGGGATGAAGATCGCGCGCCGCCTGGTCGATGCGGAGCCCTTGCGCCGCTACGTCGCGCGCGCGCACGAGCCCGCGCAGTCGTTCACGCGCGACGACGAATGGCTGCAATACCTGCGCGCGCGCGGCGGCATCAGTTACCACCCCGTCGGCACGTGCCGGATGGGAAACGACGCCGGCGCGGTCGTCGACGAGCGCCTGCGCGTTCGCGGCATCGGGGGTTTGCGGGTCGTCGACGCTTCCATCATGCCGACGCTCGTGTCCGGCAATACCAACGCACCGACGATCATGATCGGGGAAAAAGGCGCCGACCTGATCCTCGAAGACGCGGGAGGAAGCGGCGCTTAACCTTTGCGCACGACAAGAAAGGGGTCGACGACAAGAAAGGGGTCGGGAATCTTTTCGGCGTCGTAAAGACTCCCGACCCCTTTTCTCTCAAACTGCGAGCTTGAGTATCTCCGCGAGATCGTCCGCCCCCCGCACCGGCCGCGGATTGGTCGCGATCGGACCGGTGCCGTCGTACTGCCGTGCGAGCTCCGGGATCCGGTCGGCAGCTATGCCGATGTCGCCGAGCCGGGCGGGCAGGCCCAGCGACCTCACGAAATCACGGATCACCTCGCACGGCCGCGCGCCGGGGCGGCCGAGCTTCTCGGCCACGGCCCGCTGACGCTCGGCATTGACGGGTTCGTTCCATTCGAGCGTGGCGGCAAGCGAGATGCAGGACGTGATGCCATGCGGGACGTCGGCGTAGCCTCCGAGTATGTAGCCGATGCCATGGCTCGCGCCGTTCGGCGCGAAGGCTGTGCCGGCCACCTGCGTGAGCCACGCCGCAAGCTGGCAGTTGAGGCGAGCCTCCAGGTCATCGGGGCGTGCCTTGATCGCCGGGAGGTTCTCTGCGAGCATCCCCATGGCCTGCAGCGCGAGGCCGTCGCCCAGCGGATGCGGCCGGATCGAGCACCAGCGCTCGACCGCGTGATCCATCGCGCGCATCCCGGTCGACAGCATCAGCTCCATCGGCGTCTCGAGCGTCGCCGCCGGATCGAGTATCACGGCAATGGGCGCCATCCGGGGATGGCCGAACGACAGCTTGACCTTGCGCTGGACGTCGGTGATCCCCGCGCTGCCGGTGAATTCGGCGGCGGACAACGTCGTCGGCACCGCCGTCATGCGCATCCGGTCGGAGTCGAGGGGCGCCAGGGGTCCCGTGCCGCGCTTCGGCGCGAGCGCCGACAGCGTGTCGACGTCGCGCACTCCGCGCCACAGCGCGAGCAGCATGGTCTTGGTTGCATCGGTCACCGAGCCCCCGCCGACGGCGAGCAGATGGTCCGCTTCGACCTCGCGCGCGAGCGCGGCACCGGCGATTACGGCTTCACGCGGGGAGTGGGCGCGTATCGCGGCGAACCGGCCCACGCAGCGATCGCCCAGCGCCGACGTCACGTCCCGGATCAGCCGGCTCCCCGTGAGCGACTGGGTGGTGAGCAACAGCACGCGCTTGGCACCGATGCGTTCGATTTCCGCAGGGACGGCTTCCGCCGCCGGCTTGCCGTGTACCACGCGTTCCTGTGCCGTCCATTGCACCGTGCCGGTCAGCATGCGCGCACTCCTTCCAGTGCTTGCTCTTTATTCGAACGCAAAGCGGTAGGCGCTGCCGTGCCGCACGATCCGTCCGATCGTCGGCGCCGGGAAGTGCGCGGGGAGCAGGCGGGTGCCGCGCTCGGCATGCTCTTCGACGAGGCGGGTCCGCGTCCTGCGCGAAAGGTCACGATCGCTACAGGCGAGCGTCGACCATTCCGGCTTCGCCAGCTGCAGCTGGTGATGAAGCACATCGCCCAGGAAAACGGCGCGGTCATCCCGCGAGCGGGCATGGATCACGACGTTGCCGGGCGTATGGCCGGGGGCGCTTTCGAACCATAAGCCGTCTTCGAGGGCGTAATCGTCGTCGACCAGCACCGCCAGTCCCGCGCGCACGACCGGCAGCACGCTGTCCTCGAAGGCAAGGCGGTGCGGCGTTTCCTCGCCCCGCTGCTGCACGCCCTGCCAATGCTCGAACTCGCGGCGGGCCATGATGTAGCGCGCGTTGGGAAAGGTCGGGACCCAGCGCCCGTTCTCGAGGCGGGTGTTCCAGCCGACGTGATCCCAGTGCAGGTGCGTACACATCACGTAGTCGACATCCTCGGCCTTGACTCCTGCGTTTGCGAGATCGGCGAGGAAGGACGTCCGCAGCCGGTGAAATTGCGGCCGCGTCGGACGTTCCTTGTCATTGCCGAGGCAGGAATCGATCAGGATGGTGTGATGGCCGGTCTTGACGATGAAGCTGTGAAAGCTGAAGACAAGCTTGCCGGTTGCCGGGTCGATCAGCCGTGGTCCCGCCAATTCGGGGCTCGCCCGCAACACCTCGGGATCGAAATCGGGAAAGAAAACCTCTGGAGCTATGAACGGCCCCTCGAACTCGCTGACGCAGTGCACCTCGAAATCGCCGACACTCGTGGCCTGCATATCTCCCTCCGCTTAACGGAACTGCGCAGAAGCTCAACGCATCGCCGGCGGCGCTTTGCGCACGAACTTGTCCACGCTGCGGTCCACGGTCAATCCTGCGTAGATGTCGCCACGCGAGTCCACGCCCACGCCGTGGATATGGCGGCTCTCCAGGCGGGCGAGCGCCTTTCCTTTCGCATCGCGTATGCAGATAGTCGCGGGCTTGTCGCCGTCTTCCTGCTCGGCAATGTAGAAAGTGCCGTCTTTGCCGCGTGTAATATCGTTCGGCCCGCCCATGCCGGTCCACATGCCGATGAAGTCCCCGTCCGGCGAGAAAATCTGGATGCGCTTGTTGGCGCGATCGGCGACGTAGAGCTTGCCGTCCGGGTCGATCGCAAGGCTGTGAGGCAGGTGAAACTGGCCCTCGGCCCTGCCCGGCGTGCCCCATGACTTGACGAGCCGGCCGTCACTCGTAAAACGGTGCACGCGGCAGTTGCGGTAGCCGTCGGTCACGTAAATATCGCCGTTGGGGTGGGGCATCATCTCGGTGGGGTGATTGAAAGGGCCCGCCGCGCGCAGCGCCAGCCAGGGGGACTTTTCGCAGCCGGTGTCGGAATGCACGCCGCGCTTGCCCAGCACCAGCAGGGGCTTGCCGTCCAGCGTGAACGACACAGCGACCGAGTCGGGGCGATCGGTGGTGTAGACCAAATCGTCGACGATTTTCATGCCATGCGCTTCCTTGACCGCGCCGATGCCCCAGCAGCCCAGGTAATTCCCATCGCGGTCGAAAATCACCACCGGAGGATCCTTGCGCTGGAAAACGTAGACGCGGTCTTGAGAATCGGTGGCGACCCTGCTGACCACCCCGAGGGATTCTCCCCTGGGCATTTTGGGAAAATCGCGTAGCAGTTCGTAGGTATGCTTGCCGGTGCCAACTGGTGTCATTGCTGTCTTCCTCCCTGGAATTGCGCGATTCTACCTGGGCGGCTTCGCCATCAGAAAAAACAACGACCCCAATCCCGCCAGCACCGCCAGCACCGTAAAACCTGCGCGGTAGTTCCCGTTCCAATCGGCGAACGCACCGGCCAGTATCGGTCCGCCGATATTGCCGAATACGGTGATCAGAGTCGACAGGCCCAGGATCATGCCGATCGAGCGCCGGCCGAAGTAATCGGCGCGGATGGCTTGCATGAACGGGCCGCGCAGACCCCAGGCCGTGCCGTGTACCAACGCGGAAACCACCAGGATCACGGGGCCGGTGGCATAGGTGAGCATGAGCAGGCCGGCTGCGTGCATCAGCATGCAGGCGGCGGAGACCAGGCGTTTATCGAATTTCTCGCCGATCACCCATCCCATCATCACGCCGAAGAATTGTCCGACCGTCACCAGGGTGATGACGAGCGTCGCCTGGGCAAGCGAGTAGCCCAGGCCCTCCTTCATATGGGTGATGGCGTGCACGTTCACGGCGGACACGACTAACAGCGAGCAGGCGTGGCCGAGCGAGATCAGCCAGAAAGCGCTGGTACGCAGCGCCTCGCCCGCGCTGAACATGCGCTGGGAGGGTGCCTCGGCATGTCCGGCGACCTTCGGCGCAGGCGGCAGGCCATCCACAGTGTCGCCGTGATCCTCCGGGCGGCTGCGGATCACCCGCGCGAGCGGCCAGCCGATCAGGATGGCGATGATGCCCGAGCCGAAGGCCGTCGCCCGCCAGCCAAAGCTTTGTATGGACCAGGCAACCAGGATTACAAAAAGGCCGCCGAGCGCCCCGCCGAACTGCAGCGCGGAGAGAGCGCGCGCACGGCTCCTCTCGAACCACTGGATGATCGCCACGCTCACGAGGAAGTTGCTGAACATGCTCGAGCCGAGCGCGATCACCACGAACGCCGCGTAGAAGCCGGCCAGCGTATCGATCCGGCTGAGGAGCATGAAACCGATGCCGAACATGACGACGCCGGCGCGGATGATGCCCTGCGTCCCGAAGCGGTCGACCATCCAGCCGAGCACCGGGCCGAGCAGTGCGGTCTCGGTCGATTTCAGCGCTGCTGCGCCGGAAACGGCGGTCTTGCTCCAGCCACGATCCTCGACCAGGACCGCAAGGTAGACCCCGAAAGCCTGGTTCAGCAGCAGGCTCTGCAAAAACTGCAAGGCGCCGCCGGCGGTCACGATACGCCAGCCGTAGAATATTTTCATGGGATGCCCCGGAGGATAACGCAGGCGCTACCACTCCGCATCACCAACCGGGGGAGCATAATGGGGCGGTTCCGACGGAGATCGGCTGGATCCAGGGGTTCCGGGATCACAAGCTGACCCGGTAAACCCCATTTCAGGAGAGAGAAATGCTGGTAATCGATTCCCAGATCCATCTCTGGCAGAACGGCAGGATGAGCGCCCACCATCGCCAGATTCCGACCTATTCGATCGACGATGCGCTGGCCGAGATGGCTTCGGCGGGAGTGGATGGTGCGGTAATCCATCCGCCCAGCTCGCTCGGCGAGGCGGTCAACGTTCTCGCCGTCGAGGCGGCGCGCCGCCACCCGGACAAGTTCTGCATCCTCGGGCATTTCGACCTTCTAAGCCCGGATCGCGAAAATACCGTCGCGCATTGGCGCGAACGGCCAGGCATGCTCGGGTTCCGGTTTACCTTCAACCAGCCGCAACAGAAGGCCTGGTGGACCGATGGCTCGCTCGACTGGTTCTGGGCGGCTTGTGAGAAGGCGGGACTGCGCGTCGGTCTCCTCGCCAGCGGGAACAACATGGCGGCGCTGGCGAAGATCGCCGGGCGGCATCCTCGTTTGAATCTGCACATCGATCACATCGGACGCGGGGGCGGCGGCAGCGGGGTAAAGGACGACGCGGTCTTTGCCGACCTCCCGGACATGCTTGCGCTCGCCAGATTCCCCAATATCGCAGTCAAGTTGTCGGGCGCGCCGAGCTATTCGAGCCAGCCCTACCCGTACCGGAACATTCATGGTTATTTGCGCCAGATCGTCGAAGCGTTCGGGCCCGACCGGTGTTTCTGGGGCACCGACGTCACCCGCATGCCGTGTTCGTATCGGCAGTGCGTGACCATGTTCACCGAGGAGATGCCGTGGCTGAAGGGTCGCGACCTCGAGCGCGTGATGGGTGGAGCCATCGTCGACTGGCTCGGCTGGAAGGAAGGCAAGGCGAGAATCGAAAGTCGAAAGTCGAAGGAAAAAACCTGAAAAGCACTCTTCCGCGCGCCGCGCGGGAGGACTCGTCACTCGTCACCCGTCACTCGTCACCCAAAGGAAAAAGCATGGCCAGACTGACTCCCATCACCAGCAAGAACCAGGTGGCCGCCGAGCATCACGCGATCGTGGACGCCATCGTGAAGAGCCGCGGCGCGGTGCAGGGGCCGTTCACGATGTTCCTGCATTGTCCGCCGCTCGCCAGCCACCTCATGAATCTCGGCGCCTACGTGCGCTTCGAGGGCAAGCTTGACAAGCGGGTGCGCGTGCTCGCCGCGATGACGGTCGCGCGGGAATTCGAGGCGGTTTATGTGTGGGGGGCCCAGGCGGGCGCCGCCCGCCGCCAGGGCGTGCCGGAGACAACCATCGCCGCGATCCGCGAGAACCATTCGCGCGGCCTCCCGGCGGACGACGCACAGATCGTGGAGTTCACGCGGGATCTCCTCCGCAAGCACCGGGTCGGCGCCGCGAGCATGAAGGCGCTGCAGCAGCGGTTCGGCGACGAGCAGTTCATCGAGCTGACCGGGACGATCGGGTACTACAGCATGCTGGCGATGACGGTGAACGCCTGCGAGCTCGAGGCAGGCCCGGGGGCGGAGGTGTTGCAGGCGTAGGTCTGGGCCTTCGCGCTGGGCCTGGCGCGTTATTCGGCCTTGAGGCCGGCCGCTTTGATCATGGGCCACCATTTGTCGATCTCGGCCTTGTGGTGGGCGAAAAGCGCTTCCGGCGTCTGCTGCTCGCGCATCGGGATTTCCTGTCCGAGATCGGCGAACCGCTGCCGCACCGCGGCATCAGCCAGAGTTTCGACGATGGCCGCATTGAGCTTCATGACGACTTCCCTTGGCGTCCCTTTCGGCAGCCAGATGCCATGCCAGATGGAAATGTGCAGCCCCGGCAAACCCGCTTCGTCGACGGTCGGCACCTCCGGCGCGGCGGCCTGGCGCGTGTTGGCCGTAACCGCATAGGCCCTGATGGTCCCGGCTTTGATATGGCCGGCTACGTTCGAGATCTGGGTGACGTACAGATCGATCTCGCCGGCGAGGAGGGCCTGCAACTCCGGTGCGCCGCCTCGATACGGCACGAAGTGGAACTTCACGCCGATCCTGTTCCCGAAGTAGATCGCGGCCATGTGCGATGCGCCGCCTACGGAGCCGGCTCCCATCAACACTTTGTCTTGATTGGCGCTGATCCAGGCGTTCAGTTCCTTCAGATTTTTGGCTGGAACAGCAGTCTTCGAGATGATGATCTGGGGATTGCTCGCGATCAACGCCACGGGCTCGAAATCGGTCAGCAGGTTGAACGGGAGCGTATAGTAGACGCCGTTCACGACGTGCGTACCCCAGTGCCCGATGCTGACCATATAGCCGTCGGGCGCGGAGCGGACGACCTTTCCGGTGCCGATGCTGCCGCCTGCTCCTGTCGTGTTGTCGACCAGCACGGGCTGCCCGAGCGTCGCTCTCATGCGCTCGCCCATGATGCGCGCGAGCGTATCGGTGGGGCCTCCTGCGGAAAACGGAACCACGATCGTGATGGGTCGCGATGGATAGCTTTGAGCGGTGCCATTCGAGCTGACCCCAAACGTGGCGGCAAGCGCAACGATGACCAGTGGCGCATTCATGGACAGCGCAAGCGGTATTGCGTGCAGGAGTGATTTCATTAAACCCTCCAATCGAAGCTCGATGCGGTTCAAGGATACGCCGTTTTCGTTGTCTTGCCCCTCACCCCGTCCCCCGGATAGCGTCCGGGGTTACGCCTTTGTCCCCGATTCGGGGCGAGGGCGAGTCTAACGGGGAATCACGGGCACCACCAGCCGCGAGGGCTTGCGTCCGCCCTCGTGAACGGTGTTCGTCGCCTTCGCCATGATCGTCACGTGCGGCCGGCCGTTGCTCGCGATGATGGAATCGGCGTTGGCGATTTCCAGCCGGATCCGGTGCCCCGCCTTGAAGACGTTGCACACCGGCCAGATCTCGATCGGGAACTCGTGCACCGTGCCCGGTTGCATCGGCTCGGCGGCAAGATGCGGATGGTACGGCTTCGCCGGCGTGGAGCGCGCGGGATCGATTTTCCGGTGTGACGCGCGCAACCAGCCCTTGCAGAGTTCACGCACCTTCCCGTCCGGCGCTTCATCCGCCATGAACACCAGCCAGTCGATATCGGGCGCCGATGAAGCCGCCTGCAGGTAAAGCGCCAGCGGACCGGTCAACTCCATTACCTTCGCCAACGGCTCCGTCCGGTAGACGAGCCGCGGCTCGCCATGCGCCGCCGCGGGGCTCAGCGGATCGAATTCGAAGCGCCGCGCCTGCTCGGCGCCCGCCGTCTCCAGCAGTTGGCCCTGCAGGCCGTTCGCCGGGCCGCCCAGGAAAAACTCGCGCCATTGCGTGCGCGCGAGCGGCCACTCGTGCTCCGACCGCCACCGGTCCTCGCCGTGAATGTAGAGCTGGATCGGCGGGCCTTCCATGACGCGCGTGTCCATGCCCTTCAGCCAGTGGTCGTACCAGCGCAGCATCTCGTAGTGATAGCCGGCCCACGGGCGCAGCGGCCACGCGCGCGGCCCCACCATCATGCGCTTGGGTATTCGGCCCGTCCCGTTGTAGCCGTCGAACGCGCCCTTGAGATGCAGTTCGTTCATGTACCACCCGGAGCCGAAGTAGGCCGGGATTTTCACCTGGCCGAGCCGCGGCCCGGCGGAACGCTCCTGGTAGAAAGGGCCGTCGAACGGATATTGGTGGCTGTACATGATCTCGAGTTTCTGCTTGATGCCCTCGACGTTCGGATTGCGGCCGGAAGTCATGTTGAGATTCATGACGAAGGCGGTCCAATGAGTCGTGAAGTTGGTTGCGATCCCGCCATGGAAACAGGCATCGCGGTAGAAGTCGCACGAGGCGTCGTACGGAAAGATCGCCTTGAGGTGCGGGGGCTGCTGCTCGGATGCGAAGAGCTGGGTACGGCCCATGTAGGAGATGCCGCTCATGCCGACGTTGCCGTCACACCACGGCTGCGCGGCGACCCATTCGATGGTGTCGTACAAGTCCTGCTGCTCCTGGGCGCCGAAGAGGTCGTACAGGCCTTCCGAATCGTTGCTGCCGCGGACATCGACGATGACATGCGCGTAGCCCCGCGGCACCCAGAACTCGGAAATGCCGGCCTCGTTCTGGCCGAGCGCCACCACGCTGCGCTGGAGCTGGCGCGTGTAAACGGAGGTCGTCACCAGGGCCGGAAACTTCAGCCCCGCGGCGGAGGGCCGCAGGACGTCGGCGGCCAGCCGGATGCCGTCGCGCATCGGGATGCGCGCCTCATAGTCGGCAAAAGTCGCGTAGCGCGGCTCGGATCGCTCCGGCGGCCGTGGCGGCTCGTCGAACGGGTACTGCGGCGAGACGAGGGGGTCGAGGCAGCGAATGCGGTTGGCGTCTGCTTTCATGCGGGTAATTCCTCCCTTGCTGGTTGTCCGTATCGCGCGTGCCGTGCCTGGCCCGAGTATCATAGCGCGGCAAAAAGGGCGCGGCGACGGGGTCAGACCCGATCGCCCATCACTCATCACCGATCGTATTGGAGGCGCGCACCATGCCTGATGACAGCCTGACGCTCGAGGAGATCCGCAGGATGGCCGCGGAAATCGGCATGACCCGCCTCACCGATGAGCAGCTCCAGCAACTGCTGCGCGCAACCCGGACCGCGCGAGCGCGC
>Ga0137323_1000601_pt1 | contig 10097 bp, 14 predicted proteins | sample EasRivERMZT423_2_FD_102285 | JGI IMG/M metagenome (GOLD analysis project Ga0137323, IMG submission 102285) | Soil microbial communities from meander-bound floodplain in the East River, Colorado, USA - East River MetaG ERMZT423_2 | ecosystem: Environmental > Terrestrial > Soil > Floodplain ... | reverse complement strand
TTGTTGGCGCCGCCACTGCGCCCGGGTCTCCCTGCCATCAGCCTAAATCCTTAGCAAAAGAGGGTGGAGTGAACCTAGGGTGCGAGGCCGGTTTCAGGGCGTCCAGTGGAGCGCCCGCGAATCCGCATGCCCAGGGAACGGTTGCGCGGTGCCCGGCACGGCTCTGCGGTCAGCATCATGCGCTGACGCGCCCCTCCCCCCCGGTGTCACACCGCGCAAAACGCCTTTGTTTTTCACTTTTCTCGTTTTTGTTCGATATTCTAGTGGGTTGTTTGCGCCTGTTTTCTCACTTTTCAGTATTTCCCTTTGTTTTGCGCATTTTGCTGAGTTGGCATTGAATCGCCCCTCCACCGCGCGCCGTCTTCCTGGTGTGGCAGACGCGGCGGGGTCGAAGCGGTGCTACCACGCGCGGGTCCGAGCAGCGTGTCGAGACAGCGCGAACACATCCACTCACCGGGATTGGTCGGATTGGGACAGCGCACGCCGGCCCAGACCATGTGGCACACCCACCTGTCACCGGTCATCGGCACCTACTTCCCGCGCGCGCGTCCGCGGGCCGCTTCCCGTTGCGACTTCGCATCACTGCACGCGCGGCACAGCGGCTGGGTGTTGGCCGCCGACTCGGTCCCGCCTTCGGCCAGCGGGATGACGTGGTCTCGGATGACCGCGAGCACCTTCCGGCCCTGCGCCTTGCACAGCCGGCAGAACGGCTCGCGGGCGAAGAGCTGCTGTCGGAGGTGTTGCAGCCGGCGTCCTTCGATACGCGGGATGTCCGGGCGCCAGGCGGGCCGGCGATGCACCTCGCAGCGTCCAGACATCACCAATTTTGGGCAGTTCGGTTCACAGCAGAATTGCACAGCTCTTCCTCGGTCATTTCAGCGTCCGACGGTCAGTTACGTCCGACGAATCACCGCCGTTACACGACGCGCGGGTCGCGTCCAGCCAGTGCAGCAGCTTGCGCGCGGTCGGGAGCGAGATGCGGCCGCGCAGGAGGCGCGCGCGTTCCTGCTGCACCGCGCGTCGGAGCTCCATGATGGCCAGGTGGTGCCGCGTGCTCGCGCGGCGCTCGGCCTCGAGGTGGTGTCGCATCTCCGGCGTGAAGGACACCAACGCCGTGCCGTCAGTCGTCAGCGCGCGAGGCGCCGTCGGCCCAGGCCGGAAGCGATCGCCGTCGCGGACCAGGGTCCGGCCTTCGGCGGCGCGGCGCGCGAACACCGTGCCCAGCCACCGGCGAAGCGCCGTCGCCAAGTCGGGCTTATCTCCTGTCAGTGCCACGTCAGGGGCGACACCGGTCCGGGCTTTGGCAACGGATCGGCGCTTCTGCGCGGTCGTGCGGAGCCACCATGCCTCGACGTAGAAGGGCAGGGGCCACTCTAACGTCGGCAGCAGCGCCGCGGTCAGCTCGTCGAGGGTCAGCGGGCGCCCGGCGTCGTAGAGCGCCGCATGGGCGGCGAGTGTCATCTCGGAAGCGCCCTGATCCGCCGTCCGGCGCTGCCAGTGCCGGCGGAACGCAATCGGATCGAGCGGCCGGTCGTCGTCGGGGGTGTCAATCATGGCCAATTGTAGCCCCTCTTAAGCGCGTCACAGGGGCTACTTGACGAAGTGCAATCGTGGTTGCGGAAGTGCAACCGGGAATCTGAGGTTTTCTGAGGTTTCGCGCGCGCGATGTTGTGGTTTGTTGTGGTCCGGGCGCACCTTTGTGCAAGGTTGGGTGAAACTTGGCCGAAGTTTCGCGGATGGATGCCGCATATTTCTGCAATTCCTGACAACTTTTTGCGCGAAGTGTCCGGCATCCTTCACCACGTTTCACCACGTAAACCGGCAGACTCACGCCTATAGGCGTCAGCGTTCAGCCGGGCGTCTCCCGTGAAGAACTCCACCTCATCAAGTTGGTATTTCCACCTCATCTTGGAGACACCTTGGAGACATGTTTTGAGGAGACTGGACAACTCGGTATCTCTAAAGAGATACCGAGAGGGTTGTCTCCAGTGTCCGGGAGACAGGTTGGAGACAGGTTGGAGACACATGTCTCCAAGCTGAGGTCGGCCCTCCGGCGCGGTGTTCACGCGACCTCCTCGCGGGGCACCAGGCGAATTCGGCTCACGCCGTCGGCGCCATCCAGCCGGGCGAACATGCGTCCCTTGCTGCGGATGACGACCTTCTCGACGGTCTTCACGGGGGCCCCGAGCTGCTCAGCGATCGTGGCCGCGGTGAGTGGCTCCCTGGCCTCGCCGAGCAACTGCCGCATCCGCTGCCACAAGGGCAGGGCCGCCGCGAGTTCCTCGACGTCCGCCACGTCCGCGCGCCGGAACGTGACGCGGCCCTCCGCGAAGGTGATCTCGAATCCGACGGCCGGCCGGAGCGGGCCCGTATTCGCCTTGCGGTTGAAGCAGCCGATGGTGAGGCCGTCGGGCGTCACGCTGGCCGCCTTGAAGAACCACGTCGCCCGCGCGCCGTTGTGCCAGAACGCCGATCCGAACGGCTTCTGGTCCCCGCCCTCGGCCTTGCTGATGTGCGCGATGTGGAGACTGCCGACCCCGAGCTGTCGGGTCGCGCGGAAGTAGGCCGAGGCGACCTCCGCGGCCTCTGGCGGGCCGTCGCACGCGAACGCCACGCTATCCAGCACGCAGTAGCCGAGGCCGTCGTCGCGGACGATGCGCCGCAGCCGATCGATCTCGTGGACGAGCGGGCGTTCGCACCGCACGTAGCGCACCGCCGGCATGTCGGCCCCGAACAGCCGCTCCAGCCGGTCGCGATGGTCCTCGGCGGCGAGTTCCCAGTCGGCGAAGAGGACGGGCACGCCGCGCAACGTAAGGCGGCCCGCGAAGTAGAGCCCCGTGAGACTTTTGGCCGCGCCGCCGTCGCCGAACCCCACCACCGGATGCCGCGCGAGCAGCCGGAGGCCTTCGACCTCGTAGTCCTCGTCGTCCTGCGGGCGCGGCACGTCGCGCAGCAACACCGCCGGCCGGCCCGCGCGATCGGTCGCCAGCACGCGCTGGCAGAACTCCTCGAGCACGCCGGCCCAATCGAGGTCTTGCCCGGTCTGCGCCCGCTCACCGAGCAGCGCGCCGTGCCGCTGCCGCGTCTGCGCGCTCGACAGGTTGAAGTCCGCCGTCGAGAGCACGCCCGCATACGTCCGCGCGCCCGGCAGCGTGCAGCGCACGGACAGTTCCCCGATCAACTGGTGCCGCTCGCGGCGCAGCCGATCGAGGTCGAAGGTGGCGCCGAACTCCGGCACGGCGAACACGTAGCGGCCGTCGTCGAGCGCCTGTAACGTCCGCGGCGGGGGCGTCGGACACGACGGACTCCAGGCCGGCGCTGCCGCGATGAGCGTGCGGAGTTCCTCGACGGTGTGACCCGCCGCGGCCCAGTCGCTCACGTCCGCCTTGCTGTTCACCACGAGGCCGGGCAGGCGAATCACCGCCACGGCGAGGCCCGCGGCCGTGCAGCTGCGCGCGACGGCTTCGGCGTGCGCCAGGCCGGCCGCGTCCTCGTCGGGCAGGATCACCACCCGCTCGGCGCCCGCCTCGTGCAGCTGTCGCGTATGGTCGGCCGTCCACTTGGGCGCCTTGCCGTTCTCGCTCGCGCCGCTGTCGTTGCAGGTCGCCACGAGGCCCCAGCCCCAGAGCAGGTCAACGTCCTTCTCGCCTTCCGCGACGAGCACCGTGCGCGCTTCGAGCAGCTCGTCGAGGCGGTAGATCACGCGCGGGAGGCCGTCGAGCGTGCGACGGCCGTCGGCGGCTTCGAGGTAGAAGTCCTTCGGCTCGACGAGCCGCACCTTCGAGTAGAGCACCTGGCCGGCGATGTCGCGATACGCGTAGCGACACACTTCGCGTGCCGCCGATCGAGGCGGACGCGGCCGGGCACTGGACGTCGCGAACAGATCGCGCGCACTCAGGCCCAGCGCGGCGCAGATGGCGTCGGTGGTGCAGCCGGCGAAGCAGCGCAGCAGGATGCGGCCGTCGCGGCCGACGTCCGCCTTGAGCGAGGCCTGGCGGTCCTCGTGCGCCGGGCAGCGCAGCTTGAAGCCCGAGCCGGCGCGGCTCGCACGCTCGAACTTCGCGACGAACTCGTCGAGCGTCACGCGTCACACTCCGCGGCGGCGAGGGCCACGCGCGCCGCGGTCAGGCCGGCGTTCAGGCGCGCGAGCAACTGCGCGCGATCCGCGATCACGTCGGCCAGCACGTCGAGCTGGTCGCTGAGGCTGTCGATCTCGCGCCGCACGTCGTCGCGGGCGATCGTCAAGTCCTCGACGTTCTCGGCGAGGGTGGCATACGCCGTCGGGCGCGGCGTGGGCATCATGAACAAAATGTTCATCCGCGCCGCCGCAGCGGGACCGGCACGAGGGACACAGCCGCCTGATCGGCGACCCACGTCGCGAGCCAGTCGGTGCAGGTCAAGACTTCCTGCCGGCCCCCGATGCGCGCGGCCCGCAAGCGCCCGGCTTTGACTTCGTTCAGGAGAAAGCGGCGGCCCCGGCCCACGCGGGCGGCGGCTTGGCGCAGATTGAGCCAGGGCGCCAGCGGCTCGCGAGGCGCCCGCTTCTTCTTCGGGCGGTGTGTGGCGGGCATCTCACTTGCCCCGCGCTTTGCGACTCGCGCGGGCCGTCGCGAGACGGTCTACGTCCGCACGATCGAACAGGCGGACACCGGACGACGTGCGTTCCGCCACGAGTTCGCCGCGGCGCTCCATGTCGCGCACGGTGGCCGGTGTGACATCGAGGACTTTGGCGGCTTCCGCCACGAGCATCTTCTTGGGCATAGTTGCGGCATGCTACAAGAAGGGGCGGCGTGAGCCGTTCGGTAAAGTCCGGGGAAAAACCGCCGACTTTACCGAACGGGTTTTAGGCGTGAGGATTCGTGCGGTAGGTCTCGACGATCAGCCGACTGAATTCGTAGTCGTAGCTCCGCGGGTGTCGCGCCGGCTGCCGATGCGCCCAGCCCCGCACGAGCGCGAGGACTTCCACGACCGCCGTCTTGCGCCCCACGTCCAACGGCACGCCGGCCCGATCGAGCGCGGCGACCACCGACAGCGCGAACCAGGACAGCTCCGCATCGGCCGGGCGGCCGCGAGGGGTCATCGCCGCCAGCTGCGTGCGCCAGCGCGCTTCGTGCTGGGTGAGATCGTCCACGAGCGCGCGTTCCTGTTCGTCGTTCATCGAAATCGGCAGCCGCGCGCGCACCAGGTGGCTCGCCGCGATCAACGTGCGGTAGTGCTGTTGGATGAGGGGCCAGAACTCGCGCTGGTCGCGCGCGCCGTCCTGCTGTTTCTGCCAGTACTGGTCTAGGCGGTCTTCGATGAGGATGAGGATCTGGCGCCAGGCCGCGGGCGCGAGGTCGTGTTCGCTCAACGCATCCGTTAAGGCGACACGTTGTGCCCGTGACAAGCGGACCGCGGTTTGTCGAGGAGGCGGCTGAGAGACGGCGGACCCGGCCGGCACCCGGATCGTCATGGGACTGCTCCGCACAGCTCCGCCGGAAAGAAGTCCGGCGGCAACCGGCGCGGAGAGCCGGCGTTCGGGGATCAGCCTAGCCGCCGAATACGTCAAAGATACGTCAAGGGAAGTGCTGTTTTTGGTCGGGATGACTGGATTCGAACCAGCGACCCCCTGAACCCCATGCCAATCCCTACCCTCTCCCGATCGCGTCTGACCGCGTTTTAATGGGGTTTTCCGATCATCGCGTGGTCGGATGAGAGCCGATTAACACCGTCCGATCCCTCGAATACGTCAATATCCGTCAAGGGCGCAGACCGTTGTAGCGTGTCTGCTACAAGGTTCGGATCGTCTTCCAGACGTCTGGAAGAACTCGGGACGCGGCCGATGCGTTCCTCGAAGTAGCGCATATCCCGATCATCCGACCCGAGACTCGCGCCGAGATACGTGCCGGTTTGCGCGATCGACGCGTGGCCCAGCCAGCGTTGAATCGTCGCGAGCGGAATGCCGGCATCCATCCAGCGCGAGCCCGCCTCGCGCCGCAAGTCGTGGAAGTGCAGGTCGGGAATCTGCGCGCGCCGCAGCGTGCTCGTCCACGCGGTCTTCATCGACGCCCGCGGCCGCCCGAGTTCGTCGCCGAAGACGTAGGCCTCCGGCGGGAGGCGCTCGCCCGCGGGGTCCACCTGGCGCCGCACGAGGATGGCGAGCAGCACGCTCGAGATCGGCACGCGCCGGTCTCGCTTCGTCTTCGTCTTCACGGCGGGCAGGAACAGCTCCGCCCGCGGCGTAAACCGCACCTGGTGCCACTGGAGCGAGAGTAGCTCCCCGCGGCGACAGCCGGTCTCGATGGCGGCCGTAATCACGTCCTGGAGCCGCCCAGCGGCCAGGAGCAGCCGTTCGTCTTCACCGGGCTGCAAGCGCCGCGTGCGGGCCTCCTCGCGCAGCATCTTGATGACGGGCACATCGCCCACCCGAAACGGCGAGCGGGGCAGCAGCCCGCGGAGCACGCCCCACGTGAACGCCGCCGCGAGCAGGGCCAAATCGCGGTTGCCCGCGACCCGCTTCCGCTGCCGGCGAAACTGCGTCAACGTCTCGACCGTCACCTCGCTCAGCCGCCACGTCCCGAAGGGCCGCAGGCCGGTGGCCGCGCGCAGCTCGGTCCGCCCGATGCGGCCGACTTGCCACCGGTCCTTCCGCGGCTTCTCGCGGTCGTATTCGGCGAGCAGCACCGCGACGGTGGGATCATCCGCGGGCAGGAGCCCCTTCGGATCACGGCCTTCGAGCTTGGCGACAATCGCCCGGCGCGCTTCATCCTTCGCCGCCGTGAAGTCGGGCGCGTGGCGGCCAATGAGCTGATCGAGGTTGTCGCGGTAGCGGACGTTGTCGCGTTGAAAGTCGAGATACCAGGCGCAGCCGCAGGTCTTCCACTGCGTGCAGCCGCAAATCTTGCGCACGTTGTCGGTCTGGCTTTTACGGGGCATTGAGGGCCTTTCTGCACGTCGGCCGAATAAACATGGCCATGTTTATTCAGCAACGTGCGGCCAGGGCGGCCAGGCTCCTTGATAGACTCAGGGCAGCTCGGCGCTCGGCTGATTCGAGTTCCGGGTCAGGGGCGCGCGGGGCGGTTCACGCCGCTTCCGCGCTCCGAATGGTGCGTCTCCACTCTACACGAACACTTCGAGCAGGTCTCAGGCCGCCCTCCCGTCACACCTGGTAGGTGCCGCGAATCTCGACGAGCGTCCCTGACGACACGGTGACCGGCACCGTCGCCGTCAGATCCGTGAGCAGAAAGTTTGTCGTCATGATCCGCAGCACACAGCGATCGGTCATGTTGGCGTGCGACGGAAAGAGGGGATATTCCGTCGTGCCGAACCGCAGCAGGCCCGTGCCCGAACTGAGCATGCCCTGATGGGTGGTCGGCGTGCTGAACGCCCAATTGCCCGCCGGAATCGCCGTGGCGCCCGTGAGCAGCAGCAGCTGGTACCACACCGCATCGCCCCGCCGATGGTAGGCCGGCCGGAGCCACTGATGCGCGCCGAGCGCGTTCACCACACCATTGACCCACCAGGTTGGCGTGTAGGTGACCCAGCCTTCCGGCGGCGCCCACACGGCGCCATAGGTGGCATCCGCGGTCGATCGCGTCAGCACGTCGCCGTTGGCCCCGCCAATGAAGCGGTGCCCGTCGTTCCAGGCCGAGGGCTGGATCTGCGTCGCGTCGGGCCCATCGAGCTTGGGACTCGTAAACCGGTGCGTCAGCACGTTGCTCATGCGGTCACCTCTCTACACGAACGCTTCGAGCAGGCGGTCGCGCCAGCGCTCGAGGCGGGTGCGTTCGAGCACCAACACTTCCTCGACGGACACGCGCTGCCAGTCCGCATCGAGATCGGGCGGCACGTCGAGGTCGGCCTCAGCTTCCGGCCCGGTCTGTTCCAGGTCGGCGCGGACCTGCCGTTCGAGCGCGAGCAGGCGAATGGTGATGCAGTGATCGAGCACGACGCGCGGATCGATCGTCGTGATCACCGCGTGGACTCCAGCGTGTCGGACTGGAGTTCGCGCGTGCGGCCCTCGACCTGTTCGAGCCGGTGCGTTAACGCACCAATCGTTCGTTCGAGTGCGGTGATGCGGTCGCGCGCCGTTTCAAGGCTCGTGACGCGGTGCGCCAGCGGGTCGAGCAGCCCGCGCAGCGTCGCCGCGACGTGTTCGGCTACCTTCTCCGGTCTCATGAGAGCGTCGCGGTGAAGGCCACCGAGCCGGCCGCAGCTTTCCAATTCACGGTGCGTTCCACGCGGATGCCGGTCAGATTGTCCTGCCACAGCGAGACGTAGACCGTCGTGGCGCTCGCGGCCGCGGGCGCGTCGTCCATCTGCACGATTGCCTGGTCGCTGGTGTCGAGTTCGAGCCCGCCATCGGCCACGGCCAGCACCGGCGGGTCCAGCAGAATCAGGTTCGCGCCGGCACTCGGCGAGAGCACCAGCGGGTAGCCCTTGAAGCGCGTGGGCACGTTCTGCGGATCGAGCGCGGCCAGCGTCCCGACGTTCGCGGGTGACGTGATCCACGTGGGCGCGAGCGCGTTCGGGCGCGCGGTGAAGAACGCCGAGATCGTCGCCGCGATGCTCGCGGACACCGTCACGCCCGCGAGAATGCCCGCGGGACTGTTCGCGGTCGCCGCGGCCGCCGACAGCAGCGTGCCGTCGATGAAGGCGGTGAGCTCGTTCGAGAGGATCTGCTGCAACGCCTGCTCGGACCCCGGCACCGAGAACGTCATCAGCTCGCGCGAGACCACGACGATGCCGCCGGCCTTCGTCGGGGCGAGCGTGAGACTGCCGAAGCCCAGCTTCGTCGTCGGCTTCGGGCTGTTCTCGCCGACCCACTTCATCGAGGCGCCCGATACCTGCACCGGCAGCGACGTTTGAAACGGCACCGGCGCCACCGGCAGCTGCGCGAGCACGCTCGCCTGGCGCACGAGGCCGAGGAAGCCGCCGGAGAGCTTCGTCGTGACGAGCGGCTTGGCCCACGCCGTATCCGTGGTGTTGCCGGGCGCCACGGCCGCCTTCGTCTCCCACTCGAAGGCCTGCGTCACGACGGAGGCCAGCGCACTCTTGCCCCAGCGGGCGCGGTAATGCTCAAGCGGCGAGCCGCCGCGGGCGCACGCCTTCGCGGACAACACCCGCATCAATTCGGTGGTTTCGAGCTTGCGATACTGGTCGCTGGTCAGCGTGGAGAGAGGTTCCATGCCGGCATTCTGCGACCGCGGCCGCAGGGCCGGCAAGGCTCACGGTGCAAAGCCGATGGACCACATACACCCGCGGTTATTGCGTTCGTCGCAGCGGTGCAGCATGACACCGGCCGCCGGCTGCTGCGCCAGCACCCGCAGATAGTGTCCGAGCTGTTTCGGCGTCCTCGGGCCGATCGCCTGACCGAGTGCGCGATCGAGCGCCGCGTGCGCGATCAATTCGGCCGCAGAGAACACGACGCCGGCGGGCACCACGCGCGCCACGCTGAGCAGGAACGCCGCGTCGTCTCGTGCGCGCCGGCGTTGATGGAGTTCGGCGAGGTGCGCTTCGGTGCGCGTGATCTCGACGTCGAGATCGTCAGGCCGCGGGAAAACGGTCGGTGATAATCGCCCACCGTTTTCTGTGGCCGGCATCCTCACAGCAGCTCGCGCCGAATGTAGGTCACGAACCAGTCGCGTTCGAGAAACCACGGCTTGCGCGGACAGCCCTTCGACGCGAGCAGCGCCGGGCCGTGCACGCGCCAGAGTTCGCGCAGCGTGTCGTGTGGGAAGTCGTTCTCAGTCTTGCCGATCGCGTGTGGACCGAACAACAGCAGCGTCCGCATGTCGGGCGACAGCGGCTCCGCGGGTTCGTCGGGTCGGCGCGTGAGTGGCATCGGGGTTCACTTCTCCAGGGAGAGAGCCGCCAAGAGGGCTAGCAGCGTCCGTTGCGCCTGGCGCTCGCCGCGTTCGCCGCGCAGCTGCTCGACCGCGTTGATCGTGAACCCGGTTTCGCGCAGCAGCGCCAGCGAGGCGGGCGCCCAGCCGCTATACCGGTGCCAGCAGTCGCGCACGAAGGCCAGCCCGCGGCCGGTGAGGCCCTCGACGAGGGCTGGCGGAATCGAAACTGGGTCGGACTTCGACCCGGTTTCCACGCGGGCGGCCGCCAGC
>Ga0137323_1000600_pt1 | contig 10109 bp, 20 predicted proteins | sample EasRivERMZT423_2_FD_102285 | JGI IMG/M metagenome (GOLD analysis project Ga0137323, IMG submission 102285) | Soil microbial communities from meander-bound floodplain in the East River, Colorado, USA - East River MetaG ERMZT423_2 | ecosystem: Environmental > Terrestrial > Soil > Floodplain ... | reverse complement strand
CGTGCGAACCCCTTGCGCCGATAATAATAGCGGCGCCGCCCGTGCCTGTCGGTATAGGCTTGGATGTAGGGCGTCTCGATCTTCACACTGGCAGTCACGCCCGCCCCCAGGGGTTTGTAAACGCCATCGGCCTGTTACCCACAGATTCGGAGGCCCCACCTTCGATCCTCGCGACCTCTTCGGCCGAAATCCTCAGGTTCCCGCCCACCTTGAATGCCCGGACCTCGCCGCGGCGGATGAGGTTGTAGATGTGGCGTTCCGAGCACTGCCAGTGCTGCGCAAGTTCAGATGGTCTATATGCCGCCCTATTAGTCACTGGATGCCCGTTTCTTTGGAGTCAGAGCCCATTATTTCCATCTCCGCCATCTTCCGGTACAGCGTCGATCGCCCGATGCCGAGCCGCCTTGCCGCTTCCGTCGCCGAATACAGCTTCAGCGCCAAGCGGATCACGTCGGCGTCGATCTCGCCGAGCGGGCGGATGTCGCCGGAGGAGTCGGTGAGGCGAATGGGGCGGCGGGGCTTCACTTCTTTTTCAACTCCTTGCGCCGCACCGCCACCCGCTTGTCCCATTCGCCCCGCTGCGCCTCGTCGAGTTCATCGGCGATCGATTGCCACAGATCGTCGGCGTCCTTCTCGGTCGTGCAGAGCGCGAGCAGGCGGCGCCCGCGGTCGAGCGGCAGTTCGGCTTCGTCGGACGCGGCTTCGTTCAGCACGCCGTCGCCTGCCTCTTCGGTCGCGGTGACTTCGGCGTCGACTTTGCGGGCGAGCTCCTTGAGCCGCTCCTTCTGGGGCAGCAGCACGGCGCGGTCCTCACGCGGCAAACCGTTCCAGAAGTTCGTCCACACGGCGACGCCACCGTTCGCCGCAGCCTCGCCGCGCATGACGAGATCGTTTTCGGCTTTGGACGCCGCTTCGTCAGGGCTTCGCCTAAATGCGGTCGTGTTAATTTTCTCGACCGTCGCGGAGGCGGTTCCTCCAGCGGCCCATGCGGCGAGCGCGCGGCCGGTTTCTTCGCTGATCGGCGAGCCTGCCGGGAATAGCGCGCGGTGCTGTTCCTCGAGCTTGATCGGCTCAGGCACGCCCGGCCTGTCCGACAGCAGCAGGAACGAGCACGTCATTTCGAACGGCAGGTTCTTCTCGCAGATCGGGATCCAGCCGTCCTTGCCGGTGCGCGATTTCTTCGGAACCATCTTCATCTTGCCGTCGACATAGACCGGCTCGACCTTTTCCTCGGCGCGGAAGCAAAGGATCAGATGCGCGCGGACCTGCAGCAGCCGGTTCACCATCGCCTTGTGCTGGCCCTTCGGCTTGATCCATGCCGCCATCTTGCAGGCGTCGCGCTTCTTGTAGTCGTCGCCCGCCATGCGCTGCAGCTCGGCCTCGTGCATGTCGAGGATACCGCCATCGCCCGCGTGAACGTGCGACGCGCTGTCGACTACGATCACTGGATATTTTGCGTCGTCGGCGGCCTTGATCGCGTCCGCGTAGCGGCTCGGCGAGAACGGCGGCGCGAGGTCGCCGTGATCGAAGCGAAACCGATCGGCATAGTGCTTCGCCCGCCCGGCTTCCGTGTCTATGACGGCGAAGGGACGGTCGCCAGCGATACCGGCGGCGAGGCGCATCGCTGAATAAGTTTTCCCCGATCCGGTTCCACCAGCCAGCCCGATCAGCAGGCCGACGTTCTCGCGGACGGCGGGGCGGAATTGGAACGTCATAGGATATTCTCCTGCTCGGCGGGTTTGCGGACCTTCGCTTTGAGCGCCGGCTTGGCGGGCTCAGGCGTCGGCCCGGTCTTCAGGTGGCCGTCTTCGAGGACGAACCCGATCTTGCCCGACGAGTCGACGCGCTCAATCCAGACCTGACAGTCCGCCTTGTCGGCCATTTCAGCGAGCAGCTTCAGCCCGTCATCGTCGAGCAGCGACCCGTCCCGCACGCGGATCACGCGTAGCTTCGGGTTCGACGCCATGGCGATCGAGATAGAGGCGCGGAGCTTTTCCGCATCGCTCGCCTGATCGAACGGAACGCCGTTCATCAGGATCACGCCGTCGCCGAATTCCACGTTCGGAATCGGCAGCTTCGCCGCGCCGATGGCTGCGCGCTTGTCGCTCTCTCGCTTTTCCATCTGATGCGTTAGCGCGCCCGCCTTTTCCTCAAGCGCGGATGCGAGGCTTTCCAGCGCTTTCTTCCGTACCCTGGCCGAGACGTTCTCATTTACCGTGCGAGCTTGGCCGATGGCCTCGCGGATCGCGGCGGTATCGATGGGGTCGGGGAGCGCTGGAGCGTCTGTGAGACGCTTATCGACGTCGGCCGCCTTGCCATCCTCGTCCTTCGCAAAAGCCTCTTCCTCGTCAGCCTGTCGCCGCAGCCTCGCCGCTATATCTCTCCGGCGCTTCGCGTTCTCGCGGAGATTGGCGGCGTCTGCCGTCGCCTGATCGCGGCGGCCCTGTCGCTGAACGAGCTCAGAATTGTGGCGTCCGGCATCGTCAAGCGTCTGCACAAGCGCCGTCTCGTCGATCGGCTCGGCAGGCGTGTCCTTCGGGACCATGATTCCAGCCGCTTGCGCCTTCGCTTCCTTCGCGCGCCGGTTGATATCCGTCCGTGTCGCATAATCCATCTGCGTTGCGCGCTCGATCTCGGCGAAGTCGACGCCGGGGACGAATTGTTTCAGCGCCTCGAACTGCATCTTCGGCGGGGCATTGGCGAAAGCGAGCGGGTCGAACGACAGCGCGCCGAGCAGCCCGTCGAGCATCCGTTGCGGCGATGGGAACCGCGCGCCTTGCGCGTTCTCGACGACGATCGCGGTCGTGTAACCTTCCTCCGCGACCTCCGCGCCGTCGGCATCCTTCCCGGTCTTTTGCTTGAACGTGCGGCGGACGATGATCTCGCCCAGGTCGAGCACGATGCGGGCCTCGGTCTCGCCCTTACGGATCGGCGCCGCCTGGATATTCGTCTGCCCGGCGAGTGCCCACCATATCGCGTCGAGCACGGAGCTTTTGCCTTGGCCGTTCTTCCCGGTGATCTGGACGAGGTTGCCGTCGGGCGTGATCTCGACGACGGACAGCTTCTTGACGTTCTCGGCGATCAGCTTGGCAATCTTCACGGGCGGGCCCTTTCCAACGGTCTGTGAAATTCATCGGCCAGCGCGTGCGCGGCCTTGTCGGCGTCGGCGCGTCGTTCTTCGCGGGCGAGCACCTGGGCTTCGTGCCACGGTGGCGCGTCGACGAACGCGGTCCTTCTCGGATACCCAGGCCACAGTCCGGTTCGGCGGCATTCAGACCACAACGCGATTGCCCTCTCGACCTGACGATCCGCCAAGTCGATCAGCCCCGGCATCAGGCCCACAACAGATAGCGCGAACGGCTTGTAATTCTCCTGCACCACGAACCGAAGTTGCGGCTGTCGCGACAAGCCGAGCGCGCGAATCCCTCGGCAATAAAAAGCGTTCTGGAATTCCGCGCCCATCCCGAGCATCGTCTTTCCCCAAGAGTCAGGATCGGCCGACGCTCCCGTCGATTTGTAATCGAAGAACAGGTCGCCGGAATTCGGAAGCCAGTCGAGCCGCGCGCGCATCCAGACGTCGCCCTCGCGCCAGCAGATCGTCACCTCCGGCTTGCCGTCCACGAATGCGCGACGGCCTTCTTCGTGGGAGGCAAGCTGCGCGCGCGCGGCGGCGACCATTTCGATCGTGCGCTCCCAATGCTTCGCCAGGATCGGAATCATCCCCACCTTGCGCGCCTGCTCACGCGCGAACGGCGCGCCCTTCGCCCGCCAATCAGGATAATCGCAAATCTCAAAGTCACGCGGATCACCGAGCAGCAGGGCATGAGCCGCGGCGCCCAGGTCGAACATTGTTTTTTCTTCGCGCTCGAATTCCGGGTTCAGCCGTGCGCTCTCCGTCCAAGCATGAAGCGGCGTACCGCCCGGCGTGACGAGCAGCTTCGCGATCGACGAGGAAAGCGACGGCTCGGGCAGGAAATTGTCCGCGTGGTAATCCTCGGCGCTGATATCTGGATACACGCCGGGGGCGGTGATCTGGGTCATGCGGCCTCCGGTGGTTTGCCGACCGTGATCGACACGGGCGGGTGAGCGGTGCCGCAAACGCGCAGATAGATCGGCGCGCCATTCGCGATTGCTTCGACCTCATGCGGTTCCGGCTCCCATGCGCTCGTCATCGCGGGGCCGACCGTTGTCTGTTCGTCACGGATCGCGAGGAAGCCGCATTGCTTGCCGTCGTCTTTCCAGCCCGGCGGCGCGCCGAGGTAGCGGGTTGCGCCGGAGACACGAAGCGGCCTCATGCTTCGCCCTCAACATTTCGCAGATCGTAGGCCGCTTCCATCACTCGCCGCAGATCGTCCATCCGCCTGATGGCTTCGTCTATCGGCAGCGGTTTGCCGCCCGCTTGCGGCTTCGCAGCGTCGGCGAGAATTTGACCGCACGCATTTGCCAGCGCGGCGCAGAGGTCCATCTTGGACATGCGCGCCTGACCGGCCAACTCGTACGCTGCGCCCGACAGAGCGTTCGCTATTTTGGAAATCGGATGCTCGGGTCCGATGCTCTCGAATTTCTTCATGGAATCGCCAGCGCAATAAACGCCCCGGCGAATAGCGCAGCCAGCAGCCACCCGAGAAACGGAACGAACGCGCTGAACGGCGGGAAGCCGGGCGCGTCGTCGGGCAAATCGGGCAACGGGTCGAGCGGGTAATCCTCCGGCGTGTACGCGCTCGCAAGGCGTGCGCAGCGTTCGGCGTGGTTGTCGGTCATTGGGTTTGTCCTTGCGGGAGCATCGGCAGAAAATCGCGGTATTGCCGCGCCAATTGGTCAAGCGCGCCGCGACCTTCTTGTTCAGCAATCGCGCGCAGCTTCGGCATTCCAGAATCGAGGGACGCCTTGACCTCTGCGAGTGTTGCGGCCCGTCCTTCCGCCCACCACGATACCGACTCCGGTTCGCCGATTTGGATCAGCAAGCCATCGCTGGCCGGAACGTGGTTCCGTACACGGAACGGTTCGAACGAGCGCGTCGTCCACATGCAAATGGCACCGGGATTCCGGTCGAGATGGATTCCAGCGGGCGCCTGTGCGTCTGGCGGGAGGTCAGCGGTGCTGCGTTTTGCCATCGGGCGCGTCATGAATGGGCACGCCTTGACCGCGAACGCAGCGCAATCGTGGTGCGACGGCGGCTCGCTCGTCGTGCGATTGATTGCGCACATGGGGCCGATGACGAAAACCTTGTGAACGCCGAGCGTCTGTCCGCAGAGCCAGCAGACATTGCGCTTGATTGCGGTCGTCACGCCGCCGGGACGGATAACGCGAAAGTCTGGCTTACCGTCGTCCATGAAGGCGACGAACCAGGGCACCGGATAGCCGCGCGCGTCTGCGGGCAGATGCTTCATCCGGTCGGGCAAGGGCGGAAGGTCGGCGCGGATCGGCATCATGACCACACCGCCATCGTCGCGAGCCGCTGTCCGCTCTCCGCATCGCCGCACAGCATATCGGTGCACGTCTTGACCAGCAGATCGATGCGTTGTGCGTCCGTCAGGCCTTTGCCCGCAGCGCCATGCCAGATCAGCGCCCGATGCTTGCGTGCGACGACGAGCGCTTCGTCGAGCGAGCGACCCGGCGGGAGTTTCAGCGGCGGGGCGAGCGTGGTCATGGCTTTGCCTCAATCGATAAACATGCGCAGCGGAATAGCGCTGACGGTTCTTCGTGGGTCGGCGCAGCGCTTCAGATCGCGCTCGAATTCCGCAGTCAGTTCGTCGATGCGTGGGTCGGACTGTGGAATTTCCGGCGCTATCCGCGTGATGAAGCACTGCACGGGAATGCCGCTCTCAGTTTCCCCCTGCCAAACGCGCGCCGGAACGTCGCGGCCACCGATGACAAGGTTCACAATCTTGGTCGTGCTCTCGATAGTGATTTTCACTGCCGCGTCTCCGTCGGTTTGGGCGAATGGAACTCGTCGGGCTCAGGCGGGCGATCTGCCGCGAGGGCTGCGTCCCGATACGCGAGATAAGCCGCGAGGATGTTCGCGAACTCTTCGAGGATCACGTCGAGCCGGCCGACCGTGTCCCATCGCGGCACCTGACGTTCCCGCAAGGCCGCCCGCTCGATCGCGTGCATAACCGGCGTCGCGTCGACTTCGAGGACGGTGACGGTGTGCGGCTTCATGGTCAGTCTCCACTATCGACGGACATATCCAGTCCGCATTTCGAACATTTGGCCGGATGCCATCCGCGGCGCGCATCGTCACGGCTCCCGGTCCCAATCGGCTCGTGGTCACACGCCGCTTGTCTCGCTCGCGTCGCCTGGAAGCCCCGCGCAAACGCCTGCATTTCGGGATCAAGGAGTTCGATCTCGGGCTCGGTCAGCAGACCGACCGGCGTATTGCGGATTTCGTCGAGCGTTCTCACGTCCGCGAAACCAAGTAGATCGTGCTGTTACCCGTCCGTGCCATGTGCGTGTCTCCGTGTGATTTGGTTAGGCTGCGATCATTCGCTCAACGAGACGAACTGCGGACTGCTGAAGCTCGGTCTTCGTTTTATTGAGAGCAGCCCACGCGGCAGCCCCCGCGGCATCCCACGCGGCAGCCCCCGCGGCAGCCCCCGCGGCATCCCACGCGGCAGCCCTCGCGGCATCCCCCGCGGCATCCCCCGCGGCATCCCACGCGGCAGCCCACGCGGCAGCCCCCGCGGCATCCCCCGCGGCAGCCCTCGCGGCAGCCCCCGCGGCAGCCCCCGCGGCATCCCACGCGGCAGCCCACGCGGCAGCCCCCGCGGCATCCCCCGCGGCATCCCACGCGGCAGCCCTCGCGGCAGCCCCCGCGGCATCCCCCGCGGCATCCCACGCGGCAGCCCTCGCGGCAGCCCCCGCGGCATCCCCCGCGGCATCCCACGCGGCAGCCCACGCGGCAGCCCCCGCGGCAGCCTCCGCGGCATCCCCCGCGGCAGCCCTCGCGGCAGCCCCCGCGGCATCCCACGCGGCAGCCGCATCATGACGAACCGCCTCAAGCGCCGGCATCAGCGACGGGAATTGCGCGAAATCTGTAATCTCGGGCAGCGCTGCGAGTGTGTCGGCCTGCTTGTCCAGCTTCGCGAGACGCAGCCACGCGACCGTATGTGTACGGATCAGCCAATCTGCCGCCATGGTGGCGCGGCGCTGTTCCAGTTTCTTTGATCCGCGCGTGCCGACAATTTTCGGGATCAGCGGAAGCAAGAGCGCCGTGCGCTCGGCGTCATCCTCAATGCCGTCGTTCCATGACCGCATGAACGCGCCGATGACCGGGCATGTGCAGTTGGGGTGATCGGACCATTTCTCGCCAGCGACGAAAGCCGCCGCTTCCATGGCGCACATTTTCCCATTCGGATTGTGTGCTCCTTTATAGAGCCGCGCGATCTGGGCTAGACGCTCCGGAATGACCGTAACCTTCGCCGCGCTTGCCGTCCGTGCCATGTCAGACTCCGTATCTATCGGGGGAACGCCCCGGTTATTCGTCGTAATTGTCTTTGAGGTCTGCAATCGCAGCGGCTTCTGTCCGTCCAGTGCCGTGAACCATCCAGCCCGCGTCGTTCGGCTCGTCGCCGTCGTAGTAGGCGATCCAGTCATAATCGCGCACCGGGACAGGCTTCATCCAGAACTCGGTGACGATCTTGCGTTCGGCCCTCTTGTGCTGGTCGCAGTGCGAGACGCCGGCATTGCCGGGACCGAGCGCCTTGCCGCACTGGCTGCAAAACGTCTCGGCAAATCTCGGCGGGGCTTCGCATGGCTTCTTGCGGCGTGCTGCCGCGAGCCTCTCATTGCGCTCATCCTCGGTTTCAGCAAATTGCTGGTCAAACCGGGCAACGACTTCATTTGGGTATCTGCTCATCTTGCCCCCTTCTCGATTTTACATTCCGGCGTGTGGCTCGGGACATGGCCCTGCTCTGTCATCTCGTAACAGCGGACGCAGCAATGAACCGGATTGTCGGAAGGCCAGCGCGCATGGCGATCAGGGCAATCGCAGCACACGCGCTTTGCTTTCGGCATGGTCATTCGCAGCCCTCCGCGCCGGTCACGATTTCAGGGCGCTGGAATGTCGGGATGTATTTCTCGGAGTACGCCTCAGCGCTTTCGCGGCTGCTGAACTGGCAATCGGGGACCATGGCCCTGACTCCGTTCCGTCGCGTGATGCGGATTTTGAACTTCGCCCCCGCCATCCCCTTACCCGTCCGTGCCATGGCGTGCTCCCGTTGGTCTGGGAGGGGACACTATAGGCGAACCTATATCATGTCAATAGGGGTTCCTATGTTTTGGGGCGTCGGACAACGGTGGCGGCAGGGTTCGATATCAGATCATTCGCATTCGCGGCTGAACGCCCCGAATTCCGCGCAGACCTTCACCAGCAGGCGGTCCACATAAACCGCATAGTGAAGGACCGGGTACACCTGCCGGCTGTTGCGCGGGCCGCAAAGTGCTTCGAGACGAAGGCCGTAGGGCGATGTCCCACGGTTCCAAAGGATAGCGATGCGGGGACACTCGTAGCCGCTCCGGGTGATGAGCTCGGTGACGGCTGGGATGAAGTTGGGGTTGCCCTTGAGAAATACGGCGTCTTCCATCAGGTCCGGCGCCGCAATGGCGTCCGAAGCGCCTACCAGGGCGAACGTCAGGGCCGCTAAGGTGGCTCGCAGCATCATCGGCGCTCACGTTCCCGCAGTAGCCTAGCGACCGCGAGCGCGTCCCTCTGATCGTCTTGCGGGAGTTCCTGAAATTCCCTCGCTTCCTCGGTCTCAGGAATGACCATCGGGCCAGACTCGGAATCAAGCCAACCGATGGAGACCTTGCAGGCCACGGCGATTTTGTAGAGGAACCTTGAGCCCAAATAGCGGCCGCTCTCAAGTCCCGAGATGGTCGGCTGTTTCAGCCCGGTCAGCTCGGCCAAGTCTTCCTGGCTCAACTCAGCATAAAGGCGGGCTGTCTTGATGCGCTCGGCTAGGGTCATAGGCCTCAGCCTATAGGAGACCCTATTCTCGCGCCCCATAGTAGTTCCTATTGACAATGCCATAGGCACGCCTATGGTGCTATCCATGGAAATCACCGGCATCGACGCCCTTCGGGTTGCTAAGGACTTGCTCGGAAGCCAGCGCGCGCTCGCTGAAGCCGTTGGCATCAAGCAGCCTTCCGTCCATGAAATTCTCAACTACGGGAAGAAGGTCCCGGCCGAATGGTGCCTGCCAATCGAGCGGGCGACTGAAGGCAGGGTCACTCGCCATCAACTGCGTCCCGACCTGTATCCGCCCGAGGAACAAAAAGAACGGGTGGACGCATGACCTATTCCTTGCCGAGTCGACAACCGCCGCAGCCTTTGCAATGCGATTTTAGGAACGCGGATGCGTGCCCCCTCGCAAGCAGCGCCGTTGATGCTTCTCCAGCGCGCCCGCGCATAGCGAGGACATTCGGCGGAAAAGCTGTCCCGGCGGCACGCCGCCACGGCCCTACGAGGTGCTGCCTGCACCACTCCGGCCCTCTGTGCGGCTGCTCCCGCTGCGAAACTATCCATGAAGTGACGAAGGCGTCGATTAGCGCCCGGACAAATTCGCTGTCCGGCGGCGGCAGTGATCCGCGCATGGTGGCCCCCATGCTGCTTTGTGAATTCCCCCTGAGACCTAACAGTAGGCAATCGGACGGAAAGAGTCCCGCAGCAAAATGGCACAGGCGCCTCGTTAACCACGTTTCGGCTTTCTGTAGTGGGCGCTACGGAGCCGCCCGATGAGCGGCCTGAGCACCGGCTTTTGGATGTACGGCTGGGCGAATCTCATCATCGCGTGGGGCTGGATACAGCCTAGCGAAATCGGTGGATGGCTATTTATCGCCATGAGCTTCGTCATCTTTCTCATTCAGACCCACCGCGAAGCAAAGGCGAAGCGATGAGCGACCTCGAATTCGCCGCTGTGCTCGTGTCGTATTCCGCGCTGTTGGCCTGCGGGATCGGCCTCATCGTGTATTCGATCGCCGACACATTCTTCCCGCTGTCCGGCTCACGTCGGAGGCGCCGCCCATGACGCGCGACTTCTACGCCGATCCCGGCACCATCTCGGTCATCAAGCGCCTCTGGTTCCCGCAGACGATGGAGAAGGTCGATT
>Ga0137323_1000594_pt1 | contig 10137 bp, 9 predicted proteins | sample EasRivERMZT423_2_FD_102285 | JGI IMG/M metagenome (GOLD analysis project Ga0137323, IMG submission 102285) | Soil microbial communities from meander-bound floodplain in the East River, Colorado, USA - East River MetaG ERMZT423_2 | ecosystem: Environmental > Terrestrial > Soil > Floodplain ... | reverse complement strand
TGGTGGCTTCTTTCGGGGGGTATTTTCTGTTAACAAAGCATGAATGGCACTACGCCGCCGGCATGGCGGCGGTGCTCGCCTTCATGTTCGCGGTGGGGCTGCTGACCGAGCGCGTCGCGGTGCGCCCGCTGGTCGCGCAGGGCGCGCCGCTGCTCGCCCCGATCCTCGCGCTGCTCGGCATGCTGGTCGTCACGCGCGAGATCATTTCGGTCAGCTTCCCGCCAGATCCGCTGCCGGTGCCTTACCCGTTCGAGATCCAGCATCAGAAGTACTTCATCATCGGGGTGACCCTGGCGGCGTTCGCCGCGGCGTGGTTGTTCTTCGAGAAGACGCTCTGGGGCAAGAGCTTCGAGGCGGTGGCGCTGAACCGCAAGGCGGCGGCGCTGATGGGGATCAACCTCTCGCGCGTGACGGCGCTCTCGTTCGCGGGCGGGGGCGCGGTCGCCGGCCTCGGCGGGCTGCTCGTGTCGCCCAACGTCTCGGCGCACTACCTGATGGGCGTGCCATTGGCGATCCAGGGCTTTACGGCGCTGGTGATCGGCGGCGTCGGCCGCGTGGAGGGCGCGCTGCTCGGCGGCCTGCTGCTCGCCTTCGCCGAGCAGCTCACCGCGCGCTACGCGCCCATCCCTTCGGGCTATGCGCAGGGCGTGCCGCTCCTGGCCCTCATGGTGTTCCTGCTCGTGCGCCCGACCGGCCTGCTGCGCTCGCGCGCCGCATGAGGCGGCTCGGCTGGATCGCGCTGTTCGCGGCGCTCGCCGCCCTGCCGTTCTTCCTCGGCAACTATCACAATGACGTCTACCGCAAGCTCCTGCTCTGGATCACGCTCGCGCTCGGCTACAACTTCCTGTTCGGCATCTGCGGACAGGTGGCCTTCTCGCATTTCGCCTTCTACGGCATCGGCGCCTACAGCGTCGTGATCCTGCTGTTCCAGGTGGGCCTGCCGCTCCCCGTGGCCGCCGTCCTGGGCGTGCTGGTGTGCGCGCTGCTCGCGCTGGCCGTCGCGATCCCGGCCACGCGGCTCGAGGGCTTCTACCTCGCGCTGGTGACGCTGGCGCTGGCGCAGCTCTTCATCGTCGTCCTGAACGAGGGCGGCGCGGTCACGGGCGGCACGGGCGGCATCGCCAACTACCGCCTGCCGGCGATTTTCGGCTGGCGCATCGCCGGCCCTGCCTACACGGTCGTGATCGTGGCGCTGCTGGCTGCCACGCTCGCTCTGCTGTGGCGCCTCGAGCGCTCGTGGTTCGGGCGTGCCTGCCGCGCGGTACGCGACAATCCCGAGGCCGCCGCCGCGATGGGCGTCGATGTCTCGCGCATCAAGGTCATCGTGTTCACGCTGACGAGCGTGCTCGCCGGCATCGCGGGCATGGTCTACGCGTTCGTCGACAACACGGTGAACCCGCCGATCTTCGGCCTGGACAACGCCTTCCTGCTGCTGTTCATGGTGATCGTCGGCGGCGCCGGCCGCCATGCCGGGGCGGTGCTCGGCGCGACTCTGCTGTTTCTGCTGCCGTTCTGGCTGGCGCCGGTCGTCGGCCACCACCACCAGCTCGTGTTCGGCGCGCTGGTCGTCGCGGCGATCCTGGTTCAGCCGAAGGGACTGGTCGGGCTGTGGAATCGATTCTCGAGGTAAGGAAGCTCATCAAGCGCTTCGGCGGCCTGACCGCCGTGGCCGGTCTCGACTTCGACCTGCGCCAGGGCGAGATCCTCGGCCTGATCGGACCCAACGGCGCCGGCAAGACGACGACCTTCAACATCATCGCCGGCGCCGAGCGTGCCGACGCGGGCGACATCCGCTTCGCCGGCGAGCCCATCCTCGGCCTGCCGCCGCACGAGATCGCGCGCCGCGGCGTCATGCGCACCTTCCAGCACAACCGGCCGTTCGCCGGCATGCCGGTCGTGGACAACGTGATGGTCGGCGCGCACACGCGCTTTCGCCGCAATCCCTTTTCGCCCAAGGCGTCGCGGGAGGAGGCCGAGCAGCGCGCGCGCGCCGAGGCGCTGATCGACTTCGTCGGCCTCGCCGGGCTGCGCGACGCCGACGTCGGCACGCTTTCGTTCGGCCAGGGGCGCTTGCTCGAGATCGCGCGGGCGCTCGCCGGCGAGCCGCGCGTGATCCTGTTCGACGAGCCGGCGGCGGGACTGACGGGCGCCGAGCTGGAGCGGCTGGCGGGCATCGTGCGCGGCATCGCGCAGCGCGGCATCGCCGTGCTGCTCATCGAGCACGACATGCGCTTCCTGCTGCCGCTCGCGAGCCGCGTCGTGGTGCTCAACTTCGGGCAGCGGATCGCCGAAGGCACGGCGAGCGAGGTGCGCTCGCAACGCGCCGTGATGGACGCTTATCTGGGCGATGCTGCGGCTCTCTGACGTCCACGCCTCGTACGGCTCGGCGCCCGTGCTGCAGGGCGTCTCCCTCGCCGTGGAGAAGGGCGAGACGGTGGCGCTCCTGGGTCCCAACGGCGCGGGCAAGTCCACCCTGCTGGGCGCGATCACGGGCACCACGCCGCGCCGCGCCGGCCGCATCGACTTCGAGGGCCGGAACCTTGCGAACGAGGAAAGCCACGCGATCGTCGCCTCCGGGGTGGCGCTGGTGCCCGAGGGACGCCTGGTGTTCGCGCCCTTCACCGTCCAGGACAACCTGCGCCTGGGCGCGGTGAGGCTGAAGGGCGACCTGCGCAGCCGCTTCGACTACGTGTACGGCCTTTTCCCGCGCCTCGAGGAGCGCCGGCGCCAGCCGGCGGGAACGCTCTCGGGCGGCGAGCAGCAGATGCTCGCGATCGCTCGCGCGCTGATGAGCGCGCCGCGGCTGCTGCTGCTCGACGAGCCGTTCCTCGGCCTCGCGCCTCTCGTGGTCGTGCAGATCAGAAAATCCCTCGAGCGGCTGCGCGAGAGCGGTCTCACCCTGCTCATCGTCGAGCAGAAGCTCGACATCGCGCTCGCCATCGCGCAGCGCGCCTACGTGCTGATCAAAGGAAGGGTGGTACTGGAGGAGACGACCGAGGCGCTGGCGCGCCGGCCGGACCTTGCCGATCTGTATTTTTCGCTAGCTACTTCTTTACCTTCATCCGCTCGACCCACGGCTTGAAGCCGGCGAGGAGATCGGTGAGGAACTTGCGCGTGGTCTCGTCCGTCAGCTTGCCCTGGGCGTCGAACTTGCTCGGGCCCGAGCCGATGAACACCTCGGGGCGCGGCAGCACGTGCGCCCAGAGCTGGGCCAGCATGCGGCGCAGGTCGTACTGAACGCGCGCGCCGCCGAGCGGGCCGGGCGTCACCGAGAAAATGGCGACCGGCTTGTCCTGCCAGGACTGGTTGGGCGCGCGCGACGCCCAGTCGATCGCGTTCTTGAGCGCGGCGCTCACCGAGAAGTTGTACTCCGGGCTCGCGATCAGCACCCCGTCGGCTTCGGCGATCTCGGCGCGCAGGCGCTTCGCCGGCTCCGGGATCCCGGCGTCGAACACGTCCTGGTTGAACATCGGCAGCTCGGCGATACTCGTGATGCGAAGGGTCATGCCCGCCGGAAGGAGGTCCTGGCAGGCGCGCAACGCCGCCATGTTGAGGGAGGCTTTTCTCAGGCTGCCGCAGATTCCGAGGATTTGCATGGCGCGCAGTCTAGCCTGCCGCAGGGGCCGGATGCGACCAAGGTCCGATATTCGGACCCCCGGGTGAGCCCTAGCATGTCTTGCGGTAACGTCCACTCATACGGAGGCTCACGAATGCTCAGGCTTGCAGCTTTCTGCTTCAGCGTGTTGCTTGCGGCCGGCGCGGTCCAGGCCCAAGCCCCCGAGGGCCGCCTGAAGCGGATCGCGGACACCAGGACCATCGCCATCGCCTACCGCGCCGATGCCGTGCCGTTCTCGTTCACCGGCGCGAGCAGCCAGCCCGACGGCTTCTCGATCGACCTGTGCAAGCGGGTGGTCAACTCGATCGAGCGCCAGCTCAAGATCCAGGGCCTGAAGGTGAACTGGGTTGCGGTGACCGTCCAGTCGCGCTTCGAGGCGGTCGCCAAGGGCCGAGCCGACCTGGAGTGCGGCTCGAGCACCATGACGCTCACGCGCATGAAGGAGGTCGACTTCTCGAGCGTGATCTTCGTCGAGACGACCGGGCTGCTGATCAAGAGCGCCTCCGGGATCCGCTCGATTTCCGACCTGTCGGGGAAGAAAATCGCGGTCGTGGCGGGGACGACCAACGAGCGCGCGATCAACGCGCAGCTCAAGCGCCGGCAGCTCGACGCGACCGTGCTGCCCTTCAAGTCGCGCGACGAGGCGATGGCCGCGCTCGAGGAAGGCAAGGCGGATGCGTTCGCGAGCGACAAGCTGCTGCTCGTGGGCGCCGCGACCAAGGCGAAGGAGCCGGGTGCGCTCGCGCTGCTCGCCGACCAGCTCTCGTTCGAGCCCTACGCCATCGTGCTGCCGCGCGGCGACGCCGCGCTGCGGCTCGCCGTGAACACCGGCCTCGCCCAGATCTATGCCGGCGACGAGATCGTCGAGATCTACCGCCGCTGGTTCGCCCAGTTCGGGCGCCCTTCGCCTATCCTGGAGGCCGCCTACGCGCTTGGCGCGATTCCTGAGTAGGGCAGCGCTGATCGCTCTTGCAGCGCCGCTCGCCCAGGCGCAGCAGCTCGAGCCGCGCGCTTACTCCAATGTTCCCGTCGGGCTGAACTTTCTCATCGCGGGCTATACGTATTCCTCAGGAGGGCTCGCGACCGATCCGGCGCTGCCGCTCGAGAATGCGAAGCTCGACATCCACGCGCCGTTCGTCGCTTATGCGCGCGCCTTCGACGCCTGGGGCAAGGCGGCGAAGTTCGACGCGGTGCTGGGTGCGGGGTGCCTGTCCGGCAGCGCGGATTCGAACGGCGTTCCCGTTTCGCGCGACATCTGCGGCGGCCTCGACCCGGCGTTTCGGGTGACGGTCAACTTTTATGGTGCGCCGGCATTGAGGCCTGCGGAGTTTCGCGGCTACCGGCAGGATCTGATCCTCGGCGCGAGCGTCCAGGTCATTGCGCCACTCGGGCAGTACGACCCGAGCCGGCTGGTGAATCTCGGCACCAACCGGTGGACGCTCAAGCCGGAGCTGGGATTGTCGAAAAGGCTGGGCGCGCTGATCGTCGAAGCCGCGCTCGGGGCCGCTTTCTTCACCACCAACGACGAGTTCTTCGGCGGCAAGACCCGCGAGCAGGACCCGGTCGTCTCCACGCAGCTGCACCTGATCTACGAGTTTGCGGGCGGGACCTGGCTCGCGGTGAACGGCACCTACTACACCGGCGGGCAAACCACGGTCGACGGCGCGAAGCAGAACGACGAGCTCAGCAACTCGCGCCTTGGCGCGACGCTCGCCTTCCCGGTCGATCGGCGCAACTCGATCAAGCTCCACGCGAACAAGGGCGTGTCCGTGCGGTTCGGAGAGGACTTCAGCACGCTCGGAGTCGCCTGGCAGCACCGCTGGGGCGCCGGTCTCTAGAAAAGCCTAGCCCTTGTTGATGTAGCCGTAGGCGAGGTTGCTCCGGTCGCCGCCGTGCTTCTCGTAGAGCGACTTGTAGTACGCCACCTTGTCGGTCTGCACCTCGCTCATCATCTTCGGCGTATAGCCGTAGAGGCGGGCGTTGTTGCCGCCCAGGATGGCGGTCTTCACCGGGCCGTCGGCCGGGCCCATGGGGGCGAGGCCGTACTGTTTCTGCAGCTCCCCGGGGATCTCCAGACGGCGCAACGCCTCGATCTGCCATTGCGGCGACCCGGTCCATACCGCGTCGGTGCCCCAGCAGACGTGGTCCGCGCCCATGCCCTTGATCATCGCGCCGAGCATGTAGGCGGCGACGCGCGGCTCGGCCATGTTGCTGTGGGCGAAGATCTGGCCGAGGTCGGAGTACACGTTCGACACGCCGAATTTGGCGGGGATGTTGGCGAGGTCCGTGACCCAGTCGACGCGCCCTTCGCGCTGCAACTGGTCCCACGCAGCCGCCGCGGTGCCGCCGGGTCCGGCGACCCAGCGATACGCCGAGTGATAGATGACGAAGTTGAGCTGCGGCCAGTCCTTCGCCGCCTGGCCCACGTCGTTGACGTTGCAGTAGCCGAGGAGGTGCGGGAACTGCCGCTCGACCGAGGGCGGGAACAGCCCCTTGTGGATGCAGATGTTCTTGAGGCCGGGCCGATCGGGGTACTTCGCCATCCACTTCACCACCTTCTCGTAGAAGGGGTACATGATCTTCTGGTCATCGAGGCGGAACGGCCACTTGGACAGGTGCTTGTTGGTGTTGTCGCCGATGGTGTAGCCCTTCCAGGAATCGGGCCGCAGCCTTTCCATCTCCTCTTCGACCTTGGCGAGCCAGCCATCGTGTCCCGGCGTGAAGATCGCGTGCGAGTACATGCGGCGCGTGCCGGCCTCCTTGTTCACCTTGGCGCGCGCCTCGTACTTCATGTCGTTGGTGAGGAACGAGTACGCCGGGTCGACCGAGTAGGAGCCGCTGATGCACGCGACCTTGGTGTCGCTGTCGAGGTAGACCTCCTTGAAGTAGTTCGGGAACATCAGGTCCTGGATCGACTGCGGCTTCTCCTTCAGCGCCGGGTTCCACCCGGCCTTGCCCACGGTCTCGCGCTGCGCGATGAAGGTCTTGACCGGCGTGCCCTCGCGCAGGAAGTGCGTGTGCATGTCCATCACGAACTGGTTCTTCAGCGAATCGGCGCGGGCCTGGGCTACCTCGAGATCCGTTGCCTCATTGGGTGCGATCTCGTACAACGGTTGTGAACCCTTCGCGTGCACCTCGTTCATGGCGACGAAGGCGGCCGCCATGCCGCCCGCGGTCTTGAAGAACTTGCGCCGCGAGAGGTTGTGGCGCTTCGCCATGCGCGCGCCGAGATCCTTGATGCGCGCCTCGAACTCCTTCTGCTGCGCGCTCTGCGGGCTCGGCATGTACTCGTCGCTCGAAACGAACTGCACGGGGATGGGCGACGGGAACAGCGTCTCGGCGCCTTCCAGCTTTGCCAGTTCCTCGGGGGTCAGCATCAGGGTCTCCTCCTTGTGAAAGACCATCCTATGCCGCGGCTCCGAGTAGGTAAACTGTGCAGCGCGAAATGAAGGATCGGCGCGGTGACCGCGCCGAGCGCCTCGGAGGAGGGTACGCATGGCAAGGTGGCTGCTGGCCGGGTTAGTCGCGCTTTTCTCGACACTTGCGTTGTCGCAGGGCTTCCCTGAACGTCCCGTCAGGATCATCGTGCCGCTGTCCCCCGGCGGCTCGCCGGACACCATCGCGCGCACCCTCGCGCAGGGCCTGCAGGGCGTCTGGCCGCACCCCGTGGTGGTGGAGAACCGCACCGGCGGCAGCCAGAACATCGGTGCCGACGCGGTGGCGAAGAGCGCGCCCGACGGCCACACCTGGCTGCTCTCGCCGGACAACGTGTTCTCGGTCAATCCCCATATCGGCAAGCAGCCCTTCGACCCGTTCGCCGATCTCGCGCCGGTCACGCTGCTCGCGCGCATCCAGTTCCTGCTGGTGGTGCACCCGTCGGTGCCGGCGAAGTCGGTGCGGGAGCTTATCGAGCACGCGAAAGCGAAGCCGGGCGAGCTCAACTTCGGCTCCTCGGGCACCGGCAGCCCGCAGTTCCTGGGCGGGACCCTGCTGCAGCAGATGTCGGGCACGAAGATGAACCACGTTCCCTACAAGGGCGCAGCGCCCGCGGTCGCGGACCTCCTGGCGGGCCGCATCCAGGTGTGGGCGGGAGCGGCGAACTCGCTCCTGCCGCACATCCGGGCGGACAAGCTGCGCGTGCTGGGGACGACGGCGGAGCAGCGCTTCTCCTCGCTGCCCGACACGCCGACGATTGCCGAGGCCGGGTTGCCGGGGTACTCGCTCTATCCCTGGCTCGGCATGTTCGTCCCGGCGAAGACCCCGCCGGCGGTCGTGGCGCAGATCAACGCCGAGATCGCGAAGATCCTCAACGCGGCCGAGGTGAAGGCGAAGCTCGTGCCGCAGGGCATGGACATCACGACCGGCTCGCCGCGCGAGCTGGCGCAGATCATCCAGGCAGACTACGCGCGCTGGGGCAAGCTCATCCGCGAAGCGGGCGTCAAGCCTGAATGAGCGCGGGCCGGGAATCGCCGGTCGCGGTTTCGGCCAAGGCCGAGCTCTGGGGAAGCGATGCGATCGCGGCGATGCTGCGGGCGCTCGACATCCCGTACCTCGCCCTGAATCCCGGCGCGAGCTACCGCGGCCTGCACGACAGCATCGTCAATTACCTCGGCAACGAGCGGCCGCAGATGCTGCTGTGCCTGCACGAGGAGGCGGCGGTCGCGATCGCGCACGGCTACGCCAAGGCCTCGGGCCGGATGATGGGCGTGGTGCTGCACTCCAACGTCGGCCTGATGCACGGCTCGATGGCGATCTTCAACGCCTGGTGCGACCGCGTGCCGATGCTCGTCCTCGGCGCCACCGGCCCCTGGGACGCGGCGCGGCGCCGGCCGTGGATCGACTGGATCCACACCGCTTCCGACCAGGGCGCGCTGGTGCGCGACTACACCAAGTGGGACAACCAGCCGGCCTCGGTGCCGGCGGCGTACGAGGCGCTGCTCCGCGCGGTGCAGATCGCCGACACCGCGCCGCGCGGCCCGACTTACGTCAACCTCGACGCCGCGCTGCAGGAAGCGAAGATCGGCGCGCTGCCGCCGCTTCCGGATGTGTCGAGGTTCCGGGCTCCGGAACCGGTATGGCCTGACACGAAGCTGGTCGAGAAAGCGGCTCAGCTTCTCTCCGGCGCAAAATCGCCCGCCATCCTGGCCGGCAGGGTCGGCCGCAGCGAAGCCGCGTGGAAGGCTCGAATCGCGCTCGCGGAGAAGCTGCAGGCGCGCGTGTACACGGACATCAAAACGCCGGCGGCGTTTCCGACCGATCATCCGTTGCACGCCGCGCCCCCGGCCACGTTTCCAGACGGCAAACTGCTGAAGGATGCGGACGTCATCCTGTCGCTCGACTGGGTGGATACGGCAGGCACGCTCAAGGCGGCCTGGGGCGACGCGCCGGTCGGCGCGAAGGTGATCCGGGTATCGGTCGACGCGCATATCCATCGCGGCTGGAGCATGGACTACCAGGGCCTGCCGCCGTCGGACGTGTATCTCATGTGCGAGCCGGATATCGCGGTCCCGCTCCTGCTCGATGCGGTGCGCGCCCGGCCCGCAGCGGTTTCACCCAAGTATGAATTCCCCGACGGAAAAGACGATGCCGTCTCGATACGAACGCTCGCCAAGGCGTTCAACGAGCTGACCGGGGGCATGGACGTATGCCTGTCGAAGCTGCCGCTCGGCTGGAACGGCGCCTACCGGCACTTCAGGCATCCGCTCGACTACCTCGGCCAGGACGGCGGCGGCGGAGTGGGGGCGGGGCCCGGGCTGACCGTGGGGGCCGCGCTTGCCCTCAAGGGAACCGGGCGCATGGTCGCCGGCATCATGGGCGACGGCGATTACCTGATGGGCGTCACCGCGCTCTGGACGGCGACGCACTACAAGCTGCCTTGCCTCATCGTGGTGGCCAACAACCGTTCGTTCTACAACGACGAGATGCACCAGGAGCGCGTCGCGCGCGAGCGCGGCCGGCCGGTGGAGAACAAATGGATCGGGCAGCGCATCGACGAGCCCGACATCGACCTCGCCGCGATGGCGCGCGCCCAGGGCGCCGTCGGAATCGGCCCGGTCAGGGAAGTTTCGAAATTGAAGTCTTCCTTGAAAGAAGCGATCCACCACGTGAAAAATGGGGCTGTTTGCGTCGTCGACGTTCGCGTGGTGCCCGGCTACGACGCCCCGATGAGCGGAGCCGCCACACCGGCGAGGCGCTGACTGCCGTCGTCACCACTCGCGGTTCCGGCCTTCCGCATGCTGTGGTCGGGCTCGCTGCTGTCGTGGTGGAGCCAGTGGATCCAGCACGCCGCGCTCGGCTGGGTGGTGTACGAGATCACCGGCTCGGGCGCGCTGCTCGGCGCGGTGATGGGCGCGCGCGCGATCCCGATGGTGCTGCTCACGCCGGTGTCCGGAATGGCGGCGGACCGCTACGACCGGCGGCGGCTGATGCAGGCGAGCCAGGGGCTCGCCGCCGCGGTCTCGCTCGCCTTCGGCACTGCGCTGGCGCTCGATATCGTCAGCACCTGGATGCTGTTCGCCTTC
>Ga0137323_1000590_pt1 | contig 10168 bp, 8 predicted proteins | sample EasRivERMZT423_2_FD_102285 | JGI IMG/M metagenome (GOLD analysis project Ga0137323, IMG submission 102285) | Soil microbial communities from meander-bound floodplain in the East River, Colorado, USA - East River MetaG ERMZT423_2 | ecosystem: Environmental > Terrestrial > Soil > Floodplain ... | reverse complement strand
GCATCGTTGGAGATGGCTAGCGAGCCGGTGGTGATGTCCGGCGTCAGCATATAGCCCATCAGCGCGAGCACACCGTTCACGCGTTTCTGGACGTTCCCGCCGATCGGCTCGAACGCCTGCCCGAGCGCAAGCGCCGGAGCGAGCGCGCATGCGGCGCCCAGCGCCAGCGCTGCGATCTCCGAACGGCGCCGGTACACCGGCGTCCGGCGGGTTGCGGCGGCCCTGAAGTCTTGTCCGCACGTGGTTGTCACATAGTGTGTTCGGTCACTACGCTCTTCGTCATTTCGCTTACGAAAATCCAGAGGCTGCCCTTACCCTGCCGCCGATGAATCCTGGCGTTCCCCGGCGCCCTCGCTCACCCACGCCGAGAGCTGGGTATAAGCGACCGCCAGCACCACCGGTCCGACGAAAAGCCCGACTACGCCGAAGGCAAGCAGCCCGCCGATGACGCCGGCGAAGATCAGCACCAGCGGCAGGTCCGCGCCGCGCTTGATGAGGATCGGGCGCATTATGTTGTCGAGAGTGCCGACGATGACCGTCCACACCAGCATCACCGTGCCCCACACGGGATTGCCGCTCCAGTAGAGCCAGGCCACCGCCAGCACCAGCACCGGCACGACGCCGATTTGGGCGACCGCGAGAACGAACATGAGCGCGGTCAGGAAAGCCGCCAGCGGCACACCGGCCACCGCGAGGCCGATGCCGCCGAGCACGGCCTGCACGACCGCGGTGACAACCACCCCTAGCGCGACCGCCCGGATCGCCTGCCCGGCGAGCGTGACCGAGTGCTCGCCGCGAAGCCCGGCCAGGCGCTGGGCAAATGCGCGCACGCCGTCGGCGGCGGCTTCGCCCCGGTAGTAGAGCAGCGCCGAAAAGATCACCGTCAGCAGCAGATGCAGGAAGAACGCCGCAAGACTGCCGGCCTTGCCCAGGATCCAGCGCCCGGCGTCCTTCGCATACGGTGTGACACTCGCGTGCAGTTCGTCTGCGCCGAGTGCCGCGACGGTCCGCCAATCGGCGGCGAGCTTCGGGCCGACGAACGGCACCTGCTCGACCCAGTCGGGCGGAGCGGGCATGCTCGCCTGCGCGAGCGTCTTCAGCCGCTCGGCAATATTATCGGAATGCTCGACAATGGTCAGTACGGCGAGCGCGAGCGGGACGATCACGACCAGCAGCAGCGCGGTCGTCATCACGATCACCGCAAGGCTCCGCTTCCCCCACAAGCGCTTCTGCGCCGCCAGCATCAGCGGCCACGTCGCTACCACCACCAGCGTTGCCCAGATCAGCGCCGGCAGAAACGGCCGCAGAATCCACAGGCTCACGATGATCATGAGCGCGATGAACAGCACGGCCAGCAGGATGCGGGGCAATTCGCGGAAACCCGGAAAGTCGTTCATGGCATTATCCTGCTGTGGTTGATGAGCTCACCCGCTGGTGCCGAAGGCACGCTATGCACCAGACCGCCAGTGCGGCGTGAAGAAGAATCGCCGGCCAGAGGCCGATGCCAGAGAGGCTCAAGCCTATGCTCGCATATGATTCTGCGGCAGGCGAATGGTAGTTGTGGACATCGCGAAGCTCCACGTCAAAACTATGTTGTAGCACAATGGTGCTTCATGGCTATGTCGGTTCCTGACACCATTCCTACTTCTTCTCGAACGCGAAGATCACCTTCCAGTCGTTCTTCATGTTCACGACGGTCCAACCTTTGGCGTTCGCCTCGTCCAGTGCCTTGTCAAGCTGACCGATGTGCGACTTGCGATCGTAGGCCCATTCGCGGTCGGCGTCGGTGTGATGGACGATGCCCATGAAGCGCGCGCCGCTGCCGGCGGCGGTCCACTGGAGCATCTGCAGGTCGCCGTCGGAGTTGCCGAACGCTAAAATCGACCGCCGGCCGATGAACTTGTTGATCGCCACCGGCTTGCCATCCTTGTCGTCGATGAAGTCGAGCTCGGGCAAGCGCATGATCACCGGTTTGCCGTCTCGTATTTCGAACTTCGTCTTGATGGTGCTGCCGATAACCTGCTCGGGCGGGATGCCGTAGGCCCTTCCCACCCACGGCCGCATGAATTCGACGCCGCCGCCGGACACGATGTAAGTCTTGAAGCCGTTGGCGCGGAGATAACGGAGCAGCTCGACCATCGGCTGGTAGATCATCTCGTTGTAACGCCGGCCCGTCTTCGGATGCTTCGCGGTGCCAAGCCAGTCACGCACGATCTTCTCGAACTCCTCGGTCGTCATGCCCGCGTGCGTAGCCATGACGATTTCGAGCATCGCGCGCTCGCCGCCTGCGAGCGCGCCTTTCAGGTCGCCTTTGAGCAGGGAGGCGAACGGCTCCTTGTCCTTCCATTCGGGACGCTTCGGCGCGAGCGCCTTCACGCGGTCGAGGGCGAAGACCAGCTGGAAATACATCGGCTGCTCGGCCCACAGCGTGCCGTCGTTGTCGAACACGGCGATCCGCTCGGCGGGCGGCACGAAGTCCTTGCCGCCCTTCGTGGTAACGCGCTGCACGAAATCCATGATGGATTGCTTGGTCCTGCCGTCGTTCCAGGATGGAAGCGCGTCGGCGGCCTGCGCCGGAGGCGACGCGAACGCAAGCAGAAACACAAGAGCGGCGGCAAAAAGTATTTGTGTACGGATGGTTTTCATCGTCGTAATCCAATTACGATTCCAAAAACTGTTGGGCCGCGCCCGCCATTGAAGCGAGCGCGGCCCACCGTCATGAACTGAACTTCACGCTCAGCGGTTACTTCCCGCGACTTTCCTGCAACTTCCTCATCACCTCGTCGAGGTTGAAGCTGGCCGCCTTCTGCCGCTGCGGGTATTCCTTGAAGGTCATCAAGAACTGGCCCACAAAGGCCTGCACGGGTACGAGCTGGAAGGCGTGATCAAGCAACCAGTCGTAGTAGGTGTTCGACGTGATGTCCGCGCGCTCATACGGGTCCGTGCGAAGATTGAAGATCTTCGGAAGCCGCAAGCTGACGAGCGGCTCCGACCAGATGCGCAGTGTTCCCTGGACCCGCTGCTCCATGAACACGAACTTCCAGTTGTCGTAGCGCACACTGGTCACCTGCTGGTCGTCGTCGATGTATATAAACGACTCGCGCGGGCTCTTGGCGGCTTGCCCGGTGAGGAACGGAACGAGATTGTAGCCGTCGAGGTGAACCTTGTAGGTCATATCACCTACCTTGTAGCCCTTGAGCAACTTGTTCGTCACTTGCGTGTCGCCAGCGATGGCTGCAAGTGTCGGCAGCCAGTCGTGGTGAGCGACCATCTCGTTGGAAATCTGACCCGGTTTGATCTTGCCCGGCCAGCGGACCATGGCCGGCACCCGGTAGGCGCCTTCCCAGTTCGAATTCTTCTCGTTGCGGAACGGGGTCATCCCGCCATCCGGCCAGGAGTTCATGTGCGGGCCATTGTCGGTCGAGTACATGACGAAGGTGTTGTCCGCGATGCCCAGGTCGTCCAGCGCCTTGAGGACCTGGCCGACGTTCTTGTCGTGGTCGATCATGGTGTCGTGGTACGGACTCTGCCAACGCCCCGACTGGCCGATGCTCGCCGGCTTGGTGTGGGTGCGTAAGTGCATGTGGGTGGTGTTCACCCACACGAAGAACGGCTTGCCGGCCTTGTTCTGCCGCTGAATGAAATCCACGGCCCGGTTGGTGATGTCATCGTCGACTGTTTCCATCCGCTTCTTGGTCAGGGGACCGGTGTCCTTGCACACCTGCTTGCCGACCTTGCCGAAGCGCGGATCCACCGTTGCGTCGTCCTTGCTCGACGCCTTGCAGTCCATCACGCCACGGGGGCCGAACTTGGCACGGAAAGCTGGATCTTTCGGGTAGTCGGGCAGTTCCGGCTCTTCCTCGGCGTTGAGGTGGTACAGGTTGCCGTAGAACTCGTCGAAGCCGTGCACGGTGGGAAGGAACTCGTTTCGATCACCCAGATGGTTCTTGCCGAACTGGCCCGTTGCGTAGCCGAGCGGCTTGAGCATCGCGGCGATCGTGGGATCTTCCTTCTGCAGACCCGTCCTCGCTCCCGGCAAGCCGACCTTGGTCATGCCGGTGCGCAAACCGGACTGGCCGGTGATGAACGACGCCCGGCCGGCGGTACAGCTCTGCTCGGCATAGTAGTCGGTGAACATCATGCCTTCCCTGGCAACACGGTCGATGTTGGGCGTCTTGTAGCCCATCACGCCGTGCGAGTAGGCGCTGATATTGGACTGGCCGATGTCATCGCCCCAGATGATGAGGATGTTGGGCTTCTTCTGCTGCGTGTCGGCTTTCTTCTGCTGCGCGGTCGCGGGGAGCGCGAATGCAACCAGCATCACTGCTACTGCCAAGCTACACCAACGCAGGAATCGTTTCATGACCGCACTCCTTCCAAATTGTGAAACACGGGAACGAATTAGCGATATTCGCTTATGTTACGTCCTATTAATATTTCAAAGGCGTGACAATCGCGCAACTCGGGAACAAAAACGCCGCTGTTAGTCGTGCGCCACGCTGATTTCTGGCACTTATACTACTTTTGACTTGCTTCCATCTCGGACAATAGACGATTCACTCCGGGATCGCCAGGGAGAACTTCGGCGAGTTTCCGCGCGTAGGGGAGCGCGTCCTTGGGTTTGCCCGCTTCCCGGATCATCGAAACGAGCGTGCCAAGAATCTCCAAGTCGTACGGATGTCGAGCCTCGGCGGCGCGCAGTACGGACAGGGCCTCGTCTCGCTTCCCGGCGGAGTGCAGCCCCACGGCGTAGACGTAACCATAGCGGGCGCTGTCCGGAGCGAGCTTCGCTGCCACGGCGAGTTCCTTGAGCGCCGCGGCCTTGTCGCCTTTGCGCACCAACAGCAGCCCCAATGCGTGGTGCAGGTCGGCAGTGCGCGGCAACAGCCCGAGGCCACGGCGCAGCAGCTTTTCGCCGTCCGCATCGCGGCTCTGCTGGCGATAGGCATCGGCTAAGTTGATGTACGCGCCGGCGTAGCGTGGGTCGAGCGACAGCGCACGTTCGTACGCGGCGATCGCTTCCTCCGGACGTCCCTGGCGCAAGCGCAGGTTGCCCAGATTTACGTATGCCGCCGGCCAGTCCGCGTCCTGCCGCAGCGAGTCAACGTATTCATTCGTCGCCTTCTCCCGATTGCTACGCTGGTCAGCCGAGAATTGATCGTCGCCTACGTCCGAGAGAACGCGCGCGGCCTCGACGCGCACGCCGCGCACCGGATCGGCGAGCAGAGGGGCTGCCGCCTGTGCGCGGGCGGCTGGCTCGAAAGCCTCGACCATCCCGAGCGCGGCGATGCGCATGGCGGGATCGACGTTCGCGAGCAGCTTGCGCACCGCCGGTAGGCTCTGCGGCCGGATGTACGGGCCGGCCAGCGATGCCGCGGTCGCTTTCACGATGGGCGGCGCCATCGCGTCTTCCGCAAGCGCGAGCAGCGCGGGCAGCGACTTAGCGCCCTGCGTCACACCGGCATGCAGCGTCGTGCCGTAGTGCCAGCGTTCCCGCCAGGCCTTTCCATACCACTGATCCATCGCCGCGATGGCCCAGACGGGCTTGCGGCCGGTGTGGCACTGGGTGCAGGCGTTCGGGCTGCCGAGCGATACGGACAGGTCGGGACGCGGCACGCGGATGCTATGGTCGCGCCGCGGGTCCACGACCATGTACTTCTGGGCGGGCATGTGGCACTCGACGCACTGCGCGCCTTTCGTGCCCGCCTTGTGGAAATGATGCTTTTCCGTCTCGAACGCGGCGGCGTTGTGGCAACGCACGCACAGGGCGTTACCCTCCGCGCGGAGTTTCAACGCGTGCGGCTCGTGACAGTCCATGCAGGTGACGCCACGCTGGTGCATCTTGCTTTGAAGAAACGAACCCCAGGTATAGACCTCGTCGCGCTGCTGCCCGTCGGCGTGGTAGTTCGGCTGCGTGAGCAGCGCCAGGCGGTGCGTGTCTTCAAGCGGCGCGCCGGGCGTGCCGCTTTCGGTGATGGTCGAGCGGCGCGCGTGGCATGCGGCACAAGTATTCATGGCGGCAGCATCAGCGGGATGGTCGCGCTGCGCCGACGCTGCACTCGTCGCCGCAAACTTCCACGCCTCGTTCCAGCGGCTTTTCAGAACGACAAGCCCGTTGTCGCTCTGCGACGCGTATGGTGGCCGGGCCAGTTTCGCCCACTCCACGTGGCGCGAACCCGGCCCGTGGCAGGCCTCGCACGCAACATTGATTTCGCTGAAGGCGGTCTTGTAGGTATTGCTGGCTGCGTCGTACCCCTTCTTCAGCTTCGTCGAGTGGCACGCGGCGCACTGCAGGTTCCAGTTCTGGTACAGGCTGGTCCAGTGGAGCTGATCCTTATGATCGATCCTCTCGTTAGGATAGAGATGGAACCAACGCTGCCCGCCCTCGCTCTTCTCCCGCGCATCCCATGAAATGCCAAGCGTCTGGTAGCGCCCACCGGGAAATTCGATCAGATATTGCTGCAGCGGCCAAACGCCGAACGTGTACTTGATCTCGAAATCGGCAAGCTTGCCGTCCGGCCCGTCGGTGCGGACCACGAACTTGCCATCGCGCTTGAAGAACCTGGACTCAATGCCGGAATACTTGAACTGCGCATTGTCGAAATTGCCGAGCACCGTGGAGGCGTTCGCCTCCTGCATCGCGAGCGCGTGGTGCGAGCCGCGCCAAGCTTCCGTTTCCTTCACATGACAGCCGGCGCAGGCCGTGCTTCCCACGAACTGCGGCGCGGCGCGCACCGTGCTTTCAGAAGGCGGTCCCGAAGATTTCTGCGCATTCCAGAACAGCACCGCGCCCGCAACGATGGCGGCTCCGAGGCCGGCCAGTGCGAATGTCCATTTCCTGGCCAAACGAGGCGCATTTACAACCGGTGCTCCAAGGGACTGAGACGAAGCGGGAGTTGTACTTTGGCGGGACTTGCGGCTGCGTTTTCTTGACATCGCTAGAGATCAGTGAGTCCACCCTTTTTCGGACGCGAACAAAGTATAACGCAGCACGATTTCAATCCCGCTGGCGCCTGGACTATGATGACGGAACAGCATGAGGATCCTAAAGTTGTTCTTTGGAATTCTCATGTGAGTGATGCCGAAGATCCAGTGGACCAATCTTTCTTCCGCGTTCTGTCTTGCAGATATGGCATTACCGTATTACAATGCTCGCATGAAGACACTTACCGTTCGGCTGCCTGAAGCCGTCGTGGCCCAGATTGAAGCCGAGTCCCGCGGGCGGAAGCTTTCGAAATCCGATGTCGTTCGCGAACGATTGAGCGTTGCTGCCGGGCCCTCCCGCAGACGGCACGTGCTGCTTGACGCCATCGCGGACCTCGTCGGCTCAGTGGACGGACTGCCAGCCGATCTGAGCGCGAGAAAGAAGGCGTATTTGAAGACGACCGGCTATGGCCAGAAGCGTGGTCGTTGACACCGGCTTCCTGGTCGCCCTGTTGAGCCGCCGCGACGGCAACCACCACTGGGCAAGCGCACAGGCCCGGCGCTTTCCTCCACCCTGGCGCACCTGCGAGGCGGTACTGTCGGAGGCATTCCATCTCGTGGAGGCGCGAGGTGAGCCCGCCCTCACGGCGCTTCTCCGCCGCCGCGCTGTTTACCCCGCCTTCGACCTGAACGAGGACCTGGAGCGGGCGTTGAAGCTCATGGAAAAGTATGCGGACGTGCCGATGAGTCTTGCCGATGCCTGCCTTGTGCGCATGACCGAAACGCTGCCCGACCCCATGCTTCTGACTACCGATGCGGATTTCCGCATCTACCGCCGCCACAGCCGCCAAGCCGTTCCCTCCGTGTTGCCATCCTGATCAATCACCGGCGGGCCGTACCGTCGGGGTTGACGATACGAATCTGCGAAGGTTGACAATACAATCCTGATCCGGTCCACCATGGTGACGCGGGACAAAAAGCGCTTCTTCGAACTCGTGGACCGCCTGTTGCGCTCCCGCGACCCGGAGGAACAGAAACGCCTCAAGGAAGAACTCGCCCGCATGACCCTCGGTAAAGGGGAAAAGCTCAAGGCAGCCCTCCATGCGTGGGCACTAGCCGGCCACCGCGAGCGTGCTACGATACCTCGATGTTCTGGAGTCGGACGAGAGGCGCGTGAAACCACACGAGCTGAGGAAGCTGTTTTACACCGAGTTGTGGAACGGCCTGAAAGTAGTCTGGCCGATCCTCTCCGTCCTGCTCGGACTGATGGTGGCCCTGGGGATCGTGATCGGCTGGCGCGAAGGCTGGACGTTACTCGACGCCGTTTACTTCGCCTTTGTCTCGGGGCTGACGATAGGCTACGGTGATCTGGTCCCGAAGCAACCGTTGTCGCGCGTCCTGGCGATCGGCATTGGGTTGACGGGCGTGCTAATGGTGGGCCTCATCGTCGCAATCGCCGTGCGCGCTCTCGATTCAGTGACGACGCGCCGGCGCGGAAACTAGCATCTGTTACTTCGATGATGTGGCGGTCAACCCGCTAGCGCGAAGCAGCCACGGCGGGCGTCTCAAAATTTCCGCCCAGCGCCAGATGCAGGTTCACGCGCTGCACCAGTTGCTCGCTGCGCACGCGCAGCAGCGACATGCGCACCCCGTACAGCGCGAACTGCTGCTGCTGCACGGCACGCAGGTCTCCGGAGCCGATGCGGTAGCGCACATTGGCCAGTTCTACCGCGCGCTCGTTTTCCGAAACGGCCCGCGCCAGTATGGTTGCGCGTTCCTCGAGCGTGAAGCCAGACGACAACGCGTTTTCCACTTCGGAGAATGCGCGCGCCCCGACGCGCCCGAATTCGGCCACGGCCACTTTCTGTTCCGCAGTGCGAATCTCCACCTGCGACTGCAGCGCGCCGCCGAGGTAGAGCGGAGCGACCAGGCTCGCCCCGGCGCTCCACACCGGGTCATCGCGGTCCTTGAGAACGAACAATTCGCTTGAAATGGTGGTAACTGCCGCGGTGAGAGAAATGCGCGGCAGCCGGGCCGCCTTCGCCTCTTCGGTGCGCTGGAACGCCGTGGCCACGCGCCGCTCGGCGGCCACCACGTCGGGACGGCGCTCGAGCAGTTCCGAGGGCATCCCCACGGGCACCGGCCCCGGCTTGGCGGGAAAGACGGCGGGCGTCTCGAGCGCAGCGGCGGGATACCGCCCGACTAGGGTCTCGAGCGCGCGCACCGCCTGGCGGTACGCAAGGTCGAGTTGCAGGACCGAATCCCGGTAGCTCTGGAGGTTCGCCTGCGCCAGCGTCACCTCGTACTCGTCGCCCTTGCCGACGCGCAGGCGGTCCTGGGCGAGCCCGACCAGGCGTTCGGACGAGCGCAGCATGTCTTCGGCGCTTGCCTTCTGCAGCCGGGCCTCGGTGGCGAGGAACCAACTCTTGCACACCAGCGCGGCAATCGACTGCCGCGCGTATTCGGCATCGAGCGCGGCGGACTGGTATTGAAGCTGAGCCGCTTCGCGCCCGGCGCGCACGCGGCCCCACAGGTCCAGCTCCCAGTTCGCGAATATGCCCACTCCTTCCAGGCCGCTGGAGTCACCGCTCATCGCGCCGCCGCCGCGTGCCAGCAGGTTCACCTGCGGATAGAGAGTTGCGCCAGCGGACTTGGCGTAGCCGGCGGCTTGCTCGACGCGCGCCGCGGCCGACCGCAGGTCCGGGTTGTTCGCGATTGCCTCGCGCACGAGCGCGTCGAGTTTCGGGTCGGCGAACGTGGCAAGCCAGCCACTGGCAACTGCCCCGGCGACGCCACCCTTCTCAACCCATTGCGCCGGCACCGCCAGGTTCGGCAGCGCCTGCTGGCGGATTTCGCCCGACTCCGGCGGCGCCTTCAGCGCGCAGCCGGCAAGCGCGGCAATGAGCGAAGCGATGAGAACGTTCTTGAGCATGAACGTGGCTTCAATGCAGCTTCAGGATCAGGTAGTTGATGTACGAGCCCACGCGCAGGACCACCTTGCGAATGATGTGTATCGCCGCAAGCCGCTCTGTATAGATCGCCGCGCTGCCTGCCGCGCCCGCCGCCATGAAGACCTCCTTGTCCTTGTCCGCGATATCGAACTTGACGGCAAAACGCCCGGGCGGCTGCGTCAGCACGCCGATCATCGGCAGCGTTCCACTGGGCGGCAGCTGGCCCTGCCCCTGCGCCCAGATCACCGAGTCGACCTTGGCTTTGACGATGCGCCCAGGATCGGTATAGAGGG
>Ga0137323_1000588_pt1 | contig 10175 bp, 16 predicted proteins | sample EasRivERMZT423_2_FD_102285 | JGI IMG/M metagenome (GOLD analysis project Ga0137323, IMG submission 102285) | Soil microbial communities from meander-bound floodplain in the East River, Colorado, USA - East River MetaG ERMZT423_2 | ecosystem: Environmental > Terrestrial > Soil > Floodplain ... | reverse complement strand
TCTCCGAGTTCGCCGACAGGGCGCGTGCCTTCGCGCTCGCGGGCACAAAGAAATCATGGCAGGCCAAGCCCCCGAAGTGAGCGACAAGGTCACCATCCGGTGCATCGTCGCCGGCTTCGACGCGGGCGCATGGCGCAGCGAGACGCTGCGCGAGCTCGCCGCGCTCGCCGTCGAGACCGAGTCGGAGCTCCTCGGCGTGTTCATCGAGGACACGAGCCTCCTGCAGCTCGCGCGGCTGCCGTTCGCCGTCGAGGTCGGTTATCCCTCCGCGGCGCGCCGCGGTCTCGATCCCGCAACGCTCGAGCGCGAGTTGCGCGCCCGGGCCGACACGCTGCGCCGCGCGCTCGCGGCGGTGCTCGACCCGGCCCGGGTCGCGTGGTCTTTCCGCGTGGCGCGCGAAGCGCCCTCCCAGGTGCTCGGCACGGCGCTCGCGGCGGCGCTCGCCGAGGGCCACGCGCCGGCGCTCCTGATTCCGCCGCGCGGCCGGCCGCACGCGGAGCGGCGGGTCATCCATGCGCCCGAGCTGAGCGACGCTCTGCTGCGCGAGCTGATTGCCGCCGCGCGGCCGCTGCTCGTTCTGCCGCGCGAGGACGCGGGCTAGACCGCGGCGCGCGCGGCCAGGAAGGCTTCGATCTCGGCAGCGAGGCCGGGCCGCGAGGCCTCCTCGAACTCGTAGCGCGCGCGCACCACCGGCTTGGCCGGATGCAGCAGGCGCGCGAGATCGACCGGCGTCGCGCTCACCACCACCTCGGCGTCGGCGGCGTCGATGGTCGCCGCCAGCGCCTCGAGCTGCGCGGGCGAATAGCCCATCGCCGGCAGCACCGACTCGATATGCGGGTTCTGCGCCAGGACCTCGCGCAGGAGCGGCGCGGCGCAGGGGCGCGGATCGACGATGATCGCGCCCGCGGCGCGCGCCGCGATCAGCCCGGCACCGTAGCGCATGCCGCCGTGGGTCATGGTGGGGCCGTCCTCGATCACCAGCGCGCGGCGCCCGGCCACCGCGTCCGGGTCGTCCAGCCGAACCGGAAAATTCGCGCGTACCAGGCGCGCGCGCGGGTTCACGCTCCGCGCCAGGGCCTCGGCGGCCGCGACGTCCACCGGCGGGGCGACGTCGGCCTTGCTCACGACGATGACGTCGGCCATGCGCAGGCAGGTTTCGCCCGGATGGTAGGCCGTGCCGTGGTCGGGGCGCAGCGCGTCGGTGAGCACGAGATGCAGGTCCGGCCGCACGAACGGGAAATCGTTGTTGCCGCCGTCCCAGACGATGATGTCGGCCTCCGCCGCGGCGTTGGCGACCACGCGCTCGTAGTCCACCCCGGCATGCACGGTGCCGCCCGCGTCCAGGTGCGGCTCGTACTCCTCGCGCTCTTCGAGCGTGCAGGCCGCAGCCTCGAGGTCCTGCCGGGAAGCGAAGCGCTGCACCGCCTGCTTTTCGAGGTCGCCGTACGGCATCGGATGGCGCACGACCGCGACGCGCAAGCCGCGCGCGCGCAGCAGCTTCGAGAGCCAGCGCGCGATCGTGCTCTTGCCCGAGCCGGTGCGCACCGCGGACACCGCGATCACCGGGACCGCGGCGCGGATCATGGTGCGCGCCGGGCCGAGCAGCTCGAAATCCGCGCCGAGCGCGAGCGCGCGGGAAGCGAGGTGCATCACCTCCACGTGGCTCACGTCGCTGTAGGCGAAGACCACGCGCGCGGGCGCCAGGCGCTCGAGCTCGCTTTCCGGAACGACCGGGATGCCCCGCGGGTAGAGCGGCCCGGCGAGGCTCGGCGGGTAGCGCCGGCCCTCGATGCCGGGAATCTGCGCGGCGGTGAACGCCACGACCTCCACCGACGGGTCGCGCCGGTACACCATGTTGAAGTCGTGGAAGTCGCGCCCGGCGGCGCCGGCGATGACGACCCGCGCGCGCTTCACGACAGGAGCTTCCTCAGCTCGCCGAGCGCTCGCGCGTTCAGCACGTCCTTCTTCTCCAGCCAGCCGCGCCGCGCCTGGCCCACGCCGTAGCGCAGCATGTCCAGGCCGTCGATGCTGTGCGCATCCGAGCTGATCGCGACCAGCACGCCTTCGTCCTTCGCCATGCGGCAGTGCGCGTCGGTCAGGTCGAGCCGGTCGGGATGCGCGTTGAGCTCGAGCGCGATGCCGCGGCGGCGCGCCTTGCGCACGATCGCGAGCATGTCCACGTCATACGCGGCGCGCTCGTTGATCAGGCGCCCGGTGGGGTGCGCGAGGATGGTGAAGTAGGGGTTGTCCATGGCTGCGAGGATGCGCTCGGTCTGGCGCGCGCGGGCGAGGCCGAGCTTGCCGTGCACCGCAGCGACGACCAGGTCCAATTTGCACAATATGGAATTAGGCAAATCAAGGCTGCCGTCGTCGAGGATGTCGACCTCGATGCCCTTGAGGACGGTGATCCCCGTGAGCGCCGCGTTCAGGCGCTCGATCTCGTCCACCTGGCGCGCGAGGCGCTGCGGGTCGAGGCCGTGCGCCATGGCGACGCGCCGCGAGTGCTCGGTGACGGCGAGATACTCGAGGCCGCGCGCCCTGGCGGCGAGCGCCATCTCGCGCAGCGTGTTGCGGCCGTCGGTGGCCTTGGTGTGCGCGTGCAGGTCGCCGCGCAGGTCGCGCGCCTCCACCAGCCGCGGCAGCGCACCGCGCCGCGCTGCCTCGAGCTCGCCCGTTTCCTCGCGCAGCTCGGGCTCGATGTAGGGCAGGCCGACGGCGGCGTAGACCGATTCCTCGGTCTCGCCGGCGATGCGTTTCTTCCCGCGCCACACGCCGTATTCGTTGATCTTCAGGCCGCGCTCGAGGCCGAGCTTGCGCACCGCGATGTTGTGCGCCTTGGAGCCGGTGAAGTAGTGCAGCGCCGCGCCGAAGCACTCGCGCGGCACCACGCGCAAATCGCATTGCAATCCAGATTCCAGGACGACGCTCGCCTTGGTCGTGCCTTGAGCAAGGACCTCCTTGACCTCGCCGTAGCGCACGAAGCGCTCGATCGCCTTTGCGGACTCCTCCGAGCACACGAGAAAGTCGAGGTCGCCGACGGTTTCCTTCATGCGCCGGTAGCTGCCGGCGATCACGCCGCCGAGGTATTTCGCGTAGGGCTCGGCGTACTGCGCCGCCGCGGCGAGCTTGAAGCGCCGCGCCTTGGATAGATGCGCCGCCGCGGCCTCGAGGATGCGGCGCTCGGTCTTCTCGCCGAAGCCGGGGATGGCGCGCAGGCGGCCGGCGCGCGCTCGGCGCTCGAGCTCCGCGAGCGAGCCGATGCGCTTTGCGTGCAGCGCGCGCACCCGCTTCGGCCCGAGCCCCGGCAGCGAGAGCAGCTCGGTGATGCCCGCCGGGAACTTGCGGCGCAGCTGCTCGAGCAGCTTGCAGCTGCCGCTCGCCGCGATCTCGCGCATCTTGCCCTCGAGGTCCGCGCCGATCCCCGCCAGCTTCGGCAGCTCGCGCCCTTCGGCAAGCGTCTGCGCGATGTCGAGCGAGAGCTCGCCCACCACGCGCGCCGCGTTGCGGTAAGCGCGCACTCGGAAGGGGTTCTCGTCGCGCAGCTCGAGGAGATCGGCGATCTCGTCGAAGAGCCGCGCGATGTCAGCGTTGTGAACCGCCATCTTCCGGCCAGTCCTTGAGCGGATCCTCGACCGAGGCGTCGCTCTTGCGCGGGCGGTAGGGACGCTTCTCCGCGTCGCGTCCCAGTTGCGCCCGGCTCGCCTCGTTCAGGTCGGGCTGCGGCGGCGGGACGGCGGTCGTTTTCTTATTCTTCTTTTTCGTCGATTTTCCCCGGCTCATAGAGCGATTAAGCCACTGGCGTCCATCCGCTATTTGACCGGGATCAAGCCCGTCCGACGCGGTTGGTATGTACTTCGCGTATGAAGGGAAAGACCGTACGGCGGATTGCGGGCGCGGCGGCGATCGTGGCCGGCGCGTTTCTCATGTGGCTGTCGGCCGACCTGTTGCTCGGCGGGCTGCTCATGGCCGCCGGCATCGCCCTCGAGATCGTCGGCATCAGGCTCGAGCACACCTGAACGCGCCATGCCCTGGAACGCCGGCTACTACCCGGCCTCGATGAAGAACCTGCCGGTGCCGGTGCGCGCCAAGGCGATCGAAATCGCCAACGCGCTGCTCGAGGCGGGACGGCCGGAAGGGCAGGCGATCCGGATCGGCATCGCCCGCGCAAGGCAGTGGGCGGGCCTGCCGACTGCCCGGGCGCACACGCATCGCATCGCGCCTAGATGAACCTCAGCATCAGCGCGCTCGCCGGCGTGGCGACGGGCGCGGCGCCGCACGAGATGGCCGAGCGCAAGGGGCGCGGCCATCCGGACAGCGTCTGCGACGCGCTCGCGGAGAACCTGAGCATCGGCCTGTCGCGCTTCTATCTCGAGCGTTTCGGCGCGATCCTGCACCACAACGTCGACAAGGCGCTGCTCATCGGCGGGTCTGCGCGCCCCGCGTTCGGCGGCGGCGAGCTCCTCGCGCCGATCGAGATCACGCTCGCCGGGCGCGCGACGCGCCGCTGGCGCGGCGTGGAAGTGCCGGTGGACGAGCTCGCGGTGGAGCTCAGCCGCGAGTGGCTGCGGCGCGAGCTGCGCAACATCGACCCGGTGCGCGACGTGCGCATCGTGCCGCGCATCCGCGAGGTCTCGCCCGACCTGGCGGCGCTGTTCCTGCGCCGCGGCGCAGGCGGCGTGGCGCTCGCGAACGACACCTCTTTCGGCGCGGGCTTCGCGCCGCTCGATCGCCTGGAGCGCTCGGTGCTCGCCGTCGAGCAACGGCTTGCCGCGGCCGAGACGCGCGAGCGGTTCCCCGAGGTCGGCGACGACGTGAAGGTGCTCGGCGTGCGCAGCGGCGAGCGCATCGAGCTCATCGCCGCCTGCGCGTTCGTCGGCCGCCACGTGCGCGACCTGGGTGACTATTTCGCCAAGAAGGAGCGCGTGCGCCAGCTCGCGGCCGCGGCTGCGCAGGAGGCCTGCGGCGGCGAGGTGGAGCTCGAGCTGAACGCCGCCGACGGCGATAGCGCGGACAGCATCTACCTCACCGTGAGCGGGCTATCGGCCGAGGCCGGCGACGACGGCGAGGTCGGGCGCGGCAACCGCGTGAACGGCCTGATCACGCCATACCGCCCGATGAGCCTCGAAGCCGCGGCGGGGAAGAACCCGGTCAGCCACACGGGCAAGCTCTACAACCTGCTCGCCGCCCGCATGGCGCAGCGGCTCGCACGGGAGCTCGGCGGCGTCGAGGAGGCCTATTGCAGGCTGCTCAGCCGCATCGGCTCGCCGGTGACCGAGCCGCAGCTCGCCGACATCGGTCTGCGTGCCGCCGGCGGGATCGAGCCGCTGCGGCGCGACGCGGAGCGCATCGTGCGCGAGGAGCTGGGCGGGGCCGCCACTCTGTGGCGGGACATCCTCGCGGGGCGCTGCGCCGTGATCTAGAAAACCGGGCTTTCCTCGAGGTCGGCGCCGTAGTCGAGCGGCCAGCGCCGGGCGAGGAGCCGGAGCACGCCGCGCTCGAAATGCGGCGAGTAGTAGGTCCAGTTGGGCTGCAGGGTCGAGAACCGGGAGAGCCGCCCGAAGCGCACGTTCAGCTCGCTCGCCGCGAGCTCGGCCTCGCGATACGCCTCGAGCTCGGCCGCGGCGCGCGGGTTGTCGCGATAGAACAGCCACTCGTGCGCGAACGCGTCCTGCATGCGCGCCGCCTCGTGGCGCCGCGCCTCGTCGAGCGCCCAGGGCGAGTGCAGGTCCGCCTGGTCCACGGCCTGGTAGCGGGTCGGCCGGTTGGTATAGAAATCCTCGATCAGGAAGAACTGCGCCGCGACGCCGCCCGCATCCGCGCGCGCCCCCGCGAACCAGCCGTAGACGTCGCGCTCGGAGCCGAGGTAGGCGAGCGCGCAGCGCAGGCCCGCGCCGCGCGGAGCGTAGGCGATGAACAGGTTCGGCGTTTTCATCCTCGCCATTGCACCGCACTTCTGGCGCTGCGCTTTGACGGCGATCAAAGCCGGCGCGCGCGATCCCCGTAACGTAGAGGCGTGAAAGCGCTCAATCCCGAAGCCGAGATCGCCGCCGTGGTCGACAAGCTGTTCCGTCGCTGGCCGTGGCTCGTCGGGTTCTCCGTGCAGGAGGCGCGCACGCCCTCGAGGGGCCTGGTGGTCACCGATGTCGAGACCGACCCGCGGAACGTCGAGCTGCTCCCGCTCCACGGCGAGATCGCCGACGCGATGCTCGGCCTGGCGCAGGACGACCCCGAGGCGCGCGCGCTGCTGCGCGGGCGCACCTTCGCGCGCACGCTTCACTAGGTATTGACGCAGGTCAGATGTTCGGCGTGACGCCGATGCGTGCGAGTGCCCCTTCGTCTGCGACGCTGAAGCGCGCGGGGAGGAACTGCTCGATCAGCCACATCGCGGTGCGCGCATGGCTCGAAACCGCGCGTGCCGTGAAGCTCGAGGGTTCCCGGGCGAGCGCCAGGTAGACGAGGACCTGGTCGGCCGCATGCGTGTCGAGCCCGGCGCCGCTCGCCATGTCGGTACGCAGCTCCGCTGCCACCGCCTCGCCGAGCGCTTCGGCGCGCACGCCGCGCTCGGCGACGCGCGAAGCGCCGAGAATGCCGGCGCCGTTCTCGGCCCACAGGGTGATCGCGCCGCCGGTGCCGGCGGCTTGCGCCTCGCCGAGCACGCAGGCGCCGATGCCCGTGCCGCGCGGCATCCCGGCGAGGGCGGCGGCGCGCATGCGCTCGGCGATGGACAACGGCAGGTGAGCAACATGCGCCGCGCCCGAGACTTTCCACGCTCCAGAGAGGTTCTGGAGAAGCAGCGGCCGTGGCCGTCCCGGCTCTACGTCGAGCGCGACCTCGCCGCCGCCGCCGGGGTAGTAGCCGCGCCGCGCGAGCGAGGCGCGCACGCGCAGGCTCATGCCACCCAGAAGGCGCACCAGCACCTGGCAGAAATAGTCCCAGGTCGGCGCGTGCGGCACGTCGGTGCCGCCGGTCACCACGACGCGCGAGGCGCCTCGCGCGCCGAGGAGGATCGGCAGCAGCGCCTGCAGCACGAGCGTGACGCTGCCGGCCGTGCCGACGTCCACGCGCAGCTCGCCGCCCGCCGGCTGCGCGCGCGGCTCGAAGGTGAAGCCGCTCGCGCGCAGCTCCAGGCCCTCGCAGCGCGCATCGCACAGCGCCGCCACCGCGCGCACCGCGGCGAGGTGCTGCGGCGCGAGGCCGGGACGCGCGCGCTTCGCGCGCACGCCGGCGAGGCGCAGCGCTTTGCCGGTGAGCGCGGAGAGCGCGACCGCGGTGCGCACGAGCTGGCCGCCGCCTTCGCCGTAGGAGCCGGCGACTTCGATCACGTTTCGGCCTGACTCCTCGACCAGATGAGCTCGCCGTCACGCCATACGGCGCGCACGCGATGGTAGGGGACGCTGTGGACCGAGCCGTCTTGCTCCAGCGCTTCGAAGCCGAAGCGCTCTCCTGGCGAGATGCGGATGCGCTCGAGCGGCAGCCGAACCAGCGCCTTGCGACTGCGGTCGAGGTAGGCGAGCTCGAAGCGCCCGCTCCCGAAATCCGCGTCCCAGCGGATGCGCGCGAGCAACTCGTGGATCGGGATCATCGGCCGCGCGACACCAGCGCGTCCCGCCAGCGCCGCGCGCTCTAGCGCACGACGAGCACGGGGATCTCGCTGTGAACCAGGACTCTTGCGGTCTCGCTGCCGAGCAGCATGCCCGACATCCCGCGGCGACCGTGCGAGGCCATCATAATGAGATCGCAGTTGGACTTGCCCGCCTGCTTGAGGATCGCGCGGTAGGGCGAGTCGCTGGCGACCGAAACCCCTTCGCACCCTACGCCGGCGGCGGCGGCTTGCGCGCACGCCTTTTCGAGGATCTCCTTCGAGCGCAAGGCGGTCTGCTTCTTGAACTGGTTTTTCAGCGACTGCGACGTCGTCACCGGAGTCACGAAGGACTCGTCAAGAAACATCTGCTGCGTCGGCATCGCGTGCAGCGCTGTGATCTTCGCGCCGAGCCCCTTCGCCAGCTTGACGGCCGCCTTGACCGCCCGGTCCGAAAGCCTCGATCCGTCAGTGGGTAACAGGATGTGCTGATACATGGCCTCAATCCCCGTATGGCGATGATGTCGCTGCCGCGGCTGCCGGGCTTGACCTTGCGCAAAGCAGGCGCGGAAAGGTGCGGCAGTATGAGCGGATGACGCAGCCAGTGAAGCCGGTGGAGCCGCAGCCGACCCGGAAATGAAGATGCTGCACTAAGGACGAGGTGGACGATGAGCAAGAAGGCGATGCCGGTCGATCCGCAAAGCGTGTTCTGCGAGGTGTGCGCGAAGCGGGTGGCGAAATCCGAGGCGGTAATGAGCGAGGGCCGGGACCACACCGCCTACTTCTGCAGCTCGGGCTGCTACGAGCGCTGGGGCGGCGAGCGCGCGCCGGCGTCGCCGCCGCACGAGGTCCAGGAGGGCGCCGGCCGCAGCAAATCGCGCGACGAGCGCGTCAAGCGGGCGATCCGGCAGCATCCGCAGCGCGACGAGCCGAGGGCCGAGAGCGTCGAGCGCGACGAGTTGCCCTGAGCCTTGCGAGGAGAGCCCCCGCGGTGCGCGTGCTCTTGACCTAGCTCAAAACCGGCGCGCCGCTGCAAGCTAGGCTGAAGCCATGCAAATTCCCCTCCAGATCTCATTGCACGGCATCGAGCACTCGAACGCGCTGTACGAGGCGATTCGCGAGAAGGCCGAGAAGCTCGATCGCTATTACGACCACATCATGAGCTGCCGCGTGGTGCTGGAGCTTGCCGGGCGCCACAAGCGAAAAGGCAAGGAATTCACGGTGCGCGTCGACCTCAAGGTCCCCGGCGGCGAGCTCGCGGTCACGCGCGAGCACGACGAGGACCTGCAGATCGCGCTGCGCGACGCGTTCGACGCGGCGCGGCGGCAGCTCGAGGACTACGCGCGCGGCCAGCGCGGCGACGTGAAGCGCCATCCGCCCGAGTACACCGGGCGCGTGGCGCGCATCGACGCCGAGCAGGGGATCGGCTTCATCGCCACCGAGGACGGCCGCGAGTACTACTTCTCGCGCGACAACGTGGTCGCGCCGGCGTTCGAGCGTCTCGCCGTCGGCACCTCGGTGCATTTCATCGAGGAAGTCGCGGGCGAAGGCCTACAGGCGAAGCGCGTCTCCGCGCACGGCAAAGCCGCCTAGGGAACGGCGCGCCGCTCGGCGCGCTCGAGGCGCTGGCCTTTCGCCAGGATTGCGGCAAGGCCCGAGAGCTCGTTGGCAAACAGCTCGATCAGGTCGTCGGCGGCGAGAATCCCCACCAGGTTGCCGTCGGCGTCGACCACCGGCAAGCGGCGCACGCCCTCCGAGCGCATGAGTGCGATCGCGCGCCCGAGGCCGTCGCTCTCGCGCGCGAGCGCGATGCGCGGGCGCATCACCGCCTCGACCAGCGTCTTGTGCGGATCGAGCCCGAGCGCCATTACGCCGACCGCGAGGTCGCGGTCGGTGATCATGCCGAGCGGCATGACCGGCTTTCCCGCGGCCGCCACGACGACGAGGCTGCCGACATGGTTCTCGCGCATGAGGCGTGCCGCCTGCGCGCAGCTCTCGCTGCGCGCGATGTACACGACTTCCCTGCTGCAGATCTCTCCGATCGCCATGTCAGCCTCGTCAGTCCGGGCGCTTCTCTCCCCTGCGTACCCATACGCCGTGCTCGGTGCATTGCAGGACCTCCGCGCCGCTCTGGACGTAGGCGCCGAGCTGGAACGCCTCCTCGTTGAAGTAACACACCGGGGCTTCGAGCTCGAGGTCGGGTGACGCGGCGTGCTCGTCGTACTCGGACTCGTCGATGATCGGCGAGGTCTTGAGCTCGGGATCGGGCGCGCCGACCTGGGCGATAGGGGTCTTGAGTTCGGTTGTCATGCTGCCATCGTGCTCCCGCCCGCGCCGGGGCAGTTGCGCCAGATCAACCCTTGACGCAGACGAGCGGCGCGGTGCGCGCCACCTTGCGCGCCAGCCCGGCCGCGGCGGCGGAATCCACCACCTCCGACACGTCCATGTAGGCCGAAGGCGCTTCTTCGGCGATGCCGCGCATCGAGGGGCTCCTGATGAGAATGCCGCGCGCGGCGAGGTCGTCGACCACTTTGCGCCCGTTGTAGCTGCGCAGCGCCTGGTGGCGGCTCATGGCGCGGCCGGCGCCGTGGCAGGT
>Ga0137323_1000587_pt1 | contig 10180 bp, 23 predicted proteins | sample EasRivERMZT423_2_FD_102285 | JGI IMG/M metagenome (GOLD analysis project Ga0137323, IMG submission 102285) | Soil microbial communities from meander-bound floodplain in the East River, Colorado, USA - East River MetaG ERMZT423_2 | ecosystem: Environmental > Terrestrial > Soil > Floodplain ... | reverse complement strand
GGGAGTTCATTGCGTCTCTCCAGGGCGCGACAGACATTCGAGTTTCGCTTGCGAGCCCAGTGATCGGTCATCCAGTGAATGTTTGGCTGAGCGCAGCTAACCATCCGAGGGTTGTTGGTTCAGCGCGCGCCGAGGCCGAATCACAGATCGCCGAAATCGATGCCGGATTGCGCGAGCTTGGCGTTGATCCCAGCGCTGACGCGAAAGGCGCCACCCCATGCTGACGCGCCACGACCTCCACATCCTCGCGGCGATTGCGCTCTTCGCGCTCGCTGTTCTCGTGATGGCGGCTTGACGATGCCCCGCGCCATCATCTTTCCACGGACGATTTCGCGCAAAGCGGTCAAGGGCCCGAACATCTGCCGCCACGGTCACGACATGACCGTCACCGGCTTCTACTTCCGCACCAGCGTCACGAAGGGCAAGGCCTACACCTATCGGTGCTGCAGGCTGTGCCGGATCGAAGACGTGCAGCGCGCCAATCAGCGTGCCGAGAAGAGGCGTGCTGCATAGATGCGCGACCGGGGGGCGACAATCAGCACACAGAGTTTCAATCCTGCCGGGTCGCTTGTGGCTTTGACCAACTCGGCCAGGGGGATCGGAGAGCGCGAGCGCGCCCAGGAAGTACGCTCTCGGTATCCGAGATTTTTCGCGAATGAACCGAGGCCCTCTAAGCGTGATGTTAAACGGAGCACGTTCGGAGGCCATACCGGGGGCGCGCCGCGAGCGGTTACGTCCCGTCGGCAACGGGCAAGTGATCATAGCCCGCTGCTGAAGCCCTGCGAGGTCGGTGGGCGCTCGCCCGATGAGGGCCGTTCGCAAGGGGGCGGGAGAAATCCCGTCCCCGCTCCATTCAGTTTCCGCGACGCTCAGAGGCCCCCGAGCTTTGCGGGAGTAAGCGAGGCCCGTGCTCACGCCACCCGTAGCACGGGCCTCGCCGACTTTCAGTGTGCGGTGCATTGATGAGGCAATCGTCTGCATACGCACAGTCAAGCGAAAGCGTGGCAATAGTTGAAGGGCCGATGCTGGGCCGAAATGATCCGCACCCTGACGGGCAGGAGACTTCGGGCCCAAATAGGGTATCGACCGACGAATTGGTCGACTTCGTCAAGGCCCGCGCGCTCAAGAAGACCATCAAGGAAATCATGAAGCTCACCGGCCTATCGGAAAAGGCGGTGAAGAACCTCCGTGTCGGCTCGCAAGGCGCATCGGCGCAAACGATTTCGACATGGTGCCGGAACGATCCGATGTTCCGCGCGGAATATTTCTATTGGCTCGGCGGCAATCTCGAAGTCGAGCCAGAGACGGTGGCAGCGCTGTCGATCGCGATCAATCGGGTTCTGCAACAGCGCGGGGCGATGGCATGAACGGCACCACCATCACCCACTACGGCGATGTGACGCGGTTCACGCTGCACGGGGCAACCTATGTGCTCAAGGGCCCATACACGAAGACATTGCGCGATGCCGCCAATCAATATGGCGATGACGCGCAAGCAGGTGCCTTTTGGAAAGGCGTGCTCTGCACGCTGACGATGATCGAGGCGGTTCAGACAAAGGAGCAGGCGAATGGCAAAGCCGGGTAAGGGCAAGCGCGGCAACGGCAGGGGCCGCAAGGCGAAGGTCGAGAAGCAAGACCAAGTTGAAGTCCGCGAGGGCGAACTCGAACTGAAGTCGATCGAGATCGACGACGGCGATTTCGACATGCATCACCGCGCGATTTCCAACGCGGTTGAGCGGATGAAACAGGCCAAGAACCTATACGACGGCGCATGTAAGGCCGCAAAAAAGGTCTCAGAAGACCTGCTCAACTCGGTCAAGCGTGCGATCAAATTCGCAGGCATGGACGTCGAGGACATCAAGAAGCAGCTAGAGATTGATGGGTACGTGCTGAAGCGTACCGGCTCGTCCGTGCAGCTGACGATTCACGACACGCTCTTAGGCGACGAAGAAGATTTGGCCTACCGCCGCGGCAAGGCAGCCGGCGGTAACGGCAAGTCGCTGAACAATCCTTATCCGAGCGGGACGGCTTTGGCAGAGCGCTACGCAACCGGCTGGCGTAACGCCGTCGGCGGCACGCTCGGACTTTCCGAGGAAGAGACGGAAGACGCGATCAACGAGCGGGACGAAGATCCTGCGCTCGCGGAGCACGCACTGAACTAATTCAGCCTTCACTACCGCTGTGGCAAATCGGCGGAGCACATGACGTAGCCTGGGCCTCTTACTGTGCACACATCGCGATACGTAATCGGACTCGATCCGAGCACGACCAAATTCGGCGTTGCATGTGGCGGCGAGAAAGACGGCTGTCCGCGCTCTTTCGTCTGGGCGTTGCCCGGCGCAGATCCACTGTTTTTCGACCGAACGCTGTCGATCGCCTTCGGCTCCACCTACGAACTGTGCATGGCGACGAAGGCGACCGATGTCTTCATCGAGAGCCCGATCATCATCAGCGCGTCTAGTACCCACACGATGCTTTCGCTCATCCAACTCGTCGGCGCGGTCCGCGCTGCGGCGGCTCGCGCGAGCGTTCGAACGCACATGGTCGCGTCGTCGACCGTGAGAAAGCACTTCATCCAAGCCGGTAACCTTAAGAGCAAGGACGCCAAGCGCGCGGTGATCGAGAGATGCCGACTGCTCGGCTGGGCCGTGGAAGACGACAACGCCGCCGACGCAACAGCCTGTTGGAGTTACGGCATCAGCCTCGTGGCTCCGAAATGGTCGCCGCGGTCAACACCCCTCTTCAGCGGAGCCCGCGCATGAACATGGACCAAACCTTCGCCTTGCTTGAGCGGGCGGCCATAGCCGGCGAGCGGTGCCCGTTGAACTCGCCGTTCGGCCCCGTCGACAGCACGACGATCACAGCGCTCGCGCGCAAGGGGCGGATCAGGGTCGAAGTCTACCGCCACAACTGGCGCGTCGTGACGCTCGCCGAAGGCCCGCACAAGGGCAAGCGGACGAAAGAGTGCCCGTCCGGCGGCAAGCCCTACCGCGCCGTGTCGCGCGAGACCGTCTATCTCGATCCCACAGAGCGCCGCTGGCCAGGCCCATCCGATCCACGCGACTTCAGCGCGCCGTACGGCCTGCGCGATCTCAAGGAGAAGCCTCGATGAGCGCTTGGACCACGCCGCAGACATGGACGGACGAGCGCGTCGCCGAACTGAAACAGCTTTGGGGTGAAGGCCTGTCGGCCTCGCAGATCGCCCGGGCCCTCGGCGGCGTCACGCGCAACGGCGTGATCGGCAAGATCCATCGTCTCGGTCTTGCTGGCCGCGCCGGTCCCAGGCGCACCTATGAACAGTCCGGCACCGGTGCGCCGAAGCCGCCTCCGCCCCCCGAAGCGCCTCAACCGCTTGTGCTCGAGAACGGCCAGCACGTCACGACAATCACGCTGACGCATCGCATGTGCCGCTACCCCTTGGGCGATCCAGCCCTGCCAGATTTCCATTATTGCGGTGTGGCTCACAAAGAGGGCTCGCCTTACTGCGCCTATCACCATCATGTCTGCTTTGTCGCGTTGCCGAAGCCTCGCGGCGGCCGGCGTGCGAAGGCTGAGCCTCTGAAGGAGGCGGCATGAAGCGCGCCAGCGCCTATCCCGCGCTCGACAAGCTCGTGGACCAATGCCCCGCGTTCAAGCGCGCGCTGGATGACTACCAAGCCGCCTACGCGGCGAATGATAGCGATGCCGCGGCGAAGGCCTGGGCGCGCTGCACGGACGCTGCGCAAGCCTTCTGGGCGCAACAGAAGAACGGGAGGCGAGTGGCATGAAGTGCTCGTCGGTCACATTGCCGAACGGAGTATCGGCCATCGTCTGTAGCCACCGACAGAAGCCGCGGCGCTGCAGCGTCGATGGATGTGCGCGCGACTCAACGCGCCTCTGTGACTTCCCGCACGGCCACACGACGTGTTCGAAGCCGCTCTGCAACGCGCATGCGGTGCCGGTCGGGTTCAAAGGCGAGAAGGACTACTGCCCGAACCATGAACGGAAGGCCGACGACGCCTTCCAGCGGCGGTTGCCACTATGAACGGCGAAATCTGGTCAGAGATGCGCTCAGCCCCGAAAGACGGCACGCCTATCCGCATCGCGGTGCACGGGCGCAAGAATTGGGGCGAGGGGCGGCTGCAGATGCACGAACTGCCCTACGACGTCATGTGGCACGGCGGACGCTGGTGCTACGCGCGGAATGGAGCGCCGCTGTTCAACTGGCATGTGCCGCGATTCTGGAAGCCGGTCGTGGAAAAGGTGGCGGCGTGACGGTGCGCATACTCACGGGCGATTGCAGGGACGTGCTCCGCACGCTCCCCGACGAGTCCGTGCATTGCGTGGTGACGTCGCCGCCGTATTGGGGCTTGCGGGACTACGGCATCCCGCCGTCGATTTGGGGCGACGATCCAGAGCGCGTTCACGCGGAGGACAAATGAACGCGGACAGGCCGGTGCTCGACGCTGCCATGCCATTCGAGGACCGGATGGTGCTCGCGGAGCTCTACCGCCTGCTTGAGACGGCGAAGGCGGCCGGCGACACGGCGGGCGTGATCCGCGCGCGCAAGGCGCTGAACGCGGCGAAGATTGCAGCGGCCAGGGCAACAGCGGAGGCGGCGCGGTGAACGCTGTGACGGCCATGCGCAAGCCTACGATCGCTGAAGCCGAAGTCGAGCAGTCGGTGCTCGGGCTGCTGTTGAGCGGTGCGGATACGGCATGGCTCGTTCTCGATCGCATCGACGTCAACGATTTCCGCGAGCCCGTGCATGCGCGCATCGCCGAGGCGGCTCTCCGGGTATTGAACGCAGGCAGCGAGCCCAATCCGCTGACACTGGCGGCCGCCATGGCTGCGGATCCAGCCCTCGATGAGCTTGGGGGCGCGGATTACTTCCGGACCATCCTCTCGCGCCATGGGCGTAACCGCGACATCGCGGCCGAGCTTTGCGATTCGCTCTCCGACCAGGCGCAGCGTCGCGCGCTGATGAGCGAGATCGCGGAGACGGAAGTCCGCTTGCGGGACATGAGCCTGTCGGCACGCGACATCTTGTCCGAGCATGAGGCTGCGATCGTGGCGCTTGCCGAGGGCAAGCCGCAGCCGGACGATCCGTCATCACTCTACGACGCGGTGACACCTGTCGTGGAGCGGCTGGACGCGCCAGAAGAGATGCGCAAGCCGCTCATTCCCTACGGCGTGTGCGGGCTCGATGACGCGCTAGGTGGGATGGCGCCGGGTGATGTGATCATCGTGGGTGCCCGTCCAGGCATGGGGAAGACGGCGTTCGGCCTTGCGGTCGCTGACCATGTTTCGGCGCGCGGCAAGGGTGTGCTGTTCGAAAGCCTCGAGATGCGCAAGTCGCAACTCGGGGAGCGGTGGCTATCGATGCGCGCTTATGCCAGGGCGGAGAAAATCCCTTACAATCTGATCCGGCTGAACAAGGTGAACGAAGAGCAGAAAGACACGCTCGCCAAGATCACATCGAACATCACGAAGCAGCCGCTTGTGATCGACGACAGAAGGGGGCTCACGCTCGGTCAGATCGGCGTGCGGGCGAGGTCGTGGAAATCGAAATTCCGCCGCGCAGGGACCCCGCTTGGGCTCCTGGTCGTGGACCACCTGCAGCTGATCCGCCCTGATGGTTCCTACCGCGGCAATAAGGTCGCCGAGATCACGGAGATCAGCGGGGGGCTCAAGGTGCTCGCCGGGGCGCTCGACGTGCCGATCATGTGTCTCTGCCAGTTGAGCCGCGCGGTCGAGGGGCGCGACGACAAGCGTCCGCAGCTGTCGGATCTTCGTGAATCGGGGGCGATCGAGCAGGATGCGGACGTCGTGCTCTTGCTCCACCGGCCGGAATACTACGCGCGGAAGAACCGCCCCGATCCCACGCAGGGCGACCTCCTGACGAAGTGGGAAACGACGCTGCTGAACTCCAAGGGCTTCGTGAACGTCGCCGCGGCCAAGGTGCGCCATGGTGAAGAGGTTGAGATCAAGGCTGTTTGTGAGATTGCCTACAACTTCATCGGCGGGAAAATGACGTGAGCCGGAACACGCGAGCGGACTTCTATTGGAAGGATTGGCGGTCCGATCAGGGCCTCAGTCTGTGCAGTCTCGCGGCGCAAGGTCTCTGGATGCGGATGCTGTGCATCGCGGCCGAAGCTGACCCCTTCGGTTACGTGCTCGTCGATGGGGTTCCGCCGACCCATTCGGACATCGCAAAGCTTGTCGGTTCGACCGAGCCGGAGGTCGATCTTCTGATGGCTGAGTTGGAGTTGCGTGCGGTGTTCTCGCGAAATCGAGCAGGGATAATTTACTCAAGACGCATGGTTCGCGACGAAAAAAAGAAGAAGATTGCGAAGCAAAACGGAAAAACAGGAGGTAACCCAAACCTCAAAAAACAAACGACAATTCCACCTTCGGATAACCCCCAAGATAAGGGCGAGGTTGGCGCTCCCTTAAGTCTCGCGCGCGCGGGTCCACTTTTACCACTTCTACCACATAACCACATAACCACCCTTGCCACACTACCCACAGAGGGTTTGGATAAGGCTCCCGTCATTCGAGTGTGCGAGGCGTTGGGGCTCTCGTTCACAGCCAGCGCCGAGCGATTGAACTGGCCGGCGATGGTCGGAGCCATGATCGATGCAGGACTGGACCTCGATACCGACATCCTTCCAGCCTGCGTTGAGGCAAAAGCGCGAGCCATCACAAACCTGACTTGGGTGCGAAAGCGCGCAGAGGGCGAGCAGGCAAGGCGCAAGCTTGTCACCGAGACCAGCGAGGCGTCGAAGACCGAAGAGGCTCGCAAATGGCGCCATGAGTTCCTGAAGAACTACAACCTCCCGGTGGCCGACGAGGACGTGGGCAAGGTCGAGGGCGAGACTGGCACCGGTGGCTGGCGCTGGATCAAGAACCGATCGGGTAACGGCGTTTGGCAAGACGTGTTCGGTGTCGGTCCACCGCCCCATGATCCACGTACGCTGGTGACCGAAGAAGAACTCGCCGGCTATCCGGCAGCAAAGGCGAAGCGCGACAAGCTCAAGGCGGGCATGGCGAAATGATCAGGCAGAGGTCATTCGCTACGGCAGATTTGCAACCCTTTGGAGAGACCAAGGGCTACTCGCGATCAGTGCAGTTTTGTCTCAGGCATTCTCAGCCGTTGCTGAGACGCTTCGCAACTGCATTCTGCAGCCCTGCCTCGATGGTAGTACGCAGGCTAATCGTAGTTTATCCAATCATCGCAATATGCACATATACGGCGCTGTGGTTTCTCGCAGGCGTCGTCTTCGCAACGTGGAAAATCCTGAGCGAAATGGGGGTGTTATGAGCATCGAGCGGTTGCAGGCCGAATTCGACAAGATCGTGCGCGAGACGTTCCCGGCAGGGACGGAGGCGCTCGACGTCGCCACCTATCTCGGCTTGGTGCGGGGCTTTGCGATCCGCCTCCCGCAATACGACCTTCGGCATGGGGTGCGGCTAGATATCCCCGTGCACGCAAAGGTTCTGCTGCCTCTCAGGGCCAATAGCAGGCCGATGACCATGCTGCGCGAGTGGGTCGAGGCGAAGGTGGCGGCGTCCGCGCCAACCCTCGAAGCCAACGAGGAACCGCTGTCATGACCCTTCTCGCATGGGCGCTGATCATCGTGGCTCTACTCGTCGGCGTGTTTGGCGTCTACCTCGCCATCATCGCCGGCGGACGAACCATGACGCTGGAAGAGCGCATCGACGAACTCGAAACCGCGCTCTCGACCCTCGAGGACGAGGCCTACACGAAATCGGATCAGATGGCCGCGCAGGACGAGCTTGAGGACGCGCTGCACGAGTTGGGCGTGCTGCCGATCATGGATGAAGGGCCGGCGCCGAAGCCAACCGAGCCGAAGAGGGGGAAGTCGGCATGAGAACCTTCTTCGTCGGCACCTTCAAGGTGATGGTGTTTGAGCCGTATCCGGTTCTGATCGAGATCCAGAGGCCTGATCGCGAGCAAACGCTGGTGCTGGACCATACACAACTTGCCGATCTGCATTACGCGGTGAGCAAGGCGATCCACGAAGCAAAGCTCTTGCTGAAGGACGACGCGAAGGAGATTGGCCCATGAGCGAGATGGTCGAGCGTGTCGTGTTGCGCGAAAGGCCGATGATTGAGCGCGTCGCCCGGATTGTCTGGGCAACGAGGGCAAGGCGCATCAGGGAGCAGGACCTGATCTCAGGCTATCTCGGCACGAAGGGGCGAGGCGACTGGACGTTCGACGAGTTAGAGCCCGCTCTTCAGGAAGCGCTACGCGAAGAAGCTCGCGCTGCGATCGCCGCCATGCGCGAGCCGACGGAGGCGATGATCGGGGCGGGCTCAGCGAAGATCTTCGGAACCGAGTGGCACAATGAGCCGAAGTCGGACGTGGAATACATCGAGCTTGTATGGCCGGCCATGATCGACGAGGCGCTGAAGTGACCACCACGCTCCTGCTGGCCTTGCTGATCCCGCTCTTCGCCGCCGTCTGCTGGTGCGCGTGGGTCGCGCTCAAGGGCTTGGCGCACCTCGTCGCGGCGCTGTTCGTAGGGAGGAAGTGATCAGCACCATGAACGCAATGAACGTGACCCGCAGCCGTTGGCACGTCATCGAAACCGTCGGCGGCAAGGAGAAGCTCGCGCGCGATGCGATCGCCGGGCGAGGGCGGCCGACGTTCTTCCCCCAAGCGGAGAAGACCGTGCTCCACGCCAGGCGCAAGGACGTGGTATTGCGCCCGCTCTACCCGAACTACCTGTTCGTGCTGTTCGATCCGTTCGATCTCTCGTGGGGCGAACTGCTGCACATGCCGGGGGTGTGGACGATCGTCGGCATCATCCGGCCTCGCGGGCGGCCGAAGAACATCGCCGACGTGACGGGGGCGAATTGGCGGCCCTATGTGGGACAACCGCGGCCACTACCCGACGGCGCCGTGCAGTGGATCAAGAACCAGTTGGAGGACACGGAGGATGGTTTCGTGCTGAGAGAGCCGGTTGAGACTGACGGGCCCGCCTTGGCGAAAGACACGCCGGTCGAGATCACAGATGAGAGGAACGCCTTCCGCGGCTTTAAGGGCCTCGTCGACTTCCACGAAGGCACGCGCGTCCGTGTGCTGCTTGACTTGTTCGGGCGAAAAACCCCATTGATTGTCGAGCGTGATTCGGTCGCGGTTGTGGCGCAGCCATGAGGAAGGGTTTTCACCCGTCCTGGCTGTGCGTCTGTCAAACGGCGATCACGCGCATCTTCCGACGCAGTTCAGAACCGGTCGTTCAGGCGCATCCTGAGGGCGATACCCAGGACTGGAGCGACGAACCGGGCCCGCGGACGCACCGAACACTTCAGCCGCTGTCGCATGCTGCAAGGCGGGCTGTGCGACTGCTGTCTGCTGGAAATGGGTTAACCAAAGGAGGAAGTCATGAACGAGATATACCAGCCGAACCAAGCCCGCGTGCTTCCTTCCCGCTCCGACCCGCGCAGCGACTCGGCCCAGCCGCCACAAAGCGCCGCGATCTTCAACGGAATGATGGAGCGCCTTGGTGGGCTGATGGCGATGGCCGAACGTGCCGAGTCCCTGGCCGACCGTCTAACCGGCTTCCCTCCAGCTGATCCGAAAGCGCCGGATACCGGTGTGAACGCGACGCTGCCGCAGGCCTTCAACGCGCGGCTGGATTTGTGCATCGAGGGTATGGACGCCGTCCGCGCTCGCCTTCAGGCGGCGCTTCAACGCCTCGAGCGGTTCGCCTGATGGGCAAACACTCCCCCTCACTCCCGCGCAACGCCGAGTACACGTCCGAACAAGGCGCGCGCGGGCTCGCCATGAGCATCGAAAAGACGTGGTGGGACCGCGGCTTTCCGGCTGTGCGCGCGTGGATCGCCACCCAGGACGGCTATTGGACGGTCCGCTCCAATCTGGTGAACGGCATGCCGCCGGCGGTTGGGACTTCAGCGGCGCTGAAGAAGGCGGCGTGATGTGGGCAACGCCCATGCGCCGTGATCTACGCGCTCATGATCTTCATCACCCTTGGAGACGGCCAGTTTGCGATGTCGCCGGTTGAGTACCACTTCACGGCAGATGCCTGCGGGCATGCGAGGGACGTGAGCGCGCCCGTGATCGAGCACCTCCGCGACGAAAACGGATGGCGCGAGGCGTACTTGAGGTGCATCCCGATCCCGCCTGCCGCCAACCTGCCGAGCGCGTAACAGT
>Ga0137323_1000582_pt1 | contig 10231 bp, 12 predicted proteins | sample EasRivERMZT423_2_FD_102285 | JGI IMG/M metagenome (GOLD analysis project Ga0137323, IMG submission 102285) | Soil microbial communities from meander-bound floodplain in the East River, Colorado, USA - East River MetaG ERMZT423_2 | ecosystem: Environmental > Terrestrial > Soil > Floodplain ... | reverse complement strand
CTTGCCGGGCATTACATCGGCGCAGACGGCGAGGAACGCACCGAAGGGAAGGGTCTTTGGCAGGATCGGTTCGGCGGAACGAGCGAGCCAGCGGCCGGAGGGAAGGAACACCGCGAACTCCAGTTGAGGCGCTTCGCAGGGCATGCGCGAGAAGAGCCCGCGCACCTCGCGCACCGTGTGCCAGTGCGCGCCTCGATAGGCGCCCGTCCCGCCGCGGCGCCCCTTCTGCAGGTAGAGAATACTGTGGCGGTTCAGCAGCCCGAGGGCGAGCCGCCGGCGCGTTACGCGGAACATCTCGGCCAGTGCGGCGTCCTCGTCGGCGATAAAGCACAACGCCGTGACCGAGACGCAGTAGTCGAACTCTGCGTTCCTGAAGGGCAAGGCGCGCGCGTCCGCTTCCAGGTAGCGCTCGTCGGCTGCGCGTGTTGCGCGCGCGACTTCGAGCATCGAGGGGTCGGGGTCGATTCCCGTCACGCGCAGCCCGTCGAGAGCGAGCCGGCGCGTGAAGTACCCGGTACCGCAGCCGACGTCGATCACGCTCGCGCCGGGCGCCGGGGCGAGCAGCCGGTAAAGCAGCCGGTATTCGGTCTCGCCGATCCAGCGGCCGCGCGGCGTGCGATACCAGGCGTCGTATTGCTCTGCCGTCATCGGACTTGAGCCTCGGCCCGCGGGCTCAGGCTCGAACGCGGGCCTGCCGATTGATTCCGTTCAGCCAGAGCAGGGAGAAGGCAGCGACCGCCAGCCAAGGCAGAAGAACCGCGTTCAGCATCTGCCACCCCAGTACTCGTAGTAACGCCCCTGCGGCAAGGGAGCAAAGCAGCCCGACAACGAAGATCGAAAGATCGTTCAATGCCTGCGCGCGTCCTTTTTCGGATGGCCGGTAGGTGCTTGTCAGCAACGTCGTGCCGCCGACATAGAGGAAGTTCCAACCGACGCCGAGGAATATCAACGCGGCAGCAAACGATTGGAATCCGGTTCCGGTCAGGGTTGTCAGCACGTGCGCAGCGAGCAGCAGGACGCCCGTCAACATGACATTCAGCACCCCGAATCGAGCGATGAGCCCGCCGGTGAAGAAGGATGGAAGAAACATCCCGAGCACGTGAAGCTGAATCACTGTGGCCGCATCCGCAAGGCGGTGGTCGTGATGCAGCATCGCGAGCGGCGTGGCGGTCATGGCCAGAATCATCACGCCGTATCCCGTCGCCGCGGCGAAAAAGGCGACGAAGTACGTCGGCTGACGCGCGATCGCGCGCAGCGAACGGGGCGCAGGGCCATCGTGCCCGGCGGCTCGGGGCGCCGGGGTGCGCAAACCGGCAAGCAAGAGCGCAGCCGCCAACGATGTTGCCGCCAACAAGAGGAATGAGCCGGCGTATTCCGCAGTCAGGAGCGGTCCGCCGAGTCTCCCCAACGTAGGTCCCAGGAGCGCGGCCACGATGCCGCCTGCGAGCACCAGAGAAATGGCCTTGGGCCGAAATGCAGGTTCGGCTACCTCGGAAGCGGCAAATCGATAGAACTGCGCAAAGCCCTGGTAAGCGCCTACCAGGAAGGTTCCCAGGCACACGAGGGGGAGGGACTGCGCCCACATGCCGGCGGCAGCGACCGCGCCGCCGAGGGCGCCGAGCCCCGCGCCCGCCATGAACCCCCTGCGCCGGCCTACGCGGGTCATCCAGATCGACGCGGGCATGGTGAACACGACCGTCCCTAGGAACATTGTCGCGATGGGCGCCGTGGCCAGTTCCGGTTTCGACGCCACGATAGCCCCCGCCAAACCGGCGATCGTCATCACGAGAACCGAAGCCGTCTGAAACAGGGCCTGCGCGACGGCCAGCAGAAGGACTTGACGTTTCATTTCCCGATCGGTTCGACCCGCCCGTTCCGGTTTCAGGACTCGAGGTCCCGCCGCATCTGCTCGTACTGGTCGCGCGTGATCTCGCCCCGCGCGTAGCGTTCCTTGAGGATGTCGAGCGGCGGCCTGCCGGCGCCGCCAGCCGAGGTGCCGGTGGATAAAATCCACCTCGCGAGCGCGACGACGCCGAGGATGACCAGAGCCCAGAACAGGATCATGAAGATCCAGCCGAAGCCCATGCCCCATCCCCATCCGCCCCAGTCGCCCATCATGGTTTCGCGTCCTGCACCACCGGTAGACCGGCGGCACGCCACTCCGGAAGGCCGTTTTCCAGGCGCCGCGCGCGCAAGCCGTGCTTTCTCAGCTTCTCGACCGCCTCGAAGGACATCAGGCAATAGGGACCGCGGCAATACGCGACGACTTCCCTGCGCTTCGGCAGCCGCGAAAGGAAGCTTTCAAGCTTGCCGACCGGGACGTTGATCGCGCCCGGAATGTGGCCGGCGGCGTATTCCTCCGCGGGACGGACGTCGAGCACCGTTACCAGCCCCTTCTTCGCGCGCTCGAGGAGCTCTTTCGGCGCCACCGGTTCCATTTCGTCGCGGTGCACGAGCCAGAGCCTGACAAGACGCTCCACTTCCGCGACGCGCTGCTCCGCAACGGCACGAAGCGCAGAGACGAGCCCCACGACATCGTCACCGGCGAGAGAGTAGTAGACGTGCAAGCCCTCTTTCCGGGCTTGCACGAGACCCGCCTGGCGCAGCGCCTGCAGGTGCTTCGAGGTATTGGCCACCGACAGCCCGGTCATTGCAGCGAGGTTGTCCACGCTGCGTTCGCCCTGCGCGACGAACTCCAGGATCTGAAGCCGACTCTGGCTGCCGAGCGCGAGCGCCACTCGCGCGAGCTGCTCGTACAGGGCGGACTTCATCGAGTCGTTCGAAGGGGGCGGTTTGCGCATCGTTCTCAAAGCCATCTCCAGAGCCAGTATTTCTCGTAGGCGATTTTGCCCCAATGCAGCATCGAGCTGGGCGCCCTCAGGCGGATCTGCGGCGCGGGCTCGGCGTAAAAATTCCCGCCGCCGAACCCGGCGCGACCGTCGCCGGTCTCGATGAAGCACGAGCCCTCTCCGCCGAAGCGCCGCGGGGCGCCGCGCCCGGTGATTTCACGGGCGATATTGTGCGCGAGCACCTCGGCCTGATTGTGCGCCAGCACCCCTGCCTTGGGCAGCGGCCTGCCGATCGAGGAGAGCGTGATGCCGGCGACGTCGCCCAGCGCGCTGACCCCGGGAAACCGCGTCTGCAGGGTTTCGCGATCCACAGGCACCCATCCGCTCTCCCCGCATAGCCCTGCGTCCTGCACGACTTTCGGGGCGGCATGCGGCGGGACGTAAGCGAGCAGCGCAAAGTCGGTCTCCGCGCCGTTCGCGAAGCGTATACGGCGCTGGGCGGGATCGATCGCGGTCACGGCGTGCTCGGGGTGATAGCCGATGCCCCTGGCTTCGATCATCTGGCGCAGCGCGCGCGACACCGCCTGGCCGGCAACCGGCATCGGGCCGGGCTCCGGGGTGTACAGGTCGAGCTGGACGCTGTCGCGCACGCCGCGCCGGCGGCAGTCGTACTCGAGCAGCATCGCCGCCTCGTTCGGGGCCGCGGGGCATTTGAACGGCACGGCCGCGACCAGCACGACGATGCGTCCCCGCTTCAGCGCGAGCCGCGCATCGCGCAGCGTTTCGGCGCCCGCCAGGCTGTAGAAATTGTGTCCCGCCTCGGCGAGCCCCGGGACGCGCTCGGGCTGTAGCGCAGCGCCTAGCGCGATGACCAGATGCGCTGCGCGGAACTCTTTTCCGTCGATCCACGCCGCCTTGGCGGACGGGTCGATGCGCTCCACCGTGCCATGGACGAGCTCGATGCCGCGGCGCGAAAGCGCCTGCAGGGGGCGCGAAATCTGCTGCGTGCTGCGCCCGCCCGTCATCAGCCAGAGCAGCGACGGCGCAAAGACGTGCGTCGCCTCCCGGTCGACGAGCACCACGCGGTGCGCGCCGGGAAGCAGCCGGCGAAGCCGGGTGGCGAGCGCGATGCCGCCGATGCCGGCGCCCAGGATCAGGACCGTTCTCTTGTCCGCCATTCCCGTGCCCTCAAAAGACGGCCACCTTATCGGCCCACTGGTGCCATTCGGCCAGCTCGACCATCGTGCCGCGGCGCGTGCCTTCTACCAGCTCACCGTCGGTGATTCCCCGAGCGTCCATGCAAGTTCCGCACACCCCGATCTTGCCGCCGCGTCGCGCCACCATCCCCAGCATGTCGGCGATGTTGTAATAGCCTTGGGGAACCTTTTGACCCTGCTTGGCGCACGCCGATGCATCGCCGATCAGGAAGACGCGCACTTCTTCGGTCTGCGTCTTGAGCAGCGCGATCGCCGTGCGCAGGCCGTTGTAGCTGCGCTCGCCGCCGTAGGGCTGCTCGTTAAGAACGAACAGCGTCTTCGCCATGGTGAATCTCGGTTCCGCCGTGGAAGGGGATCGCCAGCATTCCGGTGAGGGTGCTGCACTCAGCAGCGTCACGGAACTCGGGAACGCCGATCGTCATCGCTTCATGGCCGGCGCGTGGTTGAGCGCGGTAGGTACCGAACAGCCGGTCCCAGAGCGAGAGGTTGAAGCCGAAATTGCTGTTGGTCTCGTCGCGCTCGACCGAGTGATGCACCCGGTGCATGTCCGGGGTCACCAGCAGCCAGCGCAGGGCCGCCTCGAGCGCCGGTGCAATGCGCACGTTGGCATGGTTGAACATGGAAGTGGCGTTCAGCAGCACTTCGAACAGCACTACCGCTGCGGGCGGTACGCCCAGAGCTGCGATCGCCGCGAACTTGATCAGCATCGAGAGCACGATCTCCACCGGATGAAAGCGCGCGCCGGTCGTCACATCGATATCCAGGTCGGCGTGGTGCATGCGGTGCAGCCGCCACAAAGCGGGCACGGCATGGAACATCACGTGCTGCAGATAGATGGCGAGGTCGAGGAGCACGATTCCCGCCGCCATTGCAGCCCAGGCCGGAACGCCCGACTGGTGGAGCAGCCCCCAGCCCTGGTTCTCGGCCGCAAGCGCCATGCCGACCGCGGCAGCAGGGAAGAGCATTCTGACGATGACCGTGTTCAGTACGACGATGCCCAGGTTGGCCGGCCAGCGCCGACGCCGGGACAGCGTCCTTGACCGGCGGGGCGCCAGAACTTCCCAAGTCACCATGACGGCCAGGACCGCGGCAAATGCCGCCAGCCGCAGGGCGGGCTCGTGGGCGAGGGCGAACGGTTCCATGGTCAAGGGGTAAAACAACTAATCAACTGACTAGTTGAATAGTGCGCGCCCTCGACCGGGTTGTCAAGGGCCGCGCAGACCGTGCGGCCGCATCGTGGGCGTAAGATTCAAAGCAGTCCTGTCGTTCCCACTGGACGCCCAAGGCGAGGAAAAGCGATGCGCAACGAAACTGTGCTGTGGAGCGTCGACCCGCGCGGGGCCGCCACGCTGACCCTCAACCGCCCCGAAGTGAACAACGCCTACGACGAGGCGCTGATCCAGGGGCTGCACGATGCGATGGACGCGCTCGGGGCGAAGCCCGGGGTGCGGGTCGTGGTGCTGCGCGGCGCCGGCCGGCACTTCCAGGCGGGAGCCGACCTGAAATGGATCCAGCGCGTCGCCTCGCAGCCGCAGGCGGAGAACGAGCGCGCCTCGCGCGCCACCGCGCTCGCGGTGCACCGGCTGAACACGCTGCCGGTGCCGACGGTGGCGCTGGTGCAGGGCGGATGCTTCGGCGGCGGCACCGGCATCGTCGCCGCGTGCGATGTCGTCGTCGCGGCCGAAGACGCGATGTTCTCGATCGCGGAGACCCGCTGGGGCCTGATGGCCGGGATCATCCTGCCGCAGCTCGCCGACGCGATCGGCGCGCGGCAGGTGCGCCGCTACGCGCTCACCGGCGAGCGCTTCGGCGCCCAGGAGGCGCGGCGCATCGGCCTGGTGCACGAGGTAGTGCCCGCGGCAGAGCTGAACGCCGCCGGCGAGAAGCTCGTGGGGCAGCTGCTCCAGAACGCCCCGCAGGCGAACGCGCAGACCAAAGAGGTCGCGCTCGAGTTCGCCTGGGGTGCGGTCGAGCAGCCGGTGCTCGAGCGGCTCATCGTGCAGCACGCCGCAAAACGCAGGAGTGCCGAAGCTGCGGAGGGACTCGCCTCGTTCCGGGAAAAACGTCCTGCACGCTGGTAGGAGGGTGTTGGAGTACTTGCCAACAGATGACGTGTTGGTATAGTCTCCAACATGTCAGCCGAGCGGCTCCTTGACGAGCGCCATGTGTTGAGCGAGACCGCGTTTGCGGAGCTGGTGGTCTGGCGAGTACCGAAACCCGTGCGAGGCTCTGCGCACGAGTTTCGATATCGGTTGGCGCTGGTTGTCGATGGCAACTGCGTGCTGCGCTACGACAACGAGCCGGGCAAGGGCGATCACAGGCACGTGGGCGATAAGGAAGAGCGCTATCGCTTCACGAGTGCGGCGCAGTTGTCGACGGATTTTTGGACGGACGTTGAGGAGATCTTGGGATGAAGACTGTGACCCTTTCTGTTGCGACGCGAGCCGATGTCACCCGGCGAGCGAGGGATGCCCTCGCCGGAAAGCGGCGCGGCGCACATATCTCCTTTGCGTCGGCAGACCTGCTCTGGAAGGTGCTCACTGCCAAGCGTTGGGAGCTGCTCAAGGCCATGACCGGGGGCGGCGCGATGACGCTTCGCGAGGCAGCGCGTCGCGCCGAGCGGGACGTGAAGGCAGTTCACGGTGACGTGCATGCTCTACTCGCGGCAGGCGTGCTGCGAAGGAATGCGGACGGGAAAATCGAATTCCCGTTCGACGCGGTGCACGTGGATTTCATGCTTGAGGCGGCGTAAAGCCTGAACGCGCTGGTGGTGGCACCATAAGCAATCGGTGCACCGGAAACGCTCGTCGCGCGTTAATGAGGGCAATGCTCAAACTGGTTCTACCGCTTGCAGCCGCAGCGAGCTTGTTTGCCGGGGCCGCCGGGGCGCAGGGGATGGGCGCGGAGGACGCGCGCCATCTCCTGAACCGCACGGGATTCGACGCCCAGCTGCGCGAGATCGACGAGTTCGCGAGACTCACGCGGAGCGAAGGCGTGGAGCGGCTGCTCGCCGGGACGCACACGCAGGCGCGCACCCCGCCGCCGGCGTGGGCGAAGGCGTGGACCGACCCGCGCACGGTGCGCCGCATGGGCGAGGAGGAGCGCAGGGCGTTCGTGCGCCTGCAGGTCGAGCGCGGCCTGGAGCTGAAGGCCTGGTGGCTCGCCGAGATGCTGGCGACGCCGTCGCCGTTCACCGAGCGCATGACGCTCTTCTGGCACAACCATTTCACTTCCAGCCTGCAGAAGGTGCGCTCGCCGCCGCTCATGCTGCGCCAGAACGCGCTGCTTCGCCGGCACGCGCTGGGCAATTTCGGCGAGCTGCTGCACGCGGTCTCGAGGGATCCGGCGATGCTGGTCTACCTCGACTCCGCCACCAACCGGCGTGGGCAGCCGAACGAGAACTTCGCGCGCGAGCTGATGGAGCTGTTCACGCTGGGCGAGGGCCGGTACGGCGAGCAGGACATCAAGGAGGCGGCGCGCGCCTTCACCGGCTGGAGCATCGACCTCGACACCGGGGAGTTTCTGTTCCGGCCACGGCAGCACGACGACGGGGTGAAGAGCGTGCTCGGGCGCAGCGTGCGAACCGGGGACGAAGTGCTCGACGTGCTGCTGGCGCAGCCGGCGACGGCCGAGTACGTCGCCGCGAGGCTGTGGCGCGAGTTCGTGTCGCCGCAGCCGCAGCCCGAGGAGCTCAGGCGCATCGCGGCCGTTTTCCGCGACAACCAATATGACGTGCGAGCCGCCGTGCGTGCGCTGCTGCTTGCGCCGGCATTCTGGGCGCCGGAGAACCGCGCCGCGCTCATCAAGTCGCCGGTGGAGCTGGTCGTCGGCACGATGCGCCAGCTCGGCGTGGGCGTGAGCGATCCGCTGCCCTTCGCGTTCCTGCTGCGCGCTCTGGGCCAGGATGTGCTCTCGCCGCCCAACGTGAAGGGCTGGCCGGGCGGCGAGGCGTGGATCAACTCGAGCACCCTGCTCGCGCGCAAGCAGTTCATCGAGCGCCTGTTGCGCGTAGACGAGACGCGCATGGCCATGCAGCAGCCGGCGATGCGCGAAAAGATGGAAAGCCTCAAGCCGGGCGCGCGCCGCCTGATGCAGGCGATGGCCGAGCTGCACTTCTCGGGGCGCGACTGGCTCGCGCCGTTCGAGGGGCGCGAAGCCATGGTGCCGCTCGTCCTGCTCGCAGGCGCGCCGGCCGGCGATCCGTCGGGAAGCGGCACGGATTACCTGCGCGCGCTCGTCGCCGATCCGGTCTACCAGCTCAAATGACCAGCCGCAGAAACTTCCTCGCCGCCTCCGTCGCCGCGCTTTTTTCAACTTCCTTATTTGCACAATCGTCCGGTTACCGCCGCCTGCTCGTGCTGGTCGAGCTGAAGGGCGGCAACGACGGGCTGAACACGGTGGTGCCCTATGCGGACGACGCCTACCACCGCCTGCGGCCGCGCATCGGCATCCGCCGCGACGACGTGCTGCAGCTCGACGAGCGGGCGGGCCTGCATCCGGCGCTGAAGCCGCTCGTGCCGCTCTGGGAGGCGCGCGAGCTCGCCATCGTGCAGGGCGTCGGCTACCCGAGCCCGAACCTTTCGCATTTCCGCTCGATCGAGATCTGGGACACGGCTTCCCGGAGCGACCAGTACCTCGCCGAAGGCTGGCTCGCGCGCGCCTTTGCCGGCGCTCCGGTGCCGGCGCAATTCGCCGCCGGCGGAGTCGCGGTCGGCGGAAGCGACATGGGTCCGCTCGCGGGCGCCGGCACGCGGGCGATCGCGCTCACGTCGCCGGAAGTGTTCCTGCGCCAGGCGCGGCTGGCGAAGCCGGTGGGCGCCGGGCGCAACAGCGCGCTCGACCACATTCTCAAGGTGGAGGCGGGCATCGTCGAGGCGGCGGCCCGGCTCGATGCGGGCGCGCAGTTCCAGACCGAGTTTCCGCGCGGGCCGTTCGGCAACGCGGTGCGCGTCGCCGCGCAGCTCGCGGCCAATCCCTCGGGGGTCGCGGCGATCCGGCTCTCGCTCGGCGGGTTCGATACGCACCAGAACCAGCCCGCGGTGCACCAGCGGCTCCTGGGAGAGCTCGCCGCCGGGCTTGCCGCGCTGAAGAGCGCGCTCCTCGAGGCGAGGCGCTGGGACTCGACCCTGGTCATGACCTACGCCGAGTTCGGGCGCAGGCCGCAGGAGAACAACTCGAACGGCACCGACCACGGTACCGCCAGCGCGCATTTCGTGGCGGGCGGCCGCGTGAAGGGCGGCCTCTATGGCGAGGCGCCGCGCCTCGGCGACCTCGACGGCGGCAACCTGCGCTACGCGGTGGACTTCCGCAGCCTGTACGCGACCGCGCTCGAGCGCTGGTGGGGCCTTTCAGGCGCCAAGGCGCTGAACGGCCGCTTCGACCCGCTCGACATCCTTCGCGCGTGATGACTTATCATCTTCACGCCATGACCGTTCATCCGCTGAAGGCCCCGGCCGCCGACCCGGTCCCGCAGGCAAGGATCCACCTGGCGGCCGCGCACCGGCTCGCCGTGTTGCACGAGCTCGAAGAGGGCATCGACAACCATTTCACCGTCACCGTCCCGGGCACCGAGGACCGCTACCTGATCCTGCCGTTCGGCCTGCACTGGTCCGAGGCGCGCGCGAGCGACATGATCGTGTTCGACGAGTCGGGCGCGACGCTGGAAGGCGAAGGTATGGTCGAGCTCTCGGCGCAATGCATCCACGCGCCGATCCACCGCCTCTGCGGCGCGCGCGTCGTCCTGCACACGCACCAGAGCTGGGCGCTGGCGCTCAACATGCTGAAGGACAACCGGCTCCTGCCGGCGAGCCAGACCGCCGCTTTCTACCACGGCCACGTGGCCTACGACGACACCTACGCCGGGACCGCGGACTTTCCGGAAGAGGGCGAGCGGCTCGCGGGCGTGATCGGCGACAAGCACGTCCTTTTCATGAAGAACCATGGGGTGCTGGTGACCGGCGCGACCGTGGCGCAAGCCTACCGCAGGCTCTACCGGCTGGAACGCGTCTGCCGCGCGCAGGTCCTGGCGATGTCGACCGGAAAGCCGCTCGAAATCCTGTCGGACGACGTCGTCGCGCAGGTGCAGGCGCCGCCGGCGAACGACCGTCACTCGCGGGCCGAGCGCGAGCTGTTGTTCTTCGAGGCCATGATGCGCGTCCTCGACCGCGAGAACCCGGGCTACGCCGACTAGCTTGAACGATCGAGATCGCCGCGTCGTCGCAGCCT
>Ga0137323_1000580_pt1 | contig 10235 bp, 6 predicted proteins | sample EasRivERMZT423_2_FD_102285 | JGI IMG/M metagenome (GOLD analysis project Ga0137323, IMG submission 102285) | Soil microbial communities from meander-bound floodplain in the East River, Colorado, USA - East River MetaG ERMZT423_2 | ecosystem: Environmental > Terrestrial > Soil > Floodplain ... | reverse complement strand
TAGGCCATCAGCGCGAGCACCAGCCCCAGCAGGTACAGGTTCGGACGCCGCCCCGCGAACACCCGCCGCATCTCGGCCGCGTCGGCGTGCTCGGCGAGCGCGTCGTAGCGCAGCAAGCGCTGGTTCACCCAGGCCATGATGACGAGCGGAATGAGCGGCCATAGCGGCGGGATGAACCACAGCGGCAGGCTGACGAGGAACGCGAGCGCCATGCCGCACAGCGCGACGATCCCGTTCCATACGCTGCCCGCCGTGCTGCCGCCGCGCCGGCGCTCGAGCGCGGGGAAAGCGGCGGCGGCGTGCTCGACCATCCTCGGCATGCCGAACACGCCGAGAATGAAGAGCCCCGTCAGGTAGACGACCGGCACGAACAGCAGGAACAGGATCACGTGCGCCGCGACGAGCGTGGCGTCGCCGAAGTCCAGCCGTACGAACCCGAGCGCCGGCTCGAGCCAGTTGCGCAGCACGCCAGCGAGCCAGAGCGCCACCTTGATCCACAGCAGCAGCGCCACGGCGCCCCAGAAGGCGAGCGCGGCGAGCATCGGCCAGACCATCAGCCACAGCATGCGCGGATGGAACAGGTTGATCAGCCCGTAGCCCAGCGCGCCGAGGATATTCATCGTCGAACAGTCTGCCAGAGTTTGGCGAGCCGCTTCGCCGACACCGGCACCGGCGTCTTCAGCTCCTGGGCAAACAGCGACACGCGCAATTCCTCCAGCAGCCAGCCGAACTGCCGGAATTCCGCGCTCGGCTCGCCGTGCCGCGCCCGCGCCGCCGCTTCGCGCCGGTAGGGCTGCTCGAGCGCCGCCAGCTCGGCCGCGAGCCGCGCATCGCGCGCCGGATCGGCGCGCAACTTGTCGAGCCGCAGCGACGCCGCCTTGAGGTAGCGCGGGAAATGCTGCAGCCGGTCCCAGGGCGTGCGGGCGAGCCATCCGGGGGAGAGCAGGCGGGCGAGCTGCTGGCCCACGTCCTCGCTCTGCCGGGGGAAAGCGTTGGCCGTGGCCGCCAGCTTCTTCCGCAGGGAAGCTTCTTCGGAAAGGATGCCCGCGGTCGTGCGCGCGATCTCCTGGGCGATCAAGTTGAACCGGCTGCGGCCTTCCTCGAGCCGCCGGGCGAAATCCGCCTGGGTCGTCGGAACCGCTTCCTGAAGGAAGGTACGCGACAGCGCGGCAGCGACGACGTCGGCTTTCAGTGGCCCGAGAACCACGTCCCGGGCGAGCGAGCGCTCGATATCGCGGATGCGGTCGCGGAAGGCGATGGCGAGGAGCCTCAGCACCCCCGCGCGGTGCAGCTCGCGCGCCTTCTCCGGCGAGTCGAACACCTGCAGCGTCACCGCGTCCCCGGCGTCGACCAGCGCCGGGTAGCCGACGAGCGTATGCCCGCCGCGGCTGATTTCCATCAGCTCCGGCAGCTCGCCCATGGTCCAGCCGGTATAGCGCTCCCCCTCGTCGAGCGGAGCTTCCTGCCGCAGGATTTCCTCGGTCCGGGCTCCGAGCGCGCGCTTGAGCGCCGGCAGGTTCCTGCCCATGTCGAGCTGCCGGCCCTCCTCGTCCACCACGCGGAAGTTCATGTGCAGGTGGGGCGGCGCCGAGTCCGGCCGGAATGCGTCCAGCGGAATATCGAGATTCAGTTCTTGGCGCGCGTAGCGGCGCAAAGCCTCGGCTAGGGAAAGGTCCGACGCAGGCACGGCGGCGCAGAACGCGGCGGCGAACTCATCCAGGGCCCCAAGCTTGTGGCGCAGGCGCTGCGGCATCGACCTGGCCAGCGCTTTGACTTTTTCTTTCAGCAACCCCGGCACCAGCCATTCGGCGCGCGCCGCGGGCACCTGGTTCAGCAGCGCGAGCGGCACGGTCATGGTCACGCCGTCGCGCGGCGTGCCGGGCTCGAAGTGGTACTCGAGCGCATAGCGGTTCGGCCCGAGCTGGAGCGCCGGCGGGAAGTTGTCCGTGGTGATGCCCGCGGCCTCGTGGCGCATCAGGTCCTCGCGCGCCAGATGCAGCAGGCGCGGCCGCGCGGCCTCGGCCTGCCGGCGCCAGCGCTCGAAGTCCGCGGCGCCGCGCACCTCGCGCGCAATGCGCTCATCGTAGAACGCGTGGATCAGCTCGTCGTCCACCAGGATGTCGGGGCGGCGCGACTTGTGCTCCAGGCGCTCGATCTCCGCCAGCAGGCGCCGGTTGTGCGCGAAGAACGGCGCGCGCGTGTCGAAGTCGCCTTCGACCAGCGCCGAGCGGATGAAGAGGTCGCGTGCCAGGTCCGCGTCGAACGGCGCGAACGGCACGCGACGATTCACGTACACCGGAAGGCCATAGAGCGTCCCGCGCTCCAGCGCGATGACTTCGCCGCGGTCCTTTTCCCAGTGCGGGTCGCTGCGGCTGCGCTTGATGAGGTGCGCGCCAATCTCCTCCAGCCAGCGCGGCTCGATCGACGCCACGGTGCGCGCGAACAGCCGCGTCGTTTCCACCAGCTCGGCGGCCACGATCCACTTGCCGGGCTTGCGGGTCCACGAGCCCGGATGCACCCAGAACTTGATGCCGCGCGCGCCGGTGTAGGCACCTTCCTCGTCCCGCATGCCGACATTCCCCAGCAAACCGGCCAGCAGCGCCCGGTGGATGGCCCGGTAGCCCTCGGCTTTCTCCGGCCGCACGGAGGACTCCGGCCAGTCCAGGGCTTGCTGCAGCTGGGCGTGGACGTCGCGCCATTCGCGCATCCGCGGATAGGAAAGGAAATTGTCGCGGCATAGGCGCCGCAGCCCCGCTTCCTCCTGCAGCTTCCACAGCTTGAGAAGCGAGAGGAAGTCCGACTGCTCGTCGGCGAAGCGCGCGTGGCGCTCGTCCGCGGCGCTGGCGCGCGCGAGCGGCCGCTCGCGCGGGTCCTGCACCGAGAGCGCCGCGGCGATGATGCGCACCTGGGCGAGGCAGCGCTCGTCGCGCGCCGCGACCAGCATGCGGGCGACGCGCGGGTCGAGCGGCAGGCGGGCGAGCTCGCTGCCGACGGAAGTGAGATTGCGCTCGTCGTCGACGGCACCGAGCTCGGCGAGCAGGTCATAGCCGTCGGCGATGGCGCGCGGGCTGGGCGGATCGAGGAACGGAAAGCTCTCCACTTCGCCGAGGCCCAGGCTTTTCGCACGCAGGATCACGGAGGCGAGCGACGAGCGCAGCAGCTCCGGGTCGGTAAAGGCCGGGCGCTTTGCGAAGTCCTCCTCCGAATACAGCCGGATGCAGACGCCGTCGGCCACGCGGCCGCAGCGGCCCGCGCGCTGCTGCGCCGCCGCCTGCGAGATGGTCTCGACCCGCAGCATCTCCACCTTGTTGCGGTAGCTGTAGCGCTTGACGCGCGCATCGCCGGTGTCCACCACGTAGCGGATCCGCGGCACCGTGAGCGAGGTCTCGGCCACGTTGGTCGCGAGGACCACGCGGCGTTCCTTGCCCGGCTTGAACACCCGGTCTTGCTCGGCCGCGGACAGCCTGGAGTACAGCGGCAGCAGCTCGAGCCCGCGCGGCCCCCTTCTGCGCAAGGTATCCGCGGCATCGCGGATCTCGCGCTCCCCGGGCAGAAATACCAGGATGTCGCCGGGACCTTCGCGGCACAGCTCGTCGACCGCGTCAGCGAGCGCCTGCTCCTCTTCCTCGCGTGTCGTGTCCTCGGCGTCGCCCGCCACCGGGCGGTAGCGCACTTCCACCGGGTAGAGCCGGCCCGAGACCTCGATGACCGGCGCACCGTCGAAATGCCTCGAGAACCGCTCTGCATCGATCGTCGCCGAGGTGATGACCACCCTGAGGTCTTTTCTTTTCTGCGTGAGGCCCTTCACGTAGCCGAGCAGAAAATCGATATTCAGGCTGCGCTCGTGCGCCTCGTCGATGATCAGGCTCGCGTACTGGCGCAGCTCCCGGTCGCCCTGCGTCTCGGCGAGCAGGATGCCGTCGGTCATGAGCTTGATCGCCGAGCGCTCGCCGACCTTGTCGGTGAAGCGCACCTTGTAGCCGACCAGCCCGCCGAGCTCGGTGCCCATCTCCTCGGCGATGCGCGCCGCGACCGAGCGCGCCGCGATGCGGCGCGGCTGCGTATGGCCGATGCGCCCGCGGGAAGAGCGCATCTCGTACAGGATCTTGGGCAGTTGCGTGGTCTTGCCCGACCCGGTCTCGCCACACACGATGACTACGGGATGCGCCTCGATCGCGGCGCGGATCTCCTCGCGCCGCGCGTTGATCGGCAGCGCGGGATCGAAATGCACGCTCTAGCTTGGCACGAGCGCGACGCCGTGGTCCGACAGCGTGATCGAGATCTCGGTCCCGGCGGGTATCGGTCGCGACACGTCGCGGTCGACCACGAACAACTGGCCGACCGGCGCCTCGACCGTGTACTCCATGTGCGTGCCGAGGTAGGCCGCTTTTTTGACGACGCCGCGGAGCGGGGAAGTCTGGCCTTGCTTCAGAACGATGGACTCGGGGCGGATGGCGACCCTCACCGGACCCGGCGCGATTCCGCGGTGCGCGAGCTCCAGCTCGACGCCCCCCAGACGCACCGGCGCGCGGCTACCGCGGTGCGCGCCGAGCTCAGCCTCGACCAGGTTGGCGTCGCCGATGAAGTCGGCGACGAAACGGTCGCGCGGCGTCTCGTAGAGCTCGCGCGGCGCGCCCACCTGCGCGATGCGCGCGTTCGACATCACGATGATCCGGTCCGACACGGCGAGCGCCTCCTGCTGGTCGTGCGTCACGTAGGCGACGGTCAGGCCCAGGCTCTGCTGCAGCTCGCGGATGTCCTCGCGCACGCGGCGGCGCAGCTTGGCGTCGAGGTTGGAGAGCGGCTCGTCGAACAGCAGCACCTGCGGCTCGAGCACCAGCGCGCGCGCTACCGCCACGCGCTGCTGCTGGCCGCCCGAAAGCTCCGAAGGCATGCGGCTCGCGAAGCCCTCGAGGCCGACCATGCGCAGCTTCTCGTGCGCCTTGTCGTTGGCGTCGCGGTCGCCGCTCACGCTCGGCCCGTAAGCCACGTTCTCCAGCACGTTCATGTGCGGGAAGAGGGCGTAGGACTGGAACACCATGCTGACGTCGCGCTCGGACGCCGGCGCGGAGGTCACGTCGCGGCCGCCGATGGTGATCGCGCCCGCGCTCACCATCTCGAGCCCGGCGATGAGGCGCAGCGTGGTGGTCTTGCCGCAGCCCGAAGGTCCGAGCAGCGTGCACAGCGTTCCCGGCTCAATGCTGAACGAAATGTCGTCAACGGCCGTCACGCCGCCATAGCGCTTGGTCACGCTCTTGAATTCAACCATCAGGCGGCACCCTGCAGCGCGATCGTCTCGCGGCGCCCGAGCTTGCGCTCGCCGACGCCGAGCTGGATCAGGCCGATCACCGCCAGCATGATGGCGATCAGCACGCAGGAGTAGGCGATGGCGATGCCGAACTCGCCCGCCTCCACACGCCCGACGATATAAGCGGTTGCCATGTTGTATTCCGCGGTCACCAGGAAGATGACCGCGCTCACCGCGGTCATCGCGCGCACGAAGCTGTACACGAGCGAGGCGACGATGGCCGGGCGCAGGAGCGGCAGGACCACGCGGCGCAGCGTGGTCGCCGAGCGCGCGCCGAGCGTGTGCGAGGCCTCATCGAGCGACTTGTCGATCTGGGAAAGCGTGGCGATGCCGGCGCGCACGCCCACCGGCATGTTGCGGAACACGAAGCAGATGACCAGGATCGCCGCCGTGCCGGTGAGCTCGATCGGCGGCACGTTGAACGCCAGGATGTAGCTGATGCCGACCACGGTGCCCGGGATGGCGAAGCTGAGCAGCGTGCCGAACTCGAAGGCGCGCTTGCCGGTGAAGTCCTGGCGCGACAGCAGCCACGCGGTGAGCAGGCCGACCGCGGCGGTGAGCGGCGCAGCGACGGTGGCGATGATGAGCGTGGTGGTGAGCGAGGGCCAGGCGGCGCCCGTGAAGTGCAGCCCGCGGCTGCCCGCCTCGACCGAGAACCCGGCGAGGAAGTGGGCGAGCGTGAAGCTGTGGTCCCGGCCCACCGATTTCACGAAGCCGCCGACGAAGATCGTGGCATAGATGACGAAGGTGAGCGCGGCCCAGGGAATCGCGATGCCGTAGCACAGCCAGCGCAGCCCGCGCGGCAGCGGGACCGGCAGGCCGGCGTCGCCCTTCCCGGTTACCGTGGTGTACGAGGCGCGTCCGAGCCAGCGCTGCTGCGCCCAAAATGCCGCCAGAGTGAAGACCAGCAGCACGAGCGCGAGCACCGCGGCGCGGCTCTGGTCGTGCGAGGCGCCGACCACGGCGAAGAAGATCTTGGTCGAAAGCACCTCGTAGTTGCCGGCGAGCACCAGCGGATTGCCGAAGTCGGCCATGCTCTCCACGAAGCCGATCAGGAACGCGGCGGCGAGCCCGGGACGCAGCAGCGGCAGCGTCACCGTCCGAAAGGTGGTCCAGCCGCGCGCGCGCAGCGTCTGCGACGCCTCCTCGAGCGAAGGGCTGATGCCCTGCACCACGCCGAGCAGCACGAGATACGCGATCGGCGTGAAGGCGAGAAGCTGCGCGAGCGCCACGCCGGCGAGACCGTAGATCCAGCGCGTGCGCGGGATGTCGAACCAGTCGGCGAGCAGCTCGCTGGCCGCGCCGGCACGCCCGAAAAGCAGGATCACGGCGAGGCCGATCACGAACGGCGGCGTGATGATCGGCAGGATGCTCATGACGCGCAGCAGTCCCTTGTAGCGGAACTCGGTACGCGCCGAAATCAGCGCGAACGCGAGGCCGAGGAGCGTCGAGCCGGCGCCCACCAGGATGGCGAGGAACACCGTGTTCCAGGCGACGCCGCAGCGCACGCCTGAATACAGGCAGTCCACGCCCCAGATCGAGCGGTCGAAGAAGCTCGCAGCGAAGTTGCCCTCGAACGCGCTCTCCAGCATGACGAAGATCGGGAAGAACACGAAAGCCGCGATCGAAGCGACGACCAGCCCGATCGCACTCACCACGAAGGCATCGCCGCGGCAGAAGCCGCGCGCCGCGAGCCCCTGGCAGAGCAGCATCAGGAAGCCCGTAGCGGCAAGCAGGGCGCCATAGCCCATGCCGGGCTGCGTCGGCCAGCCTGCCGGGGTGACGTTCGGATGCCGGAAGAGGAACCCCTGCAGCAGGAGCAGGGCGAACCCCGCGCTGCCCGCGAGAATCAGGACCGTCCCGGCGCGCGCGCGCGCCATGCGCCACGGCCGCGCCGCTGCCGCCGCGATCAGAGGGAGAAAGAGCGTGAGCAGCCAGGGCCGCCCCTGCAGGCCGTGCAGGAGCGCCGGAGCGCCCCACCAGGCTCCCTCGACCGCGTACCACGGCAGCAGCGCAAGGCCCGCCGCCGTGGCAGCGATCCAGGTTACTTGGGTAGCGCTTTGACTTCCTTGTCCCACTTAGACAGGAGCCGTTTGCGTTCCGCGGACGAGCCGTACTTGGCGAAGTTGTAGTCGATGAGCTTGATGCTCTCCAGGCGCGGCGCCTGCGGCGGCACCTTGGCGTTGCGGTTGGACGGCACCTGGTAGGCCTTCGCTTCGGCGCCGATCGATTGCGCATCCGCGCTCAGCGCCCAGTCGTACCACATGCGCGCCTCCTTCGGGTTCTTGCCGCCCTTGACGATGCTCATCGAGCCGACTTCGTAGCCCGTGCCCTCGCACGGCGCCACGACCTTGATCGGCGCGCCCTGGCTGGCGAAGGTCACCAGGTCGTGCTGGAAGGTGATCCCGATCAGCGTCTCTCCGCTCGCGGTGGCCTTCGCCGGCGCGGCGCCGGACTTGGTGTACTGGTTGATGTTGCGATGCAGGCGCTTCAGGTAGTCGAAGCCCTTGTCCTCGCCGTGGATCTGCACCATGGTGGCGAGCATGGTGTAGGAGGTACCCGAGGAGTTCGGATCGGCCACCTGGACCTCGTCCTTGAACTTCTCGTTCAGCAGGTCGCTCCAGCACTTCGGCTCCGGCAGCTTGCGGCGCGCGAGAAGCTCGGTGTTGTAGCCGAAACCCAGTGCGCCGGCGTAGATGCCGACGGTGCGGAACTTCGACTGCTCGGCCTGCTTCGCCGCCCAGGGCAGCAGCTCCTTCAGCATCGGCGAGCGGTATTCCTCGGTGAGCCCTTCCTCGGCGGCCTGCAGGTGCGGGTCGCCGGTGCCGCCCCACATGACGTCGCCGCGCGGGTTGGACGACTCGGCCTTGACCTGGGCGTACGTCTCCCCGCTCGACTTGCGCGTCATGGCGACCTTGATGCCGGTCTTCCTTTCGAAGGCCGTCACCATGGCGCGGCACCACTCCTCCTGCACGCTGCAATAAAGAACGAGATTGCCCTGCGCGGCTGCAAGGCCCGGCGCGGCGAGCGCCAGGGCCACGATCAAATGCTTCATGAGATCCCCCTCTCCAGTTGTTCGTTAGCTTGCCCTACTCCGGTGGCCGCGACCAGCGCCTCCTTGAGCCCCGGCGCGCACGCGAGTACCGCATTGCCCCGCTCCAGCCCTTCGCCGGCGAGGAAATCGTTGGTCCAGCCCCCTGCCTCGCGCACCATCAGCAGCCCGGCAAGGGTATCCCAGGAATTGATGTGCAGCTCGCAGTAGCCGTGCGTGCGCCCGGCGGCAACGTAGGCGAGGCCGAGCGCGCCCGAGCCGGCGCGCATGAAGACGGCGCCCGCCTCGAGCACGCGCTCCAGCAACCCGGTGTAGGCGCGCACCGTGCGGCGCGCCGACCAGCCGAGCTCTACGATCGCCTGCCGTATGTCGCTCGTCTCGGCGACGCGCATGGCGCGGTCGTTGAGAAACGCGCCGCGCCCGAGCCGCGCGCGGTAGAGCTCGCCGTACATCGGCGCGGCGATCGCGCCGAGCAGGAGCTCGCCGGCCGACAGGAAGGCGATCGAAACGCAGAAATGCGGAATGCGGTGCGCGAAGTTGGCCGTACCGTCGATCGGGTCGATCACCCAGAGCGCTTCGCCGGTCCCCTCGGCGCCGCCCTCCTCGCCGAGAAACGCGTCGCGCGGAAAGCGCGCCTTCAGCCGCTCGATGATGAGCCGCTCGACTTCTCCGTCGGCCGCGGTGATGAAGTCTTGCTTGCCTTTCAGCTTGACTTCCGGCGGGTTGGAAAAGAACCGCTTCGCCAGCTCGCCCGCCTCGCGCGCGACCGCGACTAGCGCCTGCTCCCGGGCGTCGAGCTCCTCCTGCCTCATGCTTTCCAGTATCTCCGCGCGAGCGGCCTGAGGCAATCGTGGCCGATGCGCGCGTGCGTGAGCGGATGCGCCTTGGCCGGGTCCTGGTCGGCCTCGACCACGAGCCACCCGGAGTATTTGTGTTGTGCCAAACCGGCCAGAATCGGCTCGAAATCGATTGAGCCGCCGCCGGGAACGGCGAACACGTCGCCCACCACCGCGTCGAGAAAGCTCCAGTCCTTCTGCCGCGCCTGGGCGAGCCGGTCTTCCCGGATGTCCTTGCAGTGCACGTGGACGATGCGCTTCGCATGGCGCTTGAGCGCGCGCATCGGATCGCCGCCGGCGAAGGTGAGGTGGCCGGTGTCGAGGAGCAAGCCGACCGACTTCGTGGAATCCATCATGCGGTCGACCTCGTCCTCGGCCTGGATCACCGTTCCCATGTGATGGTGGTACGCGAGCTCGAGGTCCTGGCCTTTCAGATACTCGGCAACCCGATCGAGCTTCTGGCAGAACGGTTTCCATTCGTCATTCCCGAGGCGCGGGCGCTTCGACAGCGCAATCCTGCGATCGCCGTGCACGCAGCGCGAGACCTCGCAAAACACCATCGCGCTCGCGCCCAGCGCCTTGAGGAGCGTCGCATGCGCCTGCATCGCCCCGATCTCGTCTTCGACCGAGCGCTCGAGCAGCCGCGCGCTGTACCAGCCGGAAACAAGGCGCAGCTGGAAATTCTTCAGGATGGGACCGAGCACGGCCGGATCGCGCGGAAACTTTCGGCCCAGCTCGACCCCTTCGTAGCCCGCGAGCTTCGCCTCGGACAGGCAGGTCTCGAGCGAGTTGTTGTCGCCGAGATCGGGCAGGTCGTCGTTGGTCCAGGTGAGCGGGTTGATGCCGATGCGCACCATCACGCCCCCAGCTTCTGCCGGCGGCGCGCGAGCTCATACGCTTTGCGCGCCTTCGCTTGGGAAGCACTTCGCGGAACGGCGGTTACCGCGACTTCCCACCATGCGCCGCCTTCGGCGGTTCCGCGCCGCGGCTCGGTGTCGATCACCACGACCGAGGTCTTGCGCGCCCGAATTGCCCGATG
>Ga0137323_1000579_pt1 | contig 10243 bp, 10 predicted proteins | sample EasRivERMZT423_2_FD_102285 | JGI IMG/M metagenome (GOLD analysis project Ga0137323, IMG submission 102285) | Soil microbial communities from meander-bound floodplain in the East River, Colorado, USA - East River MetaG ERMZT423_2 | ecosystem: Environmental > Terrestrial > Soil > Floodplain ... | reverse complement strand
GGGGCCCGTTCGCGCTGCGCGGCGGCGTGGCGCGCGATCAGCGCAAGAAGATGCAGTTCGGGTTTGGCGCCGGCATTCGCATGGGGTCCTTCGGGCTCGACGCCGGCGTCTTCACGCACAGCAGTACACTCAGCGAGACGCGCGCCATGACATTGGCGACGTCGATCTCAGTTTATTAAGGGGCGGACTATGAAGGGTCTAGCTGTCGCGCTGCTGGCAATGGTCGCGGCCTGCGGGCAGGGCCGGGCGATCTTCAACGTCGACGTGTACAGTTTCATGCAGGGGACGGGAAAGGACACCATTCCGTACTTCATCCCCCCCGCGACGCCGACGACCGTGTCGACCGTCCAGAAGATCAGTCTGCCGCCCGGTTTTGGCAGCTCCGTGGTCGACTCGGTCCGGATCACGACAGGAAGTGCGAATCTCGAGAACACCGGCGGATCGGGCACGATCGGTTTTCAACTGTTCTTTGCATCCGACTCGGCAGGGACCTACACGGCTCCGATAGCCCTGAACATCCCGCCGACGAACGTCACCGGCACGCAGACCGTCCCCGTGGTCATCTCGGGGGACATCAGCGGAGTGGTGGATAGTCTGTTCCGGCAGGAGACGGTCTACATGCGCATCGCGGCGACCGGAACGAACGCGGGCGCGACGCCGGTGACGGGTGAGGGCGTGATGACGGCGCTCATCATCCGCGTGGTACTGCAGGACAAAGTCTTCTAGCGGCTATCCGACGGTGTAGCCCTTTCCCTGCAGACACACCGTCATCGCTTTCTTGAAGGTGTCGATGAGCTGAGCCGCCTGCGCCTCGGCCTGCGCGGCACCCTGCTGCTCGGCCTGGGCCACGGCCGCCTTCTTCGCCCGCCGGCCCCGGACCGCGCCCACCGCAGCGCCCACTGCCGCGCCCTCAGCTGCGTCGCCGCCCGTGATCGCGCCGATCGCCGCCCCGCCGGCCGCACCTCGTGCCGCACCACCGACGGCTGCGCCCGTGGCCGCCGAGTCCATCTTCGCTCCGGCGGCGCGTGCCGCGGAGTCGGGATTCGCCTTCACTTTCGCAGGATCGATACCCGTTTGCTGATTCGCCCAGGCGTAGCACGCCTGCTCGTCTGCAAGCTGCAGCTCCTTCGTCTGGTTCTGAGCCGGGAATACGATCAAACCAAGTGACTGCGCAGGACTCGGTGCGGCCGCCATCGCGGGAGCCGCGCTGGCCGGCTGCTGTGCGAAGGCCGGGCGCATGCCGAGCAGGGACGCGGCGGCAGCGGTGAGGAGGATGGCACGCATGGGTTGCTCCTTCAATTCAACGGTTTTCAACGACCTACGGTCCGATGCGCATGCTTGCCGCTCGAACCTTTTCAACGTTGCGATCCCACACCAGCCGCTGCTCCTGCGTCAGCACGGTCCGGACGCCGTCGAGTGACCGCTGGGTCAGATCACGCAACCGTTGCATCGTCGCGGAGTCCGGCTTTGTGTCCTCCGGGAGCGGGGGCGTCTGATTGCGAAAATACGTGAGTATCGAATCCACCCTGAGCTGTTGCGCCGGTGTCAGCGTGATGCCTTCCAGCATCGCCGTCAGCACAGGACTCGGGGTGGGCGGCGCGGCCGCTGCTGGTGCTGCCGGAGGGGCAGCAGGAGGCTGCTGCGCGGGCGCGGGGGTGGACGCCAGCACGAGCGTGATTGCAATCGGAGCAACGAACCAGGTTTTCATGAGTATCCTTTCGAACCTTGGCCCCCGGGGGGGCGGACGGCATTGCACCTTGGGCCTATGGGCCGACGGGCATGCTCGACATCAGTGCCTTTGTGAGGTTGCGGTCCCACACTTGCTGCTGTTGCGGCGTCAGCACCGTCCGGATGCCGTCGAGCGTGAGGCGCGACAGCTCGCGGATCCGCAGTATCGTCGCGGAGTCCGGCTCAGTGCCGAGCGGAACGACTGGTGCCTGGCTCCCGTAACGCGCTCGGATCGAGTCCACCTGCAGCCGTTGCGCCGGCGTCAGCGCGACGTTTTGGAGCAGCGATGCAAGCAGCGCACTTGGTCCGCCCAAGATCGGTGTCGGCAGGTCGGCCTTGGCGATGGTCGGGAACAATTCCGGCATACCCGATGCGAGCAGCGCCAGCACATCGGCGACGTTTCGATCCCACACCGGCTGTTGCTCCGGGGTGAGCACAGCCCGGGCCTCGGCAAGCTCGCGACTCACCAGATCGCGAACGTGCCGGCGAGTGGCGGCATCGGGGCGGACGCCGGGCGTGAAGACCTGGTATTGAATGAGGTAGCGCTCGCGGAGGGAATCGATTTTCGCCGCTTGCTGGGCCGTGAGCGTGATGTCCTTGAATAGCTCCGGGACCACGTCCACCTGCGTGGTATCCACCGGCTCCTTCGGTGTCGCCGGCACCGGCCCGAACAGAAAGTTGGGCGCGGGCGGGGGGGGTGGGGGTGAGGAAGCCGGCCGCTGCCCGTGCGCCGTGCCGACCAGGACGAGTGCGAGTACGGGAACGCCGAGCCAAGTCTTCATAGTCCCGAACCTTGGCCCCGGGGGCGGCAGATGGCAATGGCCCTTGGGTCAATCGCCGCCGCGGAGCGAGGTGACCCAAGGTCGCATACCCCAGCGCGGTGGGTATTCCCATCGTTGCGGAACTATGGCTACCTCATTGCGCTCAATCGCCCGGAGTGCGCTGGTCGCGCTGGTCTTCGCGACGCCCGCTGCCGCGCAGCGGCTCCAATCCCCGCAGTGCCCCGACTGTGAGCCGCGCCCCAAACACTTCGCGCGCGCCAGTGTTGAGCTATTCGTCGACATGTGGGTGCCCTGGGCGGTCAACTATTACATCCGCGACGCCGAGTTTGCGAAGGTCACCCCGGAAAGCTGGTGGGACAACATCACCGGGAAGTGGGTGTGGGACGACAACAACTTCCAGACCAACCAGATTGCGCACCCGATACACGGCGCCTTCTACTTCAACTCGTTCCGCTCCAACGGCTACAACTTCTGGGCCTCCTCCGCCGCGGCCTTCGCCGGCGCGTATCTCTGGGAGTGTTGTGGCGAGACCCATCCGAAGGCGCCCAACGACATGATCAACACCTCGCTCGGCGGCATCGCCCTGGGCGAGATGCTGTCGCGGTTGTCGAACCTCACGCTCGATAACCGCGCCACGGGCAGCGAGCGCACGTGGAGGGAAATCGGTGCGTTCGCGCTCAGCCCGTGGAATGGGTTCAACCGGTTGGTGGATGGCCGCTCCAACGACGTGCTCGAGAACCCACCCGAGTGGCGGCCCGCCTGGGTTCAGGCCGCGCTCGATGCCGGCGCCCGGTTCCAAGGTGCGAGCGGCAATTCCTTCGACGTCCTGGATGATCCGTTGCGGGATCTTGTGGTGACGATGCGCGTCAACTACGGGCGGCCGGTGCAGGACCTGGTCGGCAAGCCGTTCTCGACCTTCGGTGTCGTGGCGGAGCTGGGGTTGGGGACGGATCGGCAAAAACTGAATATCCTCACCGCCCGTGGAAACCTGAAAGGCAAGCTGCTGCGCGGCGGCGAAAACGCGAAGACGACGCACGTGCTCGCGCTGAGAATGAGCTACGAGTACTACTTCTTCCCCAACGCGGATACGGCTTTCAACGCCGTCGTGTACGAGTACGGCGCACAGAGCTTCACGGGCGGAGTCACCTCGTCGTATCAGCTGGGGTCCCGCTGGCGTCTGTTGACCGACGTCTTCCTGCGCGGCGTGGCGATTGCCGGCGTACGCTCAGATTTTTACGAAATCAGCGGCGAGGGGCGCAACTATGATTTCGGTCCCGGGCTCGGCGCCGGGCTGAGCGCGACGGTCGGACAGCCGGGCAAACTGCTCTTCTCCGGGGCGTACGGCGGTACCTGGATCCACACATTAAACGGCACAGACTACGATCACTATCTGGGGCAGGGCTCACTCGGCGCACGCTGGTACTTCAGCAACCGCCTCGGCATCGGCGCGCGCTACGACTACCTCCATCGGCGCAGCACCCCCACCGATGCCGCGACCGCGCCCGGACCGGCCACGAGCATCAACGCCCCGCAGCTGCGGTTCTTCCTGTCGACGGCGATTCCGCGGTTGGAAGACTACTGAGGAGCGCTGCCGCCGACGGCGTACGAGAGCGCGAAGAGCAGATTGGCCGCCTTCACGTTCAGCCGGGTCGTCGTCTGCTGCCCGCCTTCAGTCGATCCCAGCGTCTGGCGCGTGCCGCTGCCGGTCGAGAACCCAAAACCCAACGATCCCGAGAGGCGCACCCCGGTCAGGGAAAAGCCGGCCGTGAACCTCTTCAAGTTCACCTGACGGAACATCGATAGGCTCTGGTCCACCGGTGACTGATCGGTGGAGAACCCCGCGTGCACGCGGACTTTCCGGGATATCGGGCGGCTGCCGCCGATCGCGACGTTGACCACGGAGCGCGCGCTATTCATCGTCGTCGTGAATGGGATGGAGGTAACGATCGGGCCCGCGCCGCTGTCGACCGTGAGCCGGCCGGCGAGCTCGCTCGTGTACATCGCGTACGGATCGAGCGCCCCGAAATAGTGAACGTCGATTTCCACCTCGCCCTTGAAGACGTCGAACGCGACGCCCACGTCGGCCTCGAACGGCTGCTTGTAATCCATTTTCAGTTCCGGGTCCGCGAATATGAGATCGCGAATCTCGGCGTTGCTATAGCGCGCGTTCTGCAGCCGCATCCGGCTGCTGCCGAGCACCCGCATGCCCGGCGCCGAGATGCGAGTCCCAAAGGCGATGCTGGGCGTGACGTCCCACTGCAACCCCAGCGTCGGAACGAGGTGCCAGACCTCTCCGTCGGCGGAGAAGTCCCGGGTGGCGACGGAGGCCGCGGTGGCTGTGGTCACGCGGTCCGAAAAGTTCACCGCCTGACCTACGCCGGTGATCGCCATCCCCAGGCTTGCGCCGAGCCGGAGCTTGCCGGTGCCGGCCCCGCCCGGGACGTAGGCCGCCGACAGGCTTGGGATCATGACATCCAAATCGACATCGGTGGCATACGAGAGCAGCTCGGCACCGGCCTGCATGGTGAACGCGAGCTCGATGCTGCTCGGATGCCACACCACGGGCTGAGTGATGGCGAATCCAAAGCGCCAGTTGCGCGAATGAATCACATCCTCCCCGATGACGAAACTGAGGAGCGTCCCGGTGCTGCTGATGCGCGAACGGCCCTCGCTCGTGCCAAAGCCCTCCAGCTCCATACTGGTGTACTCGTACGCGGTGGCGCTCGCGTTCAACGCGCTCTTCACACTCTGGCCCAGCCCCGCCGGGTTGTACCAGGCGGCCGCCGCATCGTTCGTGCGGGCCACGTAGGCGCCGCCCTCGATCCCCTCGCGCTGGCCGATAGGAAGGCGGTCGTAATTCGGGAGGATGAGACTGGGGGGGACCGAAACCGTCTGCGCCGCGCTCGGCGTGGCACCAGCCAGCCCCGCGAGGGTGGTCACCAGGAGGATGCGCCGAACCTGTGTCGCGTTCACGCGCATCATCAAACCATGGAATCGCGACTCGGGCTATTGCCCGAAGGGGTACCCCTTTCGTCCCATGCCGGGAAAGGCAGATTCTGCGCTGCCGTGCGCGGATTCCTCGCTGCATTCACGATCGCGCTCCTCGGAGCGATGCCGCTCTGTGGCCAAAAGGCGGATACCGTCGTGCTGCGCAACGGCGACCGGGTCGTCGGTGAGATCCAGAGCCTCGATCGCGACGTCCTCACCTACAAGACGGACGACATGGGCACGCTCACGATCAAGTGGGACAAGATCGTGAGCATCGCCAGCCCGCGCTATTTCGAAGTCGAATTGACGTCGGGCGAACGCCACTTCGGCTCGCTCCGGGCCGGGCCCGAGCCGCGGCAGGTCATTGTCGAAGTCTCGACATTCAGCGATACGCTGAACCACGCCGAGCTCGTGCGGATCACCCCGATCGGGCAGGGCTTTTTCGCGCGCCTCGATGGCAACATCTCGTTCGGCTTCACGTTCCAGCGGGCCAACCAAATTCGGAGCCTGAGCCTCGAGGGCAATGTCAAACATCGGACCCAGAACCGCCTGACGAGCCTGCGCTTCAGCACCTACTTTCAGGGTGAGGAAAGTGCCGAGCCGACGAGTCGCAATACGATTGCCGTGAACCCGCAGCGCTTCCTGAGCCACCGCTACGTGTTGGGTGGGACCGGCCAGCTCGAGCAGAACCAGGAACTCGATCTGGACCTCCGCGTGCTGGTCTCGTTCGGCGGCGGCCGGTTCCTCACGCAAACGAATCGCGCAACGTTGCTCGCGACTGGTGGTGTGGCGTTTACCAACGAGCAGTTTGTGGGCAGTGAGGCGACGACGAATCTGGAAGCGGTTTTGAGCGTGGCGTGGGAGTTCTATCGCCGCGACACGCCCAAGTCTGAGATGCAGACCACGTTGCAGGTCTACCCGAATCTCACCGACCTCGGTCGTGTGCGTACCGATCTTCAGGCCAGCATTTCCCACGAGTTCGTGAAAGATTTCATCACCGGGTTCATCCTGTTCGATAAACTCGACAACCGGCCCCCTTCGGGGACCGGCGCGAGTCACGATTTCGGTATCACCCTGACGATGGGCTGGTCGTTCTGACCGCTCAGGTCTTCATTTCAGATCTCGCAGGAGGTCATCAACCGCACGCTGCACATTTTCCACCGACACGCGAGCGGTTTCCGTCACTTCTTTCTTGAAGAGTCCCTGCCACGCCACCTTGCCCGAGGCGCGGTCGCGGACGATGACTAACAGACCGCCTTGCTTGTACTCGTATGGAGTCGTCGTGCTGGTCGAGAACGACGGCGCTCCGTAGTACCCCCAGCCATAGCCACCCCAGTACGGCGACGCTCCGCCCGACGTCGTGGTCGTGGTCAGGAGCTGCGTCTCGCGCTTGATGCCGATGTGATAGGTCACGATGACGTTCGCCTGGGCGGGATCGTCGACCTTTGTCCAGCCATCCCGTTGCAACGTGTTCTCGATGGCGACCTGCACGTGCTGATGCAGCATCGGATTCTGGGCGGCCGGGTCCAGCTCGTAGTGGCTGATGGTATCGCGCGTTCCCCATGCCCAGCTGGGTCGCTTGGGGAACGGGACCGAGGTGTCGCGCTGCGTGTTGATGTCCGGACCGCACGCAAACGCGAACAGGATGGTGAGTGCGGCGAGATGTCGGGTCACGGGTCCTTCCCTCCAGTGAGAGCCAATGCGGCGGGTACGCCTTCAAGCTGCCCGGGCTGCGGGGGGACCGACCATCAGACCTTGGGGAATGGGTGTCCAGCCTGCTGCTACCGAACGACGATGCTCCCCGTCATGCCGGGGTGAACCGTGCAGGCGTAGTTGAACGTCCCGGCGGTCTGAAAAACGATGCTGTGCGTCGTCCCGGCGCTCTGCGTGTTACTGCTCAGCAATGGGTCGTTGAAGGTCACGTTGTGGTCGGTAGCGCCCTGGCCCCACACCCAGGTTACGATCCCGCCGCTCCGCAGATTGACGAGCCTAGGCGCGAATGCGTTGTTCGTGACTTGGACCGTTGCCAGGAGTTGATTGGAGGTGCCCCCGCCGGTGGTGGTCATGACACCGATCATCCCGGACCCTTCACCGCAGGCGAGTAGCGCGAGCAGCGGCAGCAGCCTCAGCATACCAGGGCCAGGGGCGGGTGGATCGGCATTTGCGCGACCAGCGTGTCGACGCGGTGCGCCATGCCGCGCAGCAACGCGACCGCGAGCTCGGGGGTATCGACCAGCAGGTCCGCGAGCGCTGGCCGCGTGATGCGCAGCAGCCGCGCGTTGGCGGGACCCGGAACGATCGCGGTCAGCATCGCGGGGCGCTCGCCGATCAGCCCGAGGGCACCGAAACCGGCGCCATCCTTCACCGTGACCGTCTTGCCCGCGGTGCTGCGCAGTGTGACTTCCCCGTGGGCGACCACGTACAGCGCGTCCGGGATGTCCTCGTCACGCATGAGCACCGCGCCCGGGACGGCGTCCACTTCCTGGGCGATGCCGGCAAGCAGCGCCAAGTGGTCGCTCCGCACTCCTCGGAACACGTCAACGCGTTGAAGCAAAAAGATTTTCTCGACATCATCCATGGAGCCACTCCCGGGCGCACCAGCACGAGGTCTAGGGGGGCGGATTGGGGAGACGGCCGCGCTCCATCGATCCAGTCCTCAACCATGTGTCGCGCGTGCTCTTGATGGGTAGAGCCCTTTGGGACAATGCCCACGGTTCGTCGCGCGTCCCATGCTCTCTCCCTATGGCGTTGGCCCGTTCTGCCAGAACGTCGGCGGTGCTCCTGATCGCCGGGAGTGTGGCGATCTGGCTCGCGTTCATCGTGGGCGGTGCGGCGCGCGGCATCATCCGCCCTGACCCGTTTGCCCGCCGTCTCGCGGGAGCGCTGTCGGATCCTCGCGTCTCCCGCTACGTCGCCGCGCGCATCACCGATGCGATTGTCGAGCAGCGTCCCAATCTCGTCAGCGTCCGTTCGATCATCGAGCCATCGGTCAGTACGGTCGTGTCATCGGCGCCGTTCCGCGCCGTGGTGCGAACGTCGGCACGCGCGGCCCATCGCTCGCTGTTCGAGTCGGGTCAGAACGTCGTGCTGTCGCTCCCTGACATCGCGGTCCTCGTTCGCTCAGCGCTGGCCCGCGCGAATCCCGACCTCGCGAGCAAGATCCCCCCGAGCATCGAAGCGAGTCTCGCGTCACCCCAGGCAGAGCAGGCGTTCACGCGCTTCATCGACGCCTGGGCTCTCGTCGGACGGGTGTTGTGGGTCGCGTGGGTCGTGCTGATCCTGGGTTTCGGCGCGTTCGTTGCGGGCATCTGGGTGGCCCCGGACCGTCAGAACGCGCTGGTACGAACCGGCGCGGCGTTCGGTGCAATCGCTTTGGCTCTCATCGCCGTGCTGCCGGCGGGTCGACTGCTCGCCGCTTCGATCACGCCCGATCCCGAGCTGCGGGGTGTGGTGCACGGCGTCTGGGTGGCGTATTTCGCGCCGGTCAAAATGGGAGCGCTGATCGCGGCGTGCATCGGGGTCGTCCTGGTTTCCGCCGGTTCCACCATGCTCGAGGCGCTGGATCCGTTGATGCGGATCAAGGCTTTCGGCCGCTGGGTCACGGAGCCACTCCGTCCCCGCGGCAAGATCGTCCGGGCAATTCTGTTCCTGGCGGCCGGTGGGTACGCGATCGTGAATCCCACGCGCACGGCGGGCGTGCTCGTCGCGCTCGCGGGGCTCCTGCTCGTGTACATGGGCCTCCGGGAAGTGTTCCGGCTCGTGCTCGTGCGCACCCAAGGCCTCACGAGTGCCACGGTGCCTGCGCAGCCGGACGCGCGCGCGTGGCGGGTGCTCGCGGTCGTTAGTGCCGTATTGGTGGTCGCACTGGGGGGCACCGCGTTGTTCGTGTTCCGCGCGCCGGCGGCGCCGCTCGAGGCAGCGGGCGTCGCGACCGTCTGCAACGGCTCGGCTCGCCTCTGCAACCGTCGCCTGGACCAAGTCGTGTTCGTCGGCGCGCACAATGCCATGTCGAATGCCGAGGTCCCGGGCTGGCTGTTCCCGCACCAAAACCATCTCATTCCACGCCAGCTCGAAGACGGCGTGCGCGCCCTGCTCATCGATGTTCACTACGGCGTTCCGGCGGGTGATCACGTGATCACCGATTTCGATCGGGAAGGAACGGGAAGCTCGCGGGGCAAGATCGAGGGTGCGCTCGGACCTGAAGCGACGGCCGCCGCGCTGCGCATTCGCGAGCGCTGGCTTGGCCATGAAACCGGGCCGTCAGCCATCTACTTCTGCCATGGGTTCTGCGAGCTGGGAGCGTATCCGGTCGAGCCGACGCTCGCCGGGGTGCGCGAATTCATGGTGGCAAACTCGGGCGAAGTCGTGATCCTCGTGATTGAGGACTACATCCCGCCCGAGGACATCGCACGGTTGTTGAAGGACGCCGGGCTAACCGACCTGGTCTATACCGGATCGCTCACTGAGCCCGTGCCGACGCTGCGCGAACTCATCGATTGGGGGCAGCGGCTCGTCGTCTTCATTGAATCGGGCAAACCTGGCGTCCCCTTGTTGCGCTCCGCCTGGGAGGCGATGCAGGAAACCCCCTACACGTTCCACACCCCAAAAGATTTTTCGTGCGGGCCCAATCGCGGTCCCGCGACGGCGCCGTTCTTCCAAATCAACAACTGGATCGAGACGACGCCCGCTCCCCGGCCCTCGAATGCCGAGATCGTCAACGCGTACAGCGCGCTGCTCGCGCGGGC
>Ga0137323_1000576_pt1 | contig 10266 bp, 9 predicted proteins | sample EasRivERMZT423_2_FD_102285 | JGI IMG/M metagenome (GOLD analysis project Ga0137323, IMG submission 102285) | Soil microbial communities from meander-bound floodplain in the East River, Colorado, USA - East River MetaG ERMZT423_2 | ecosystem: Environmental > Terrestrial > Soil > Floodplain ... | reverse complement strand
GGCGAGAACGAGCGCATCGGCCGCCCCGTAGTAGTCGCGCAGCTCGGCCTGGGCGATCGAGCCGAGGAAGCGCACGCGCGCGGTCACACCCGCCTCGCGCGCGAGCGCCTCGAAGCGCCTGCGGTCCGGGCCCTCGCCGATGACCACGAGCTCGCATTCCGGCAGGACCGAAAGCGCCGCGACCGCCAGGCCGTGCCCCTTGAACTCGAGGAGGCTCCCGACCGAGAGAAGCGTCTTTCGCGTCATGCCGAGCCGCCGGCGGACGGCGTCGCGGTCGACCGGCTTGAAGAACTCCAGGTCGACTCCGTTGCGCAGCACGCGGACGTGCTCGGGCGGCACGCCAAGGCGCACGAGCGCCTCCTTGAGCGAACTGGACACGGTGATCACGGCGGCGGCGTTGCGCGCCGCCCAGCGAATCATGGCGCGCGGCAGGCGGTATCCGGCGATGAGGTTGATGTCGGTTCCGCGCGCGGTCACTACGACCGGCTTGTTCAGCCGTCTGCCGAGCATGACCGCGGCCACGCCGTCGGGATAGAAGTAGTGCGCGTCGATCACATCGAACGGGTAGTGCCCGAGGACCCGTTTCAGCGTCGGCGCCACGGCGCGCGACAGGAGCAACGGCGCGATCGTCATCCCGACCTTGGGAACCACGGGGTAACGCGGATGCATCACCGCGATACCGTTTCGCCGCTCGACCCGGGGCACGCGGGCATGGCGCGCGTACTGGCCGAACGCCGCATGGCGAAACGGAAACCACGGCACCGGCGCCAGCACCCTCGCTTCGGCCTGTCCGCTCGCGACGAGCTGGCGCAGCCGCGCCTCGACGAACAGGCCATGCGTCGGCCGCGCCGCGTTCGGATACAGCGTGCTGAACGTCAGGACCTTCATTGCATTCCCGGCCCGCACGAGCGGCCCGACCCCCCGAACCGGTATTGTCCCGGGCCGCGCAGGCGCCCGGAACCTAGCCCTAAATAGCTATGGCCGGTACTCGAGAGCGCCGAGATCGAGGTGCCCTGGGGCGCTGCGGCGGCGCATCTGCATGGGATGCTGATATTCGGCGCCCGGGCGAAGGAGGAACCCATACGCACTGCCCGCATCGAGGCCCCGGCCGATGGCGCGGGAGCCGGCTCGCAGGCGGTAGTCGAAGTTGTCCGGGTCGACGAGTTCCGACCTCGCCGCGCGATGGTTGTTGCGGAGCTCTCCCTTGCCGGCCGAAAGCTCCCCGGGACCGGAGAACACATTGTTGATGACCCGCACGGCGTCGGCGCCAGGCCGGATGAAGAAGAAGCGCCCACCCCGGGGATCGTCGTTGACGACGGTGTTGTTGACGAAATAGAGCTCGTTCAGCGGGTTCTTGTAGCCCTCGGCGCCGTAGGCCACGACGGTGCGGTTATCGTTCATCGGCCCCTGCTGGATCAGGTTTCCCATCACGAAAGAAAGGCCGCCGTCGGGCAGATCGATCGCGTAGCTCGCCCGACCATCCTTCTCGTCCATAACCCGGTTGTAGTAGATGAAGTTCTTGATCGCGCGGCTCTTGACGTTGTGGCCGACGACCGCGTGATGCACGTAGCTGTAGCGCAGAGTGAAGTTGCGCGCCGTGCCGATGTAGAGATTGTGGCTCTGGCCGTCGCCGAAGCCGTTGTGGGCGAACTCCGAGTGCTCGATGACGACATCGCTCTCCAGGCCGCCTCCGCCGAGGATGCCGTTCTCGTTGTGGTGGAAATAGGAGTTGCGCACGGTCAGGCCGGCGCCCTCGAGGCGGATGCCGGCGCCGTTGCGGTCGGGCACCCTGGCTCCGGAGAACTCCAGGTTCTCGACCGTAGTGTTCGAGCCCTTGATGACCCAGATGGCCTTGCCTTCGGCGCGCGCGCCGTCGGCGCGCAGGTGCGCGCGGCCGCCGATTGCGCGGAGGGTGAGGTTGCTCTGCCGCCATACCGCCACGTCGCCCGGGTAGAGGCCCGCCTCGATCTCGACGGTGTCGCCGTCGCGGGCGACCTTGGCTGCGGCGCTCGGCGACTTGAGCTCGTGCTGCGGCCCTACGCGCATGGTTTGGCCGGCGAAGACCGCTCCGTGCGCCGCAAACGCGAGGGCTAGCACGCAAGCAGCTACAGGAATCTCGCCCCGCTTTACGCCCTCGCGCGGCATCTTCCGCAACCTCATGGATTGCCCGCCGTTACGACCGGCTGCGCGGTCACGAACCTGGGCGTGTTCCGTCCGGCCGACAGCAATCATCTCTTCTTCACCATTCAACAGCCCCTGCCCGAGCCGGGCAGCCTGGCGCTGCTCGGTCTCGCAGTGCTGTTACTGGCACGCCGGCGCGTGGGATGACAGAAAAACGGCCTCGACGCTGCGCCAGCGGAAATCGCGCAGCAGCCGGCGCAGCCTGGGCTGCGTGCGATGAAGGTTGAGGTAGTGGCGGAAACGCGTCTTTAAGCTCGTACCCGGGACGCGCGGCTGGCCCGGGTCGAGCTCCCAGGGATGGATATAGAACACCGCTGAGCGCCGCTCGGCATGGTTGACCCGCCGGATGAGCGCGCGAGAAACGCAGTAGGGCAGCAGACGGAAGTACCCCCCGCCGCCCGCCGGCAGGTTGCGGTTCAAGAGCCGCGCCGTGGTGACCGGTATCTCGAGCAGGCCGTCGTGCGCCTTGTACGGGAAGCGCGGCGCCTCCGGCATTCCGTACAGGTCGTGCCGGATCGGGTAGACGCTGGAGCTGTAGCGGTAGCCCGCCTCGGCGATGCAATCGAATGCCCACAGCGTCTTGCGGCCGACCGAGAAGCTCGGCGCGCGGTAGCCCCTCACCTCGGCGCCGCCGAGATCCTCGAGCAGCGCCTTCGCGCGGCGGATGTCCTGCCGGAACTCTTCGCGCGTCTGCTCGTGGATGCGAAGGTGCGCGTAGCCATGGCTCGCGAGCTCGTGGCCTGCGCCGACGATGCGCCGCACGATCGCCGGGTAGCGCTCGGCGATCCAGCCCAGCGTGAAGAAAGTGGCCTGCGCGCCCGATTGCGCGAGAAGATCCAGGATCACGTCCACGTTGCGTTCGGCGCGGCAGGGAATACGCTCCCATTCCGAGCGAGGAATGTGGGGCGCGAGCGCGGAAACCTGGAAGTAGTCCTCGACGTCTACCGTGAGGGCGTTGGCGATTTCAGGCATAGATGGCCGGCGAGGTGCGCGGCGATGCGCTCGGCGGCGCGGCCGTCCCACAGCTCGGGAAGGCGCCCCCGCTTGCCCCCGGTCGCGAGGATGTCCTCGACCAGGCGCAGGATCAGCTCGCGGTCTCGTCCGACGAGCGTGTTGGTTCCTTGCTCGACGGTGATCGGCCGCTCGGTGTTGTCCCGCAGGGTGAGGCAGGGAACGCCGAGCGCCGTGGTCTCCTCCTGCATTCCGCCGGAGTCCGTGATAACGAGCTTCGCCTCGGCCATGAGGCCGAGCATCTCGAGATAGCCCTGCGGCGGCAGCACCGCCAGACGCTCGCTCTTCAGCATTGCCGAGAGGCCGAAGGCCTCCACGCGCGCGACGGTGCGCGGATGAAGCGCGCACACGAGCGGCAGCTTCCGGGACACCGCACGCAGAATGTCGAGCGACTCGGAAAGCGCGCGGGGCTCGTCCACGTTGGAGGGGCGGTGCAGCGTAACGACCCCATAGCCGCGCCCGCCGAAGCCGGCTTCGCGCAGGGTTTTCGCCGCCGGAACGGCGCGATCCCGGTGCGCGAGAAGCGAATCGATCATCACGTTGCCGACGAAGTGAATGCGCTCGGCCGGAATGCCTTCGCGCGCGAGGTTGGCGTGCGCGGTGCGCTCGGTGGTGTAGAGGAGGTCCGCGACCTGGTCGGTCAGCACCCGGTTGATCTCTTCGGGCATGGCGCGGTCGAAGCTGCGCAATCCCGCTTCCACATGGGCCACCGGAACGCCCTTCTTCGCCGCGACCAGGCTGCAGGCGAGCGTGGAATTCACGTCGCCCACCACGACCACGCAGGCCGCATGCCGCTCGTCGAGCACCGGCTCGAAGCGGCGCATCACCTCGGCGGTCTGCACGGCGTGCGACCCCGAACCCACCTCGAGGTTGATGTCGGGCCGGGGCAGGGACAGATCCTCGAACAGGCGGTCGTTCAGCATCGGGTCGTAATGCTGGCCCGTATGGACCAGCGTCGCAGGCGGCAGCGCGCTGTTCGCCGCGAAGGCGCGTAAGAGCGGCGCCATCTTCATGTAGTTGGGCCGCGCCCCGACCACGCACAGAAGCGCGCCCGGCGTGTCGCGTACGCTGCCCATCAGGAGTAGAAAAAGCTCAAGCATGCGCAGCCTATCGGCCGCGCATGCTCGACTACAACACTAGTGCTTTCGCCCTAAGGCTGGGTCTAGGTCAGCTGTTTACGACGCCGGGACATGAAGCCGGCGAACGCGAAGCCCAGGCCGAGCAGCGCGAGCGTAGTGGGTTCCGGCACGCTGACCTCGAAGTCGGCGGAGAACGTGGTGGCGCCGTCGGTGGTCAGCCGGAACGCCTGGGTCACGGAATAGGGCGCGCCCGGCGCAAAGGCGCCGACGAACGAGTCCGAAAAAGCCCCGGGCCCGAACGGTCCCATCGAGCCTGCCAATGTGGTCCGGCGCTAAGGGGCCTTCTGCGCCGTCTCGCGGGCACGCAGGAACTCGCGAATGAGGTTCAGCGTAATGTTCATGGCCTTCTCGACTCCGACCACGCGCTTTTCCAGGCCGAGCAGGGTGGCCGGTTCGGCGGCGCTGCCGTTGTCGTTCGCGCTAAGGGTTTCGCCGAATTCCTCGGAAAGCTCGGCGGTGACCCGCGCTACGTCTGGCGGGGTGACCGCATGCTTGTCGGCGAGATAGGCTGCGAGCAGGAGGCGGGTGCACAGCGTGTTGATGCGGCGGGGAATGCCGCCGGTGTGCGCATGGATGTGCGTAAAGACCGCGTCATCGAGACGCGGATCGTCGCGCCAGCCGACCTGCTTCAGGCGGTGCTCGATGTAGGCCCGCGTTTCGTCCTTGTCGAGCGGGCCGAGGTGGTAGGCGGCGATGACGCGCTGCCGCAGCTGCTGCATGCCTGCGCTTTTCATGAGCCCGCGCAGCTGCGGCTGCCCGACGAGGAAGCTCTGCAGCAGGGCGCGGTTCCCGACCTGGAAGTTCGAGAGCATGCGCAGCTCTTCCACCGCCTGCGGCGCGAGGTTCTGGGCCTCGTCCACGATGAGGAGCGCCTTGCGGTTTTCCTGCACCAGGCCGAGGAGGTAGCCCTCGAGCTGGGCGAGCACCGCCGCCTTGTCCCTGTCGCCGGCGGCGACGCCGAAGGCGGTCGCCACGGCGCGCAGCAGGCTGTCGGCGTCGAGCTGGGTGGAGACGAGCTGCGTGGCGACGACCTTGCGAGGATCGAGCTCGGCGAGGAGGCTGCGGATGAGGGTGGTCTTGCCGGCGCCGACCTCGCCGGTGAGCACGATGAAGCCCTCGCTCTGGTACAGGCCGTACTGCAGGTAGGCGTGCGCGCGCTTGTGGCCGCGGCTGCCGTAGAAGAAGCGCGGGTCCGGGCTGAGCTGGAAGGGCGCGGCCGACAATCCGAAATAGGGCTCGAACATGGCGTTCTAGAAGCGGTGGGTGAGGCCGACGAACACCGACGCCGTGTCCTGGTTGGAGGAGACGGTGCCATCGGTGTCGAATTGCGAGATCGACACGCCGGCGAACGCCGTGGTCTTCGGGGAGACGGTATGGTTCAGGGTGAGCGTGGCGTAGTCGTCGCGCGATTCGGACCGGATCGGCTCCTCGCGCCGCGTGTACAGGCGCGTCACGCTTGCGCCGATGTTGGTGGACGGCGCGAGCCGGTGACTGGCGTGGGCGCCGAAGCCGCGCTGCGTGAACCGGTCACCCAGTATGAAGGGGTCCGGGAAGATGGCGGCCGCGTCGGGCGAGATCTCGGCGTTCTCGGAGTAGAACGCGGTGAACGTGATCGAGTTGCGCACGCCGAGGATGGCGAACGAGCCGTCCACCGCTTCGCGCAGGAACACGCGCTCGGTATAGAAGGCGAGCGGGCTGGCGAGGGACGCCGGCGTCCCGGTATTCTGCACGAACCGCTCGACCGCGGCGCGGCGCTCGTTCGGGTCCGGAATGCGCGCGGCGAAGATCGAGTCGAGCAGCGCCGCCGTATTGCCGGGCGGCAGGCGCAGCGCCTCGGTCTGGTAGTTCGTGGCATCGCGCACATAGCCCAGCTTCCAGGCGCTAAGGCGGGTGCGATGCTCGAGGCGGACAAAACGGTATGGACCGAAGTAGCGATGCTCGAATTCGGCCTCCAGGCTGGTCCGGGCGCTCGGGCGCCAGGAGACGCCGGCGCCGTAGATGGCTTCGCTCTGCATCTGCTGCAGCACGAAGTTGTTTTCCTCGGCGCCGACGCTCGCCGACAAGCGCAGGCTCGTGTTGGCCTGGTAGTACAGGCGCGCTCGCAGGAGGCGCGACTCCTGGTCGGGCTGGCGCCGGAAGTCGTCGTACTCGGTCACGTTGTCGTCGTATTCGAGCGCCGAGCCGAAAAGGCGGATCGGAGTGGCGAGTCTGCCGTACCAGCGCCGGGTATACACGTCTCCCAGGGCATCGGAGTCGGCGTGCGTCCAGGTATGGCTGTTGCGCAGCTCGTACTCCAGTCCGCCGCCGGACTGCCCGCGCAGGTACGGGCTGACCGACAGGCTGCGGCTCTCGAACCGGTTCGGCGTGATGACGAAGATTTCGCCCGGCTGCGGCGCGAAGGGCGTGATGAAGCCCTGCGTGATGCTCGCGGCTGCGTCGATGAAAAGGAGCTTTTCGATTGCCTCCAGCCGGCCGGAGCCGGTGAGGTCGTTGATGACATCGTTGAACTCGCTCTCGCGCGCGTAGAACAGCGCGCTCGGCCTGTAGACGAGGCTCGCGGCAAGCCGCGGGCCGCGCCCGTCGATCACGATGCCGGGGGTGACCTGCGTGATGAAGTCGTGGGTGCGCGGCCCGGCGCCGTAGAAGACGTTATCCGTGTAGGTTTCGCGCAGCGAGATCTCGGGGGCGACCGTCCAGTTCGCGGCGGCTGCATTTGCACTCGCGAGCACGAGGAGAGCTGTCACGCTCCACGTCCTAGGCGCCGTACGCATAGGCGCCGTAGTACGACCCGACCCTGGATTCCGGCGTCTTGTTGAGCAGGGTGTGGACCACCGGGCAGGACTCCACGGCAGACAGCGCAGACTCGAGCGCGGCGTGCGTGGTGCGCCCGGCCTCGACGACGACGACCACCTGGCCCATGTGGGTAGCGAGCACGCGCGACTCCGTGGTGGCGAGGAGCGGCGGCGAATCGAACACCACGATGCGGTCCGAATAACGGCGGGAAATCTCCGCAAGCAGGCCCGTCATGGCATCGCTCGCGAGCAGCTCGGAGGCGCCCCGGTGCGGTGTGCCGGCGAGCAGCAGCGTGAGGTGCTCGACGTTGGTGCGCAGGAGCGCCTGGTCCATTCCGGTGTCGGGCTGCGTCAGCACATCCATCAGGCCCTTCGTCGGCTCGACGCCCAGGATCCCGGGCAGCGAAGGCGAGATGACATCCGCGTCGACGAGCAGCACCCGGCAGTCGACTTCCATGGCGAGGCTCATCGCCAGGTTGAGCGCCACGAAGGTCTTGCCCTCGCCGGGCAGCGCGCTCGTGACCATGATCAGGTTGCGGTTCGGCGCCGGCGCAGCCGTGCGTCCGAGCGCGTGCCGGACGAGCGGCCGCTTGACGACGCGGAACTCGTGCAGCAGCGTCGGGTTCTGCAGCGCCGGGCTGATGAATCCGGCCGCCTGCAGCCGTGCCAGGTCGAGGGTGCAACGCGGGGCCGAAGCGGCCTGCGCAGGCGGCTTGCGCGCCTCCCGGGCCTGCGGCCGCCCCGGCGCCATCGTCGGCTCGAGGCGCGACGCGACGTCGATGCCCGCCTGCTCGAGCTGGCGCAGCCGCCTCGCGGCTTCTTCGATGAGGCTCATGGATGCGCTCAGAAAGGCAGCAACGGGCGGAAGAAGATCACCATGAGCACCGCGCCATACGTGGCGGCCAGCCCTCCGAGCCCGCCGGCGAAAAGCAGCGCACGCCGCCGGCACCGCACCAGCACCTCGGGGCTGCGGACGAGCGACACCGTGCCGAGCATGGGGCGCTGCACGATCCGCTTCAGGGTGCGCGCGTCGTGGAACGTGGGATGCACCACGCTTGCGAAATAGCTCGCGCCGAGCCCGGCGAGCAGCGAAGCAAGCAGGGCGAGGGGGACGAGCATCTTGCGGTTCGGGGCGACCGGGTCGGGCGAGACCTGCGTCGGATCGATGATGCGGAAGTCGGCGACGCCGGTGGCCGCCTGCGCCTCGCCCGAAATGAGCGCCGACTCGCGCCTCGTGACGAGCGCCTCGTAGTTCTGCTTCTGGATGGCATAGTCCCGGTTGAGTTGCGTGAGCTGCGCCTCGCGTTCGGGCACCGAGCGCGCGACCGCGCGCAGCTGCGCAAGGCGCTGTTCCTGCTCGCGCACGCGCGCCTGCATGCGCGCGACCTGCGCCTCGGCCTCCGCCATCGCCAGCCTGAGCTGCGGATAGGCCGGATTGCCCGGGCCATGCGGGGACGCGGCGCTCTTGCGCTTTTCCTGGTCCTGGGCGAGCCGCTTACGCTCCTCTTCCCGCTGCGCCTCGACGTCCTTGAGGATGCGCCGGGTGTTGAGCACGTCCGGGTGCGCATCGGTATAGCGCAGCAGCATATCGTCCAGGTGCTTGTTGAGCTTGTCGAGGCGCGCATCGAGCTCCGGCGTCGACACCGGCGCGGGCCCGTCCCCCGTGCCCGGAAGCAGCGACGGCGGGCGGTCCTGGTCTTCGGCCATCTGCTGCTTCAGGGCGTCGCGCGACTTCTGCGCCTCCTCCAGCAGCAGGCGGGACTCCTGCAGGGTCCTGCTCGTCGCGGCCATGTTGCCGAAGAAGTCGCCGCCCTCGGACGCGTGGAGGTCGAGGTTCTGCAGCTTGAACTCCTTGAGCCGGTTCTCGGCCTCGCTCAGACGCTGCTCGTACTGCTTGATCTGCTCCTCGATGAAGCGCTGCGCCTGCCCGGCGTCCTTGCTTCTTGGCGTCAGGCCTGACTCGACGAAGATCGAAAGCAGCGACTGCACCACGCGCGCGGCCTGGGCGGGCTTGGGATCGGCGAAGCCGATCGTGTAGAGGTTGTTGCCGACGTTCTTGATGTACACCGTGCGGCCCAGCGTCTCGATCAGCTTCTCGCGCTCCTCCTGCGTCCTGACTTGCAGGTCAAGATCGGTCATGCGCACGAGCTTGTGCAGGTTCGGCCGGCTGATCAGCGTGCGGCTGAGGATCGCGACCTCTTGATCGACGTTCGGCTGTACCGTGAGACCATGCAGCAGCGGTTTCAGGACCGATTGCGTGTCGACATAGACGCGCGCGGTCGCCTCGTACTTGTCCGGGATCCGGTACACGAGGATCGATCCCGCGATCGCGGCGAGCCAGGCGACGGCGAGGCCGACCCAGCGGCCCTGCCATGCGCCGCGCAGGGTATCCGCGAGCTGCGGAACGAAGTTGCCCATGCCCGCGACGCTCAGAACCAGCTCTGCGGGATGATCAGCACGTCCCCGGGCTGCATCTCGATATTCGCCGAGACGTCGCCGCGGCGGATGAGGTCTTTCAGCCGCACGGCGTACTGGCGGCCCTCCGCGGTGCGCAGCACCGACGCGTTGTTGCCGTCGGCGAAGTCGGTGAGGCCGCCGACCGCGATCATCACGTCGAGCAGCGTCATCCGCTGGCGATACGGCAACGCCTGCGGGCGCGCCGCTTCGCCCACGACGCGGATCTGCTCGCTATAGGGTCCGTTGAACTGCGTGACCAGCACGGTGACGACCGGTTCACGGATGAACTTGCTCATCGCCTTTTCGATGTCACGGGCGAGCTGCGTAGGGTTCTTGCCCAGCGCCGGGAGATCTTCGACCAGGGGCACGCTCACCTTCCCGTCGGGCCGCACCGGCACCGTGAGCGAGAGATCCGCGTTGAGCCAGACGATGATGTTCAGCGTGTCGAGCGGACCGATGACGTAGTTGTAGTCCGGAGAAGCGACGCTCGGCGGTGCGGGCGGATAGGATGCACACGCACCAAGCGTGGCGATCGCCATCGTGAGAAACAACGACCGAAACGCGCCGTACTGCACGATGGTTCTGCGCACCGTGACCCCCGGGGTTGTGATTGGACCTTAGTTTTCGCGCTAGCTCGTTGTTTTAAAGCCCCTTTCCACGAGCCCTGCGGCAATGATTTAGCCATT
>Ga0137323_1000570_pt1 | contig 10314 bp, 6 predicted proteins | sample EasRivERMZT423_2_FD_102285 | JGI IMG/M metagenome (GOLD analysis project Ga0137323, IMG submission 102285) | Soil microbial communities from meander-bound floodplain in the East River, Colorado, USA - East River MetaG ERMZT423_2 | ecosystem: Environmental > Terrestrial > Soil > Floodplain ... | reverse complement strand
GTGAGCGAAAACGACGTACTCCGACAGCTACTTGGTCTGCCATCGAAGCGGGAGCTACGACCTTCTCCGGACAATACAGCTCTCGGCGAATGGATCACCAAGGGCGTGCAATTCCCTGTGGGCACCGAATTTCGCGCTAGGCACAAGGGGCAGACTTGGCTCGGGCGAGTTGAGGGCGGCGCGCTCGTAGTGAACGGAAAACGCTACGACACACCCTCCGCAGCTGCGGTCGCCATAACGGACAATCCGGTAAACGGCTGGACCTTCTGGGAGTGTCGATTGCCCGGCCAGTCCGAATGGAAGATCATCAAAGCGCTGCGCAAGGCAGCCGGTTAGGGGAGAGGAACCATCGTGGCGAAGAAGAACGGGACCAGCGCGTCCAGCGGCGCACCCATCGGCTATGAGGCCCAACTCTGGCAAATGGCCGACGCGTTGCGCAACAACATGGACGCGGCCGAGTACAAGCACGTCGTCCTCGGCCTCATCTTCCTTAAGTACATCTCCGACGCCTTCGAAGCCAAGCACGCTGAGCTCGAAGCACAGAAGAAGCAAGGCGCCGATCCAGAGGATCCGGACGAGTACCGCGCCGCCAGCATCTTCTGGGTTCCAAAAGAGGCGCGCTGGCAGCACCTGAAAGCCAACGCCCCACAGCCCACGATCGGCACGCTGGTTGACGAAGCGATGGCCGCGATCGAACGCGACAACCCGTCGCTGAAGGGCGTGCTGCCAAAAGACTTCGGCCGCGCTGGCCTCGACAAACAGCGCCTCGGTCAAATCATCAACCTCGTCAGCGACATTGCGCTCGGCAGCGCCGCCGACCGCGCCAAGGACACCCTCGGCCGCGTGTACGAGTACTTCCTTGCGCGCTTCGCCAGCGCCGAGGGCAAGAGCGGCGGGCAGTTCTACACGCCCTCGCGTGTGGTGCGCGTGCTGGTCGAGATGCTCGCGCCCTACAAGGGTCGCGTCTATGACCCCTGCTGCGGCTCCGGTGGCATGTTTGTCAGCAGCGAGAAGTTCATCGAGGCCCACAGCGGCAAACTCGGCGACATTTCCATCTACGGCCAGGAGTCCAACTACACGACTTGGCGGCTGGCCAAGATGAACCTTGCCATCCGCGGCATCGACGCGCAGATCGCCCACGGCGACACTTTCCACAACGACAAGCACCCCGACCTCAAGGCCGACTACGTTCTGGCCAACCCGCCCTTCAACGACAGCGACTGGCGCGGCGAGCTGCTAAAGGACGACAAGCGCTGGGTGTACGGTGTGCCGCCCGCGGGCAACGCCAACTATGCCTGGGTGCAGCACTTCATCCACCACCTTGCACCCACCGGCCTCGCGGGTTTTGTGCTGGCAAATGGCTCGATGTCGTCTGATCAGTCGGGCGAGGGGGGCATCCGCAAAGCCATAGTTGAGGCCGACCTGGTTGACTGCATGGTCGCGCTGCCCGGCCAGCTCTTTTACTCAACGCAAATTCCCGTCTGCTTGTGGTTCCTCGCGCGCAATAAGAAGAACGGCCGCTTCCGCGACAGACGCGGCGAGACGCTCTTTATCGACGCCCGGAAGTTGGGCTCGATGGTGGATCGTACGCACCGCGAACTCACCAACGATGATCTCGCCAAGGTCGCAGGCGCCTACCACGCATGGCGCGGCGACAAGGGCGCCGGCGGTTACGCCGACGTGCCCGGCTTCTGCATGGCTGCGAAGCTTGACGACATCCGTAAGCACGGCTACGTGCTCACGCCCGGCCGTTATGTTGGCGCGGAGGACGTCGAGGACGACGGCGAGCGGTTTGAAGAGAAGATGAAGCGGCTCGCCGCGACGCTGCGTGAGCAGCAGGCCGAAGCTGCGAAGCTGGATGCTGCCATTTCCGCCAACCTTGAGGACCTCGGATATGGGGGGTGAGACTTGGTCTGAATGGCCATTCCAGGAAGTCATCGACTTTCAGGAAGGGCCGGGAATTTTGGCCAAGGACTTCCGTGAGAACGGCGTTCCACTAATCCGACTGTCGGGACTTGATCGCGTCGGCTCAGTTCTTAATGGGTGCAATTACCTTGATCCTGAGACGGTGAAGAAGCGCTGGGCGCATTTCGCACTCCAACAGGGCGACATTTTGTTGAGCACCTCTGCTTCTCTCGGGCGAATAGCCGTTGTTGGCGAAGATGCAGTTGGAGCGATTGCCTACACAGGGCTTATCCGTATGCGGCCGCGAGATGGACGGCTCTATGCCCAATTCATTCGGTATCTGCTCGAAGGCCCTGAGTTCCAGCGGCAGGCAGAGATGGTTGGCGTCGGAAGTGTGATCCGACATTTTGGGCCGATGCACTTGCGAAAGATGAGCGTTCGGCTACCACCTCCGCCTGAACAGCGCGCTATCGTTCATATCCTCGGCAGCCTGGACGACAAGATTGAACTAAACCGGCAAATGAACGAGACGCTGCAGGCAATGGCGCGGGCGCTCTTTAAGTCGTGGTTCGTGGATTTTGATCCCGTCCGCGCCAAGGTCGAACGCCGCGATCTCGGCCTACCCAAGCCCCTCGCTGACATCTTTCCGAGTTCCTTCGAGGACTCAGAATTGGGGGAAATTCCGAAGGGCTGGAAGGTGCTCGGACTCGATGAGATCGCGCGATTTTTGAACGGGCTAGCGCTTCAGAAATACCCACCTGCTGACGGCGAAACACTGCCAGTCATTAAGATCGCTCAACTCCGTGCTGGTAACACCAAAGGCGCGGACCGCGCGAGTATGGATGTTCCACCTGACTACGTGGTCCACGATGAGGACGTGCTGTTCTCGTGGTCTGGATCGCTCGAGTGCGTCCTATGGGCGGGCGGCAAGGGCGCGTTGAATCAGCATCTATTCAAAGTGACCTCGGTGAATTTTCCGAAGTGGTTCTTCTACCTATGGATCGGCGAACACCTACCAAGCTTTCGCCGAATAGCTGCCGCAAAAGCGACGACTATGGGCCACATTCAACGGCATCATTTGTCGGAAGCCAAAGTTGTAGTTCCTCCTAGCGAATTACTCATTGCCGCAGATCAGCACTTTCGACCGCTAATTGACGCCATCCCGAAGCGCCTTGTGCAGTCCAGGAGTCTTATCGTCTTGCGCGACGAACTGCTTCCAAGGCTTGTTTCGGGCGACGTTCGAATTGAGAACGCGGAGAAGTTCTTGGAGCAAACCGCTTGAGTACGCTCACACCGTGGGCTCTTGGCCCGTTCGAGATCCTCCTTCATGCTGAGATGCACTATCGAGATGGCGACGATTTGGACCGTCGAATTGCCATCGTTAGCTTTGATAATTCGATTGAGTTGTCTATTCACACCTATCTCAGCCTGCACCCTATCCAGCGACAGAATCGCACCTATCCGAAAGTCGACGTCGAGAAGTGGCTAGACAATTTCCATAGCAAGATCGCATTTTTTATTGACGAAGTCACCTCCCGAGGACTCCCGGTCGTTTGCGATAGTGCGAAATTCGTTTGGTATCACGACGTGAGAAACGGTCAGTACCACGTTGGTGGGGCAACGATTCCCCAAGCGCGGGAACTGGAAGGTATTCGAGAAGCAGCCATGTGGGTGTTTTCTGTCTTGTTCGAGGTCGACGACGTTGTTGGCTTGATCGAGCAGCACCTCACCTCGAGATCTGGCGACGATCTCCCTAAGAAGAACGACGACGATGACCGCCTGATCGATAGTGAGTATGGAACTATCGAGTTAGCAGGGAAACCGTACTACGTGAGTGAAGTAGTGCATCGCTTCGATCCGGTGCTGTATTCAGAGTTGGCGGGCGACATCAAGAAGCGTGACGCTGCGAACAGTGAAATGAATGAGAAACCCTCGAAATGAGCGCGGGTTCCTTCACAGAATCTGTCGTCGAGGACGCTTCGCTCGCCTGGCTCGAAGCGCTCGGCTACGCGGTGCTGCACGGCCCGGACATCGCGGTCGGCGAGGTTGGCACGGAGCGTAGCGATCCGAACTACCGCGACGTGGTACTGGAAGGGAGACTGCGCCAGGCACTCGTTCGCCTCAACCCGGACTTACCGAACGAGGCGATCGAGGACGCTTACCGCAAGCTGAAGCGCAGCGACGCGCCGTCGCTCGTGGAACGGAACCGTGTCCTGCATCGAATGCTGGTCGATGGCGTGACGGTTGAGTATCGCCGCAAGGATGGATCGATTGGCGGGGCGCAGGCCTGGGCCATCGACTTTGGCACGCCGGACAACAATGACTGGCTGGCTGTCAACCAGTTCACCGTGTCGGAAGGGCAGCACACGCGTCGACCGGACGTTGTGCTGTTCGTCAACGGGTTGCCGCTGGCTGTGATCGAGCTGAAGAACTCCGCTGACGAGAACGCGACGGTCTGGTCGGCGTTTCAGCAGCTCCAAACGTACCAGGCGCAGATTCCGGCACTGTTCGCGACCAATGCGGCTCTAGTCGTCTCCGATGGTGTACAGGCGCGCATCGGCTCGCTCGGCGCGGGCAAGGAATGGTTCAAGCCTTGGCGCACCATCAGTGGGCGCGAAGACGCATCTGCGAGGTTGTCCGAGCTGCAAGTGGTGCTGGAGGGTGTATTTGAGAGGCGCCGCTTTCTTGATCTCCTGCGGTACTTCATCGTGTTCGAGGATTCCGCTGTTGATGGAGGTGGCGGTACGTTGATCAAGAAGATGGCGGGCTACCACCAGTTCCACGCGGTGAACGTAGCGGTCGAAGAAACCCTCCGTGCGGCCGCGGGCGGAGCAGCGGAGCCCATGGGTAGGTATGAGGCTGGGCAACGCCCAGGCGGCGACCGGGGCGACCGCCGGGTTGGCGTGGTGTGGCATACCCAAGGCTCGGGCAAGAGCTTGACGATGGCCTTCTACGCCGGACGCGTGATCCTGCACCCGGCGATGGCCAACCCGACGATTGTGGTACTCACGGACCGCAACGATCTCGACGACCAGCTCTTTGGCACCTTTGCGCGCTGCCGGGAGCTGCTGCGTCAGCCGCCGGTGCAGGCAAGCGACCGCGCCGATCTGCGCGCGAAGCTCGCGGTCGCCTCCGGCGGCGTGGTGTTCTCCACTATTCAGAAGTTTTTTCCCGAGGAGCGGGGCGATCGGCATCCGGTACTCTCGGACCGGCGCAATATCGTTGTTATCGCTGACGAAGCGCACCGAAGCCAGTACGATTTCATCGACGGCTTCGCGCGACACATGCGCGACGCGTTGCCACACGCCTCGTTCGTCGGCTTCACCGGGACGCCGATTGAGAAGACCGACGCCAACACCCGCGCCGTGTTCGGCGACTACATCAGTGTCTATGACATCCAACGCGCCGTGGTCGATGGCGCCACAGTGCCCATCTACTATGAGAGCCGCCTTGCGAAGCTAGAGTTGAAGGAGTCGGAGCGACCGAAGATCGACCCCAAGTTCGAGGAGGTGACCGAAGGCGAAGAAGTCGAGCGCAAGGAGAAGCTCAAGAGCCGTTGGGCGCAGCTGGAGGCGGTGGTCGGCTCCGAGAACCGCATCAAGCTCGTTGCCCGCGACTTGGTGGAACACTTCGAAAACCGGCTCGCCACGATGGACGGCAAGGCGATGGTGGTGGTGATGAGCCGCCGCATCGCGGTTGCGCTCTATAAGGAGTTGGTGGCGTTGCGTCCTGCGTGGCATGGCGAGGATGACGAGCATGGCGCACTCAAGGTCGTAATGACAGGTTCAGCATCGGATCCGCTCGATTGGCAACCGCACATTCGCAACAAGAAGCGACGGGAAGACATGGCGGCACGCTTCCGAGATCCAAAGGACCCCTTTCAGATCGTCATCGTTCGAGACATGTGGCTCACGGGGTTCGACGCGCCAAGTTTGCACACCATGTATGTGGACAAGCCAATGCGTGGACATGGGCTGATGCAGGCCATCGCTCGTGTGAACCGGGTATTCAAGGACAAGCCCGGGGGACTCGTGGTGGACTACCTCGGTTTGGCTGACGAGTTGAAACAGGCGCTTGCGACGTACACCGAAGCCGGCGGGACCGGTGAGACCGCGCTCGACCAGGCCGAAGCAGTTGCCCTCATGCTTGAGAAATACGAAATCTGCCGCGGCCTATTCCACGGTTTCGATTGGTCGCCATGGACCACAGGTACATCTCAGGCGCGGCTTTCCCTTCTGCCGACTGCACAGGAGCACATCCTGGCCCAGAAGGACGGAAAGAATCGGTTGCTACGCGCCGTCACAGAACTCTCCCAGGCGTTCGCACTCGCGGTTCCCCACGAAGAGTCGTTGCGAATTCGGGACGACGTGGGGTTCTTTCAAGCAGTGCGTGCTGTACTCGCCAAGAGCCTCGCTGGAGAGCGCAAGACCGACGAGGATCTGGACCACGCCATAAGGCAGATCATCTCGAAGGCGATGGTCTCAGACGAGGTTGTGGACATCTTTGCTGCGGCGGGACTCAAGAAGCCCGACATTTCTATCCTGTCGGACGAATTCCTGGCAGAAGTGCGCGGCATGCCACAGCGCAATCTTGCGGTGGAGCTGCTCGAAAAGCTGCTGAAGGGCGAGATCAAGACGCGACGTAAACGCAATGTTGTCCAGGCGCGATCGTTCGCTGAAATGCTGGAGCATTCGCTGCGTCTCTACCAGAACAGAGCGATCGAGACGGCTAAGGTCATCGAGGAACTCATACAGCTCGCGAAAGATATGCGGGCGGCCAATGCGCGCGGCGAGGCGCTTAAGCTAACCGATGACGAATTGGCCTTCTACGACGCACTTGAAGCCAACGATAGTGCGGTAAAAGTGCTGGGCGAGCCGACCCTGACCACTATCGCCAGGGAGTTGGTTCAGGCCGTGCGGAATAACGCCTCTATAGACTGGACCGTACGCGAGAATGTTCGTGCGCAGCTACGCGTGATCGTCAAGCGGATTCTTAGAAAGTACGGCTACCCGCCAGACAAGCAGGAAAAGGCGACGCAGACAGTTCTCGAGCAGGCCGAGGTGCTGTCAGAGATGTGGGCTGTAGCCTAACCTCCAGGGCCAAGCCCCGCCCCAAGCCACGCGAGCACCGAGCGAAATGGGGCGTCCCGGGTGCGATGACGGCGAGTAGGATGGTTGTGACCAGGGGGAGGGATCGCATGAAGGTCAAGACATTCTTGATCGCTGCGGCGGCGGCGATGGCGCTTGCGCAGGCGGGATGCCAGACGGGCGGGATCGAGGCGGCGCCGGTCACCGAGGGAGACGACATCGTCGGGGTGGTGACGGGGGCGAAGGGGCCGGAGGCGGGGGTGTGGGTCATCGCGGAGACCACGGACCTGCCGACCAGGTTCACCAAGATTGTCGTCACCGACGACCAGGGGCGGTACGCGATTCCGGATCTGCCGTGGGCGGTCTACAGGGTCTGGGTGCGCGGCTATGGGCTGGTGGACAGCCGGCCGGCGCAGGCGACGCCCGGAAGCACGCTCAATCTCCTCACCGGGCGCGAGGCGGCGCCGAAGGAGGCGGCGGAGATCTATCCGTCGATGTACTGGTTCTCGATGCTCAAGGTGCCGGCGGCGAGCGAGTTCCCGCTCGGGCCGGTGGCGAGCCAGCAGCAGTGGCTGAACACGATCAAGAGCGGCGCCTGCCAGTCGTGCCACGCGCTCGGCACGCCGGGGATGCGCAAGGTGCCGGAGCTCTTCATGAAGATGGGCAACGGCTCCTCGCACGAGGCGTGGCGCCATCGCCTGCGCTCGGGCTCGGCGCAGGGTCTCATGGCGCGCGACATCAGCCGCCTGCAGGGCGAGCGCGCGATCGCGAACTTCGCCGACTGGACCGACCGCATCGCGAAGGGCGAGCTGCCGTTCGACAAGCCGGCGCGGCCGCAGGGCCTCGAGAGGAACCTCGTCATCACGATGTGGGACTACTTGTACCCGCAGTTCTATCTGCATGACGTGGTGTCGACCGACCGGCGGAATCCGCGCGTGAATCCGAACGGCGCGGTGTACGGGTCGCCCGAGGACAGCACGGACATCGTGCCGGTGGTGGATCCGCGCACGAACCGCGCGATCGACCTGCCGCACCCGGTGCGCGACGAGAAGACGCCGTCGGTGAAGGGCAATCCCTACGGCGTGTCGGCGTACTGGGGCGACAAGCCCTACTGGGAAGGCCGCACGCTCAACCACAACCCGATGATGGACGAGAAGGTGCGCACCTGGTTCACCTCGCGCATCGAGCCGGATCCGAACCCCGGCTGGTGCAAGTCGGGCTCGGACCATCCGTCGGCCAAGGCGTATCCGCTGAACGGCGGCGCCAACCGGCATCTCTCGTTCTTCGATCCGTACGCGCAGTCGTGGACGCTGATCCGCACCTGCTTCCCGACGCACCACCTGAATTTCTCGAAGGACAACGTGCTGTGGACGAGCCCCGGGGTCGTGGGACCGGGCGTCATCGGCTGGTTCGACGTGAAGGTCTTCGAGGAGACCCGGAGCGAGCGCCGCGCGCAGGGCTGGACGCCGTTCATCCTCGACACAAATGGGGATGGAAAGCGGGGCGACTACGTTGCGCATGATCAACCACTGGATCCGAAGAAAGACAAGCAGGTGATGCTCAACCACTACTCGGTCGCGATCAGCCCGGCCGACGGCTCGATCTGGGCGACGGTGCTCGGCTATCCGGGCGCGATCATCCGCGTGCTGCCGGGAGCCGATCCGACCCACTCGGCGCTCACCGAGGTGTACGAGCCGCCGCTGCCGGGCTACGGGCCGCGCGGCGGCGACATCGGCGCCGACGGCGTGTTCTGGCTCTCGCTCTCGAGCGGCCACCTCGCCTCGTTCGACCGCAGGAAGTGCAAGGTGACGAACGGCCCGAGCGCGACCGGCAAGCACTGCCCCGAGGGCTGGACGCTGCACCGGTTCCCCGGGCCGCAGATGCCCGACGTGAAGGACCCGGGCAGCGCGGAGACGAGCTACTACGTGTGGGTGGACTGGTTCAACGTCCTCGGCCTGGGCGCGAACGTGCCGATCGCGATGGGCAACGGCTCGGACTCGATCATGCCGTTCGTGGACGGCAAGTTCGTGACGCTGCGGCTGCCCTATCCGTCGGGCCTGTTCCCGAAGAACGTGGACGGGCGCATCGACGACGACAGGACAGGATGGAAGGGCCGCGGGATCTGGACCACGTCAGGCTCGCGCACCAACTTCCACCTCGAGGGCGGCAAGGAGCAGAAGCCGAAAGCGATCAAGATCCAGCTCAGGCCCGATCCGCTGGCGCGCTAAGGATAAAATCCCCCGGAGATGAATGACTCCGAAGAAACGACCACCGACTTCTTTTCCCTCGCAGGGAACGACGAACGCCAGGCCCTGTCCCGCGGCGAGCTGCTGGCGCGCGTGACGGCCCTGATGCAAAGCTGCGAGGGGTGCGAGAACGTGGGCGTCCTCGACGTAACGCCGCTCGATCGCCCCGATACGGCCGGCTGCAACTGGTCGTACACGCTCGAGCTCGACACGGCGGGCGTGTCGGCGGACGTGTATGGGCTCGCGTACGCGCAGGTGATTGCGATCGCGCGCAGCAGCTGGAACCTGCAGTACGAGTCCCCCAGCCCTTAGGTTTTTCTGGATTCGAGCGCTTCCCAGCGCTCCAGCTTCTGCATGAGCAGCGCCTCGATCTCGGCGACGCGCGCCTGGTCGGCGCGCAGTGCGTCGGCGGGCCGGCGGTAGTAGTCGGGCGGGGCCATTTTCCCGGAGAGCTGCTTCTGCTCGGCTTCCAGCGCCGAGATTTCGCCGGGCAGGGATTCGAGCTCGCGGGTTTCCCTGTAGGAGAGCCTCGCGCTGCTTTTCTCCTTCGGCGGAGCGCTCTTCTTCGCTGCAGGCTCTTCCTCCCTCACGACCCGCTGGCGCAGGTAGTCGCTGTAGCCGCCAGCGTATTCCCTCCATTTGCCGTCGCCCTCCGAAGCGAGCGTTTGCGTGACGACGTTGTCGAGAAAGGCGCGGTCGTGGGAGACGAGGAGGAGGGTGCCGGCGTAGTCCTGGAGCGCGGCCTCGAGGAGCTCGAGGGACTCGATGTCGAGGTCGTTGGTGGGCTCGTCGAGCACCAGCACGTTGGCGGGCCTGGCGAAGAGCCGCGCGAGGAGCAGGCGGTTGCGCTCGCCGCCGGAGAGCATGCGCACCGGCGAGTTGGCGCGCCGCGGCGGGAAGAGGAAGTCGCCGAGGTAGCTCATGACGTGCTTGCGGCCGCCCGGCAGCTCGACCCACTCGGAGCCCGGGCTGATGGTCTCCGCGACCGTCAGGTCTTCGCGCAGCTGCTCGCGCATCTGGTCGAAGTAGGCAGGCTGGACGTTGGCGCCCAGGCGCTCGCTGCCCGAGTCGGGCTC
>Ga0137323_1000568_pt1 | contig 10333 bp, 9 predicted proteins | sample EasRivERMZT423_2_FD_102285 | JGI IMG/M metagenome (GOLD analysis project Ga0137323, IMG submission 102285) | Soil microbial communities from meander-bound floodplain in the East River, Colorado, USA - East River MetaG ERMZT423_2 | ecosystem: Environmental > Terrestrial > Soil > Floodplain ... | reverse complement strand
CCTAACGCCTAACGCCTAACGCCTAACGCCTAACGCCTAACGCCTAACGCCTAACGCCTAACGCATTCATGAGTGCACGCGAAAACATTCTTGCGCGGATACGCGCGCGGCAGGGGAAGGGCGCCGTGCCTGAGGCGGTCGAGCGCGGGACTGTTCGCGAGCACATCGCTGCGCACCCGCAGAGCCCGCGCCCGCGCATGGATTGGGAGCCGGTCGCGCGTTTCCGGGAGCGCGCGCTGGAGCTCTTGAGCACGGTGGAGGAAGTTGGCGCGCCCGCGGCCGTTCCCGCCGCCGTAACCCGCTACCTCCATGCCAGTTCTTTGCCGCTCGCCGCAGTGTGCTGGCCGGAACTCATGGCACTCGATTGGCGGAGTGCTGGAATGGAGATAGCGGCGCGAGCGGCACGCGACGCCGACCTGGTCGGCATCACCGGCGTGTTCTGCGCCATCGCGGAAACCGGCACGTTGATGACGGTGTCGGGAACCGACACGCCGGCCACCATCAGCCTGTTGCCGGAGACGCATATTGCCGTGGTTGAAAAATCGCGCATCGTGCGCGGCATGGAAGAGGCGTGGCAGCTCGTGCGCGACGAGATCAAGCAGCCACCGCGTGCCGTCAATTTCATCTCGGGACCGTCGCGCACCGCCGACATCGAGCAGACCGTTACGCTCGGCGCGCACGGGCCCTATCGCGTGCACATCATTTTGGTCCCATGACGATTCAATACGTTACGGCCGGTGGTGGAGCTTTCTTTTTCGGCCACGCACGTGGCCAACCCGCACCTTTGCAAGAAACTTCCCTTCGACGCCTTGAAGGACTTCATCGGCATAACCACGCTCGCACGACAGGTAGGTATGCTGGGCGTGCATCCCTCATTGCCGACGAAGGTAACGTGTAGGCCATGATGTCACAACAACCATCTACGAGGAGAGACTCATGCGTTATGCCCTGACTATATTTGGTGTACTCTGCATTGCCTGTGTGGTGGGTCCACTGGCGACGGCGGCCGAGGCCGTGAAAGACTATCCGGTTCGCCCGATCCGCTTCGTCCTCGCGCAGACGCCTGGTTCCTCGATCGACACCATGAGCCGGGTGATCGCCACCCGGCTGAGCGAACTGCTCGGCCAGCAACTGGTGGTGGACAACCGCACCGGGGCGGGCGGGACCATCGGGGGCGAGATCGTCGCGCACTCGGAGCCGGACGGTTACACCCTGTTTGCCGCCGCCACCGCGTCCCAGATTATCGGGCCGCAGATCTACAAGAAAGTCCTCAAGTACAATCCGCAGACGGACTTCACGCCGATCTCGCTGTTCGCGATCACGCAGAACGTACTGGTGGTGAACCCGAGTATGCCGTACAGCAGCGTTAAGGAGCTCATCGCCTACGCGAAGGCGAACCCCGGGAAAATCAACTGGGCGAACGCGGGCACGGGATTCCAGAGCCATCTCGCGGGCGTGCTGTTGACGCACATGGCGGGAATCAACGTACTGCACGTGCCGTACAAGGGAGCCGGTCCCATGGTGGGCGGCGTCATCGCCGGTGAATCCCACGTGACCATCGGCCCCGCTCCCGCCTGGATGGTCCACGTGCAGGCGGGGCGCGCGCGCGCGCTGGCGATGGGCGGTGAGAAGCGTTCGATGCTGTGGCCGGAGATTCCGACCATCAGCGAATCCGGCGTGCCCGGCTTCGTGTCCGACGGGTGGGGCGGTCTGATGGGACCCAAGGGCTTGCCCAAAGAGATCGTGGGCAAGCTGCGCGACCTGCTCGTGAAGGCGGTAAACGATCCGGCGACGAACAACGCCCTGAAAAAAGTGGGCGCCGAACCACTTACCAACACGCCGGCGGAGTTCGCCAAGCTTATCGCGAAGGACTGGAATCGCATTCGCGAGGCGATCCGCGTCGCTGACCTCAAGGTGGATTGATGAACGATGAGTGGTGAGGACAGGGTAGAGCATACGACAGCTCTTGGGCGGTAATCGACCGTCGGCCGATGGCCGCGAACCGACCCGAACCCGGCACTCGCACTATTTTCCAAGCGAGTGCGACCGGGCGAACGGTGGGGTATCTACAACGCCGCGTTTCAGTTCGTGGCGCTGATGCCCGGCGCCTCGTTCTTCGACAGCGTCACTTCGTTCGAAATGGTGCGCGGCGGCTGGGTCGACACCGTGATCCTCGGCGCCTACGAGGTCGATGAGTCCGGCAGCGTTGCGAACCAGAGTCCAGCTGGGCGCGCGTTAGCCCGGCCCCGATCGGGCGTGGGCGGCCGGGCGATCGCGCCGCATTACTGGGTCTTGATGCCGACGTCCTTGATTATCTTCGCCCAGAACGCGTTTTGTTCCCGCATGAAGGAGGCAAAATCTTCCAGCGAGTCGCTGGTGATCTGCTGGGCGCTCACCTTTTCGTAGCGCGCGCCGATCCACGGGTCGTGTACCACCTTCTTCACGACGTTAAACAACTTGTCGATGACCGGTTTCGGCGTTCCCTTGGGCACGAAGATCCCCTGCCACGAACCAAGGCTCAGCTCCGGGAACCCCGACTCGATCATGGTCGGGATCTGCGGCAGAGCCGGGATTCTCTGTTTTGAAACCACGGCGAGGATCTTGATTTTTCCCGAACTGGCATGCGGTGTGAGTGACGCCGTCGTCACCATCGTGGCCGCGACTTCTCCTGAGAGTATTGCCACCGTAGCGGCGCCCGCGCCGTTGTAGGAAACATGCAAGAGATTGATCCCGGCCTTTTTCATGAAAAATTCGAGCGCCATCCGCTGGGCGCTGCCGTACCCCGCGGAGCCGTAAGAGAGCTTGCCCGGATTGCTCTTCGCATAAGCGATGAACTCATTGAGGTTCCCGACGGGGAGGCCGCCGTGCACGCCCAGCGCACCGGGGACATCGACCACCAGCGTCAAGCCGACAAAATCACGCAGCGCCCGTACCGGGAAATTAGGAAACATGCTCGGGTTGATCCCCATGGAGCTGACATTGCCGAGCAAAAATGTGTAGCCATCGGGGGTCGCCTCGGCCGCGGCTCTGACCCCGATGTTTCCCGAAGCGCCCGGACGGTTGTCAGCCACCACCTGCTGGCCAAGCACCTCGCTGAGTTTGGGCTGAAGGATGCGACCGATGAAGTCGGAGGCGCCCCCGGGCGCAAACGGGATGATCATTCGCAGCGGCCGGCTGGGATAGTCCCCGATCGACTCGGCGGGCTGCGCGTGCGCCGTCGCGGCGCTTGCGAGAGCAAAGACAACAAGTCCGCGCGATATTGTTACGAACTTCATGCTGTTCTCTCCTCGATGATTGCGGTACCGGCGCGGCAGTACCCGTGCCAGCACTGCGTGTAAACCCATGTGCCGGGAAACGGCTCCGTCAGATCACCCCGATCACCTTCATGAGCTTGCCGTACCGATCATAGTCGGATTTAAACCGCGCGGCGAATTCTTCGGGTGTCATGTCCAGCGCGCGCATCCGCATTGACTTGATGTGCGGGAAGAACCGGCTGCGGTCACGACTCCCGGCGCCCGCAATTAGAGCCGCGCGCGATTTGTGGCCCGGACCGGGACGCGAAGTACTGCAGGAACACACCCGTTGCTTCGGAGAAAATCCACATGAGATTGCCGTTGCGGCGCGTCACGGGTCTCGACTGCTTCTCCGACTCGTCGGCCCGCACCGCACCATGTTGCTGGGCGGCATGGACTCCGAGGTCGTCACCACCGCGTCGTTTGCCAGGGTGGGGAATCCTCGTCACCCCTCGTCCTTCCGCCCCCTTCCAACACCAGTGAAAAAGAACTATTCTGAGAATCGGCGTTCACATTGTGGGCACGACGTAACGCCACCCCACCCCGGGGCCGGCTCCAGGACGCGGGGAAAACCAATAAAGAGGAGGTGATCATGTTCCGCATCGCTTGTGCTTCGCTGTTCGCCGCACTGATCGCGCTGCCCGCGCCGCCGGCCGTCGCCGCCGACGGCTATCCTCAAAGACCGGTCCGGCTTGTCATTCCATTCTCTCCGGGGGGTGGAACGGATGTCCCGGCCCGCGCCTTGTCGGAGAAGCTCGAAGAGGCTCTCGGTGCCACCATAATAACGAAGCGGTTGGCATCGTTCGCCAGACGGACTTCGCGCTCAAGCAACGCTTCCGGATCGCGTCTGAAGGTCTGGCCGTCGAGCGCCGTGTTGTACGCGTTCTTCACGCGGCCGTCGGTTCGCGAAATCGCCCCGGGTATGCCGATGCCTACCGTGCACGGCGCACCCGCCGCGTGCTCGGCGCCTCGGAGCAATTCCACCAGCGCCTCGAGGGCGGCGCGGTAATCACCGCCCGGTGTTGGTACCCGCCGGCGGACAAGCTCGGAACCGGACGCGTCGAATACCGCTACCGCGGTCTTGGTCCCGCCGAGATCAACGCCGAGCCGCAGCATGGCTGCCCTCTCAGAACGCCTCGTTCCAGGACATGCTCAGGCGGGTTGCGGAGTTGATGAGTCCGACCAGGCTGTAAGTTTGCGGGAAGTTGCCCCACAGTTCACCCGTCTCGGGGTCTATGTGCTCGGAGAACAGGCCGTGACGGGTGCGGTAGCCGAGCATGCGATCGAACAGCGCGCGCGCTTCCTCGCGCCGGCCGAGTAGCACGAGCGCATCGATGTACCAGTAGGTGCAGACGATGAATGCATTGCGCGGGTTGCCGAAGTCGTCCGCTTCCGCATAGCGCATGATGAAAGCGCCGCGCTTGAGCTCGCGCTCGATCGCGGCGACCGTCGCCGCGAAGCGCGGATCGTCCGCGCGCAGGAACCCGAGCTCGGCGAGCAACAGCAGGCTGGCGTCGAGCGTGTCGCCGTCAAACGTGGCGACGAAACTCGCGCGGCGCGCGTTCCAGGCGCGCTCGCACACTCCGCGATGGATTGCCTCGGCATGGTTGCGCCAGTACTGCGCGCGTTCGGCGAGTCCGAGTCGCGCGGCGATCTTCGCCAGCCGGTCGCAGGCCGCCCAGCACATGACGCTCGAGGAAGTGTGCACCCGCGTAGCGCCGCGCAGCTCCCACAGTCCCGCATCAGGCTGTGCCCAGGCGCGGGCGGCGTGCTCGCCGAGCGCCTCGAGCTGCGCGAACAGCCCCTCGTTGCCGGGACGCAGCAGCCGGTGGTCGAAGAAGACGTGCGTCGCGGCGAGGATCGCCGACCCGTAGGCGTCGTTCTGCACCTGCCGGTACGCCTCGTTTCCGACGCGCACCGGTCCCATTCCGCGGTAGCCCGGCAGCGTGGCGACCGTGCGCTCCTCCATTTTGCCCCGCCCGTTGATGCGGTACACGGGCTGCAGCCGTTCGTCCCCGGCGCTGGCGGCGACGTTGATGATGTAGCCGAGGTAGCGCTCCATGGTCTTGGTCGCGTTCAGCCGGTTGAGCGCGCTGACCGTGAAATATGCGTCGCGCAGCCAGCAGTAGCGGTAGTCCCAGTTGCGGCCGCTGTCCGCGGCCTCCGGGATCGAGGTGGTGAGTGCGGCAAGGACTGCTCCCGTATCGTCCACCGCCGCGAGCTTGAGCGAGATCGCGGCGCGGATGATCTCGTCCTGCCACTCGTACGGGATGCTGAGGTCGCGGACCCAATCCCGCCAGTAGTCGGTCGTCTCCTCGAGAAAACGGCGCGCGATGTCGAGGACGGATCCCTGCAGCGTCTCATCGTACCCGAGCATGAACGTAACCGTTCCTTGCATCACAAATGGAATTTCCTCGAGCAACGCGGTGATCGAACAGTTGGTCGTGGCGCGCAGCACGACATCGGCGCACTCATAGCGAACGTGGTTGCTGCCGAATGTGACGCGCGCCGGCGCGGCACCGTAACCGGTCGCCGGCCGCAGTCGCATCGTGACCCGCGGGCTGCCGGCGAGGCGGCGCACCTGGCGCACCAGCGTCATCGGGCAGAACATGCGCCCGAACTGCAGAAAGCGCGGCGCGAAGTCTGTAATCTCGACTGCGCCGCCGCGCCGATCGTAAAGACGCGTCACCAGGATCGGCGTGTTGTCGAGATATTGCTGCTCGCTGCGCGCGAGATCGGCGAGTTCGACCGCAAAGAAGCCGAAGTCTCCGTCGGCGCGCCGGGCGCGCAGCAGCGAGCAGAAGACCGGATCGCTGTCGGGCTGTGGCATGCAGCCCCATACGATCTCGCCCGCGGGATTCACGAGCGCCGCGATGCCGCAGTTGCCGACGAGGGCAAGATCGAGGGTCGCGGTCACTTTCCGCCTGCGCGTGATGCAGCGTATCCAACGTAGCCGCCGAGCCACTTGCGTACGGCCGCCGCATCACCAAGCCGCCATTGCGCGATAGAGGGGCCGGGACCTACCTTGATGGAGTGGCCACCGAGCCGGTTCACGTTCGCGAAACCGTACTCGTCGGACATATCGTCTCCGATGAACACCGGAAGCCGGCCCGCGAACGGCATTTCGGCCATGAACGCCTCGATTGCCGTGCCCTTATCGCGTCCACCGGGCTTGATCTCGAGCACCAGCTTGCCGGCCTGCATCTCGAATTCCGGGCCGAGCGTTGCCAGCGCGCTGGCTACCGCCTCGCGCGCCGCGCCGGCAAGCTCCGGCGCGAGCCGGAAATGCAGCGCCAGACTGTGGCCCTTGTCCTCGAGCAGCAGCCCGGCGTGTCGGGCAGCGAACTCGCCAAGCTGGCGCGTCGCGCGCCGCAGCGGCTCGAGGGGGAATGTATGCCGGCGCACTATTCTGTCCGGGCCGCGGCGCTCGATGCCGTGCTGCCCTGCGACCGCAAGGTGCAGCGGCGCGAACAGCACGTCCAGCTCGGCGATCGGACGGCCGCTTATCAGCGCGAGCGCGCCGCCGGTCGCTTCATGCAGTTCGATCAGCAGCTTCCCGAGCGCCGCGTCGGCACGGACAGCATCGGGGCGCTCGACGTGCTCGAGCAGCGTGCCATCTATGTCCAGAAAGATCGCCCAGTCAGGCGAGAACGCCGGCACCCTGCTGTCTGCAGAACCCGCACTTTCGGCTTGCTGGGGCTGATGCTGCATCGGCTAGCGGGGAACAGTGCGCAGCCGCGCGACGCGGGCCCGCGCGAGCACTCGGTGCCGGTGGCGCATGCGCGCCGCATCGATCAGCATGCGCCCCGCCCAGCGATACACATTGAACTCCTGCACGAGATTCCTCATGCTGCGCATGCGGGCACGCTGCTCTTCGGGCGGCATGGTGAGCGCCAGGTTCAGCGCCGCCGCGCACTGCTCGATGTCGTAGGGATTGACGATCAGCGCTTCGGTCAGCTCGCGCGCGGCGCCGGTGAACTGCGACAGGACGAGCACTCCGCGCTCGTCCTCGCGCGCCGCGACGAATTCCTTCGCCACCAGGTTCATGCCGTCGTGAAGACTCGACACATAGCACAGGTCGGCAGCGCGGTAGTAGGCGTAGACATTCTCCGCATCGTGGTGCTTGACAATGAGGATGATGGGCTCGTATCCCTCACGCCCGAAGCGGCGGTTGATCTGCGTCGCAAGCGCCCTCACTTTGACCTCGAAACTCTGATAATCGTCTATGGACGAGCGCGAGGGCGCTACGATCTGCACGAAAGAGAACTTCCCGACCCAGCGCGGCTCGAGTTCGAGCAGGCGCTCGACTGCCAGGAAGCGCTCGAGGATCCCTTTGGTGTAGTCGAGGCGGTCAATGCCGACTCCCAGGCGCAGTTCCGGCGAAACGCCGAGGCGCGCGCGGATCTGGCTGCGGCAGTCCTCCACCGGGGGCAACCTGCCGAGCGCCTCCGGCGGCCATTCGATCGAAATCGGGTAGCGCTGCACCTCCGTCGGCTCGCCGCTGTAGGAGATCGTGAAAGTCTCGCGGTTTACGCGCGCCTCGAGGAACCGGTCCACGGTGTCGAAGAAGTTGTTGCAGTGGAACTGCGTGTGAAAACCCAGGATGCTCGAGCCGAGCAGCCCTTCGAGCACGGCCTCGCGCCAGGGGAGGATGCCGAACGCTTCCGGGTTCGGCCACGGAATATGCCAGAAGGTGATGATCGTCGCTCGCGGCAACCGCTCGCGCACCAGGCGCGGCAGCAGTGCCAAGTGATAGTCCTGCACCAGAACGATCGGGTTCTCGGTGCGTGCCTCGTCCACGACCACGTCGGCGAAGCGGCGGTTCACCGTGCGGTAGTGCTCCCAGTCGGCGGCCCGGAAAACCGGCCGCACGTGCGCAATGTGGCACAGCGGCCACAGGCCCTCGTTGGCAAAGCCGTAGTAGTAGCCCTGTTCCTCCTCCTTGCTGAGCCAGACGCGCCGCAGGCGGTATGCCGGGTGCTCTGGCGGAACCATCACGTGGTCGCCCACGCCCACCGCTTCCCGGTCCGCGGAGCCGCTGCCGTGCGCGATCCACGTCCCCGAGCACGCGCGCATGACCGGCTCGAGCGCGGTGACGAGTCCGCTCGCCGGGCGCTGGATCTCGATCACGTTCTGGCTGCGGACGTGAATGTAGGGCTCGCGGTTGGATACGAGCAGCACCTCGTCACCCTTCAGGTCCTCGCGCAAGATCCGCCGCAACGCGTCCGGCCCCCAGGTAATCTGGCTTTCGTCCCGGCTGCGCCGCTCGGTCTCGAGGTCGCGCACCAGTTCCTGCAGGTCCTTCGCGATCGGCCGCAACTCGGGCGCACGCACCTGCTCCGGCGAGCGCAGCAGCGACTCGCCCGAAATCAGCGCCTTGATGCCGGCCACCCAGCCGCGCCAGCTGACCTCGGCGATCACGACGGTGATGAGGGCGACCACGGCCGCGATCGTCGCAAACAGGTAAAAGATATAGCGCTTCGTGTCTTCGCTGCGCCGCTGCACGAAGCTCATGTCGTGCACGATCACCAGCTCGCCGAGAGTCTCACCCTCGAGCACCACCGGATGGGCCGATACGTGCAATGGGCCATCGGGACGCTGCAACAACGCGGAATTTGCTTGCGCGTCCGGAGCCGTGCACCGCACGGATTCGGGGAACCCCCGGGTGGCGTAGGCGAGCTTGCCGGACTTATCGCAGAAACCGAGCGCGTAAATGCGCTCGTCCTGAACAATACGCTCGAACAAGCGCATCACTTTCTGCTTGGCCTTCGGCTCGCGCACGAGGGCGCCGAGCGGCTCCTGCGTCGTGCTGGTGATCAGGTTCGCGCGGATCTCCAGGTCGCGCACGAACCAGTTCAGGGTGAGCCGGTCCACGAGCGGCACGACCGCGTACGCAATGGCCGTTAGGGCCACCGCGAGAGGGAGAATGAATCGCAGGGAGATCCGCATGTTTGGCGTTCCTTCGCGCGGGATAGGGGCCGCCAATCGACGGCGGGCCCTTCCGCACGGCTTTAGCTTAAAGATACGCGCCTGCCAGCGTCAAGTCAGGCTCAAGGTGTTCGAAGCGTGCGCGGACAGCGCCGCGTTCGTGACATTCACGTATCATGGCGACTGATTCGATGACCGCGCGCGGTGGAACTTTTGCGCCCGCAGCGGTCTGATAACAAAGCTAGAAGGTCAGACGCAACGATTCCCGCGCGCGCCGAGGTTGGCGCGGAAAACGAGAAGCACTTCAGTTGTTGACAGGAAGCATCGCCTTTGCGGGCAGCGCCGGAATGCGGGCCCTTCATGACACAACTAAGCTTCCTGCCGACGCTACCATTTCCGGCCAGTCCGCTCGCACTCTTCGGCCTTTTGCTGCTCGCGGGCGTGATCGGCGGCGAGCTCGTGCGGCGCGCGCTGCGCCTGCCGCGCATCGTCGGCTACGTCCTGGTCGGGCTCGCGCTCGGCACGAGCGGGCTCAACTGGCTGGACGGCGCGCTCCTGAGGGAGGCCTGGATCTTCGTCGATATCGCGCTGGGCCTGATCCTGTTCGAGCTTGGGAGACGCCTCGACTTCGCCTGGCTCGGGCGTGAGCCCTGGCTCGCGGCGACCGCCGTGCTCGAAAGCGCCCTCTCGTTCGCGTTCGTCTTCCTGGCGTTGCTTTATTTCGGCGTCCAGCCGCTCTACGCGGCGATCGCGGCCTCGATTGCGATCGCCACCGCGCCCGCCGTGGTGCTGGTGGCGGCGCAGGAGATCAAGGCCGAGGGCCAGGTCACCGAGCGGGCGCTCAATCTCACTGCGATGAACAGCGTCATTGCGTTCGTCAGCTCCACGATGCTGCTCGCGTGGCTGCACCACGAGTACCGTGCCAGCTGGGCCATCGTCGTGCTGCATCCGGTCTACCTGCTGGCCGGCTCCGCGCTGCTGGGCTACCTTGCGAGCATCGCCGCCATGACGCTTGCGCGCTGGCTCGGCAGAACCGAGCGTGGGCATCTGGTGGTCTCGCTCGGGCTGATCGCGGTGACCGTCGCCGCCGCGCGCATGTTCGAACTGTCGGT
>Ga0137323_1000563_pt1 | contig 10392 bp, 11 predicted proteins | sample EasRivERMZT423_2_FD_102285 | JGI IMG/M metagenome (GOLD analysis project Ga0137323, IMG submission 102285) | Soil microbial communities from meander-bound floodplain in the East River, Colorado, USA - East River MetaG ERMZT423_2 | ecosystem: Environmental > Terrestrial > Soil > Floodplain ... | reverse complement strand
AGCGTCGCGACCATGGGCATCAGCAGCTACTGGGAGGCGTACCTCAGCCTTTCGAGCTCGAGCGTCGCGAACGTGCTGCTCGACCTGGGCAGCAACTCGCTCGGGCGGCTGAGCTGGCGCGAAATCACCTCCGACTGACGGCGACGAAAGGCAAGCTATGGGCAAGCAGCGTGGATTCACCCTGATCGAGCTGATGATCGCGGTGGTCGTGATCGCGATCCTCGCGGCGATCGGCTACCCGTCGTACACGGAGTACGTCAATCGCGGCAAGCGCGCCGAAGGCAAGGGCGCGCTGATGCGCGCAGCGCAGCAGCTGGAGCGCTTCTACAGCCTGAACAACTGCTACCCGAGCGGCACCGCCAATTGCGCCAACGCCGCGAGCAGCAGCGCTGCCCTTACCGCCGTGAGCGTCAACGCCTTCTCCGGGGACTCGGCCGCGGCCAGCGCCTATAACCTCAGCGTGACGACCACGCCGCAGGCGTTCACGCTGACGGCCACGCCGGTCTTCACCGACGCCAAGTGCGGCAACCTTACGCTCGCCAACACCGGGGCGAAGGGCAAGACCGGCACCGAGTCGATGCAGAACTGTTGGTCGAAGTAGTCGACGCCGCGTGGTCGGCACTGCGTGATCCGCTCGGCGCTCGCCGCTTCGCTGGTGCTGCACGCCATGGTGCTGGCCGCCGTGGCGCCGCCGCGCACGCAGCCGCGCTACGTCGTGCTCGAGGCGCGCCTGGAGGTGCTGAAGCCGACCGGCGGATCCGACTACCTCACCGGCAGCGCGTTCACTTTCCCGCTGGCGCCGGGCGTGCGCGGGCCGGTCGAGCCGCAGCAGACCACTCCCGCGAAGAACGAGGCGGTGCGCGCGGTGTCCGACCGGACGCTTCCGCACGACTTCGCCGAGGCGCGCGAGTTCGCGCCCGGCCTGGACGCCCCCCGGCGCGACGGCCCGGCGCTCGAGGTGCCGCTCCCGGAGGACCGGCGCTACTTCACCGCCCGGGAGCTCGACCTGCTCGCCTCGCCGTACACGCCGATCAGCTTTGACCGGATCCGCTTCGCGCTCGACAAGCTCGAGCAGCGGCGCCTGCGCCTGCGCGTGTTCATCAACGAGGGCGGCAGCGTGGATGAGGTGAGCTTCGAGGATCGCCCGGGCGTCCCGGCGTTCGAGGACGAGGTGCGGCGCGAGTTCCTGGGCGCGCGCTTCTACCCGGCGCTGCGCCACGGCCGCGCGGTCAAGAGCCAGAAGCTGGTCGAGATCTTCCCGACCCGGGAGCAGCGCTAGCGGCCGCGCGGGGCCGCGAGCTCGCGCGGCAGCGTGAACACCACGCGCTCGACGATGCCGTCGAGCGGCCGCACGCTTTGCGCGCCGAGCGCCTTCAGGCGCGCGACGAGCTCGTCCACCAGGACCTGCGGCGCGGACGCGCCGGCGGTGACGCCGATGCGGCGCTTGCCCGCGATCCATTCCGGCTTGAGATCCGCCGCGCGGTCGACCATGTAGGCCTGCGCGCCCATGTGCTGCGCGACCTCGCGCAGCCGGTTGGAGTTCGAGCTGTTGGGCGATCCCACGACGATCACCACGTCGCACTGCGGCGCCATCAGCTTTACCGCGTCCTGGCGGTTCTGCGTCGCGTAGCAGATGTCGTCCTTCTTCGGGCCGCGGATCGCCGGGAAGCGCGCCCTGAGCGCCGTGACGATCGCCCTCGCGTCGTCGATCGACAGCGTGGTCTGGGTGACGTAGGCAAGCTTGTCCGGAGAAGACACTTGCAGCTTCGCCACGTCGGCCACCGTCTCGACCAGGTGCATGCCGCGCGCCGCCTGGCCCATGGTGCCCTCGGTCTCGGGGTGGCCGCGGTGGCCGATCATCACCACCTCGTGGCCGGCGCGCAGCATGCGCGCCACCTCGACGTGCACCTTGGTGACCAGCGGGCAGGTGGCGTCGAACACCTTCAGCCCGCGGCGCTCGGCGTCGGCGCGCACCTGCTTCGAGACGCCGTGCGCGCTGAAGATCACGGTGCCGCCGGCCGGGACCTCGTCGAGCTCTTCCACGAACACCGCGCCCTTCGAGCGCAGGTCGTCGACCACGTACTTGTTGTGCACGATCTCGTGGCGCACGTAGATCGGCGCGCCGTAGAGCTCGAGCGCGCGCTCGACGGTCTCGATGGCGCGCTCGACCCCGGCGCAGAACCCGCGCGGATTGGCGAGGAGGACTTCCACCGCGCTATTTTCTCATGCCGTAGGCGGCGTCGAAGGCGGCCTCGAGCCGCGGATGCGCGCCGCGCAGGCGCTCGACGACCTTCTTGGCCCAATCGAAATACTCGCGCCGCCGCGCGAGGTCCCACGTGACGGGCGCGCGTTTCGCCACGTCGCGCAGGTTGACGATCTTGTCGGCGAGCTTGACCAGCTGGGCATCCCGGCTGATCGTCGCGGCGTGCTTGACCTGGAGCCGCTTGCGCTCTTTCTTGGGCAAGCGCTTGTTGTCGGTCACTTCTCGCACGATCCGGGCGATGCGCGGGCCGAATCTCCTGCGAATTTCCTTGTGCGTCGTGGCGGTGTCCTCGACGGTGTCGTGCAGCAGGGCCGCGCACAGCACTTCGATGTCGGTGACCCCGCCCTCCTTCACCAGGACATTGGCGAGCGCGATCGGATGATTGATGTACGGCGAGGCCGCGGGATCCTTGCGCCGCTGGTCGCGGTGCTTGTGGGCCGCGAAGGCGAGCGCCTTAAGAAGGAGCGCGAGCTCGCTTTTCATGGTGTACGAAGCCCTCGAGGATCAGCAGCGCCGCGCCGACGGTGATGCCCGAGTCGGCGACGTTGAACGCCGGCCAGTGCCATCCCGCGGCGTGAAAATCCAGGAAGTCCACCACGTGGCCGAAGCGCAGCCGGTCGACCAGGTTCCCCAGCGCACCGCCGAGGATCAGCGCCAGCCCGACGCACAGCAGCCGCCTGGCCGGATTGCGCAGGATGAGAGTGCTCACGATGCCCGCCGCAGCCAGCGCGAACGCCGCGAGAAGCGGGGTCTGCCAGCCCGGCGCGTCGGCGAGCATGCTGAACGCCGCCCCCTTGTTGGTGACCAGAACGAGGTTCAGGAACCCGGTGATCGCGCGCCGCTCGCCGTGCGCGAAATAGGCGAGCACCGCCCACTTCGTCGCCTGGTCGGCGAGCACGACCGCCGCCGACAGCGCGAACCAGCGCCAGGCGCTAGACATGGACCCGCTTCTCGCCCGGCCCGCGCAGGTTCGACTGGCAGCGGCCGCACAGCGCCTCGCCGTTCACGTCCGCGCGGTAATGCCAGCAGCGCTCGCACTTGAGATGCTCGCTCGCGCTAACCGTGACTTTCGATTCAGAAGACTTCCCAACCCGGGCGGCCGAGGTGAGCAACAGGAACTTGAGGTCGTCTCCGAGGCTCGCGAGCAGGTCGTAGTCCTTCCCGTCCGCCGCCATGTCGACCTCCGCCTGCAACGAGGACCCGACCTTGCCCGCCGCGCGCAGCGCCTCGATTTCCTTGCGCACCGGATCGCGCAGCTCGCGCAGCCGCGTCCACTTGGCAATCAGCGCGGCCGCCTCCGGCGGGCGGGGAACCTCGTGCCAGGTGGCCAGGAAAACGCTCTCTTCCTTCGTGAAGACGGCCCACAGCTCCTCCGCCGTGAAGGAGAGGATCGGCGCCATCAGCCGCACCAGGCTGTGGGTGATGTGCCACAGCGCCGTCTGCGCGGAGCGCCGCGGCCTGGAATCGGCGCCGCAGGTGTAGAGCCGATCCTTCAGGACGTCGAGATAGAAGGCGCCGAGGTCCTCCGAGCAGAACGCCAGCAGGCGCTGCGCGACGAGATGGAACTGGTAGCGCGCATAGTCCTCGGTGACCTGCTCCTGCATCGCCGCCGTCATCGCCAGCGCGTAGCGGTCGATCTCCACCATGTCGCCGGGGGCCACCGCGTGCTTCCCGGAATCGAAGTCCGAGGTGTTCGCGAGGAGGAAGCGCAGCGTGTTGCGGATGCGGCGGTAGCTCTCGACCACGCGCTTCAGGATCTCGTTGGAGATGAACAGCTCGCCCGAGTAGTCGGCGCTCGCCGCCCAGAGCCGCAGGATCTCGGCGCCGAGGCTGTTCGACACCTGCTGCGGCGCGACCACGTTGCCCTTCGACTTGGACATCTTGCGGCCTTCGCCGTCGACCACGAAGCCGTGCGTCAGCAGCCCCTTGTAGGGCGGCACGCCGTCCAGCATGCACGCGACGAGGAGCGACGAGTGGAACCAGCCGCGGTGCTGGTCCGAGCCCTCCAGGTACAGGTCGGCCGGGAAGCGCGTGTCCGCCGCGTGCGAGCCGCGCATCACGGTGTAGTGCGTGGAGCCCGAGTCGAACCACACGTCGAGGGTATCTCTGCTTTTTTCATAGGAAGAGCTTTCAGAACCCAAAAGCTCTTCGACCGTGACCGTTTGCCAGGCCTCGATCCCGCCTTTCTCGACGCGCTTGGCCACCTCTTCCAGCAGCGCCGGCGTGCGCGGGTGCAGCGCGCCGGTCTCGCGGTGCAGGAAGAACGGCATCGGCACGCCCCACTGCCGCTGCCGCGACAGCGTCCAGTCCGGCCGGTTGGCGATCATGCCGTGCAGCCGCGCCTGGCCCCAGGACGGGAAGAACTGCGTGTTCTCGATTCCCCGCAACGCCGTCGCGCGCAGCGACTCGCCCTTCACGGGCTTGTCCATCGAGGCAAACCATTGCGTGGTGGCGCGCAGGATCACCGGCGTCTTGTGCCGCCAGCAGTGCATGTAGCTGTGCGCGTGCTTCCAGTCCACCGCGAACAGCGCGCCCTTCTCCTCGATCGCCTTCACGATCTTCGGGTTCGCGTCCCAGATCGACTGGCCGCCGAAGAGCGCCAGCGACGCCGCGAACCGGCCGTCGCCCATCACCGGCGCGAGAATCTGGTCATCGCGCATGCCGTAGCGCCGGCACGATTCGAAGTCCTCGACGCCGTAGGCCGGCGCCGAATGCACCACGCCCGTGCCCGTCTCGAGGGTCACGTACTCGCCGAGATAGACCGGCACCTCGCGCTCGTAGAACGGGTGGCGGAAGCGGATGTTCTCCAGGGCGCGGCCTTTGCAGGTGCCGATGGTCTTCCCCTGCAAAGAGAACCTCTTCAGACAAGCGTCGCGCAGGTCGCTCGCGAGGATGAGCAGGCCTTTCTCGGTATCGACCAAGTCGTAGCTGAACTCCGGGTGGACGTTCAGCGCCTGGTTGGCGGGCAGCGTCCAGGGCGTGGTGGTCCAGATCACGGCGAAGCCGGGTTTGCTGACCCTGACGTTGAAAGCCTTCGCCAGCTTGTCCGGTTCCGCAAAGGCGAACCCAACGTCGATCGCCGGGTCCTTGCGATCCTCGTACTCGATCTCGGCCTCCGCCAGCGCCGAGCCGCAGTCGAAGCACCAGTTCACCGGCTTGAGGCCCCGGTACACGTAGCCCTTCTCGAGCAGCCGGCCGAGGACGCGGATCTCCTCGGCTTCGGCGCGCGGCGCCATGGTCGTGTACGGGTTGTCCCAGTCGCCCAGCACTCCGAGGCGCTGGAAGTCCTTCTTCTGACGTTCGATCTGCTCGGCCGCGAACGCCCGGCACAGGCGCAGCGTCTCCTCGGTCGGCAGGTCCTTGCCGTGCTTCTTCTCGATCTGCACCTCGATCGGCATGCCGTGGCAGTCCCAGCCGGGAACATAGGGTGCGTCGAACCCGGCGAGCGTCTTCGACTTGACGATGACGTCCTTCAGGATCTTGTTCACCGCGGTGCCGATGTGGATGTCGCCGTTGGCGTACGGCGGCCCGTCGTGCAGCACGAAGCGCGGCCGGCCCTTGGCGACGGCGCGCAGCCGGCGGTAGACGCCCCTGTCCTGCCACTGCTTCACCCATTGCGGCTCGCGCTTGGCGAGGTCGCCCCGCATCGGGAACGGCGTCTCGGGGAGGTTCAGCGTGTCCTTGTAATCAGCCATGGTTCAGAAAGAATTCCCTCGCCTGGCGCGCGTCGCGCGCGATGGCGGCCTGCAGCGCCGGCAGGCCGTCGTACTTCTCCTCGTCGCGCAGCTTCTTGAGGAAGCGCACGCGCAGGTGCTCGCCGTACAGGTCCGCGTCATGATCGAACAGGTGCACCTCGAGCAGCGGGATTGCCACCGGGTTCACCGTCGGGCGCCGGCCGACGCTCGCTACGCCCCGGCCGAAGCGGTCCACTTCCACCACGAAAATCCCGGCGAGCGGAGGCGGCCGCCGCAGCACGATGTTGGCGGTGGGAAAGCCCAGGCCCCGGCCGAGCTTCGCGCCGTGCGCGACACGGCCGCTGATCGTGTACGGGTGGCCGAGCAGATGCTCCGCCTGGCCGAACTCGCCCGCGGCGAGCGCCGCGCGCACCGCGGAGCTCGACACCCGCTTGCCCTCGAATAGCACGTCCGGCATCGCCTCGAGCGCAAAGCTCTTGTTCTGCAGGGTCGCAAAGCTCCCGGCACGCCGGGCCCCAAAGCGGAAATCCCGCCCGACCAACAGCCACTGCACCCCAAGTCCCCGCACCAGGACATCCTCGATGAAGCGCTCGGCGGCGAGCGCGGCGAAGCGCGCGTCGAAGCGCGCGACGTGCACGTGCTCCACGCCCGCCTGCGCCATCAGCTCGAGCTTGTCGCGCAGCCGCGTCAGGCGCGCCGGCGCCGCCGCGGCGGCGAAGAATTCCCTGGGATGCGGCTCGAAGGTCAGGACGCAGGGGGTGAGCTTCGCTTCTCGCGCCTTCGCCGTCACGCGCTCGAGGAGCGCGCGGTGGCCGCGGTGCACGCCGTCGAAGTTTCCGATCGTCAGCGCACACCGGCCCCGGGCGCGCTGCAAAGAGCCGTGCGTGACGACCATGGACTCGGTTAAAACCCTGAATTATAGTGTCTTTATGAAAAACATCGAAGAGCAGATGAGTTTCTACGCGGCGTACCACCAGGACGCGCGCAACAAGGCCACGCACTTCATCGGCGTGCCGCTGATCATGCTCTCGCTCTTCATCCCGCTCGCCTGGATCCGCCTGGATGTCGGCGGCGTGACGCTGACCGCGGCAATGGTTTTCGCCGCCGTGGTGATGGCCTATTACTTCCTGCTCGACGTCCCGCTCGCGCTCGCGATGCTGGCGGTTTCGGCGGCGTTGGTGTTCATCGGGCAGAAGATCGCCGATCTGGGAACCGCGCAGGGCTGGATGTGGTTCGGCGCGCTGTTCGTCGGCGGGTGGATCCTGCAGCTCGTCGGCCACGTGTTCGAGGGGCGCAAGCCGGCGCTGGCCGACAACCTGTTCCAGATCTTCGTCGCGCCGATCTTCCTCGCTGCCGAGGTGTTCTTCGCCCTTGGCTACAAGCCCGACCTGCAGCAGCGGGTGAGCCAGAAGGCTCAGTTGAGGCGCGCGCAAAGCGCGCCTAGTTGAGGCGCGCGCAAAGCGCGCTCAGCTCCATCAGCCTGGAGCGCACCTCGTCGAGGTCCGGCGCGTCGGGCTCGCGCTCGGCGTAGTCGGTGAGGTCCTTGAGCGCCGCGCGGTAGCACTCGAGGCGCTGGTACACGTAGCCGCGGTCGCGCAGCTCGGCGCTCGCGTCCGGGGTCACGAGCAGCATGCGGTTCAGCACGTCGAGCATGCGCTCGGGCCGGTCGGCCTCGCGGTAGATGCCCTTCAGGTTGCGCAGCAGGCGCGACAGGATCTGGCGGTTGGTCGCCGGCTCGAGGAATTGGTCCAACGGCAGCTCGGACGCCGGCAGGTCGTCGGCGACCCCGTCGGGGATCACGCGCTTCACGCGGCTGCGCAGCTCATCCTCCGACTGCGGCGCGCCGCCCGCGAACGGGTCGAGCACCAGCATGCCGCCGCGCAGCTGCAGCCGCACCAGGAAATGCCCGGGGAAGGAAACGCCTTCGAGCGGCAGGCCGATGCGCCGGCCGAGCTCCATGTAGAGGATGGACAGCGTGATCGGGATGCCGGTCTTGCGCTCGATCACCTCGTTCAGGTAGCTGTTGCGCGGATCGTAGTAGTCCTCGGTATTGCCCCAGTAGCCGAGGTCGCCGTACAGGAACTGGTTCAGCGCCACGACGCGCTCCTCGGCGCCGCAGCCCTGCGCGAGGCGACCGCGCAGGCGCGTCGCCATCCCCTCGATCTCGCCGAGGTAGCGCTCGACGTCGAGCCCGGGATAGGCATCCTGCGCGATCAGCAGGCACGCGAGAGAGAGATCGATGCGTGCATCGCCGCGCGCGATGAGCTGCGCGAACGGCTCGAGGGCGACGCCCATCAGTCCGCCGCCCGGCGCGAGAACTCGCGCAGGCGCAACCCGAAGGCGAGAAGGCACGCGCCGTAGGTTCCGGCGCCGAGGACCACCAGGCCGAGGAGCGCCGGCACCTTGCGCTGCCAGGGCGCCTGCAGCCACCACGACGCCTCGCCCATGGTGGTGAACAGCGCAACCGCCATGAACCCCACCGCCGCGAGCACTTTCAGGACGAACACCGGCCCGCCGGGCTGCGGCACGTAGGCCTTCTGCCTGCGCAGGATCCAGTACAGGAGAGCCGCGTTCAGGCAGGCCCCCAGCCCGATGGCGAGCGCCAGCCCGGCGTGGCGCAGAGGGCCGACGAAAGCGAGGTTCATGAGCTGCGTGGCGACCAGCGTGACGAGCCCTATCTTGACCGGAGTCGCGATGTTCTGTCTCGCATAGAAGCCCGGCGCGAGGATTTTGACCAGGATCATGCCCACCAGCCCCACGCTATAGGCGACCAGCGCCTGCCGCGTCATCCAGGCGTCGGCGGCGCCGAAGCGCCCGTACTGGAACAGCATCGCGATGAGCGGCAGCGCGAGCACCGCCAGCGCGACCGCGGCCGGCACCGCGAGCAGCACCGTAACCCGCAATCCCCAGTCAAGCAGGCGGCTGTACTCGGTGGCATTGGCGGCGGCGTGGTACTTGGAAAGGCTCGGCAGCAGGATCGTGCCGACCGCCACGCCGAGCACTCCGGCCGGCAGCTCCATCAGCCGGTCGGCGTAATAGAGCCACGACACGCTTCCCGTGGGCAGGAAGGACGCGAAAATCTGGTTGAGGAGCAGCGAGATCTGGCTCACCGAGACGCCGAACGCCGCCGGCGCCATCAGCAGCAGCACCCGGCGCAGCCCGGGATGCGAGAGCTCCAGGCGCCAGCGCGGCAGCAGCTTCAGCTTCATCAAGAAAGGGATCTGGAAGGCGAGCTGCAGCAGTCCTCCCGCGAACACCGCCCAGGCGAGCGCCAGGACCGGCGGATCGAAGCGCTCGGCGCAGAACGCGGCGCCGACGATGAACGCGACGTTGAGCAGCGCCGGCGTGATCGCGGGCACGCCGAAGCGGTTCCAGGTATTGAGGATCCCGGCGGCGAGCGCCACCAGCGAGATGAACACGATGTACGGGAACGTGATGCGCAGGAGCGTCACCGTGAGGTTGAACTTGTCCGGCTCGGCGGCGAACCCGGGCGCGGTCAGGTAAACGATGAGCGGCGCGGCCGCCATGCCGAGCGCCGCCGCCACGACCAGGGCGAGCAGGAGCACGGTCGCGATCGCGTCGATCAGCGCCTTCGTGTCCGGATCGGTTCCCCCGCCCCGGTTCTTGTGCTCGGCGAGGATCGGCACGAACGCCTGCGAGAACGCCCCCTCGGCGAACAGGCGCCGCAGCAGGTTGGGGATCTTGAAGGCGACGAAGAACGCGTCGGTGGCGAGCCCCGCGCCGAAGACCCGCGCGATGAAGAAATCGCGCACGTAGCCGAGCACGCGGCTCACCATCGTCAGGCTGCTCACGGTCGCGAGGACGCGCAGCAGGTTCATGCTAGAATTTTCTCAATGGCAAACATCAAATCGGCCCAGAAGCGCGCGAAGCAGGCGATCCAGCGCCGCAGCCACAATATGCGCCTGCGCACCGAAGTGCGCACGGCGATCAAGAACGCGAAGAAGGCGATCGCCGCCGGCAATAAGGAAAACGCCGCCAAGGCGCTGCGCGAGTCCCAGCGCGTCATCGACCGCATCGTGGCGAAGGGCGTCCTGCACCGCAACGCCGGCGACCGCCACAAGAGCCGGCTGGCTCACGCGCTCAAAGCTCTCAAGTAACACTCATTTCACGGTCCTAGGCCGTATCTCCGACACGCGGCATCTCGCCCAGCCTGGTGCGCTCGGCGACGCGGCCGTTGGGCATGCCGCATTATAGTAAGAACCCCTGATGATCAAGCCCGTTAGCCGGATCCTCGTGATCAACGACGAGCATCTCGTGCTGCGCGAGTTCGTCAAGGGGCTGAACGCCGCGGCGCGCGCGCTCCTGGATCTGCGCGTTCAGGATGCGGTACATGCCGCGGTAGTCGCGCTCCTCGCGGTAGAAGTAGCCGTCGACCGACTCCGCGAACAGCGCGTCGACCACGTCGTCCTCCTT